>Ga0153956_1002179_pt1 | contig 15077 bp, 14 predicted proteins | sample TSFL040MetaG_FD_104704 | JGI IMG/M metagenome (GOLD analysis project Ga0153956, IMG submission 104704) | Attine ant fungus gardens microbial communities from Florida, USA - TSFL040 MetaG | ecosystem: Host-associated > Fungi > Mycelium > Unclassified | place: USA: Florida, Wekiwa Springs... | reverse complement strand
TTCACGGGCGACGTCTACGCCGACGTCGTCGCCTCTCCCTCCCCGCCCTGGCGCACCGCCGCGGCGAACGTCCACTTCACCCCCGGTGCCCGCACCGCCTGGCACACCCACCCGCTCGGCCAGACGATCTTCGTCACCGAGGGCGTCGGACTATGCCAGCGCGAGGGCGGCCCGATCGAGGAGATCCGGCCCGGGGACAGCGTCTTCTTCGAGCCCGGCGAGAACCACTGGCACGGCGCCGCCCCCGACCGCTTCATGGTCCACATCGCGATGCAGGAGATGGACGAGACGGGCAGCGTCGTCGACTGGGGCCGCCACGTGACCGATGACGAGTACGGCGCCGCGCGGGCGTCCGACGGCTGAGCCCCAGCTGTTCCTTATGGACGTGTGGAGTCCATAAGGAACAGCTAGCCGTTCAGTTCGCGGGCAATGCGGACCACGGCGGTGCGCTCGTAGAAGTCGACGGCGACGATCGCTCCTTCGGTGCCGCGCTCGCGCATGCAGCGGCGCACCCGATGGCGCAGGAAGGCGGCGGTGCCGATCGCGGCGTTCAGTCGGGGGCTCGGCGGGAACGGCGGGATCCAGTGGTTGATCAGCAGGAGCGGGCTGTCGGCTTCACCACGGAAGCGTGCGCAGCTGAGCTGGTCCGGACGGTTGGCGCCGAGCGGCGTGTCCTGGATGTAGGAGAAGGCAGGCATGTACCAGGGGGGATCGCCCCTCGGCGGCGAAGTCGGTCCGCACCAGACCGTCCGGCGCCGCGACCCCGTAGTGGACGTCGACCAGGAGCGCCCGGATCCCGTCGTCCAGCTGCTTGCCGATCCCGAAGCGTTGGCCGGCGAAGTGCCAGCCGGCTCCTCGGCGGCGGCGTAGGAGTTGTGGGTGCCGGGGAAGACGACCTGATCGAGCCGCTTGCCGCAGAGCGCGGCGGAGCCGTCGCAGGTCGCGGCCCCCGACCGGTCGTGGCCCGCGGTCGCCGTCCCGCCCCCTCCCCCGCCGCAACTCGCCAACACCACGGCCAGCGCCAGCAGCAGCGACAGAACGACCGAATAGGATCCCCTTCTCATGGCGCGGATCCTCATCCTAGGCGCGGGCTTCGGCGGCCTGGAGCTGAGCACGAAGCTCTCCGAAGCGCTCGGCGACGACGGCGAGGTGACGCTGATCGACAAGGGCGAGGGGTTCGTTTTCGGCTACTCGAAGCTCGATCTGATGTTCCACGGCAAGAGCCTCGAGGAAGTTCGCCTCCCCTACGCCGACTTCGTCAAGCCTGGCGTGCGGCTTCTGCGCGAGACGGTCACGGCAATCGACCCGGCGGCGAAGCGGGTCACCACCGACGCCGGGGTCCACGAGGCCGATTACCTGGTGATCGCGCTGGGCGCCGACTACGACCTCGACGCGACCCCGGGGATGCGCGAGCTGGGCAGCGAGTTCTACTCCGTGGCCGGCGCCGAAAAGCTCGCGGCGGAGATCCCGACCTTCTCCTCCGGCCGGGCGCTGATCGGCGTCTGCGGCGCACCTTTCAAGTGCCCGCCGGCGCCGAGCGAGTGCGCGCTGCTGCTCGACGACGAGCTGCGCCGGCGCGGCGTCCGGGACGACTGCGAGATCACCTTCGTGATCCCGCTCGGCGCCCCGGTCCCACCCTCGCCGGAAACCTCGGCGGCACTCGGGGCCGAGTTCGCCCGGCGCGGGATCGAGCTGATCACCGGCCGGCGGATCGCGAGCGTCGACCCGGCGCGCAAGGTGGCCGTCCTCGACGACGGCGCCGAGTTGCCCTTCGAGCTCTTCCTGGGCGTGCCGAAGCACCGCGCGCCCGACGTCGTGCTCGAGTCCGGGATCGCCGAGGACGGCTACGTGCCGGTCGACCCGGCGACGCTCGCCACCAAGGTGCCGGGCGTCTACGCGGTCGGCGACGTCGCCACCGCGGGCGTGCCGAAGGCGGGGATCTTCGCCGAGGGCGCCGCCAAGATCGTCGCCCAGCACCTGCTCGCCCAGATCGCCGACGGCGCCGACCCCGAACGCCACCTGGGCCAGGGCACCTGCTTCATCGAGTTCGGCGAAGGCCGGATCGGCAGCGTCGACATCGACTTCCTCTCCGGCCCCGAGCGCACCGGCCACTTCAACCCGCCCTCGGCGGAGCAGATGGCGCTGAAGGAAAAGTTCGGCGCCGACCGTTGCGCCCGCTGGTTCGGCCTTTAGCGGCCGGTAACCAGGGAGGCGTAGCGCTCGACGGCCGCGAGGGTCGCGGGCTCGGCCTGGAGGCCGACGTGGCGGTCGGGGCGGATCGCGAGGACGGTCAGCGACGTGACGCCGAGCGCGGCGGCGGCGTCGGGGTGGATCGTCCCGACCGGCGCGTCACCGCGGGCGGTGGCGAGGGCGAAGGCGGCGTCGAAGAGCGGTGAGCGGGCGACCAGCGCCTCGAGCTGCGCGAAGAGGTGCGGCAACTCGTCGCCGCCGTCCCCGACGGCGATCGCGAGCAGCGTGTGGCCCGGGCGGTGCGCCAGCTCGTGGAGACGCACCTCCGGCTCGCCCGGCGCGGCGGTGACCGGGCCGAGATCGAGCAGGCGGTCGCCGGCGCCGAGCACGATCGGCGAGTCGCGGTAGGTGATGTTCAGCTCGGCCTCGGCGACGGCTTCGTTATGGGCGGTCTCGGGGTCCGACAGCGCCGCGCGGACCTCCGCGTCGCGCTTCACCCGCCCTTCCGCGCCGTCAAACTCGCCCATCGCTTCCATGCCCTCCCCGGCGGCGACGATCTCCAGGGCCACCGGGCGCCGCTCGCTCTCGTAGCTGTCGAGCAGGGCCGGGTCGGCGTCGCCCTCGCACACCAGAGCCAGCTTCCAGGCGAGGTTCACCGCGTCCTGGATCCCCGAGTTCATCCCGTGGCCCTGGTCGGGGGAGCAGACGTGGGCGGCGTCGCCGGCCAGCAGCGCGCGGCCCACGCGGTAGCGCGACGCGACGCGGGTATGGCAGAGGAAGCGGGTCGGGTTCGCCACGTCGAGGAGCTCCGCCCCGGGCTCGTAGGTCGCGATCACCGCCGCCGCGCCGGCGACGAAGTCGTCGTCCTCCCCGCGCGGCCGCGTGTAGACGCGGAAGCGGCGGCCCGGCAAGGGCGTGAGGATCGTCATCGGGTGGTCGAGGTAGACGAGCGTCGTCTCGAAGTCCTCGGTGCGGCCGCCGAGCGTGACGTCGAAGACCGCCCAGGGCTCGGCGATGTCGTGGCCCTCCAGCTCCACCCCGATCGCCTCGCGCACGGGGCTGTGGAAGCCGCCGCAGCCGACGATCCACTTGCAGCGCACCTCCTCGGTCCCGCCGACGCGCTCGACCGTCGCGGTCACCCCGTCGGCGTCCTGGGTCATGCCGAGCAGCCGCGTCGAGCGCTCGACCGACCCTCCCGCCGCCCCCAGATACTCGGTGAGGAAGCGCTCGGTGTCCTCCTCCGAAAGTCCCAGGTTGTAGGGGTAGGGCGCGCCGGAGAGGCTGAAGTCCAGCTCCACCAGCACCTCACCCGCCGAGTGCAGGCGCGCCGCCCGCTGCGGCACCCCCGCCGCGAGGAAGCGGTCGACGATGCCGAGCGCCTCGAAGACCTCCAGCGAGCGCGGGTGGACGACCGTCGCCCGGTCCCACCGCTGCGGCTCATCCCGCGCGTCGATCAGCAGCACGTCGACGCCCCGGCGCCGCAGCTCCGCCGCCATGGTGAGCCCGGTCGGCCCGGCGCCGACGACAAGGACGTCGCACTCCATGTGGCGCTTATACAGGCTGGGGCTCAGGGCTGACGGCCTGAGGCCGCTGGGAACTAGCGCCCGATGGGGAAAGGGACGGGCCGTCCCGGCCACGGCCCTGGCAGGCTGTGGCCGTGCCCGAGACGGCCGGGCTCGTGGGAGTGAGGAGGAATCGTCGCCTGCGGGTCACGGGAGAGGGACGGATCCGTGACAAGACTCGCAAGTCGTGGGACAGATGTCGGGAAGGGCACTCTTCGATGCGTATTTTCCAGACGTTCAGGGCCCCGACGCAAGCGCGGGCGACCCTCGTTAGCCATGGGTTAACTAGGGTCGCCCGCGCCCGGTGGGGACGCGCAGGAGGGTCACGGAAGTCCGACTTCGTGCCCGACCCGTGCCCTCTTCCCTGCGAACCCCTCAAGCTCGGACGGGCGGAGCGCCCCGAACAACGCCGAGCATTCCGACGGCCCCGACGACGTTGAGCCATCGAGGCCGTCCGGCGCAATCAGGGGCAGTTAGAAGGTGCTCCCCTGTGGTTTCGCGACGCAGGTCGCTGCGCTCATTAGTAAGTAGACCAGATCGGCCCCCGAAACGTTACGAATTTCCGCGTGTCATGCCGGATTCATACGGTTCGTGCTTGACATCACATGGCCCTGGCGAGAGGCTCACGACCCCCGGGACGAGAGGAGAGCGTCCCGCCACAAGGAGTTGAGAGAGATGTTCCACTGCGAACGGTGCGGGATTCGTTTCAGCACCGGGGCCTTGTCCGGCCGAAGGGACTGTCCACGGTGCAAGTCCCGTGACGGTGTCACGGTGCTGCTCGCATGGGAGCCGCTGCTCGCCGCCCGCACGGCGGCGGCGCGCGCCCAGGCCGAGGCCCGTCCCCGGCCGGAGCGAGTGGCCGTAGGCCCCGGGCTGTGAGAGGAGGACGAGCGAGGCCGGGCGGACGGGCGCCCGACCCCCTCGTCCACGTCTCTCAGAGTCCTCGCTCGACCTCGATCTCGCCGAACTTCTCCGCCTCCAGCAGCGCCTCGTAGTCGCGTTCGTTCTGGTCGGCGTAGCGCTCGGCGAACTCGGCGATCGCCTTGTCGAAGGCGTTGCCGCGCCCCAGGTAGGCGGCGATCGCGGCGCGGTCGCCGGAGCGCGCGTGGGCGCGGGCCAGGGTGCGCGCGCAGAGCGCCCCGTACACCGCCAGCTCGCCCGCCGACATCCGTTCGACGTCGACCGACCCCTTGCCGTCCCAGAGCTGGCGGACGTAGAAGCAGCGCGCCTGCGAGTCGAGCCCCTGGGCCGAGACCCAGCCGAGGAAGATGTCGCTCGCTGCCTGCATCAGCCGCTGCCCCTCGACCACGCGGCGGCCGTGGTTGGCGTACTCGCTCTCCCCCAGGTAGGGCTCGAGCACCGACGGCCCCGCTTCCTTCGCCTGCAGGAAGAGCGGGTCACCGGAATCGCGACCGAGCATCAGGATGATCCAGGCCCGGGTGCCGACGCTCCCCACCCCGACCACCTTGCGCGCCGCGTCGACGTAGTCGTAGGTGGCGACCAGTCGGCGGCGGTCGTCGGAGAGGGTCGAGGTGTAGGAGTCGAGGATCGGCCGCAGCGCCCCCTCGATTTCGGCCCCGTCGGCGAGGTCGGCGAGCGGCGTGATCAGCGGCGGTTCGGCGACGATCCGCAGGTTCCCCTCGCGGTCGACGATGGTCAGCTTCTTCAGCGCCCGCACGCTGTCCTTGGCGCGGGCCTTGTCGAGTTTGCGGTCCATCTCATGGCGGCGGGACGCGCTCAGGGCCGTCCCCAGGCTTTCTTTCGCCGCGTCGACGTCGACCCGCGCGTACCAGACGTCGAGGTTGCCCATCTCGGTGAATTCCCGCATCGCCTCCCGGTAGGCCTGGCCGGTCGCCTCCAGCGCACGGCGGCGGTCGCCGCGGCCGAAGCCGCGCTCGCGCCCGGCGATCGCGATGCTCGCCGCGAGCCGCTTCACGTCCCACTCGAACGGCCCCGGCAGCGTCTCATCGAAGTCGTTGCAGTCGAAGACGAGGCGCCGGTCCGGCGCCGAGAAGACGCCGAAGTTCGAGAGGTGCGCGTCGCCGCAGAGCTGCGCCCGCAGGCCGGTGTCGGGACCGGCGGCGAGATCGGCCGCCATCACCGCGGCGCCGCCGCGGAAGAAGGCGAACGCCGACGACAGCATGCGGCCGTAACGGATCGGGACCAGCTCGGGGACCCGGTTCTTGTCCTGGGCGGCGAGCGTCGCGACCGGGTCGCGATCGGCGGGCGGCTCCCACTCGCCGTGGACGGAGCGCGGCACCTCGCGGCGCCGCTCCTTCCCGTCGACCGCCTCCGCCTTCTCGGCGGCTTTCTCCTCTTTCTCCTCTACGGCTGCCATCTCACCGCCAACTCTAGTGTCCTCCCGCACAAGTTGCACAAGCAAGTTTGTCTTTCGTATGGACTTGGCCGCGGGGCCAATCATCGCTTTTGGGCACTCGCGAGGGCGAATAGGAGAACTTCCGGGGGGTCCTACGAATTTCAGACTCAAGGTGGAGGTAGCTTCGGCCTATGGCAGTCATCGACGGGGAGTCGCGCCGATTACTGGAGATCATCCAGGCTCAGGGTGAGATCGCTGCCGGTGACCTCGACCAGAACCGGGCGATGCAGGTGATCGTCAACCGCGTCCCCGACCTGATCGGCGCCGACGGCGCGATGATCGACTCCCCCGACGGCGACCGCCTCGTCTTCCGCGCAGGCTCCGGCGTCGACGAGCGGGTGATCGGCTGGGAGTACCCGCGCGCGGCGAGCCTCTCCGGGCGGGCGCTGGAGCGCCGCGCGGTGCTGATCAGCTGCGACACCGCGCTCGACGCGCGGGTCGAAACGGCGGCCTGCGAGAAGCTCGGGGCCCGCTCGCTGCTCTGCGCGCCGCTGGTGCACCGCGAGGAGGAGCTCGGGTCGCTGACCGCCTTCGCCTCCCGCCCCTACGCCTTCGACGAGGGCGACCGCGAGGCGATCGGGCTGCTCGGGCGCTCGCTCGCCGCGCACCTCCACCACGCCGCGGGCTTCTCGCTCGCGTCCCACCAGAGCCGCCACGACCACCTGACCGGCCTGCAGAACCGGCGCGCGTACGAGTCGCGGCTGGAGGTCGAGACGGCGCGGGCGAAGCGGCAGGGCAGGGAGCTGGCGCTCTGCCTGCTGGACCTTGACCGCTTCAAGGCGGTCAACGACAGCTTCGGCCACGTCGCCGGGGACGAAGTGCTGCGCGCGGTCGCCCGCGGCTTCGGCAAGCGCCGGCTGCACGACGAGGCCTTCCGGATCGGCGGCGACGAGTTCGCCGTCGTCTTCCCCGGCTGCGACGAGGCGGCGGCCCGGGCGGCGGTGCGGCGGATGGTCGACGAGCTCGACCTCGGCGGGCTGACCGCGCGCGGGATCAGGTTCGGGGTCTCGTTCGGGATCGCCTCCGGGGAGACCGACCCGAAGGCCCTCCACGCCGCCGCCGACGGCAAGCTGACCGCGGCGAAGCGCCTCGGCCACCTGCGCCGGGCCGCCCCCGAGTCGGTTCGCGCCGGCGTGGGCGGGGTAAGACTCAGTGCGTGAGGCGGCTTCTTCCGGCAGGCATCCTGGTGCTGTTGCTGACCGCTTGCGGTTCGAGCGGTTCGACGACCGCTGACCTGACCGCCCACACCACGTCGTCCCCCGCCGGCGGCGGCCGCGAAACGGTGACGCTCGCCGTCCCCGCCAAGATGCGCGGCGGTGAACTCGCCGAACCGCACCAGCTGAGCGTGCCGAAGGGCTGGAAGGCGAGCGTCTGGGCGCGGCCGGAAGGGGCGCGGATGCTGGCGATCACGCCGGAAGGGAACGTGCTCGTGAGCACGCCGAGCGACGGCGCGGTGATCGAACTCTCCGGCGGGGCGGCGGCGGAAGGCGAAAAGGTGGTCCTCGCCGGGCTCGAATCGCCGCAGGGCCTCGCCTTCGCCAAGCGCGGCGGCAAGTGGGTCCTATATGTAGGGGAGTCGGACGAGATCGACGCCTTCCCCTGGCTCGGGGGCGGCAAGGTCGGGGCGCGGAAGGTGATCGCGCCGAACCTCCCCGACGAACAGCCGGCGGGCGACGATATCCACCGCCAGAAGGACGTCGTCGTGGCGCCGGACGGGCGGATCTACTTCGACGTCGGCAGCTCCTCCAACGCCTCCCCCGCGGACCGCACCTACGACCCGCCGCGCGGGGTGATCGACTCGGTCGGGCCGGACGGTGGCGCGGTGCGGGTGGTGATGCGCGGCGTGCGCAACGGCGAGGGGCTGGCGCTGGCGCCCGACGGCACGGTCTGGACCGCGGTCAACAACCGCGACGAAATCCCCTACCCCTTCCACGGCGCGGCCGAAGGGCACGACGAAGCGTTCGGCGAAGTGATCCGCTCCTACGTCAACGATCACCCGGTCGACGAGGTGGTGCCGGTGAGCCAGGGGCGCGACCTGGGCTGGCCGCTCTGCAATCCCGAACAGGGGAAGAACAAGCCGTCCGGCTCGCTCGCCGACGTGCCGCTGATCCCGGACTCGGTCACCAACCCGGGCGGCAAGGCGCTCGACTGCGGCAAGCTGGCGCCGATCGAGGTCGGCATCCCCGCCCACTCCGCCCCGCTCGGCATGTCGTTCCTCGAGGGCACGAAGGTGCCGGCGCCGTGGTCGGGCGGCGCGGTCGTCGCCGCGCACGGGTCCTGGGACCGCCAGGAACCCCGCTCCCCCGCGGTCCTCTGGATGCGCTGGGACGCGAAGGGCCACACGCTCGAGCCCGCGAAGACCCTCGTCACCGGCTTCCAGAACGAAGCCGGCGAACGCTGGGGCCGCCCCGTCGACGTCGTCCCCGGCCCCGAAGGGGCGCTATTCGTCAGCGACGACACGGCGGGGGCGATCTACAAGCTGACGCCGGCGGGGTGAGGCGGCGCTGCGGCCGTCCGAGGTGGGTCCCGGGCATTTCGTAGCGGCCCTGGCAGGCTGTGGCCGCTACGAAATGCCCGGGACTCGTGAGGTTCGCGGGGAGGGACGCCCAGGGTCGGGAAGTCCCAGGACTTCCGTGAACGTCTCGTGCGGGAGAGGTCACGAAGAGCCTCTGAGGGCCTCATCCGTCGACGAAGACGCCGGGAACGTCACTCTTCCGCGCGTCTTCTGTCTCTTCTCGGGCCTGAAACAGGGGCCCGGGAACGCGCTGCGTGAGTTGACCCCACCATGGTGTGGTCAACTCACGCAGCGCGAAAGTGCGTGTTGCCCAACACGCACGGAAGAGTGACTTCCCGGCATCTCCCTCGCGACTTGCGAGTCTCGTCACACATCCGTCCCTCCCCCGTGACGCGCCCGTGGGGCTCGCGTGAAGGGTCCCCGCCACTCCCCACATCCCCGGCCGTCTCGGCCACGGCCACAGCCAGCCAGGGCCGTGGCCGAGACGGCCGCGCTCGCCGAGACGCCTTGCGTCCCTTTCCTCGGGCGCCAGCTTTAGCACCCCCGGAACCCCCGGCATCACCACCTACCCCGGCGGCCTCTCAACCCGGTAGTCGTCGGCGACCCGGTGGACGTAGGCGAGCACGTCCGGGTCGAGGCGGTCGCGACCCTGCTTGTCGTAGCGGCGGACGAAGAAGGCGCCGAAGGCGAGCCAGAAGAGGAGGCCGATGGCGGTGGCGATCGCGCCCTCGGCGAGGCCGGCGTCGGCGCGCGCTTCCAGGTAGAGGATCGAGCGCACGCCGCCGAGGATCTGGCGCAGCGGATCGGCGTGGCTGACCGCGGCGAAGGCGTCGGGCAGGGCCTGGATCGGCACCGTCCCCCCGGCGGAGGCGAGCCCGACGTAGACGAAGACCAGCAGGCCGACCAGCTGACCGGGCGTTCCGAGCACGGCGAAGAGGGCGAGGGTGCCGATCGCGACGGTCGCCGCCCCGAACCAGCCGTAGGCCCAGAGCAGGAGCGGCGAGGGCGCGTCCATGCGGAGGATCAAGGCGGCGACGAGGAGGAAGACGGCGACCAGGACGCCGGTCAGCACGACCGCCATCCCCCACTTCGCCAACAGCGTCTGCCAGCGGCTGATCAGCGCCGGCCGGGCCATCGACCAGCGCGAGCCGATCTCGGTCGGCGCGAAGCCGAGCGCGCCGTCGAGGAAGGAGTTGACGATCGTCGCGCCGATGAAGCCGCTCATCAGGATCAGCAGCGAGGTGTAGAAGGCGCTCAGGCCGAGCGCCGCCTTCGCGGGGAGCGGCCGGTAGACGGAGGTTTTCACCTCGACGCGGCCGTGCGACCCGGCTTCGACCGCGGGCTGGAGGACGCCGGTCGCGAGGCTCGCCCCCTCGGTTCCGGCCCGCTGGTTGGAGAGCAGGCGGGCGATCGGCGGGCCTCCGCGCGTCGCGCCCGGCAGGACCAGGGTCGCGTAGGAGGCGCCGCGATCCATCCGGTCCCGCGCCGCCGCCAGCGACTCGACGTGGATCGCGAGCTTTTCGGTCACTTCCGGGGAGCCGAGCAGCCCTTTCTCCACCGCCCGCCCGGCAGGCGAGTCCGCCCGCACCAGGGAGACCGGCAGGTCGTGCATGTGGTCGACGGGATCGACCGCGGAGCCGATGTAGAGGGCGGTCATCAGGCCGATCAGGACCGCGCCGATGACGATCGGGGCCGCCCAGACCGGCCGTTGCCGGAGGAGGTCCAGTGCCCGCATGCGCGCTGGCATGGTCCCGGATATTGGTCCGCGGCTCGGACGCTGGAAATACGCTGCACGCCATGAACAGCCACCTCACCTCCCTCAGAACCGCTCTCGCCGCAGCCGGCCTCGCCGCCGTCGCGCTCCTCCTCCTGCTCGCGCTCGCCGGGGCGCCCGCCTCCGCGGCCAAGCCGAAGGTCTACGAGTGCCAGCACCCGCTCGTCACCGGCCAGGAGGCCGTCAACCCGAAAGGCGTCACGCCGCAGGAAGCCTGCAAGGTCGTGCGCTCGCTGGGCGACTTCCTCAGCAAGGTGCCGAACATCCGCAAGCTCTACAAGTGCACGGGCCCCGGCGGCCACACGCCGGTCCTGAAGATGGACGAATTCGAAGGCTGGAAGCTGAAGCTCCAGAACTACGCGTTCATCATGTACAAACCCGGCGCCTCGTTCCGGGTGACCGGCACCGACTTCCCCGTCAACTGCAGCTGACCTAGGCCGATCGGCGGGCCGGGCTCACTCGGGCTCGGCCCCCTCGGTCGCCGTGTAGTCGCGCGCCTCGCCGCCCGCGACCGCCATCTGTCCCTTGGCGACGAGGATCGCGTCGTCGGGGCTGCCCGCATCGATCTTCAGCAGGTGGCGCTGCATCCCGTCCCCTTCGTAGCCCAGTTCGGGCTCCTCGTGCAGGTAGACGCCCGCGTTGCTCAGCTGCGTGATGACGCCGCGTGAGAGCTTGCCGCGGCAGGTGACGGTGTAAATCGGCATCCCGGCAGGCTAGAGGACGACCCCCCGTCCGCGTTCGCAGAAGTTGCCGCTATGCGGCCAAAAGTGCGAACTCGGCGGCGTTACTCGGCGGCGGTGATCGCGGCGGGCATGAAGACGAGCCAGGTCACCAGCGCCAGCGCGGCGGCGGCGAGCAGCACCAGCGCCAGGTCGGCCTTCACCAGCGCCGCGCCGAGCACGGCGCCGATCAGCATCGACCCGACCGCGGCGCCCCGTCGCCAACCCCCGTTGCCCGCGCCGCCCGCCAGGTGCGAGTCGGCGGCCAGGCCGGTGAGCGTCATCGTCAGCACCGTGGTCGTCAGATCAGCGATCTTCAGCCGCCGCACGGTCGCGTTCCGCAGCCCCATCGCGAAGGCGAGCAGCCCGATGATCAGGTCGCCGGAGAAATGGTCGGGGGTGATGTCGAAGACGATCGCGATCAGCGTCGCCAGCGCGATCAGGCCCACCTCGATCAGCATCGCCCGCGACAGGTGCGTCTCTTTCGGCGGCAGCATCGCCCCCATCCGCCCGCCGACCACCGCGCCCACCAGGAACGCCAGCAGCGACACCAGCGGCGCGACCACCGGCAGCCCGGTCGACCCGACGATCCCGAACCCGAGCAGCACCACGTTCCCGGTCATGTTCGCCGCGAACACCCGTCCCAGCCCCAGGTAACAGGCGGCGTCTATCACCCCGGTGGTCAGGGTCAGCACCAGCAGCGTGCGGGTCAGCGGGTGGCGGAGCGAGTCGGTGCCCATCGCCTGGGACTTCGGCGGAACCCGCCCATCTCCCCCCACCAATATGTTGAGCAGCCGATGGATTTGGTCGACCGCGAGCTCCGCACCGAGCGCCTCCTCCTGCGGCCCTTCCGGCCCGGGGACATCGATCGCCTCGCCGATTGGCAGTCGCGGCCCGAGGTCTCCCGGTTCCTCTACTGGGAGCCGCGCTCGCGCGCGGAGGCCGAGATCGCGCTGGCGAGGCGCATGACGGAGACGCGCCTCGAGGCCGATGACGACTGCCTCGCCCTCGCGGTCGAGCGCCAGGGCGACGGCCTCCTCCTCGGCGACGCCAGCATCTGGCTTCGCAGCGTCGCCAACCGCCAGGTAGAGGTCGGCTACGTCTTCCACCCCGACGCCGGCGGCCACGGCTACGCCACCGAGGCCGCCCGCGCCCTCCTCACCCTCGCCTTCGACGACCTGTCAGCCCACCGCGTCTTCGCCCGCACCGACGCCCGCAACACCCCATCGGCCGCCCTCCTCCGCCGCCTGGGCATGCGCCAAGAGGCCCACTTCCGCGAGGCCGAGATCTTCAAGGGAACCTGGGGCAATGAACTCGTCTTCGCAATCCTCGCCGACGAGTGGTCGTCCCAGCCCTAGCCCCGTTACGATCCAGATCCCTCTGGGGCAGTGGCCCAACTGGCTAAGGCACCGGTCTCCAAAACCGGCGATTCCAGGTTCGAGTCCTGGCTGCCCCGTGTCCTTCCTGCCGCTTGATCATGCGGTATTCCGCATCACAGGAGGATTTGCGGGCCTCGGGCCGCCGCCGGTGGGGTGGGTCAACGAAAGTCAGCAAAAGGCCCCTTTTGACCCCTTTCATTCCCCGGACGTTCCCTTGAGGCGCCTCCCGGGCGGCTCGAAAGGCCTCGGAGCCTCCGTTTAGGGACACCCCTTCGAGGCCGGGAAACGACTGATCTCCAGGCCGGTGACGGGAAGTCTCGCCGGCCCTTCGGATGGGCGGGCGGATCCCCTCGATGTTCGCACGGCTGCGCCGTGCCCGGGACGGGGATCGCCCGCCCATCGGGGGTGGCCGGAGAAGGGAGTCCCAATGTCTCAGAACGTGTTCGAGTCCGTGGTGAGCCAGGCCGGTTTGACGGAGACCCAGAGACCAGGGAAACACCCTGGCGGAAGGGAATCCACAAGCCATGCCAAGACAGAGGAAATACCCCGATGAGCCGCTCGATCGCGGTGCCCGGATGGTCTTCGAGTCGGGACGCCCGATCGCCCACGTCGCCAACGACCTGGGCATCCACCAGGAGGCCCTGCGCAAGTGGGTGCGGAAGACCGGGGCCGACGAGGGAAGGCGCAAGGATCTGCTCGGCTCCGAGGAGCGCGAGGAGCCGAAGGCCCTCGGGGGCGAGGTGCGAGAACCGCGCCGGGCCGACGAGATCCTGAAGTCCGCCTCGGCGTTTTCCGCGGCCGGGCCCGACCCACGCCGGACGAAGTGGGCGCCTTCATCGAGGAGCACCGCCATCGCTTCGGGGTCGAGCCGATCTGCCGGACCCTGGGGACGTCGGCCTCCGCGCACCACGAGCGTCGGACCGGTCGGCGCTCTCGGCGGAAGGTCGAGGACGAGCGCCTGCCCGCCCGGATCGAGGAGGTGCACGAGCGCAACTGCCACGCCTACGGCCACCGACGGACCTGGATCGCCCTCGCCGGCAGGGCGAGGAGGTCGGCCGGGGCCGCGTGCAGCGGTTGATGCGGGCGGCCGGCATCCAGGGCGCCAGGCGGCGCGGCAAGCCGTGGCGCACCACGAAACCCGACGCGAAGGCCCTACGGCGGCCGGACCTGGTGGAGCGCGACTTCAGCGCCCCGGCTCCGGACCGGCTCCGGGTCGGCGACTTCACCTACCTGCGCTCCCGGGAGGGCATGAGCTGCTTCGCCTTCGTGATCGACGCCTTCTCCGGGAAGGTCGTCGGTTGGCGGCTCACCTCCCACATGCGCACCGACCCGGTGCTCGACGCCCTGCGCATGGCGCTCGGCCGGAGGGAACCCGGCGCCGACTTCGAGCTCGTGGCGCATACCGATCGCGGGAGCCGGTACACCTCCGCCGACCACACCCGGGAGCTCGACGGCCACGGCGTGCTCGCCTCGGTGGGCTCGGTCGGCGACGCCTACGACAACGCGATGGCCGAGAGCTTCGTCGACACCCTCAAGACCGAGCTCGTCACGGACCGGGTCTGGCGCACCAGGTCACGGCTCGAGCTCTCCGTCGTGGAGTACGTCTCGTGGTTCGACCACGAGCGGCTGCATGAATCCCTCGGCGACCGATCACCCGTGGAGTTCGAGGCTCTCTACGCCGGGACGGGGGATCCGGATCTCCCCCTCTTGATGAAAGAAGGAACCACCTGACAGACTGATCTACCCTAGAGAAAATGGAGTCGCGGTTCTGGAGTCAGGCGGGCTGGGTTGCCTTGTGTAGATCCTTGTATTCGGTCGGTGTGAGCATCCCGAGCGCCGGCTGCCAGCCGACGACGAGGCGCGAGAATGCGTCGAGGACGACGCGGCAGTAGACCTTGCCCTCGCGCGTGGGGTGCCCGGTGATGTCGGTCGTCCAGGGCTGGTCGGGCCCGTCGCGATGGAACACCCGCCTGACGAGGTCAAGCGAGGTGACCTGTGCAATCCGCGCCCCCTTCGGCAGCCGCCGGGTCGGCAGCCCCTTCGGGCCGATCTCGCGCATGATCTGCCCGACCGTGTCGTGGCTGACGCGGATCTCGCGCGGTCGACGGCGATCACGCGACGGCCCCCGTCGCCAAGGCGGCGACGGTGGCAGCGCCGATGCCGCGGCCGGCCCCGGTGACGATGGCGACTCCGCCGCTCACCGCCCCGCTCCGGTGAGCGGGGCCTGCCAGGCGGCAGGCAGCACACACAGCTCCTCGACCGCGACCGTGAGCAGGGCGCATCCCTCGGCGGCTGAGGCACCGGCGGGATCGCCGAGCACGCCGTTCTCGGCGACCGCGCGGACGCCGCCGGCGCGAAGGTCGTCGATCAGCTCCCCGACCGGCGCAGCGTTGCCGGCTTCGGCCAGATCGGGCCGCACCGCGTCGGAGCCGACCAGCGCCAGCATCAGCGAGGTCTCGGTGCGGCCGGCGTGGGCGTCGCCGCCGAAGCGCGGGGACCAGGCGCGGGCGTCCCGGCCCTCCTCCCGCAGCCGCGCGACCGCCGCGGCCAGCGGGGCGGCG
>Ga0153956_1002178_pt1 | contig 15080 bp, 8 predicted proteins | sample TSFL040MetaG_FD_104704 | JGI IMG/M metagenome (GOLD analysis project Ga0153956, IMG submission 104704) | Attine ant fungus gardens microbial communities from Florida, USA - TSFL040 MetaG | ecosystem: Host-associated > Fungi > Mycelium > Unclassified | place: USA: Florida, Wekiwa Springs... | reverse complement strand
TGCGACAAGCTCAGACTGCCATTTAACGCAGACAGGCTAAAAAAACTTACCGAAAGCTATGTAGTATCAAACCAAAAGATAAAACAAGCTTTAGCCATCCAAGCTTTGCCGGTTACCGCAACTGAGGGCTTAATTCATACAGTTAAAACTTTCAAAAACGAAATCTAAGCATGCTCTACGCACTGGTGTTTGTGATTTTTTTTGGCTTAATGCATCTTTACTTTAAAATTGCCGATAGGTATAATATTATTGACAAACCCAATCAGCGCAGTTCTCATACTGAAGTTACGATAAGGGGAGGAGGCATCATTTTTTTGGTTTCAATTTTATTAGGTGGTATATGTTACCCCGTTTATTGGTTGCCTGTTTTAGGTGCATTTCTTATAGGGGTAATCAGCTTTGCAGATGACTTGATAACCCTTTCAAGCAAAGTAAGAATAGTGGTGCACATTGCGGCGGTTACCATAATGTATGTTTTTTTAAATGTATTCGCGCTGCCCTGGTATTGGTGTTTGGTACTATATATCATGGGGGTAGGTATCATTAACATTTACAACTTCATGGATGGAATAAATGGTATCACCGGGTGCTACACCTTAGTTATTTTGGCAGGCTTATTTTATATCAATTCATACCAGGTTCAATTTATACAGCCAGATCTGATCTTGTTTCCTGTGATTGCTTGCGTTGTTTTTTTATTTTTTAACTTCAGAACAAGAGCAAAATGCTTCGCCGGCGACGTTGGAAGCGTAACAATTGCATTCTGGGTTATTTTTTTGTTATTCAAATTAATATTTCACACCCAAAACTGGAGCTACATATTTTTTCTTGCAGTTTACGGAATAGATGCTGGGTTTACTATCATTCAGCGTTTATTAATGCGCCAAAATATATTTACGCCCCATCGGCTCCATTTATATCAACTATTGGCAAATGAGTGTAAATGGCCGCACCGTTTAGTTTCCGTGATCTACGCAATTGTTCAACTGGTAATGATTTGTGTATTGGCTACCAATGTTACATTTTCAACAATTGGAACAGTAGGCATTGCAACTTTTTTTGCCATAGTTTATTTATTAATTAAACCCAGACTAATTAGTAGGGTAGCGCATTAACTTTTATGGCAGGGCTATGGTAATACCTGTATCAACAATTTTTTGCTGAAATTTAAAATCGGTGTAAACTTATTTAGGTTATATGTGTTTATACTCAAGTTGTAGCCGTTCAAAATCTCTATATACCTGTTTGCAGGTATTTTCTATATAAAAAATATACGTACCTTTATAGTGATTTAATGTTGCGGTATCCAACTGAGACTCTATGCGGAAATTTTTACTCTTCGAAAAAGTAGTGCCAAGATGGATGATAATGATTCTTGATCTATTCATTGTCTCGTGGTCATTTTCTACTGCATATTTTGTAGTTCACCGTTTCGAATTTTATAGTATCCTGCGCGGGTATTTTTTTATTTATACGGGTTTATATGTAGCCATATCTTTATTGGTTATGTTTTTTATGCGTATACATTCAGGCCTGATACGGTACTCAAATACGCGTGATATGTTGCGCATTTTTGCAGCAACATTTATTACTACCGTAACCTATTCAGCCATTGCCTACCTGTGGATCGTCCCGGCTTTTAAAGCCGATATTTTTTCGCTTAATCTGATTTTGCTGGTCAATTTTTCAGTATCAAGCACCTTGCTCATTTTGGTGAGGGCCGCGGCTAAAAGTATTTATCACTATATACAAAATTACTCGGCCGAAAAGAAAACACCTGTAGTTATTTACGGTTCTGATAATAATGCCATATTAATTAAGCAAGCGTTAGTTAACGCGCAGTCTAACTTTTCAGTTATAGGTTTTGTTGACGATAATAACGCCAAGATCAATAAGGATATCAGTGGAGTAATGATCTACAATATCAACAGGTTAGGCCAGCTAAAGCAAAAGTATAAGGTTGAAAAACTTATCGTTGTTAATAATCATCTTGACGAGAAAGAAAAAAAGGCGGCGTTTGAGATCTGTTTAACTTTAGGCATACAGGTATTAACTGTTCCCCCATCTGATCAATGGATATACGGAAAGTTAACCCTGAATCAATTAAAAGATCTTAAAATTGAAGATTTACTGCAACGTAAACCAATTAAAATTGATACTACCGGTATCTCAAGAGATATTGCCGGCAAGCGTGTTTTGATTACCGGTGCAGCTGGCTCAATAGGTTCAGAAATAGTTAAGCAGGTGCTTAGCTACAATCCTGAACTGGTTGTTTTATGCGATCAGGCAGAATCGCCTTTACATGACATACAGCTGGAAGTTGAAGAGAAATTTCCACACATAGCTGTTAAAATTTTTATAGGCGACGTAAGAAGTTACAATCGCATGTACAAGCTGTTTAATGATTTTTATCCTGAGGTGGTTTATCACGCAGCAGCTTATAAACATGTGCCTATGATGGAAGAAAACCCATCGGTGGCTATAAAGGCTAATGTGTTGGGTACCAAAAACGTGGCTGACCTATCTATGGAATTTGGCACCAAAAAGTTTGTTATGGTGTCAACTGATAAAGCGGTAAATCCGTCAAATGTAATGGGGGCATCTAAGCGTATTGCCGAAATATATATACAGTCATTAAAAAACAGCAATCGCAATATATCAGGCACGGCCTTTATAACAACTCGTTTTGGTAATGTACTCGGGTCAAACGGTTCTGTTATACCGCGTTTTACGGCACAGATACAAAAGGGAGGCCCAATAACGGTTACACATCCTGAAATTATCCGTTATTTTATGACTATTCCTGAGGCCGTGCAGCTGGTGTTAGAGGCCGGCACTATGGGTATAGGAGGGGAGATATTTACTTTTGATATGGGCGAACCTGTTAAAATAGCTGATTTGGCAACAAAGATGATTAAATTAGCTGGCTTACAGCCTGATAAAGATATCAAAATTGCGTTTACAGGCTTACGGCCAGGAGAGAAATTGTACGAAGAGTTATTAAATGATGGCGAACATAGTCTGCCTACTCATAATGAAAAAATTAATATTGCCAAAGTTATCACGTATCCATACCAAGAGGTAATAAATAACATCAGAGAGTTGTTGGACGCAACTGAACATGATGATGATTTAATGATTGTAGATAAGATGAAATATATAGTCCCTGAGTTTATAAGCAAAAACTCGAAGTATGAAAAATTAGATGGTAAGATTGGCCTTACATTAGAGAAAAATACGGTATTGCATTAACATTTTGAGTTAGTCTTGAATAGGTTCCTATTTTGATTACGCAAACATCGATAACAAAGCTCAAACATCCACTAAAGATGTTTGAGCTTTGTTGTTTAACACGGAGTTATTAACCTGTTTGCAGCTCAAATAAATTTGTTTAAATGCTTTAAAGTTTTTAGTATTGAAAAGATTTTAGATTGCCCGGCAGCTAAAAACTCTTGCAAAAATTTTAAACCATAATCTTTAAATAAAAGGCTGACGCCCGGTGACTTAAGCCGGTCTGCGATACCTTGGTATCTGCCTCTATATTTAACCCCAATAATATGCAAAGAAGAACCTTCATCAAAAACGGTGGCCTGTTAGGTGCTACCTTAATGCTTACCAAATTGCCTTCGTTTGCTGCTGGTGCGGCTGAAAATGCTTTCCCGACGGTGAGGACCGCTAAAAGAAACTTTACCAGTACAGCAATTGAAAACGCGATCACAGAGTTTGGCAAAAATGTAAAAGATAAAGAACTGGCCTGGTTATTTAATAACTGTTTCCCTAATACTTTAGATACAACAGTAACCTTTACCCAAAAGGATGGCAAGCCTGATACTTACGTAATTACCGGCGATATTGATGCCATGTGGTTGCGCGATAGCAGCGCCCAGGTTTATCCCTATCTGCATTTTATTAAACAGGATGAAAAATTACAGCAACTGGTGGCCGGTGTTATTAACCACCAGGTAGGTTGTGTTTTAAAAGATCCTTATGCCAACGCATTTTATGACGACCCGAACAAGGTGGGCGAATGGGCGCATGACGAAACGAAGATGCAGCCAGGTTTACATGAACGTAAATGGGAGATAGACTCATTATGTTACCCGATACGCCTGGCTTATAAATATTGGAAAACAACCGGCGATACTACACCGTTTGACGGCAGATGGAAATCGGCCATTGAGCTTACCTTAAAAACTTTTAAGGAACAGCAACGCAAAACCAGCCAGGGCCCCTACAGCTTTCAGCGTAAAACCGCCTGGGCTACTGACGGCGTACCGATGAATGGATACGGCTACCCGGTTAAACCCAATGGTTTGATCTGCTCTGCCTTCCGCCCTAGTGATGATGCTACTATTTACATGTACCTGGTGCCATCAAACTTTTTTGCGGTGGTTAGCTTAAAGCATGCTGCCGAAATGGTAACAGCAATAAGCAAAGACACCAAACTTGCTGCCGGGCTCAATGCTCTGGCGCTGGAAGTTGAAGCTGCATTAAAGAAAAACGCTATTATAACCCACCCCGTTTATGGCAAAATATATGCTTACGAAGTTAACGGTTACGGTAGCTACAACCTGATGGACGATGCTAATGTGCCAAGTTTGCTGGGCCTGCCATACCTGGACGCAGTATCTGTAAATGATCCTATTTACCAAAATACGCGTCGCCTGCTGTTATCGTCCGACAATCCTTTCTTCTTTAAAGGTACCGCGGGCGAGGGCATCGGCGGCCCTCACGCCGGTAAAGACATGATCTGGCCTTTGGGTATCATTATGCGGGGCTTAACCAGTAAAAATGACGCCGAGATCAAGAAGTGTATAGCATTGCTTAAAAACAGTAATGCGGATACCGGCTTTATGCATGAATCATTCCATAAAAACGATGTTAAGCATTTTAGTCGCCCTTGGTTTGCTTGGGCAAACACCTTATTTGGCGAGTTTTTATGGGAAACTTATAAAAGCAAACCGCAATTACTTGCATAGTAAATACTCAATATAAATGGCTGCCGGTTATCTGGCGGCCATTGTTGTTTAACGCCGTTTTTCAAAAATATGAAAGTGTTGGTTTTTGGTCCGTCAGGATCTGGTAAAACATACGTGGCCAAAGCCTTGCAACGTGCCGGTATCAATGCTTTTGACGATGCTGATATTGAGGGTTTGTCAAACTGGTATGACCAGTTTGGGCAAAAAGTACCGCAACCCGCTACAGCCGACGAGGCTGCTGAGAAGAAATATGCTTTTTTATGGAGTAAAAAAACCTTAGCCCGGTTTGTAAACCGGTTTGATGACGTTTACGTTTTTGGCGGGTCAGGCAATGTCTGGAGTGTATTTGATCTGTTTGACAAAGTTTACTACCTGCAGGTTGAACCAGAGTTGCAGAAACGCCGTTTAATGAGCCCTGACAGGCCCACGCCGCTTATGGATATAAATAATACTGACGGCCTTGTGATTTGGGGTGCCTGGTTTGAGCAAATGGCTATTGAAAAGGGAATACCCTTTGTTAATGCAGATCAAACGCCCGCTGAGGTATTTCAAATCATCAGCAATAAAAAACAAAGCGGACCTGCAATGTAAACTACAGGCCCGCTTTACTAATAAACGGATATTACTTGACGGTGTAGCGATACACCTGACGTCCCAGCTCGCCGGCTGCGTCAATGCCTTCAACTATAACTTTGTAAGTGCCCGGCCCATCGGCACTGTAAAAACTGAATGAGGTTTGGCCTTGCTCATTGGTTTTGATGTAAGGGTTCCAATATACCGTTGTTCGCAAGTCTGGTATTTTATCTGTAACGCCCGGGTTTTCGTATTTAGGCGAATAAAAATCACGAACCTTGTTATAACCTTTCGGTATGATATTGACAATACTCGGTGTATACTGTTTGCGCGATGTGCCCGGTTTGGTAATGATAAGCACATATCCGGCGGGGTTATTTCCTAAAAAACTGCGGGCGGCCATATTGTGTCTTACAACTTCTATTCTGGCTACATCAGACGGTAATATACTTCCGTCGAGTATTTCGGATATCGCGTCATTATTGGTAATCATTTCGCCATTCAAAACCATACCCAACGTCTTTCTTTCCACCATATCCATCATTACGCTTTGACCTTTATCGTCAGGTTGAATGATCACACCTTGCATGCGGGCCTGCAGGCACATGGCCAACGTAAGGCAATTTTCAGATTCGTCGTCAGAGAACCTGATGATCTGATCGGCCGATTGCTCGTCTATTTTATACATTCCTTGCGGGGCAATATTAGCATCGCGCTTGGCTTTAAATGCGGTGATACGAACTTCTCTTAAGCGTTTAACCTTATCAAGCTGGCCGGCTTTTTCATAAATGTCGTCCTGCTTTTTAGCAGTTTCAAGGTATGATTTTAAGGTAGCATCGACGTTGGTTGTAATATCAGCCAGGTTTTTGTTTTTACTGACATGCAACCTTGGTAATGTATCAAGGGTTATGATGGTTTTATCGCTATTGCCCATGCGCGCCTGTATGGCAAATTTGGTACTGTCTTTAACTATAATGCCTTCAAACTTAAATTTACCGTTAGCATCTGACGTTGTTGTTGCTGCAATATTGGCCCTGACAGACAGCAAAGTAACAGTTGCGTTTGCTAGTGGCTTTTTACCAAGTGTATAAACAGTTCCTGATATTTTTGCCCCAATTTTTTCTGCCTCAAAAACGGGTTGAGCGCTATTGCCAGATAAAATTTCTTTCCAGGTAAAACGGCGGTAGCCTTGTGTAAGCATTAAGTTGTCTAATGCTTTATCCACATCTTCGCCGGAGTTATTGAAGTAGTAATTAGGTTTTTCTACGTAGCCTTTCAAATCAGACGATAACAGTAGGTTTGAAAAAATGGTGGTCTCTCCGTTTTCGTCAAATGGCACGTTAGTTTCATCCACTACCGATACTGAAAAATTACCACCCAACGGTGCCTGGCCTTTAGGTCCTAACGCATTCAGATTTATGGTTACAGGTTCTTTACTCTTGTAACTGTTTTTGGCCGATTTTACATCCAGCTTCATCATATCCTCGCTTTTAATAAACGCCAGGCGCTCATTTAAAGGTTCGCCTGCGGCAGAAAAAATGGTGAACTGTGTTATACCGGTCGGGAATAATTTTTTCTCTAACCATATCGATGTGCTGGCGCGGGCAATTTTAACCGGCGAGGCAACAATTACTTCGCCATTGGTTTGCCCTACAAAATTAATGGTGGGTGCTGCGGCAACTTCAGCAGGTGTTGCACTTATGCGCACCAGGATGCTGTCTTTATTAGGCTGGAGCACGCCTAAAATAAAGCCTTCATTAACAGTTTCAGGAAGCGCTACCTTTTTAGTGCTGCCATCTGGCAAAGTAACCTCTGCACTATAATGCTTGCCGGCTTCGGGCTTGATCAGGAAGGTGCCCATGCCGGCATGTAATGATTCAAACTCAGTTACCTGCGTATTTGCATCGTCAACTATTTTACCTTTTACCGCAAGGCCCAGTCCGTCAACTCCAACCACTTTAAAGGCTACGCGCGATGGCAGGCCATTTACCATATTGCCACTTTCGGGAAAAAACTGTACATCGCTTTGCGATAACATCGCTTTTATAGGGAAGTCTTTGATAATTGGCTGATTGCCTTTATTATCTAAAACAGTACGTATATAAGCACCTGCAAGGTTAGCTTTTTTAGCATTGTTAATGTTGATGAGCAAACTACCCAACGCGTTTGTTTGCGCAGTTTTGGTTTCAACCACCTCTTTGTTAATGACAACCTGGTATTTTACTTTCTTGTCGCCAAAAGCCTTGCCGTCGGCATCGGTATAGGTAAGCGTTGCCGTTAGCAAGGTTGTGTTATCAACCGTTTTATATTGATACTCGGCATGTGTGATTATGTTGTCGCTGTTAACATCGCCTATGGTGAAAGTTTTATCAAAAAAGTAGTCTGTACCTGCATTACGCATCCATTGTGTATAAGCCCTGATGCGGTAGTTGCCGGGTGTCAGGTCGTCGCCTAAAGCAAAATCGCCTATTACCATACCGGTGGTTACAGGTAGTTTTAATGTGCGCACCAAAGAGTCATTTTGTGTTATAAGGTCAACATATAACGCGTGGCTCAATGCAGATAGCTGGTGTCTGCTGCCTATGGTCACATATCCTTTAAACCAAATGGTATCGCCTATGGCATAATAAGGCTTGTCGGTATGCAAGTAAACTTTTTCTTGCGGACTGGTGTCGGCCCATTTTTGTAATGCGGCTACCAGTTTATCGATAGGGTCATCGGCCTTGGGAATAAATGAAAACAGCAAAATTGCCGAACACATAAGCCCCAGTGGAATAAGAAGTTTTTTGTTTCTCATAAATAATGGCGTAAGGTTTATTTTATGGCGGTAAGTTAATATAAAAGCTTGATTGTTTTATTAATAGAAGATTGAAAAACAGGGAAAATAACTTAAATGATACATTAAAGATATATATGTAAACTGTAGCATAGCTGATTTTATAATTATTTGAGCCGGCAGAAGCTCCTTTTAAACATAGGGATATCAGGCTATTTTAACCAGATAAATATATATAGCCCAGCAAACCCCGGAATAATGGATTGTGGAAAACTTAATTTAAAGCGAAATTGAAAATCAGTATAAGGCAACTAATAATTTGCACGGTTTTTAGGTCATCTACTTGCTCAAAATCACGGCTTTACGTGCTGTTTCCTCCCTTTTATATGGTTTGTCCAAAAAAATCAGAATATTTTAAAATAAATTTTGAACATATTAAATTAAAATTTGTATCATTGTCAAAGTGAATAGTCATCCACACAGGATTTTAGGCATTTCACAGCCAATTTTATAACAACCAATTTTTATTATTACCCTAGCAATCAATTTATTTACTATTATAAACCAGCTATGACCGAAATTTTACAAAAACCCCTTGGAGCACATCCCTCCGGCGCTACGTGCCATCAATTTCTGAATGATCGACTGACGTGTGTCAGTGCAGGTTTTTCAGTTAAATTTTGATGGATCTGAGCGAATCAGACGATTTTTATCGGTATTTCAACATTTACGTAACGGCTATTGACCCTTAAATAAGGTTGATTGTCAATGCGTTGCATGTTTTAATATATTCCATTACAACAATCAATTAATAACCAGTTTTTTAATCAGTTAATACTTAATTATCTGTTATGCGCATTATTGCAATTATAACTTTCCTGGGTGTGTTATGTACAACAACGTACTCCTTTGGCGATCCGGCCATGCCTGCACGTGTCTCAAATCACACCAAAACAAAAGGGGGTATCTACCTAAGGGGTGCCGCCAGAGTGGGACGCGATACTACTCGTAAAGATACGACACAGATGGATTCAAATGTGGCCATAAAGCCGCCTAAGAATACCATCAGTAGAAGGCTTGAATCAAAAAGCAATGAGCTGGATCCGGTAGCTTTGTCTACTCTTCCGGTGATTTCTTTGCAACAATATCTGAAAGGTAATGCTGCAGGTGTTTTTGTTAATGAGTCAAATGGCGAACCCGGAACTGTTCAAAACATGTTCATCCGCGGGGCGTCGCAGCCATTATTGGGCGCACGCGACGTGTATGCCGCTCAGCCACTTGTTGTGATTGACGGTGTTCAGCAAATTGGCGATCATCCTTATGCTTTTGACACGCAGCAATTCCAATACAACAGAATTGGTACTGCTACCAACCTGCTGGCAAACATTAACATGGCAAACATTGAGTCAATAAGAGTGCTGAAAGGTACTGACGCAATTGCTGTTTACGGCCCTAAAGGAGCAAATGGTGTTGTTGTTATTACCAGCAAAGGCGCTTCGCTTAAAAGAAGAATCACTTTTGATAGCTACGCGGGTATAGCTACTTCAACGCCGGTTACCACTGTCAATGGTCGTTTTGAGAATGATTTCAGACAACAGTTTTATAGAAAATATGCAGCAAACGGTACTTTCTCAAATGACGATGCGTATCCGATGTTTTTGAGCGACTCATTGAACAATGCATTTTATGGCTCATCTAACTGGAACGACCTTTATTATAGAAACGCTGCAATTTATAGCGTAAATGCCAGCATCAGCGGTGGCGATGAAAGGGCAAACTTTAACTTCCAGTTGGGTGATACTAAATCTGGCGGTGTTGCTGATAAAACAAACCTTGATCGTTATAACGCTCGTTTCTTGCTGAATATGAAACCATTGAACTGGTTAACTTTCAGTGCCCTGGTTGATGCAGATCACATTTTACGTGATCGTAACAGAAACATCCGCGACAGGCTGGCTCAGGTTAATTACCTGCCAGATTTGAGTACTCCGATAGCTCCAAACAAAGATAGCTATGCTAATTATTTAGCTCAGTTTGACAACGGCTTTGACGATAATAAAACCAACGTGGTAAATGGCTATGCTAAGTTTGCGGTTGATTTGGGTAAATTTAAATTTGTTACCACTTATAATATCAACTATAATGAGGGCACTCGCGATATTTTTTATCCGAGAACTTTATTGCAGTCAACCAACTATGTATCTAACTACTTTGGTTACAATGACCGTACTACAATTGATAACGTAGCCACTTATTCATACACTCCAAACGAAGACAATAAGTTTGAGTTTACTGCTGGTAACATGTTCCAATATGATTTTTCAAGATATACCTATGCTTACGCTTATAAAGGAAGTAATGACTATATCAAGTTAAACTTATTAAAGTCAGACCCTCTTGCGGCAGGTTATCTGTCACCTGATGGCGGATATTTGCCTCAGCTGATCTATAAATTCTTAGACCATACCAAAGGCAATCAAATTGCTTTTTACGGTAAAGTTGATTATTTATTGAAAGATAAATATACCTTCTCAGTAACTTTAAGAGCTGACGGAGCTTCAACGCAACAACCTACTAACCGTTGGTTTTACTCGCCAATATTTGCTGCAGGCTGGGATCTGAAAAAAGAAATATTTGAAGACAACTCAAGCGTATCTGATTTCAGACTACATCTTGGTGCTGGCCGAGTTGGTAAATACGAAAACTTCGATAACTACTCACAAGGTCCTCAATACACTGCTTTCGTAGGTTTTGCCGGTAACCTGATAACTCCGGGTTATGACGGTTTAGGTACTTTGAGCCGCCCATACACTGCCGGTTATGTACCTTATAACCTGAAATGGGCTTATTCAGATCAGGCAAACATTGGTATTGATGGAAGTTTCCTTGACAAGCGTTTAGCAATAAGCGTAGAGGCATATTATAAACATGACAAAAATATGCTGCTGGGCGTACCTTCAGCAGCCGAATATGGTTACACCTCGATCATACAAAACGGTATGGCTGTTCGTAACACCGGCTTAGATGCTGCTGTTACAGGTGTTATTTTCCCGGCTGAAAACAAATTTTCATGGACTACCAGCTTAAACGTAAACTTTAATCATAATACCTTAACTGCATTGCCAGGTGGCTTAAGCCAGGTTGTGATTAACGATGCTTACGGTAACGCCAGATTATTGCAAGTTGGTAAATCAGCAGATAGCTATTGGTTATTAAATAACCAGGGTATTTATAATACTGATCTAGAAGTTCCGGGCGCCTCTGGCAACAAACCTATGACTTATAACGGTGTGGTTATGAAAGCAGGCGACCCAAGATGGACCGATGTTAACGGTGATAACCAAATTACTGATGCTGACAGAACTTTAAAAGGTCATGCTCTGCCAACCGTATCAGGTGGCTGGTCAAATAGCTTTGGTTACAAAAACTGGACATTGAATTTAGATTTCTACTATAACCTGGGCCGCCAGCTGTTAAACCAGCAAATGGCTAACAGATTTGATTTCTATAACAATGAAGGTTTAAATAACATTAACTCGGTAAAAGAAATCACTTACTGGGAAAAAAGAGGCGATTATTCAAAATATCCAATCTACAACCCTGCAAGCTCAGTTGATCCATACCAGGTTAATCAAGACCTTTTCTTAGAGAACGCTTCATTTGTTAAGCTGCGTACTTTACAATTAGGTTATGACTTAACCAGCATCATGATGAAGAAGTCTTCAAACATTCATAAATTCTATGTATACGGTAGTGTAAACAACGTGTTCACATTAACTAAATATACAGGCCAAGACCCAGAACTGGTTGACTATACCGGCTATGACACCGGCTACGGAATACAGATTCCAAGAACATATGTTTTAGGAGTTAAAGTAGATTTTTAATTCATAGTTGTAGACAAATAATATTGAATACCGTTAAAACAGAGATGAAATGAAAAAAATAATTTTGCTGAGTCTTATCTGTCTTACTGTTATCGCCAATAGCTGTAAGAAGACATTAGATGTGACCTCATCACGTGTTGTAAGTGAGACCAACTATTGGAATACATTAGAGGATGCCCGCGCCGGTATCATGGGTGTATACGGTTTGTCAAGAGCAGCACTTGCAGAAAATAATGGCCACTGGATATACGGCGATGTTCGCATGGGTAACTTTGTGAGCCCTATCCGTCAGGATTTGAAAGCGGTTATTGCCAATAACCTTAATGCCTCATATCCGGTGATAGATCAATTATCAAACTGGAGAAGATTTTATGCAGTGGTTAATGCTGCTAACACTTTCTTAGAGCGTATACATGAGGTTAAAGCTAAAGATCCAAGATACACCTCTAATAACATGACTGTAGATGTTGCTCAGGTTCGTTTTTTAAGAGCTTTTGCATACTTCTATATGGCCAGAATTTGGGGCGACGTTCCGTTGATCTTATCATCACGCGACGGAACTTTTGAAAACCGTGCAAGAACTGATGTAAATGCTGTATTAACTTTCGCTCAATCAGAAATGGAAGCCGCTGCACTGGATCTGCCATACTATTTCAGTGCCCAGGATTTACAACAACCAGGTTTGTACTATGGCCAATCCAGATCAAGATGGAGCGGTGCGTTGATTACCAAATTAGGTGCTTACGCAATGCTGGCTCATGTTGCTGCATGGCAAGGTAAATACGTTGACGTTATCAGATATACTACTAAAGTGTTAACAGAGTATAACACTAAAGACGATTTGGGCTATACCAGCACCGGCACTTTATGTTTGCCTAATGGCTTGTTCTATACCAACACCGGCGGTAATAATGATAACCAAATGTTTGCTTTTGGCTTTAACTGGGATAATCAGGACGCCTCATTTACCGGTAATATTGAGTCATTAACATTGGCTGAGCCGGTGGTAAATAAAAACATACCGGATATATATGTACCAAAAGACTCTATCTTATCTATATTTAAAGAAACAAATGACGCCCGTTTCAATATTGATACCACCGGTACTGTTCACGCAGACGCGTTAACAAATTCAACCGGTGCGGGATATTTCACCAATTTCCTTGGAAAATATCCAATTTTCGCTAAGATCAAGGTTGTTCAAGGTGGTTCAATATCTGATAAAACCTTCAGAATTTTTTCAAGCGCTATCTTATTAACCCGCTTAGAGGATGTTACTTTATTACGTGCCGAAGCTTACGCCGTATTACAAGAAAATGCTTTAGCTACTACTGACTTAAATACAATAAGACAATTAAGATACAATGTTGACCAGGTTGGTTTGCAAAACAGCAGCGCCAGCGACTACGTGGCTTATAATGCGACTATGCATGGTCCTTTAATTGAAGCCATTTTCAAAGAGCGCCAAAAAGAATTTATGGGCGAAGGTCATCACTTTTATGACAGAGTCAGATACGAAAAGATCAAACAAAGTAACCCGGAGTTTTTGCAGCTGATCAATTCAGGCGGCATCTACTGGCCGATATCACGCGATTTAATTTCGCAGAATCCTCTGTTGAAACAAAACTCATATTGGAAGTAATAACAGAAAGAGCATAGAGACATGAAAAGATCAATTTTATTCGGAAAATATTTAGCAGTAATAGTTATTGCTGCGACAATATTTGGTACTGGATGTAAACGCGAAAAGGGTATGCATGATGCAGTTGTCACCGTAAATACAACTGGCTTAACTACCTACGATTACCTAAGAAGTAAGACAGGCGTTTACGATTCATTATTGCTACTTGTTGACAAGTTTGCGGGAATGAGGCAAATATTAACTAATGATTCAGTTACCTTATTTGCTCCTTCAAATGCAAGCTTTCAAATTGCAATACAAAACTTAAATGATTTGCGTAAATCTCGTAACCAGGATCCGGTTTATTTAAGCCAATTGGCTGCGGGTACAGCTGGCGTAGTAGGTCAGAAAAACATCGAGAAAGCAAGACGTGATAGTGCATCTTTAGACACATTGGTGTCAATGTATATACTGCCGAAGTTTTGGGTAGCCAGTGATTTTGCAATAGGTGATGGACAATATGTAAATAGCGTTCGCGGTGGTATCCTATGCACGGTCAGCGTGTTTTTGCTGACGCAGAGGGGTATCAAAACGGTGGTGTTGAGGCAATTGATTACGTTAATACCAAAAGAAGTTTATTCATTTCGCAATGGGGCCCTTCAGCGCAAACTACATCAGTTAATATCAAAACTAAAAACGGTTTGGTGCACTTATTAGAATCAGACCACACATTTGGATTTGATGAGTTTGTTTCAAGAATGACCTTTGTACCGCCACCACCTGTGGCCTGGAATTTAAAAACCGACTTGTTTTTCCCTTACTGGCCACCTGCTTCTAATTTTTACGATGGACAGGTTTCTGCGGGCGAGATTTTGATAAGAGCTTTGGACGGATCTGTATTAACCAAGTTCATTTCGAATGTTAACGTGTCTGCCGGCTACTATCCAACTTTATATTGGATACCAAAAAATGCCGACGGTTCGCCAAGAGCAGTAGTATCTAACAGTTATACAATGACCACAGCCAATGACTCTAAACTTTACCGTGGTCGTGATCCGAGAGCATTTAAAATAGAAGCTACCCTGGATCCAAATCCGTATAGGCTGCGTGCTACCCCGTTATTTAACGACATCTATGAGCCAAATCCAACAGCGGTTTGGGTACAATTGGATGTTCGTCAAGATCAGGACTGGACCACTAACTATCAACAAAAAACATTTGATTTCACTAACGATAAACCTTAT
>Ga0153956_1002177_pt1 | contig 15084 bp, 11 predicted proteins | sample TSFL040MetaG_FD_104704 | JGI IMG/M metagenome (GOLD analysis project Ga0153956, IMG submission 104704) | Attine ant fungus gardens microbial communities from Florida, USA - TSFL040 MetaG | ecosystem: Host-associated > Fungi > Mycelium > Unclassified | place: USA: Florida, Wekiwa Springs... | reverse complement strand
GCCTGAAAGATTGATGGAACACAACTTGAGCTTCTCGCGCTCGTCGGCCTCGGACACCAGCCAGCGCAGGGCGTTTTCCAGCACCCAGCGGTCGATGGCCGGGGCAATGCGGTAGCGTTCGGCGGCGACGATGAAATCAGCCGGCGACACGATGCGGCCGTTCTCGTCGCGCATCCGCAGCAGCAGTTCGTAGTGCTGGCCGGGGTCCGTGCGCTGCAGCGGCGCGATGGCCATGCGGTGGATCTCGAACCGGCCCTCCTCCAGCGCGGCATTGATGCGCGCGGCCCATTGCATCTCGCGCCGGCGACGCATGAGTTCGATGTCGTTCTCGGCGAAGCTGTGCACGCGGTTGCGGCCGGCGTCCTTGGCCGCCTGGCAGGCGCTGTCGGCGGTCGACAGGATGGAGGCCACGTCCTCGTTCTCGGCCGTGATCGGCACCACGCCCACGCTGGCCCCCAGCCGGAACACCCGGTCGTCCCAGGTGAAACGGAAGGTGCGCACGGCCTCGCGCAGCTGCTCGGCGGTGTGCATGGCCTCATCCAGCGAACAGCTCTCCAGCAGGATGCCGAACTCGTCGCCGCCCAGGCGCGACAGTGTGTCGCGCCAGCGCACCTTGGACTTCAACAGCGCGCCCACCTGCCCCAGCAGGGCATCACCGGCGCTGTGGCCGCAGCTGTCGTTGATGATCTTGAACTGGTCGATGTCGAGATAGCACAGCGCGTAGGAGGCCTCGCGCGCCTTGGCGCTCTTGAGCGCCCGCTCCAGCCGCGCCTCGAACTCGCGCCGGTTCACCAGGCCCGTGAGCAGGTCGTGGCTGGCGTGGTAGGACAGGCGGCGGTTCAGTTCCCGCGATTCGCTGACGTCGTGGAACACCAGCACGCCGCCGGCAACCGTGCCTCCGCCGTCGCGGATGGGCGCCGCGGTGCTCTCCACGTACAGTTCGTTGCCATCACGGCGGATCAGGAGCACCGGCCGCACCGACTTGATGGGGCGCACGCGGCGGATGGCCACGGACAGGGGATTCTCCAGCGGCTCGCAGGTCTCCTCATGGAAGGCGCGGAACACCTCCTCCACGGGCCGGCCCATGGCGTCTTCCAGGCGCCAGCCGGTGAGTTCCTCGGCCACGGGATTGATGTAGTCGATGACCGACTCGGCATTGGTGGTGACCACGCCGTCGCCGATCGACTGCAGGGTGATCTGGGCGCTTTCCTTCTCCCGGAACAGCGCCTCCTCGTACAGCTTGCGCTCGGTGATGTCGAGCTCCACGCCCACCAGGCGCAGCAGCCGGCCATGCGCATCCGTGCGCGCCTGGGCGCGGCTGATGACCCAGCGCCATTCGCCGTTGCGGTGGCGCATGCGGTGCACGCTCTCGAACACGGGCAGCTTGCCGGCCACGTGGTCGCGGATTGCGTTCTGCACCCGCGTCATGTCATCCGGGTGCACCAGGTTGCGCCAGTCCGGTGATTCGCGCAGTTCCTCGTCCGCGTAGCCCAGCATGGCCTTCCAGCGCGGCGAGAAGTAGACCTCGTTGTTCTCCAGGTCGAAATCCCACACGCCGTCGTTGGCCGCCGCCTGGGTCAGGGCCAGGCGCTCCTCCACCTTGGCCAGGCGCCGTTCCATGCGCAGTTGCCCCAGGCCCGTGGCAAGGCTGGTGCCGACCAGCTTCAAGAGCAGCCGCAGGTTCACGTCCCAGGCGCCTTGCGGCAGGTTGCGCGCCAGGCCCAGCAGGCCGGCCGGCTCGCCCTGGATGTGGAACGCGATCAACAGCACCGAGCCCATGCGCAGGGCCGCGAAGCGCGCGCCCTCGGCGGTGAATTTCGGCTCGGGTCTGGCGGTATCCCGCAATTCGGTCAGGCGCAGGTGTTCCAGCCGGCCGGACAGCCCCGGGTAGTCAGACAGCGCCTCTGCGGACAGCGGCTCGGGCTGGCAGTGGGCCAGGCCCCGGCGCGCCACCTGGACTTCGCCGAACTTCTTCTCCGGAGTGATGAAGGCTATGAAGGCGCAGTCGCTGATGGTCAGGTCAGCGAGGTGCTGCAGGGTGCGCCCCAGCGTGGCATCCGCCGTGGCGCGCTGCAGGTTCTGCAGGTCGACGGCTATCTTGGTGCAGGCTACGTCGATGCCGATGGTAGCGGGAGGAGCACGCCCGCTCCACACGTCGGACGACAGGACATCCGATGCGGTGAATTCGGTCGACGAGTCGGTCGGGGTGCTGGACATGAGACCTTTAAAGGCCACCCGCTTCCGTACTGGATGGTGCGCAGGATAATGGCACAATGCTTACGGAATTCAAGGTAACCCCATGTAGCCACACGTAATAATACATGTGTAACAACACGGGAACTGTGCGCGGGGTCTCACAGCGCGTCGCGCGCAACGCCAAACAGTCGCTTGAGTTCCACTTCCATTTCGCCCTGCAACGCCTCGATACCCTGGGATTGCAGCACCCGCGCGACATAACGTGGCGGCCCGATGGCAATGGCAATGCGGGCAAACGGCACCGGGATGACGAACTTGTCCCAGGCGATGAGCCAGGCCCGGGAAGCGGCATAGGCCATGGGCAGCATCGGCCGCCCGGACATCTGGGCCAGGAGGATGGCGCCGGGCTTGAACTTGAAGCGCGGCCCCTTGGGCCCATCGGGCGTCAGCACCGGGGAAACACCGTCCTTCACCAGCGCCTGGTAGTAGTCCCGCAACGCCCTGGCCCCGGTGTGGGTCGAGGAGCCCCGGATCACCCGGGCACCGACCCGGCGGGCCGCCATGGCACCCAGTTCCCCGTCCACGGACGGGCTGATCAACCAGCCGGCCGCCAGGCCGCGGGAGCGCTGGTCGAGCAGGAAGCGCGCACAGAACAGCTGGTGCTGGTGCCAGTACACCGGCACCAGGGAAGGCGCCTTGGCCAGCGCCGCCTCCAGGTGCTCCATCCCCCGGACCACCCGCACCCGGCAGGTCAGCCACCACAGGCGGATGACCGCCAGGCCCAGCGGCACCGCCACGGCATACAGCAGCCGCCGGCCTGCGGTCATGCGCCGCCCGGGCTGGTGTTCGCCGCTGTACAGGCTGTTTTTCGGGTCGGTAGCCGTCATATGAGACAATGTTACCTTTAATCGGCACGATGACCCGCATGACCGCCCTGCAATCCCCAGAGCACCAGCCTCCCGAGGCGGATGTCCAGTTCGACATCAACGCCAACGACGAGTCCTTCGCGCAGATGGCGCGGCTGTTCGCCCGCCATGGCGACATCTATCGCGTCTACGCGCCGGGCCGGAAGTCCCATACCTACGTCATCAACCACCCGGATGACATCAAGCGCGTGCTGGTGGGCAATCACCGCAATTACACCAAGGGCGTCGGCCTGGACCGGGTCAAGATCCTCCTCGGGAACGGCATCATGACCAGCGAGGGCGACTTCTGGCGCCGGCAGCGCTACATGATGCAGCCGATGTTCCACCGCCGGGTGGTCACGGAATTCGCACAGCTGGTCTCAGCCGCCAACGGGCGCCTGATCGACAAGTGGGCCGGCCAGTCCGCGCGCGGGGAGCTCATCAACCTCACCGACGACATGAGCGAGCTGACCCTGGAAGTCGTGCTGCAGTCGATCTTCGGCAGCGACCTCCCCCAGCTGCGCCAGCCGTTCGAGGTCGTGACCCGGGAGCCGGCGCGTGATCTGAAGTTCGCCTACCAGTTCCGCTCCCTGACCAGGCTCGTCGCCCAGCTCATCGCCCGCCGCCGCAGCGGGAAGGAGGAACATTTCGACTTCCTGGGGATGCTCATGGACGCTCGCGACAAGGAAAGCGGCGACCCCATGACCGAAAAGGCCCTGATCGACGAGGTCATGACCCTGGTTGTGGCCGGCCACGAGACCACGGCCTCGGGCCTGAACTGGATCTGGTACCTGCTGGCCCGGCACCCCGAGGTCGATGCACGCCTGGCCGCCGAGATCAACGCCGCGCCGGAATACACCGCGCCGTCGCTCGCGCAGATGGAGACCCTGGGCTGCACCTGCAACGTGGTGAACGAGGCCCTGCGGCTGTATCCCCCCGGCTGGCTGCTGTCACGGCGGACGATAGCGGCCGACACGCTGTCCGGCTATCCGATTCCCGCCGGCAGCGACGTGTTCCTGAGCCCCTACTTCCTGCACCGGCACCCGCGCTACTGGAAGGACCCCGATGCCTTCCAGCCCGAACGCTTCGACGCCGAGCACGAGGCCGAGCGTCCGCGCTTCGCCTACATGCCCTTCGCGGCCGGCCCGCGCCACTGCATCGGTGAATCCCTCGCCCTTTACGAGATGTACGTGCACCTGTACAAGGTCGCCCGTCACTACCGGCTCGCGCTGGCAGACCACGAGCCCATCGAGCTCGAGGCGCAGATCAACCTGCGCACCAAAAAACCCCTTTTCATGAGGCTGGAACGTCGCTGATGGCCATTGCACAGACCCTGACCGAACTGATCGAGTCCAACCGCAAGGTTGCGCGCAGCATCACCTACCTGAACGGCGAGAACGACGAACGCAGTGTGGGTTTCGCCGACCTGTACCAGCGCGCGCTGGGCATCCTGCACCACCTGCAGCGGCTGGGCGCGAAGCGCGGCGACCACCTGATCCTGTTCCTGGGGGAGAACGAACCCTTCATCGACGCCTTCTGGGGTGCCGTGCTCGGCGGCATCATCCCGGTACCGGTGGCGCTCGGCATCAGCGATGAACACCGCCACAAGCTGCTGCGCATCGCGCGCAAGCTCGGCAACCCCTTCCTGTACACCGACCGGCGCTCGTTCGAGCGTATCCAGGCCTTTGCCGAGGGCGCCGGAGAGGCTGCCACCTTCCAGAAGCTGCGCGGCCGGGTGTTCCTGATCGACCAGCTCGACGACATTTCCAGGCCCGGCAAGGTCGAGAAGGTGGGCCCGGATGACGTCGCCTTCATCCAGTTCTCCTCTGGGTCCACCAGCGAGCCCAAGGGCGTGGTGCTCACCCACCGCAACATCCTCGCCAACTGCGCCGGGGTGAGCCAGACCGCGGAATTCACCGAGGACGACGTTTCCATCTCCTGGATGCCCCTGACCCACGACATGGGCCTCATCGGCTTTCACATCTACATGTTCGCCAACCGCCTGCACCAGCACCTGATGCCCACGGACCTGTTCGTGCGCCGGCCGCTCTTGTGGCTGACCTTCGCTTCACGCAAGCGCGCCACCATCCTGTGCTCGCCGAACTTCGGCTACCGGCACTACCTCAAGGTGCTGGGCGATCGCCCCGTGGACGGGCTCGACCTGTCCAGCGTGCGCCTGATTTTCAACGGCGCAGAACCGATTTCGGTCGACCTGTGCAACGAGTTCCTGGACCGCATGCAGCCGGCAAAGCTGCCGCGCAATGCCATGTACCCGGTGTATGGCCTGGCGGAAGCCTCGCTCGCGGCAACCTTCCCGCCGGCCGGCGCGCCAATGACCACGGTGGTACTCGACCGCCATCACCTTTCCGTCGGCGAGGCCGCGCAGCAGGTTGCTGCCGGCTCAAAGGATGCCGTGGAACTGGTATCGGTGGGTTCGGCCATTCCCTACTGCCAGGTACGCATCGCGGGCGATGACGACCGGGAACTGCCCGCCGGCACCGTCGGCCACATCCTCATGACCGGCGACAACGTCACCCGGGGATACTTCCAGGACGACGCGGTGAATGCCGCGGCCTTCAGCGCCGACAAGTGGCTGCGCACCGGCGACCTGGGCGTGGTCATCGGCGGCAACCTGTACATCACCGGCCGCCACAAGGAAATCCTGTTCGTCAACGGCCAGAACTACTACCCCCACGACCTGGAGAGCATCGCCCAGACGGCGCCCGGCCTGGACCTGGGCAAGGTCGTGGTGGCCGGCGTGCGCCCCAAGGAGGCGCAGACGGACAAGATCATCGTGTTCGTGCTGCACCGTGGCGATGTGCAGGATTTCATGTCCACGGTCACGGACGTCTCGCGCCTGATCAACGAACACACAGGCCTCGAAGTCGCCGACGTGGTGCCGGTCAAGCGCATTCCCAAGACCACCAGCGGCAAGATCCAGCGCCACCTGCTGGAACAGGAATACCTGGACGGGGCCTTCGCCGCGGAACTGGCCCGACTTGGCCAGCTGCGCGAAGCCCTGCGTGGACCTGCCGCGGCCACCCGCAACCAGCTGGAGGAAAAGCTCGCCAACATCTGCGAGGCGGCGCTGGAGGGCAAGCGCCTGGGGCCCAACGACAACCTGTTCGAGATCGGTGCCAGCTCCCTGAAGCTCATCGAAATCCACGAGCAGATCGACAAGGACTTCCCGGGCCTGATCGACCTCACGGAGCTGTTCGACTACCCGACCATCGGCGAGCTGGCGGCGCACATCGAGGGCAAGCTCAAGGCGCAGGGGTAGCCTGGAGGCAGCATGATCGTCCGCCCCCACGCCGGTGTCCTGGGCCTGCTCTACATCATGCGCGGCTCGATCGTGCCACGCATCGCCGGCCGGTTGCTCGTCATCCTGGTGCTGTCCGGCGTCGTCACCTGGCTGTACCAGCGCGGCTGGTATGCGGACAACCACCTGAACGCCGTGCCGTTCTCGCTGTTCGGCCTGGCGCTGTCGGTGTTCCTGGGGTTCCGCAACAACGTCTGCTACGACCGCTGGTGGGAAGCGCGCAGACAATGGGGCACCCTGCTGTTCCTGCTGCGCAGCCTCGCGCGCGAGTCCCAGGCACTGCTGGCGACAACCAAACCGGCCCTGCATGACAGGCTGGTGCGGCGCTGCATCGGCTTCGCGCATGTACTGCTGGCCCGGCTGCGCAAGGACGACGAACCCACGGCCGCCCGCCCCTGGGTCAGCGCGGACGAGGCCGCCGCGCTGGGTGAACGTGCCAATATCTGCGATGCGCTGCTGGGCGCCACCAATACGGACCTGGCCTGCGCCCTGCGCGCAGCCGCTCTGAGCGACATCACCTACCAGGGACTGCTGCAACGCGTGGCGGATTGCGCGGCCGTGCAGGCCGCCTGCGAACGCATACTCAACACGCCGCCGCCGTTTGCCTATTCCCTGTTACTGCACCGCACGGCCTGGCTGTTCTGCCTGTTGCTGCCCTTCGGCATGGTGGGGACACTGGGGCTGTTCACCCCGCTGGTCGTGCTGATCGTGGCCTATACGTTTTTCGGCCTGGATGCCCTGGGCGACGAGCTGCAGGACCCCTTTGGGCTGTCCGACAACAGCCTGCCGCTGCAGGCCATGGTACGGACCATCGAGATCGATCTGCTGGACGGCCTGGGAGTGCGACCACTGCCCAAGCCGCTGACCCCCGTCAATTTCGTGTTGCGCTGACAGCAAAGGAGTCGCCAGTGATCACCCTTTTCCACAGCCCCCGCACCCGCTCCACGCGCTTCATCTTCCTGCTGGAGGAACTGGGTGCCCCCTACGAAATCAAGGTCGTGAAGACCCGGGGCCGCGATCCGGATGGCATTCCTGATCCGGCCAACCCCCACCCGCACGGCAAGATTCCGGCCATTTCCGACGACGGTGTCGTCGTATTTGAGTCACCGGCGATCGCGCTGTACCTGACCGACAAGTTCCCGCGACACCGCCTGGGCCCGGTCGTGGGCGAGCCCGGCCGTGGCGCCTACCTGTCCTGGCTGGCCTACTACACCGGTGTGGCGGAGCCTGCCTTCGTATGCAAGTTCAAGAACTACGAAGTGCCGGCCGGCACTGCCGGCTGGGTGCCGGTGGACGAAGTCATGCCAGTCATCCTGCGGCAGCTGGAACGCGGCCCCTACCTGCTGGGTGAACACTTCAGCGCAGTGGACATCCTCTATGGCACCACCTTCGCGATGTTCCTGAACACACCCATGCTGCCGCAGTCCCGGGTGATCGAGGACTATGCCCGGCGCGTGACCTCGCGGCCGGCCTATGCCAAGGCACAGGCGCTGGACGGGGCCTGAGGCCAGGGCAATGGCCGGCCATGCCGGGCCCGGCGCCCCCTCAGCGATGCCCGGGCGCGACCTTCTGCGCCAGGAAATCGTAGATACCCTGGTCGCCCATCTGGCCGGCGTTGGCAAGGTCCCCGCCCTTGGTTGAATAGACGATTCCGCCGCGCGCATCCACCACCACGATGGCGGGGATGCCCTTCCGGATGGGATCGCCGTACTGATGGGACAGCTCGAGGTTGGTGTCGAAGTTGCCGACGTTGACCTTCACCACGTGGAACCGGCCCCGGATCAGCGGTTCGCTGCTGCCGTGCATGGCCTTGTCGAGCGCCCGGCAGTCCGGGCACCAGTTGGCGCCGAACACCAGCAGCACCGGCTTGTGATCCTTGCGCGCGGCGGCAAGGGCCTGCGTGACCAGCGCCGGCGCGTCCGCGTGCTCGTCATACGGCCAGGGGCCGGCCGCCTGCGCGGCCAGCGAACAGGCCGCCAGCAGCGATGCCAATAAAAGTCGTCCCATGATCATGCCTCCGGCTTATGGCTCCAGCCGCCAGTCATTCACCAGCTTGTAGCGCGCGGCCTTGATGCGGCTGAAGCGACCATCCTGGACCCAGTACAGCCCGAAGCTCACGACGCGCAGCACCTCTCCGACCGTAAGCCGGCGCTGGAAGAAATTATCCGGCCCCCAGTCCTTGATGCAGCGGAACTCGGTGGGGATCTCCGCCGCGACCCCGGTGGCATCCGCGACGAAGTGCGTCACCTCCACCGTCTCCCGCAAGTGTTCCTTCACCGGCCGATAGAAGTCCAGTATACCCCGCGCACCCCGGATCTCGGTGCCCCGCAGGTCCAGCACCACGTCGTCGTGATAGAACTCGATGAAGCCCGGGTCGTTGTTGTTGAAGCGTGTCAGGTATTCCTGGAAACGCTCACGCGTCATTGCGCCAGTGCTCATGCGCTACCCCCCGTACAAAGATTTCTTCAGCTTCCAGCGTTTGTGTGTCCAGGGCCAGTCCGGCGGGGCCGCGCGGATCTGTGCCTCCACCAGCCGGGCATAGCGCTCCGTGATCTCCCCGGGCGCGGTCTTCTCCCCTGCCGTTACCAGGGGCACGGCGGCAACCTCGTAGCAGCCGCGCGCAGTGCGCCTGACCCCGACGAAGAACGCGGGAAACCGGGTCACGCGGGTGATTTCCTCGGCTCCCATGTAGAACGCCGTGTCGCGGTTCAGGAAGCGGGTCCAATGGCGTTTTTCGCTGGTGCGCGGCTCCTGGTCCGCCACCATGGCAATGACGCGGGCCTTTTTGCCGCCGCGGATGATATGCCCCAGCAGCTCCTGCGCCGGCACCAGGGTGGCGCCGAAGCGGCCGCGCATTTTCAGCATCTCGCGCTGCGCCCAGCCATCCACCAGCGGCTTGTACGCCGCATCCACCGGGACACCCAGTTCCAGCACCAGTGCCTGCAGCATCCACTCCCAGTTGCACTGGTGCGCCGCCACCAGCAGCACCGGCCGGCCCTCCGCCAGCAGCGCGCTGACCTGCCCGAAGTCCTTCAGCACCACCCGGCGGCGGATTTCATCCGCCGGTATGACGGTGGTCTTGATGACCTCCACCAGCACCTGCGAGAACCCGCGGTAGAACTGGCGCATGGTGGTGCGCAACCCTGCCGGGTCGGACTCCGGGAAGGCGATGGCAAGGCTTTCACGCATACGGGCCTGGTCCAGCCGGATGACATAAGCCAGCCACGCCAGGAAGTCCGCCACCCGGTTGAGCAGCCACCAGGGCAGCGCGGCCAGGCACCGCACCCACCACGCCGGACGTCCCGCGGTCGAAGGATCACTCATACCGCGATCTTAGCGGGAGTCACCCCCGGACGGCGCGCTACTGGACCACGTGCGGCCGCTGTTTCGGCGGCTCTTCCTTGCCGGCCTCGCCGGAACGCGCCATCAGCAGCCGGGCCACCCGCGGCCCGATCCAGCGCTCGAGGTCATCGACCAGCGTGAACACCGCCGGCACGATCACCAGCGTCAGTGCCGTGGAGGTCACCAGGCCGCCGGCCACCGCGATGGCCATCGATGAGCGGAAGGTCTCGCCGTTCCACAGCTGCAGCGCCACCGGCGTCATGCCGGCGATCATCGCCACCGTGGTCATGACAATGGGCCGGGCGCGCTTGTGGCCGGCTTCCACCAGCGCCTCCACGCGCCCCTTGCCGGCCCGCATCTCCTCGATGGCGAAGTCCACCAGCAGGATGGAGTTCTTGGCCACGATGCCCATGAGCATCAGGAAACCGATCACCACCGACAGCGACATCGGCAGCCGCGTCGCCAGCAGGGCCACGGCCGCGCCGCCGATGGACAGCGGCAGCGCCGACAGGATGGTCAGCGGCTGGAACACGCGCGCGAACAGCAGCACCAGCACCGCGAACACCATCAGGATGCCGGTGCCCATGGCGACCTCGAAGCTGCTCATGAGCTCGCTTTGCAGCTGCGCATCACCGGTCTCCACCCGGCGCACACCCGGCGGCAGGTGCGCCATGGTGGGCAGGGCGTAGATCGCCTTCAGCGCCGGTCCCAGCTGGGTGTTGTTGAAATTGGCGTCCAGTTCGACACGGCGGCTCTGGTTGAAATGATGCACGCGGCTCGGCCCCTGCCCGAAGCTGATGTCGGCCACGGCCTTGAGGGGCACCACCCGGTTGCCGGAAGCCGGCACCGGCAGGTTCTGCAGCGTATTGAGGTCGCGCCGCGACCTCTCCAGCAGGCTCACGCGGATCGGGATCTGCCGGTCGGACAGTGAGAACTTCGCGTCGTTCTGCGTCAGGTCACCCAGGGTCGCGATGCGGATGGTGGTGCTGATGCTTTGCACCGTCACCCCCAGGTTCGCCGCCAGGTCGAGGCGCGGCCGGATGACCACCTCCGGCTGGGGCAGGTCGCCGGTGATGCGCGGGTCACGCAGGATCGACAGGCCCCGCATCTCCTCCAGCACCTGGTGCGAGGTCCTGTCCAGCAATTCCGGATCGTCCCCCGTGAGGTAGATCTGCACGTCCGCGCTGCCACCCCCGCCGTTCTGCTTGTTGAAGCTGATGCGCGCGTCCGGGATCTTACGCAGCTCGGCCATGAGGTCGCGTTCGAACTGCGGCGAGGTCAGCTTGCGCTGGCTCTTGGGCACCAGTTCGATGAAGACCTCCGCCGTGCGGATCTCATTGTTGCCCACCCACTCCACGACGTTCTTGACCTCGGGACGCCGCTTCAGCACCTGGTAGACCTTCTCGGTCACGGCCAGGGTGTCCTGCAGCTGCACCCCCGGCGGCAGCTCGATGTTCATGTCGGAGAACCCGACGTCGTCATCGGCGAACACCGAGGTCGGCAGCAGCGTGAACGCGCCGAAGGACAGCGCGTAGATCACCAGCGCGACGCCCAGGGTCTTCCAGCGGTGCTCCACCACCCAGTGCAGCATCACGAGGTAGCGCTTCATGACCGGACCGTCCTGATGCACGGTATGGTCGCTCTTGAGCACATAGGCCGCGATCACAGGCGTGATCAAGCGCGCGACCAGCAGCGAGAAGAACACCGCCGCCGCCACCGTCAGGCCGAACTGCTTGAAGAACTGGCCGACGATACCGCCCATGAAACTCACCGGCAGGAACACCGCGATGATGGCCGAGGACGTGGCCACCACTGCCAGGCCGATCTGGTCCGCCGCATCGAGCGCGGCCTGGTAGCCACTCTTGCCCATATGCATGTGGCGCACGATGTTCTCGATCTCGACGATGGCGTCGTCCACCAGCACGCCGGCCACCAGCGACAGCGCCAGCAGGCTGATCTGGTTGAGCGTGAACCCCATCGCGTCCATGAACGCGAAGGTCGGGATCGCCGACAGCGGGATGGCGATCGCCGAGATCAGCGTGGCACGCGTGTCGCGCAGGAACAGCCACACCACGGCCACCGCCAGCAGCGAGCCCTCGATCAGCGCCTCCATGGCCTGGTGGTAGCTGCGCTTGGTCATCTCCACGGTGGTGAAGACGCGCTCGATGTGGACGTCGCGGTATTCCTGGCCGATGTCCTGCAGCTCCTTGTCCAGCAGGTTCAGCTCGGTGACGTCGGAGGAACCCTTGGCCTTGTAGACGGCGAACACGGTGGCAGGCCGGCCATTGAGGCGCGAGATGGTGCGCAGTTCGGCGATGCCGTCGGTCACGACGGCAAAATCGCCCAGGCGCGCCGTGCCACCACCCGGCAGCGTGATCTGCGCATCCGCAAGGTTCAACGCGGAGCGGGCGCTGCCCAGCACCCGGATGGTCTGCTCGCCACCCCCGACCTCCACGCGGCCGCCCGGCGCGTTCAGGTTCAGGTCACGCAGCTGTTCGTTGACCTGGGCGGCGGTCAAACCCAGGGCCTGCATGCGCGCCGGGTCCAGGTCCACCCGGATCTGGCGGTCCACGCCGCCCCAGCGGGAGACCCGCGACACCCCCGGCAGCGCCAGCAGGCGCTTGGTGACAGAATTGTCGATGAACCAGGACAGCGCCTGCTCGCTCATCGCGGTGGTGGTGACGCCGTAGAACGCGATGGGGCCGCCGGCCACCGTGACACGCGACACCTGCGGCTCCAGGATGCCCTGCGGCAGGTCGGCGCGGACCTTGGTGACCGCATCGCGCACGTCGGTGACCGCCCGATCAATGGGCGTGCCGATCTGGAACTCGATGTTGATGTCGGCACTGCCCTCGCTGGCCGTGGACTCGATGTTGCGGACATTGCCGATGCCAGCCACCGAGCCTTCGACCTTCTGCAGGATCTGCGTCTCGATCTCCGACGGCGCCGCACCCGGGTAGGAGATCTCGATCGCGACGATGGGGTAGTCGATGTCCGGGTTCTGGTTGATGGGCAGCCGGATGAAGGACACGACCCCCACCACTGTCAGCACCACGAACAACACGATGGGCGTGACCGGATGGCGGATCGCCCAGGCGGAAATGTTGCGCATTTGGAGTCCGGTCCGGTTACGAGCCCTTGGTGGCGCCGGCGATGGTGACCTGTTCGCCGACGCGCAGGAACGCGCCGGCGGTCATCACCACCTTCTCCTGGCCGGTGAGGCCCGAGGCGATGACGATGCCCTGCGCGGTGGTTTCGGCGGCGCGCACGTCGCGGCGCTCCAGGCGGTTGTCGGCATTGACCACCAGCACGAACGTGCCCTTGTCATCGGACTGCACCGCGGTCTGCGGCAGCACCGGCTTGCTGCCCTTGCCCACGACGACCTCGCCGCGCGCAAAAGCACCCGGACGCAGTTGCGGATCAGGTGTCAGTTCGATGCGCACCTCGCCCAGCCGGGTCTGCGGATCGATCACGGCGGCCAGCAGCCGCACCTTGCCCTGGAATGGCTTGTCGATGCCGGTCATGTAGATGGAGGCGGCCTGGCCGACCTTGAGGCTGGGGAGGTCCTGCTCGGCCACCTGCGCCCGCATCTCGACCTCCGAACCCCGTGCCAGACGGAACAACGCGTTGCCACCGGGAGTGGCCACCTGCCCCACCTCGACACTACGGGTCAGGATGACGCCATCAGCGGGTGCGCGTACCGAGGTGTGCGCCAGCCGCTGCTGGTACTCATTCAACTGCGCGGCGGCGACCCGCACTTCCGCGGCCGCGGTCACCGCGGCCGAACGGCGCTTTTCGATGTCTTCCTTGGACAGCGCCCCGGCGGCGGCAACCCCCTGCGCGCGCTTGTACTCGGCATCTGCCAGCGCCGCATTGGCCTTGCTCTCTTCCAGCGACGCCGCCAGCCGCGCAACCTGAGGTTGCAGGATGCTCTCGTCCAGCTGCGCCAGCAGCTGCCCGGCCTTCACGTGCTCCCCGGCCTCCACGTAGACGGCGGAAACCCGGCCGGTCTCGCCATCGGTACTGATGGAGATGTCGTAGCGGGCATTGATCGTGCCGGTGAAGGAAACCGTGGCGGTGACCGGTGACAAGCCCGGTGCGGCGGCGGTCACCAGCGGAATGGATCCTTCCGAGACCACCGGCTTGATGCCGGTGGCGGAGAACTGGTGCACCGCGGCCCAGACAGCCAGTCCCGCCAGCACCACCCCCACGCCAATGGCAACCCAGCGCCGGGTCGAAATGCCTCCACGGTTGTCATCAGCAACCGGGACCACGACCTCTGAACGTTCTACCGAATGTAACTTGGCAGTCATATGGTGTTGTATAGAACTATATCACTTGGCCGGCGTCAAGTTAAAACCGACACCGGTACCCACAGGGCGTCCTGGAGACGGATATCCCCAGAACACAGCACGGGTGCCGGCGGTTGCGACTATTTCGTGGTCGACGAATACAACCACTCCGTCACCGGCGCCCTGAAGAATGCGCTGGACCAGGTCTACAAGGAATGGATCCGCAAATCCTTCACGGCTATCGGTTACGGCAGTGTGGGCGGCGCTCGCGCCATCGAACATCTGCGCGCCATCGGCGTGGAACTGCAGATGGTCTCCACCCATGCGACCGTCCATATCGGCGGCAGCGACTTCTTTTCGATTCATCCGATGTTCGGCAACAAGCAGATCACCGACATCGAGGCGAACCTGCTGCCCTCGGCCAAGACCGCCCGCGACGAGCTCGCGTGGGGGGTCAGGGCCACGATGGCAGCCAAGGCCACCGAGGGCTGATCCTTCGATTGACTGCTGGCTCAAGAGCCCTAGATAGGGCCGACCAGGACGGATCACAGGCCCGGATGAACGCCATCGCCGAACTCAATTTGCCTTCGAGGTGCCTTGGGCGCCCAATGGTTCCTCAAGGAACCGAAGAATCCTCCGGAGTCACAAATGAAAGGTTCGGCTGCGCTTTGCACTCTGTCCGCTATTTTTCTTGCATCTCTCTGCCAGGCAGCTCCGCCCGGGATGTCCGAAGTGGACGAGGCAGTGGCGAAGGTCCAGATCCAGGAATTGCTCTACCGCTATGCGCTCTACCACAACACCAACAATCCCGAGGCATATGCCGATCTTTTCACCGCTGATGCGGACCTGATGGGCATCAAGGGCCACGAGGCCATCCTCAAGATGGCCCGGGGTGAAGCACAGAAGATGAGCGCGCTTGGAATCTCCGTTGAAGGCGACTACCGCTTCGGATTCATGCGTTCGGAGATCATCAATCCGGTGATTGACATCACGGACGCCACTCATGCCAGGAGCATTTCGTACCTGCAGG
>Ga0153956_1002176_pt1 | contig 15085 bp, 12 predicted proteins | sample TSFL040MetaG_FD_104704 | JGI IMG/M metagenome (GOLD analysis project Ga0153956, IMG submission 104704) | Attine ant fungus gardens microbial communities from Florida, USA - TSFL040 MetaG | ecosystem: Host-associated > Fungi > Mycelium > Unclassified | place: USA: Florida, Wekiwa Springs... | reverse complement strand
CGGCGATGATGAAGATCTTCTCGCCCGATCCGGCGCTCGGTTTCCTGGCCCAGGCGCGCGTCTATCAGCAAGCCATCGATGCCGGCACGCTGATGGGCCCAGCCAAATCGGCCGATCAGATGCGGCAGATCGTCCAGAACGGCTGGGTCGACGCGACGCTTTGCGGGTTCTTCGCCATCGTCTGCCTGGTCATTGTCGCCTCGGGCGTCCGTACCGCGCTGGCCGCGTGGCGGCGCGATCTCCCTTCGACGGCGGAGTATGACATGCCGCTTGCCGCGAGCGCGTCGTGACCAGGCCGATGCAGATCATCCGCGGCCTGCGGCAAACGCTGCGGCTGATCGCCGGATTGCCGTCCTACGACGCCTATCTCGCCCACCTGCGCCGGCATCATCCGGAGAAGACGCCGCTGACGGAGGCCGAATTCGCCCGCGACCGGCAAGCCGCGCGTTTCGGCGGAAGCAACGCGCGCTGCTGTTGATCGCGCGCCCGATGGGCGGCGAGTAAGAGAAATTGCTGCCGCTGTCAGGCCGAGGCCTTGCATGTGCGGCCGGTTCCGGTGTTTGCGGATTCTACGGGATTGCGGATGTCAAATATGGCGCCATGATACCGAAAACACAAAAGGAGGGGCCCGGTGCGAATGGCGCACGACCGTAGAGTATTCCTGTCGCGGCTCGGTGCCGCGGGCGCCGTGATGGCGTGCCCACGAACATTGTTCGGGGCATCGCCCACGCAGGCCGATCTCATCGTCATCAACGCCAAGGTCTACACGATCGACCCGACGACGCCGCGGGCGCAGGCCTTTGCGGTGAAGGGCGGCCGCTTCCTGGCGGTGGGCACCAACGCCGACATAGCGGCGCTTGCCGGCCCTGCGACCAAGCGGATCGACGCGGCGGGAATGACGATCGTTCCCGGCTTCATCGACTGCCACGTCCACGTCCAGGGAAACATCCTGCTGTTCGACGCGGTGGTCGGCAATCCTTACGATGTCGAGTTCGTCACCATCGACAGCATCGTCGCCAAGCTGCGCGCCCGCGCCGAACAAACGCCCGCCGACACCTGGATCGACGGCTATTTCTACGACGACACCAAGCTGAAGGACGGCCGCCCGCTCGACATCCGCGACCTCGACAAGGTTTCGACCACCCAGCCGGTGGCGGTCCATCATCGCGGTGGCCACACGACCATCTACAACAGCAAGGCCCTGTCGCTCGCGGGAATCACCCGCGACACGCAATCGATGGAAAGCGGCACCTACGACAAATTCCCGGACGGATCGCTGAACGGCCGCGTGACCGATGTCGCGCGGCGGCCGATCGACGCCGTCGGCAAGCGCAAGACCTACAGCGCGAGCGAGACGATGAAGCGCGATCGCGACGGGCTTGCCTTCATGTCGAAGAAGTTCGTCGAATATGGCCTTACCGGCGTGTGCCACCAGGGCGGCAACCTGCAGGCTCTGGAACAGGTGCGCGAGGCGAAGCAGCTGCTGCACCGCGCCAATTTCGAAGCCAATGGCAAGACGCTCGATGCCATGATCGACGGCGGGATCACGTCGGCGATGGGCGACGAATATCTCCGCTTCGGCGCGACTGCCGAACATACTGCCGACGGTTCGCTGTCCGAACGGACGATGGCGATGAGCATGCCCTATCCGGGAAGCAATTCACCCTATCAGGGCAACGTCACCGAGACCGCGGAGGAGCTCAACGCCTGGGTCGAGAAGGTGCATCGCGCCGGGATCCGCCCGAACATCCACGCCAATGGCGACGTCGCGATCGATCACGCGCTGACCGCGTTCGAGCGGGCGCAGAAGGCGTTGCCGACCAACGACGTGCGCTGGAAGATAACGCATTGCAGCCTGGTCAATCCCGACATCGTGAAGCGGATGCAGGCGCTCAACGTCGTGCCGGCGCTGTTCAACAGCTATCTCTACTACAATTCGGACAAGTTCGTTTTCTACGGGCCGGAACTGCTCAGCCGGATGATGGCGTACCGCACGCTGCTCGATGCCGGCATCCATGTCGCCGGGGGATCCGACTTCCCGCCCGGCGTGTTCGCGCCTCTGATGGGCATCCAGGGCATGGTCACCCGTACCGGCTGGGATCACAAGAGCTGGGGGGTGAACCAGCGCATCTCCGTCGACGAAGCCTTGCGGGTGATGACGCTCAACGGTGCCTACAACACGCATGAGGAAGACATCAAAGGATCGATCACCACCGGCAAGCTCGCCGATTTCGTGGTGCTGGCGGAGGACCCGCATACGGTCGATCCCAACCGCATCAAGGACATCCGCATCGTCCGCACGGTCGTGGGCGGAGCGACGGTGCACGAAGCGTGAAAAACCGTGGGACGACAGGCGTCTGTTCGGTCTTGCCGGATCGCGCGCGAAACCTCCGTTTCGGGCTGCATCAGCCAGAAACGGGAATCATCGCCTGACCATATAATCAGCCTTATTCAGGCACTAAGCTTACAGGGTTGTTATGTATCGTGATCCGTTTTCGTCACCGCCGCGCTCGGACCTCGACGCGCGCTCCATTCCGCCGCTCGCCGCGATCCGCGCCTTCGAAGCGCTCGGCCGCCTCGGCGGCATCCGCCGCGCGGGTATCAGCCTGTCGCTGGATCATTCGGTAATCAGCCGGCATCTCAAGCGGCTCGAGACCTGGGTCGGAGTCCCGCTTTTCGCGCGCAACGGTGCCCAGGTCGTGCTGACCGAGGCGGGGCAGCGCTATCATCAGCGCGTCTCCGCCGCGCTGGCCGAGCTTGCCCTTGCCACGGCCGAGCTCAAGGATCGGGGCGATCGCAAGAGCATCCTGGTCTGGTGCGTTCCCGGCTTCGCGGCGCAGTGGGTTTCCGATCAATTGGCCAAGTTCGAGCGGACACGTCCCGGCTACAAGGTCGAGCTGCGGCCTACCGACATGGGCGCGAATTTCAGCACGCACGAAGCCGATGTCGACATCCGATTCTACCTCGACAGCTGGCCGCCCCATCCCGGCGGCCGGGGCGTCCAGCACATCGAACTGGCGCGTCCGCCGATCATGATCGTCGCCGGCCCGCAACTGGCGGCCCAGCTCAACGACATTTCGCTGGAACAGCTGCGCGAGGCTCCCTTGCTCCACGAGGAGCATGACAAGCAATGGCGTGCCTGGCTGGCGCTCAATGGGCTCGAGGTGCCGGCTTCGTCGGTGCTGCCCGGCCCGATCATGTGGCACGCCCATCTGGCCATCGCCGCGGCGCGCAACAATCGCGGTCTGGCCCTCGCCAGCCGATATCTGGTCGAGGCGGATCTGCGCAGCGGCAGCCTGGTCGAACTGGCAGTGCCCGGAACGCGGCCAGTGGTGACGGGCGCCTATGTCTTCGCCTCGCGCGAGGATCGCTGGTCGCTCGACGGCATCCTCCAGTTTCGACGGTTCCTGCAGGCCGAAGTCACCCGTTTCGAAGCCGAATCCGGCGACCGTTGACCTGGAACCTAGGAAGGAGAAGGAGAAACGGGGGCCGCCATCGCCTTGCCCCATCGGATGACCTTGTCGTGCCCGCGCGCCTCGGCAACAAAGCTTGACCTTTTCAGGATGATTGGCAGCGGAAATCGATGGCGAGGCCCAGCAATCCAGCGGCGCGCACCGCGATCCTCGAGGCGGCGGTAGCGGTAGTTGCCGAACAGGGCCTGGCCACGCCGGTGTCGCGGATCGCGGCGCGTGCCGGCGTCGCCCAGGGATCGGTCTTCAACCATTTCCCGACCAAGGCGGCCCTGCTCAACCAGACCTATCTCCACCTGGTCGACGATCTGCAGGCCCGCTTTCCCCAAACAGTCCCGGGAGGCGACGCGTTCGAGCCGGCCCTGCACGCCTTGTGGCAGGATTGGATGCGCTGGGCGACCGACGATCCGTCGCGACGGCTGGCGCACAAAAGACTGGGCAGCTCGGACGACATCACCGCCGAAACCCAGGCCGAGGCGCGACGGCGTGAGGAACCCGGCTGCCGTTTCCTGCGCAAGGCCGCGTCGCTCGGCGGGCTGCGCGATGAGCCTCAAGCCTTCGTCTTCGACATCGTCTGCGGGATCGCCAACACGACGATGGATGCGATGACCGCCCACCCCGAAGAGGCGACGCATTATTGCGAGGTCGGCTACCGGACGTTCCGGCAAGCCTTGTCGTGAGCGGCCCGCTGCGCGCCCTTCAATCCTTCGCCTCGTGCCAGGTCGCCAGGAATGCGGCGAGATCCTGGACGTGGCGCAGATCGTCGCCCTTCAGGTAAGGCGGGAACAAGCGCGGCATCGGCGGTGCCGGATTCTGGATGAATTTTTCGAGCTGCGCCTGGTTGAGGCGCGTACCGACCGTCCGCAGGTCCCTGCCGCCGATCTTGTCGCCGGTGACGCCGTGGCAGGTCGAGCACATTTGCTGGAAGAGCTGGCGGCCGCGCGACGGACTGGGACCGCTTTCGGCCGTTCTCGCCAGCGCGTCCGCATTCAATGCCATGACGACGATGGTCGGTTGGCCGACGAGGCCGCTCGCCGGGAAGGAGGTGTTGCCGGTGGCCATCGCGACATATTGCCGCTTGCCGCGCAGATAGGTGACTACCCCGCCGCCGATCGCTCCGTCGGTGGGCACCTTGTCGAGGACCTTGCCGGTATCGCTGTCGAAAGCCAGGAAGTTGCCGGCATTGTCGCCGGTCAGGATCAGTCCGCCGGCGGTCGGGGTCACGCCGCCCAGCATCGCTGAATCGGATTTGTAGCGCCAGCGGACGGCACCCGTGTTGGCGTCGACGGCGGTCAGCCAGCCGGTAGCGGTGCCCGCATCGAAGACATAGGAGCCGCCGGTGTTGACGCCGCGCGGCGTGTATCGCTGGCCGGGCTGATACTTGAACGTCATGCACAGATCGAGCGCGCCGGTGTAGATCGTCTGGCGCAGGGGATCGAAGGCCGGACCGTTCCACAGCACGCCGCCATTGGCGCCGGGGCAGACGTGGACGCCTTCGACGGTCGGCGCCTTGGGTGGGCCGTCGACGGTCGTCACGGGCACCTGGAACAGCTGCTTGCGGGTATCGCGGCTGATGACGTGGAGCAGGCCATCCTTGCCGGCGACGGCGAGCATCGCCGCATGCGCCTGGTTCCTGAACAGCATGGGCGCGGCGCCGAGATCGTAATCGTGGCTGTCGACGGGCGTGATCTGGTACCACCAGAGCAGTTTCCCGGTCCGCGCATCGAGCACCAGCGCGCTGTTGGTGAACAGGTTGGTGCCGGGCCGGTCGCCGGGCGCGAAATCGGGCACCGGATTGCCGACCGGGATGAACAATTCGCCCGAATTGGGATCGAGCGCGAAGCTCGACCAGGTTCCGCCGCCACCGTGCGACGCCCATCGGCTGTCGTGCCAGCTTTCGGCACCGACCTGCTTGCCGGTCGGCACGGTATCGAAATGCCACACCTCGCGCCCGGATTCGGCATCGTAGGCGACGGCCTTGCCGCGCACGCCATATTCGCTGCCCGACGTGCCGGTGATGACCAGCCCGTTCCAGGCGATCGGAGCGCCCGCGACATATTCGCCGAGGCCGGAATCGCCGACCGTATTGCGCCAGACTTCGCGGCCGGTCGCGGCATCGAGCGCGATCAGCCGGCCATCGTCGGTGCCGCGAAACACCTTGCCGCCATAATAAGCGACACCGCGATTGACCGAGAGCATCGGTTCCTGGCTGCGCGTGTAGCTGTGCCGCCATCTGATCCGGCAATCGGTGGGATCGATCGCGAAGGTATCGGTCGGCGTCGTCACGAACATCGCATCGCCGATGACCACGGGCCCGGATTCGAACGTGCCGCGATCGCCGACCTGGACCCGGCAGACTTCGACCAGCTTGTCGACATTGGTCCTGTCGACCTGGTCGAGCGGGGAAAAACGCTGGCCGTCTCCAAGCTTGTTGAAGGCTTCCCAATCGGCGCCGAACGGCGTGATTTCGAATTCCGACGCGCCTTGCGATGCGATCAGCGCAGTCGCCGCCAAAGCGACCATGGTCGCGGCACCGCGGGCCTTCCATGCACGCATCGCCACCCCCTCTCGCGCATTTCGCACCTAGCGTAGCTGCTAGGAATAAACGACTGACCAGTCAATTATTATTGGGGATCATAGAGCTTTGAATCAGAACAAAAAAACCCCGCGGTGCGCAGGATGCCTGCGCGCCGCGGGGTGAGGCCGTGGCCTGGACGGAGATCCAGCCACGGTCAGCGAGACATCGGGGCGCCGCCGCACGGCGGCGCCCCTTTTCGACCGTCAGAAGTTGCGACGGAGCGTCACCCACCAGGTCCGCGGCTCGCCGACGCGGGTCTGATCGTTGATGACGCCGCTCAGCACCTGATAATGGTACCATTTGTCGGCAAGGTTGGTGACCTGCGCGGTCAGCGTCCAATTCTTGTCGGGCGACTTGTAGGTCACCTGGCCGTTCCACAGGCCATAGGCGCCGATCACCAGCTTGGGCAGCGGTGCGCGCGATTGCGGCACCGTGTCGTAGGTCTGGCGCGACTGCCAGTTCCAGTCGACCCGCGGCGTGATCGTGCCGAAACCGGTCTCGATGTCGTACGCCACGTCGGCGTGCTGGTTCCATTCGGGCTGACGAAGGTTGCCCGGCCACAGATAGCCCGGCGCGCCCGGCGTCTTGATACCCGACGTGAAGTGGTTGTAGCCGCCGGTCCAGTCGATCCGCAGCCCTTGGATCGGAACCGCGGTGATATCCCATTCGAAGCCCTTCACCTTGGCCGGGATACCGACATTCTGGGTAAAGGTGATCGGGTCGGGCTTGCCGGGGAACTGGCCGCAATATTGCGGCCCGAGCGCGGCCGGATCGTTCTGGGCGACGCTGAACCAGGTCGCGACGGGTCCGGGCTGGTTGCGGCATTCGGTGCCGGTCGCCGCGGTCGCGAGCTTCTGATAGTCGATATAGAAAGCGGTCAGGTTGGTCCGCAGGCGGCGATCGAACAGATCCGCCTTCACGCCCGCTTCGTACGAGATCAATTTTTCGTCCGACGTCGCCTGGAGCTGGCGCGGCGTCGAGATGATCGTCGTCAGGCCGGCCGGGCGCGAGCCCGTGGCGGCGGTCGCATAGACCATGATATTATCGGTGATCTTGTAGTCGGTCGACGCCAGCCAGTCCCAGCGCTTAGTGGTCGAATTGACCGGAACGAGAACCGAGACCGCCTGCGGGTTGAGCAGGGTGATCGCGATATTGCTGTCCGAATAACGCGCACCGCCCGACACGCGCCACCGATCGGTGATGTTGTAATCGAGGTGGACGAAGGCCGACTTCGAATCGTTGATGCCGTGTACCTGGGTCAGCTGATAGACATTGATGAAGCTGACCATGTTGTTCTGGTAGCCGTTCAGGCGCAGCCAGAAACCGCCCAGAGTCCACTGCAGCTTGTTGTCGAACAACTTGCCGTTGAAGCGGCCCTCCGCCGACCATTGCTTGTCGAGATTGATGAAGTGGGTGACCACGTCACCGAAAGGCGTCTGGTCCCCGTTCTGTGTGAATTCGTTCTTGTAGTTGGTGTAGCCGCCGATCGCGGTGAAGGTGATGTCGTCGGTCAGCTCGGCCTTCATCTTGGCCGACAGCAGGGTGTGCTTGTCGGTCTTGCCCTGATCGTAGCAGAAGCCCGTCGGATAGGGGTTCGGGAAGCCGCCGCCCGACAGATCGATCAGCGGGCGGCAGTTGGTCGCATAGGTATCGTAGATATGGCCGTTGCGCGTCGGCGTGACGAACTGCGGGCCGGTGGTGATGCCGAAAGTGCGATATTCCGCCCTGTGATAGGCTTGGGCGCCGCCCGTCGCGGTACAGGGCTGCGGGCCGATCGCGCCGGTCGCATTGGTCGCACCGATCGACGGATCGACCGCCTGCGGCGCGGCGCAAGCGGTCGCGTAGAGAAGCGCGACTTCGGGCGTTTCCTCGAGATCCTCCTCGCGATGCCGCGCCTCGAGGATGATGTCGATCCGCTCGGTCGGGCGCCAGCGCAGCTTGATCTGGGCGACCGCGGTCTGGCCGCCGCCAAGATGGCCGATGACGCAATCCTTGCGCGCGCTGTCGGGCTGGAAGAGCGGCACCGTCCCGGCCAGCTGCGGCGTCCCCTGTTTCTGCATCTCGCAGGTGAAATCGAGACGGTTGGCGAAGCCTGTCTGCCGTTCGAAATTGCCCGAGGCGCGAACCGCCAGCGTTTCGCTCAGGCCGAGGTCGATCGCGCCAGCGACGCCCATCTTGCGACGCTGGCCGCCGGTGATCTGGATATAGCCCGAGCCGTCACCCTTGGGATCGACCGTGTAGAGGCGGATCGAGCCGGCGATCGAGGCATTGCCCGACAGCGTGCTCTGCGGGCCACGATTGACTTCGATATGGTCGATGTCGGTGAAATCGAGTTCCGAGCCCGCCGTCGTGCCGTGATAGATGTCATCGGTATAGATGGCGACCGCCGGCGGCACCGCCAGGCTCGAGCTCGAATTGACGCCCTGGAGGACGCCGCGCAGGCCGATCACCGGTGTGCCCGCGCCTTGCGAGTCGCCGGGCATGGTGAAGAGGTTGGGAACGACCGCACCGAGCGAGCTCATCTGGGTGACGTTCGCGGCCTGGAGCTGCGACTGGCTCTGCGCGGTGATCGCGATCGGCGTGCTCTGGATATTTTCGCTGACGTAGCGCGCCGTCACGACGACGTCGCCGAGGCGGTTCTGCTCGGGCGTCGAAGCCTGGCTTTGCTCGGGCCCGGTCGGCGGCGCGGCGCCGCTCGCATCCTGGGCCAGGGCCGGCTGCGCGAATGCCATCATGCCGGCCAGGCAGCTGCCCGCCAGCAAACGCCGTCCCGCGGACGCGGAAAAGCGGAATCCTCCCGTCTGTGCCATGTGTTTTCCCCTCTCCTATGGTGCTGCGCGCGTTGCGTCGTCTGACGTGACGTTCGCCCGCAGCCTGCCTTGCGGTCCCGCCGCAAAACATAACATGATAACTACTCTTCGCAGCCCGGCTGTCAACGCCAAATGCGGTATTTCCCCTTATGCGAAGGTCATGGTACCGCTCCCTTTCAGAGCCCGTAGACCGCGATCACGATGAACATGATAAAAGATGCCGGCCGCCCCGGCCGGCCGACGCAATCCTTTGCTGGAGAGGCAATATGAGCGCACATCCCGATCCCGCCACAGTGCAGGCGATGATCGACAAGACGGAGATCGGCGAACTGCAGAGCCGGTACATGTACGCGCTCGATTGGCGCGATCCGGACATGTATGCCGGGGTGTTCACCGACGATGCAATTCTCGAATGGCCCGAAGGGAGTGCCCGGGGGAAAGAGGCGATCCGCACGTCCTGCCAGCAGATCGGTGCCTTCTTCGATCGCATATCGGGCGCGACGCCGAACAAGAAACCGTTCAGGTTGCGCCACTTCGTCACCAACCGGATCATCGAGGTGAGCGGCGATACGGCACGCGCCTGGGCCTATTGGTTCGATTTCAGCAACGACAATATGGCCCGCTCGCCCTACCTTGCCGGCTATGGTTACTATGAGGACGACCTGGTCCGCACGCCCAAGGGCTGGCGCTTCACCCACCGCAAGGTGTTCAACGAGATTACGGGCGAGTCGCCGGCGACGATTCCCATTCCCGCCTTGCCGGTTTAACCGGGATGGCGGCTAAACACTTTCGCAACGCCGAACGCTTATCGTTGGCGTATGCTGTTGCCGCCGACCCGCTTCATCTTCCGCAGCCGATGGTGGGCGCTCGCCTGGGCGGCGGGCATCTGCTGGATGGCCTATGACTTCGCCGGCGGCAGCAGCGCCGGCGACGATACGCAGAATGCGGCCGCGGCCAACGCGACCGACGATCCGATCGGCAACGCGCTCGTCGGGTCCTGACCTACAGCGACAACAATCGGCGGTCCGCAGGGCCGACGGAGGGGTGCGCGACCGACGCAGCCCCTGCGGCCAGCCCCTCCACCGCACTTCGTGCGGTCTCCCTCCCCGTTCCGGGGAGGATTTCCGCTTCGACGTTTAAACCAGCCGGCTCTGCTTGACGGCCGCGGCGATGAAGCTCGCGAACAAGGGGTGCGGATCAAAAGGCTTCGATTTCAATTCGGGGTGGAATTGCACCCCGATAAACCAGGGATGGTCGGGCCGCTCGACGATCTCGGGCAGTTCGCCGTCGGGCGACATGCCCGAAAAGACCAGTCCGCCCTTTTCCAGCGCGTCGCGATAGTGGACGTTGACCTCGTAGCGGTGGCGATGCCGTTCCGAGATGTGGCTCGTGCCGTAGATGTTGGCGACATGGCTGTTGCCGGCGAGCGTCGCGTCATAGGCGCCGAGCCGCATCGTCCCGCCGAGATCGCCGCCGGCCGAGCGCCGCTCCAGCCCCTCGACGCCCATCCATTCGGTGATCATGCCGACGACGGGTTCGTCGGTCTCGCCGAATTCGGTGGTCGATGCGCCGGCGATGCCGGCGGTGTTCCGGGCGCCTTCGATGCAGGCCATCTGCATGCCGAGGCAGATGCCGAAATAGGGCACGCCCCGTTCGCGCGCGAAGCGGACGCTGGCGATCTTGCCTTCGCTGCCGCGTTCGCCGAACCCGCCAGGGACGAGGATGGCGTGAAGCGGCTCGAGCTTGGCGGCGATCTCCTCCTCGCTCTCCTCGAACAATTCGGCATCGAGCCAGCGTATGTCGACCTTGACCCGATTGGCGAGGCCGCCGTGGACGAGCGCCTCGTGCAGGCTCTTATAGGCGTCGGGTAGGCCGACATATTTGCCGACCACGCCGATCGTCACCTCGCCTTCCGGATTCTCGACGCGCTCGACGATATCGTCCCAGCGCTGGAGATCGGGTGACGGGCCGACTTCCATGCCGAACGCGCGCAGCACCGCCGCATCGAGGCCGGCGGCATGATAGCGCAGCGGCACTTCGTAGATCGAGCGCGCGTCGAGCGCCGGGATGACCGCATCCTTGGGCACGTTGCAGAAGAGCGCGATCTTGGCGCGCTCGCCATCGGGCAGCTCGCGTTCGCAGCGGCAGACGAGCACGTCGGGCTGGATGCCGAGGCTGGTGAGATCGCGCACGCTATGCTGGGTCGGCTTGGTCTTCAGCTCGCCCGCGGCGGCGATGTACGGCACCAGGGTGAGATGGACGAAGCAGGTCTGGTCGCGGCCGAGATCGTTCCGGAGCTGGCGGATCGCCTCCATGAAAGGCAGCGATTCGATATCGCCGACAGTGCCGCCGATCTCGCACAGGACGAAATCGAGATCGTCGGTGTCGGCAATCGCGAAGGCCTTGATCGCATCGGTGACGTGCGGGATCACCTGGACGGTCGCGCCCAGATAATCGCCGCGCCGTTCGCGCTGGATGATCGATTGATAGATCCGGCCCGAGGTGATGTTGTCGGCCTGACGCGACGGCACGCCGGTGAAGCGTTCGTAATGGCCGAGGTCGAGATCGGTCTCGGCCCCGTCGTCGGTGACGTACACTTCGCCGTGCTGATAAGGCGACATGGTGCCCGGATCGACGTTCAGATAGGGGTCGAACTTGCGGATGCGGACCTTATGGCCGCGCGCCTGGAGGAGAGCCGCGAGGCTCGCCGCCATAAGACCCTTGCCGAGCGAGGACACCACGCCGCCGGTTATGAAGATGAACCGCGCCATGGGACGAACGGCTTAGCGGCCCGAATCCGGCGAGGGCAAGCAGGTATTTCCCGATATCGCGCAAGAATGCGCTTGCGCGGTTTCGGCGGCGGATGGCGCGATCAGTGCGCCAGCGGGACGCTGCTGTTGCCGGCCGGTGCCGGCGTCGCAGGAGCGGGCGCCGCGGCCGGGGCCGGGGCCGGGGCCGGCGATGCACGGTGCGCCAGCGACGTGTCGACGGCGGTCGACGAACGCTGCATCGTCGCCATCGCGGCAAGCGCGATCGACAGCACGACGAAGACGGTCGCGAGGATCGCGGTCGCGCGCGTCAGGAAATCGGCCGCGCCGCGCGCGCTCATCAGCCCGGCGGGATTGCCGCTCGAGGTCAGGCCGCCGCCTTCCGAACGCTGGACGAGGATGACACCGATCAGCGCGATGACGACGAGGATCAGGACGACGAGAAGGAAGGTGAACATAAGCGGGCCACCTAGCCCAAGCTTGCGCCAGCTTCAATGATCGGCACGAATTGCGCGGCGGTAAGGCTGGCGCCACCGACGAGGGCGCCATCGACATCGGCGACGGCCAGCAATTCAGCCGCATTGTCGGGCTTGACCGAGCCGCCATAGAGGATGCGGACTCCCTGACCCTCGTCGCCGAGCAGATCGATCAGCTTGGCGCGGATCATCGCGTGCATTTCGGCGACATCCTCGACCGAGGGGGTGCGCCCCGTGCCGATCGCCCAGACCGGTTCGTAGGCGACGACCAGCCGCGCGGCCGTGGCCGACGGCGGCACCGAACCGTCGAGCTGTTCGCCGACGGTGATGCCAGCCGCCCCCTGATCGCGCTGGACCTCGGTCTCGCCAACGCAGATGATCGCGCGGAGCCCGGCGGCGAAGGCGGCTTCTGCCTTGGCGCGGATATCGGCATCGCATTCATGGCAGTCGGCGCGCCGTTCGCTGTGACCGACGATGACGGCCGTCGCACCGGCATCGGCGAGCATCTCGGCCGAGATGCAGCCGGTATGCGGCCCCTTGGCGGCGACATGGCAATCCTGGCCGCCGATCATGACGCCCGCTGCCCGATCCGCAGCCGCGGCGATCAAGGTGAAGGGCGGGCAGATCGCGACGTCGACGGCCGCGTTGCGGGCCGCCGCCGCGACGATCGCATCGAGTTCGGCGAGCGACGCGCGCGTCCCATGCATCTTCCAATTGCCCGCGATCAGCTTGCGCAACGCCATTTTTTTCTCCCTGGCCTGGCTGGCTCCTAGCAATTGGAGCCCGGCCTTGAACAGACGGCGGCGCCTTTCTATGGCTGCGGCCGCTTTTTTCCACCCGCCGAGGCCTTGCCCGAATGCTCGCTTTCTTCCGTCGCGTCCTCTCCTCCTGGGTGGCGATCGCGATCCTCGGCGTCATCATGGTCGCCTTCATCATCACCGGCGTCGGTACGCCCGGCGGCGGCATCATCAATGGCGGCGCCAGTGAAGCCGAAGTCGCGCGGATCGGATCGACGCGGTTGATGGGCAGCGAAGTCGCTGCACGCCTGCAGAGCCAGCTGCGCGAGGTGCAGCAGCAGCAACCCACCATGACGATGGAATCGATGGTCGCCGCAGCCGGGGGGCTCAACGCCATCATCCAGCAGATGATCACCGGCAAGCTGGTCATCGAATGGGAGCGCCGCCATGGCATCGTCGCCAACGAGCGGCTGATCGGCGCAAAGATCGCCACCATCCCCGCTTTCCTCGGGCCGACCGGCCAGTTCGACCAGCGCCAGATGGCGGCGATCCTCGCCCAACAGAGGGTGAGCTTCCAGAATCTGCACGACGGCATTCGCGACGATATCGTCACGCGCCAGTTGCTGACGCCGGTCACCGCCGGGACGCATGCCTCGGCCGGTCTCGCCACGCCTTACGCTTCGCTGCTGCTCGACAAGCGCGAAGGCGCGATCGGCACGATTCCGGCCAGCCGCGACGGCCTTCCCGCCCCGACCGACGGCGACATCGAGGGCTGGTATCGCGGCCACCTCCCGGCTTATTCGCTCGCCGAGCGGCGGGTGCTGCGCTATGCGGCGATGGGCCCGGAAAACGTCCAGGTCGCCGCGCCGACCGACGCCGAGATCGCCGCCGCCTACAAGGCCGACGCCGCCAAATATGCGGCGCGCGAGACGCGCACCGTCAGCCGCGTCGTCCTGCCCGACGAAGCGGCGGCGCGCGCTTTCGCCGACAAGGCCAAGGCGGGCGATTTCGCCAAGGCCGCCGCCGACGCCGGCTTCCCCGCCAAGGACATATCGCTCGGCGCACTGACCCGCGACGCGCTCGCCAGCGCGACCTCGCCGGCGGTCGCCGACGCGGTCCAGGCCCTGCCGCAGGGCGGGACCACCGCGCCGATCAAGACCGGGCTCGGCTGGATGGTGGCGCATCTCGATGCCGTCACCTCGACGCCGGCGCGGTCGCTCGACGCAGTGCGCGGCGAAATCGCCGACGCGATCGCCAAGAAGAAGAAGACCGACGCCGCGGCGACGCTGGTCGAACAGGTGCAGAAGTCGATCGACGACGGCGCGACCTTCGACGAAGCGGTCAAGAAGCACGGTCTGACCGCGGTCAGCACGCCGCCCCTGCTCGCCAACGGCACCGCGCCGGCCACGCCGGATTACAAGCCCGATGCGACGGTGACGGCGCTGCTCAAGGCCGGATTCGATGCGTCTCCCGACGACGATCCGTCGGTCGAGACGGTCGGCCCCGATCAGCATTTCGCCTTGCTGGTGCTCGGCACGGTCACGCCGGCTGCGCCCTTGCCTCTGGCCGAAGTGCGTGCCCGGGTAATCGAGGATCTCACCGCATCGCGTGCCGCCGATCGCGCCAAGACACGCGCGCAGCAGATCCTGGCCAAGCTCAACGGCGGGGTCACCCCGGCTGCGGCCTTCGCCGCCGCCGGCCTGCCTGCGCCGCAGGCGGTGGGCGTGACGCAGCTCGACATGGCCCGCCTGCAGGGGCCGCCGCCGGCGCAAATCGGCGCCCTGTTCCGCCTGACGACGGGCAAGAACGACATCGTCGCCGGCCCCGGCGGTACCTGGTTCGTCGTCCATCTCGACCGGATCGTGCCGGGCGACATGACCCAGCTGCCGGCCCTGACCAAGGTCGTCCAGGGCGACCTCACGCGGACGCTGAGCGGGGAGTATCTCGAGCAGTTCGCCAACGCCGCACGCAGCGAGATCAAGGTCCGCATCAATCCGGCCGGGGTCGCCGCGCTTGCCAAGCAGCTCAGCGGCGGGGCGCCCGCAGGCCAGTGAGCGCAGGTCGATGAGCGAGGGCCGGGACGACGCGGCAGCGATCGGGTTGATCGAGGCGGGCAAGCCCGCCCTCGTGTGGCGACGCCAGCTCGCCGATACCGACACGCCGATCGCCGCCGCGCTCAAGCTGATCGAGCCGGGCCGCGGTGATTTCCTGCTGGAGTCGGTCGAAGACGGGGCGACGCGCGGGCG
>Ga0153956_1002173_pt1 | contig 15100 bp, 12 predicted proteins | sample TSFL040MetaG_FD_104704 | JGI IMG/M metagenome (GOLD analysis project Ga0153956, IMG submission 104704) | Attine ant fungus gardens microbial communities from Florida, USA - TSFL040 MetaG | ecosystem: Host-associated > Fungi > Mycelium > Unclassified | place: USA: Florida, Wekiwa Springs... | reverse complement strand
GGCCGCGCCCGCGCGCCATGCGCGGATTGTAGGTCTGGCCCATCACCTTGCAGCCGGTCTTGCTGGCGATCCGCTGCGCCAGCGCCAGACCTTCCTCGGTCAATCCCTTGCCGGTCAGCAGCAGCAGGGTGTGCTCGGCGTCACCGTGCAGAACACGCGCGGCTTCATCCACGGCCTGCGGCGAATAGCTGGCGCGCTGGGAATCCGCGGGCACCTGCGCGATGCCGTCCGCCTCGTTCCAGGCGGTATCGGCGGGCAGGATCAGCGTCGCGATCTGGCCCGGATGGCTGCGGGCGGCGGCGATGGCGGCCGCGCCGTCGCGTGCAACGGACTTCGCATCCGGCGAGGTGCGCACCCACGCCGACATCGGGCGCGCGAGGCCTTCGATGTCCGAGGTCAGCGGCGCGTTGTATTCGATATGATAGGTGGCGTGCTGGCCGACGATGTTGACGATGCCGGAATGCGCCTTCTTCGCGTTGTGCAGATTGGCGAGCCCGTTCGCGAGGCCGGGGCCGAGATGCAGCAGCGTGGAGGCGGGCTTTTCGAGCATCCGGTAATATCCGTCGGCGGCGCCTGTCACGACTCCTTCAAACAGACCGAGCACGCAGCGCATGCCCTCGACACGGTCGAGCGCAGCCACGAAGTGCATTTCCGACGTACCCGGATTGGTGAAGCAGACATTCACATCGCCTGCGACCAATGTCCGCACCAGGCTTTCCGCACCATTCATTCTTTCACTCCCGCTTGAGATTCTTCATGCCTCCTAGATCAACCATCCTTGGAACTGTTCGTCAAAGGGCCCTGCCGCGACCGGCCTATGCCGGAATGCAGACGGTGGCGTTTTTGCTGCCTCGGCGGTGAAATCATGCCCATCACATGGCCGTGGGTTGCGAAATCGGGCGGATTGTGGCCTGTCAGGTGATGGCTCCGCTGCACTGCGGAGTTGCCGGATCGTCCAACCATCACCCAAGGGGGTCAAATGCTGCGTCTGCTTTCGGTCCTGTTAGCTCTGGCGATGTGGGGCACCGCGTCGCTCCCTGCCGCCGCGCGGGAACGCGCGCCAAGACAACCTCAACAGGAGTACGTCGTCGATGACTCGCCGTTCGCGAACTTCTTCCGCGGTTTCGGCAATGGCGTGAGCCCGGGCCCCGGACCGGTTCCACGGACTGTGGTCAGCTTCCAGAGCAACTACGCGCCCGGAACCATCGTGGTCGATACCCGCGAGCGCCGCCTCTACCTCGTCACCGGCAACGGCCAGGCCATCCGCTATGGCATCGGCGTCGGCCGGGACGGCTTCCGCTGGGGTGGCGTCCACCGCATCACCGCGAAGAAGGAATGGCCGTCATGGACGCCGCCCGCGCAGATGCTGCGCCGCCGCCCGGACCTGCCGCGCTTCATGGAAGGCGGCCCGGAAAATCCGCTCGGTGCCCGCGCCATGTATCTCGGCTCGACGCTCTACCGCATCCACGGCTCCAACGAGCCCGAGACGATCGGACAGGCTGTGTCGTCCGGCTGCTTCCGGATGGTGAACGACGACGTCATCGACCTCTACAACCGCGTGCAGGTCGGCGCGACGGTCATCGTCAAGAACTGACGCCCGGAATACCGGCGGCACCTCGTCCGCCGAAGACATCGCGAAGGCCGGTCCAAGGCACAATGCCGGACCGGCCTTTTCATTTTTTCGTGGCCGGCCGCCGGTTCCCTTGCACGCGGCGGATGCGGCGGGTAGCTCTGGACGTATCATGACAGCATCTCGCACAGGATGGCGGCACGCGCCCCGGATCGGAGCGCTGCTCGGCGGCATCGCGCTCGGGCTTGCGGTGGTTTCGCCCGCACCGGCCGAGCCGGCCGCCGTCAGCGCCCGCAAGAAAAGCGAGAAGAAGACCTTCACCGACAGCGAGATCATCGAAGGCTTCATGAAGACGGCCTTCGGCGCCGAATACCATCTCGCCGGACGGGTCGACCGCATCCGCAAATACCACATGCCCGTGCGCATCTTCGTCGACGGGCCGAACCGGACCAGCCGGCAGGTGCAACTCGGCAAGATCGTCAGGGACATTGCCGCACGGGTGCAGCATCTCGACATCGCGATCGCGGACAAGCGCGACGACGCCAACGCCGTGGTCACGCTGGTGCACGACCGCGATCTTCAGAAAACCATCGCATCATTCTACGGCGCGGAGAAAGCCGGCGAAATCCGCGACTCGCTCGATCCCCAGTGCCTGTCGGGATTCCGCAAGAACGACAATTACGAGATCCAGCGCTCGGACGTGATCCTCACCATCGATAACGGCGACTTCGTCTTCTACGACTGCGCCTATGAGGAACTGCTGCAGTCGCTCGGTCCGATCAACGACACGGATATGGTGCCTTGGACGATGTTCAACGATCAGGTGTCGATGGGCTTCTTCGACATCTACGACCAGTACATCATGAACATTCTGTACGACCCGCGCATCAAGGCCGGGATGACGGTCGATGAGGTGCGCGGTGTGCTGGTCGCTATCCTGCCGGACGTGCGCGCCTGGGTCGCGAAGGTGAACAACCTGCCGAACTAGCGGCGTTTCACCTCTCCCCGTTTACGGGGAGAGGTCGGAGGCGCAGCCTCCGGGTGAGGGGCAAGCTGCCGACATGTAAAGCCCCTCACCCCGACCCTCTCCCCGCAAGAGCGGGGCGAGGGAGAACAATGCGTTTCGCCCTACGCCGTCTTGTCGAACAGTTCGCGGCCGATCAGCATGCGGCGGATTTCGCTGGTGCCCGCGCCGATCTCGTAGAGCTTGGCGTCGCGCAACAGGCGGCCGGTCGGATAATCGTTGATATAGCCGTTGCCGCCGAGCAGCTGGATCGCATCCAGCGCGCACTGGGTGGCGCGCTCCGCCGCGTAAAGGATCGCGCCGGCGGCATCCTCGCGCGTGGTCTCACCGCGGTCGCAAGCCTTCGCCACCGCATAGACATAGGCGCGCGACGCATTCATCGCGACGTACATGTCGGCGACCTTGCCCTGCACCAGCTGGAACGTGCCGATCGACTGGCCGAACTGCTTGCGCTCATGGACATACGGAATCACCGCATCCATGCACGCCTGCATGATGCCGAGCGGCCCCGCCGCCAGCACGGCGCGCTCGTAATCGAGGCCCGACATCAGCACGTTGACGCCGCGCCCGACATGACCGAGCACGTTTTCCTCCGGCACTTCGCAATTCTCGAACACCAGCTCGCCGGTGTCCGAGCCGCGCATGCCGAGCTTGTCGAGCTTCTGCGCCGTCGAAAAGCCCTTCATGCCTTTTTCGATCAGGAACGCGGTCATGCCGCGCGGCCCCGCCGACGGATCGGTCTTGGCGTAAACCACCAGCGTCTCCGCGATCGGGCCATTGGTGATCCACATCTTCGAGCCGTTGATGACGTAGCGGTCGCCTTTCTTTTCGGCGCGCGTGGTCATCGACACCACGTCGGAGCCTGCGCCCGGCTCCGACATCGCCAGCGCGCCGACATGCTCGCCGGAAATCAGCTTCGGAAGATATTTCCGCTTCTGCGCGTCGTTGCCGTTGCGGCGGATCTGGTTGACGCAAAGATTGGAATGCGCGCCGTAGGACAGGCCCACCGACGCGGACGCGCGCGAAATCTCCTCCATCGCGATGCAGTGCTCGAGATAGCCGAGCCCCGCGCCGCCGTAGTCCTCCTCCACGGTCATGCCGAGCAGGCCAAGCTCACCCAGCTTCGGCCACAGATCGCGCGGGAACTGATTGGTCTTGTCGATCTCCTCGGCGCGCGGCGCGATCTCGTTCTGCGAGAAATCGCGGACGGTGTCGCGGATCGCATCGGCGGTTTCGCCAAGATCGAAATTGAAGGAATTGGTCGCGTTCGGAATCATCAAATCTCTCCCGGAGGCGCGGATTATGACGCGCCGTTCTGTTTGCCCGGACAATGCCACGGGCCGATTGCGGAGAGAAGGGGCAGAGCGCCGGACCCAACCGGCGCGGCGTGACAGCCGCTGCCAGCTTCGCCATCCGATGTCCCAGATGGCCATAAAACGCGCGGGCGAAATGTCTTGCACCCGACATTTCGCCCGGCAGGGTCGCGAGAAGCGAAGATCCTAGGCCAGCGCGCGCGAGGCCTCCCGCACCTTGCGGGTGGATGCATCGACGGACCGCGTCGCCTCGGCGATGTCGGTCATGTTGGCGTCGATGTCCGTCACGCCCTTGGCAGCGACCTGCATATTGGACGAGATGCTTTGCGTCACCGACGCCTGCTCCTCGACGGAGGCCGCGATCGCCGCCGAAATCTCGTTGATGCGGGAGATCGTTTGCGTAATCTCCTGGATGACGGTCACGGCGCTCCCGGTGGTGCCCTGAACCTCGGCGATCTGCGCGCTGATTTCATCGGTCGCCTTGGCGGTCTGGGTGGCGAGGCTTTTGACTTCCGACGCGACCACCGCAAAGCCCCTGCCCGCCTCGCCGGCGCGCGCAGCCTCGATGGTGGCGTTGAGCGCCAGCAGGTTGGTCTGTTCGGCGATATTGTTGATGAGCTTAACCACGTCGCCGATCTTCTGCGCGGCGATTGCGAGCCCCGAGACGATCGTGCTGGTCTCATTGGCCTGCTGGACGGCCTGCGTCGAGATCGTCAGTGCATCGGATGCCTGACGGCTGATTTCGCTCACCGATGCTGCAAGCTCCTCGGCGCCCGACGCCACCGCCTGCATGTTCGACGATGTCTGCGTCGATGCGCTGGCGGCCGATGTCACGCGCTCGGCGGTCGACGCGACCGCCTCGGTGATTTCTCCGAGATCGATATCGATGGCTTTCTGCAGCTCGCCGCGGCGAATCCGGTCTTCGGCCTGCGCCGTGGTGTCGGTCGCGAATTTGACGACCTTGACGAGCTTTCCGTCCGCGCCGCGGATCGGATTGTAGGAGGCCTGAATCCAGACCGGCCGCCCGCCCTTGCCGATACGCTTGTATTCGGCGGCCTGATACTCGCCCCGGCGCAGCGAATCCCAGAACGCGCGATACTCGGCGCTGTGCCGATAGTCCGGCTCGACAAACATGCCGTGGTGCTTGCCCTGGATCTCATCCAGTTGATAGCCAAGGGTCTTCAGGAAATTCTCGTTCGCGGTGATGACAGTGCCGTCGAGATTGAACTCGATTACGGCCTGCGATTTGTGGATGGCTGCGATCTGCCCTTCATAGTCGGCGTTGGTCAGCTTCTGGGCGGTGATGTCGGTCGCGAACTTGACGATCTTGAATGGCTTTCCGCGGCTGTCCATCAGCGGATTGTAGGAGGCCTGGAGCCAGATTTGCCGGCCGCCCTTGGCGATCCGCTGGAACTCGCGCGACTGATACTCCCCGCGGCGCAGGGCGTCCCAGAACGTTCGGTATTCGGCGCTGTCCCGGTATTCGGGGTCCACGAACATGCCGTGGTGCTTGCCCTGGATTTCATCCAGCCGGTAGCCCATGGCATTGAGGAAATTGGGATTGGCGGTGACGATCGAGCCGTCGAGATTGAACTCGATGATGGCCTGGGACTTTCCAAGTGCGTCCAGCTTGGCCCGAAGCTCCTGCGACTTCCTGAAGACCTGCATTTCTATGCCCCTCCAATCGTCTGGGTCAAATTACACGTAATACGTTAAACAACTTTTACGAGTATTCCTTCTCGGTAGTTCCCCGCAATGGAGCCACAGCCCGCCACCTCCAACTAAAGTACAATCATCGCGTGTATTTCAGGCGAGTGCCTTGCCGATACCGCGCCGACGCTGTGTAATTCAGGACAGCGAGACGGGGTTTAACCCGCCAACGGGAGGACTGGCCGTGCACGGAACCATCAACAGCACACGCGACGAGCGCCAGCGCGCGGCGCGCGAGCGCGCCTATTCCATGCCCCTGTCGGAATTTCATCCCGGCGCGCCGGAGCTTTTCCGCAGCGACACGCTGTGGCCCTACTTCGAGCGGCTGCGCAAGGAAGAGCCGGTGCATTACTGCACGACCTGTCCGGTCGGCGATTACTGGTCGGTGACCAAGTACAACGACATCATGCATGTCGATACCAACGCGGCGATCTTCTCGTCCGACATCAAGTATGGCGGCATCAACCTGCGCGACATGGGCGCGGACTATCAGTGGCCGAGCTTCATCGCGATGGACGAACCGAAGCACGGCCCGCAGCGCAAGACCGTGCAGCCGATGTTCACGCCGGCGCATCTCGACCGGCTGGCCGTGCTGATCCGCGCGCGCTCCGCCGAGATTCTCGACAACCTGCCGCGCAACGACACCTTCAACTGGGTGGACCGCGTCTCCATCGAACTGACGACGCAGATGCTGGCGACGCTGTTCGACTTTCCGTGGGAAGACCGGCGCATGCTGACGCGCTGGTCGGACCTTTCCACCGCGCTGCCCAAGAGCGGCATCTACGAGAGCGAGGAGCAGCGGCTGCGCGAACTCGGCGAATGCGCCGACTATTTCATCCGGCTGTGGAACGAGCGCGTCAAAAATCCAGGCGACGACCTGATTTCGATGATGGCGCACAGCGACGCCATGCGCACCATGGATCGCGCCGAACTGCTCGGCAACCTGATCCTGCTGATCGTCGGCGGCAACGACACCACCCGCAATTCGATGAGCGGTTCGGTGCTGGCGCTGAACGAGAACCCGGACCAATACGACAAACTGCGCGCCAACCATGGGCTGATCGACAGCTTCGTGCCCGAGGTGATCCGCTGGCAGACGCCGCTGGCGCACATGCGCCGCACCGCCCTGCAGGACACCGAACTCGGCGGCAAGACCATCAAAAAGGGCGACCGCGTCGTGATGTGGTACGTCTCGGGCAACCGCGACGGCGAGATGATCGAGAATCCGGACAGCTTCATCATCGACCGCGCCCGGCCGCGCACCCACATGTCGTTCGGCTTCGGCATCCACCGCTGCGTCGGCATGCGGCTGGCCGAACTTCAGCTCAAGATCATCTGGGAAGAAATCCTCAAGCGCTTCGACAATATCGAGGTCGTGGCCGAGCCGACGCGGATCTATTCGAGCTTCGTCAAGGGCTATGAGGTCCTGCCCGTCCGCATCCATGCCTGACCGCGCATGATGCCATCACCCCGCCGTCCTGTTCTTGTGGCAACTGGCTGCCTTACGGATGCAAATCCGGAATGCGGCTGCGCGTCCCAAACCGCTGGAATACAGGCTGGCGATCTGCCAAACACATCCCCATGACACATCACGAGCAAGACTTTTCCGATATCCGCGAGTCGGTCGCGAAACTCTGCGCCCAGTTTCCGGGCGAGTACTGGCGCAAGCTGGACCGCGACATGGCGTACCCCAAGGACTTCGTCCAGGCGCTGATCGACGCCGGCTACCTGTCGGTGCTGATCCCCGAGGAATACGGCGGCGCCGGGCTGAAGCTGTCGGCGGCCGCCGCGATCCTCGAGGAGATCCAGCGCGCGGGCTGCAACGGCGGGGCCTGCCACGCCCAGATGTACACCATGGGCACGCTGCTCCGGCACGGCAACGAGGAGCAGAAGGCCAAGTGGCTGCCGCGCATCGCCTCCGGCGAACTGCGCCTGCAGGCCTTCGGCGTGACCGAGCCGACCAGCGGCACCGACACCACCTCGCTCAAGACCTTTGCGAAGCGCGAAGGCGACCACTACGTCGTCAACGGCCAGAAGATCTGGACCAGCCGCGCCGAATATTCCGACCTGATGATCCTGCTGGCGCGCACCACGCCGAAGGAGCAGGCCGCGAAGCGCACTGACGGCCTATCGGTCTTCATCGTGGACATGCAGGCGGCGAAGAAGGCCGGCGGCCTGACCATCCGCCCGATCCGCACCATGATGAACCACGCCACCACCGAAGTGTTCTTCGACAACATGAAGGTGCCCGCCGAGAACCTGATCGGCGAGGAAGGCAAGGGCTTCCGCTACATCCTCTCCGGCATGAACGCGGAGCGCATCCTGATCGCCGCCGAATGCGTCGGCGACGCCAAGTGGTTCATCAACAAGGCCAGCACCTATGCCAAGGAGCGCTCGGTGTTCGGCCGCCCGATCGGCCAGAACCAGGGCATCCAGTTTCCGATCGCGAAATCCTACGCCAACATGCGCGCGGCCGAACTGATGGTGAAAGAAGCCACGCGCCTTTACGAAGCGGGCAAGGACTGCGGCGCGGAAGCCAACATGGCCAAGATGCTCGCGGCCGACGCCTCGTTCGAGGCGGCCAATGCCTGCGTCCAGACCCATGGCGGTTTCGGCTTCGCGGAGGAATACGACGTCGAACGCAAATTCCGCGAGACGCGGCTTTATTCCGTCGCGCCGATTTCCACCAACCTGATCCTGTCGCATCTGTCCGAGCACGTGCTCGGCATGCCGCGGTCGTATTAATTACGGGTCTTCGTGCCCCGGACGCTGCGCAGCGTCCGGGGCCGTTGCAAATTCGGTATCTGTGGCGGTCCCGGTTCTGCGAAGCAACGTTGCACGTTGCATCGCGCCCGGGACATGAGAAACTCAAATCGCTTTACGCTTTCAGGGAATAGCCATGCTGCCGCTTGAAGGACTGACCGTCATCGCCGTCGAACAGGCGGTCGCCGCCCCGTTCTGCACCTCGCGGCTGGCGGATGCGGGCGCCAACGTCATCAAGATCGAACGGCCGGAAGGCGACTTCGCCCGCGCCTATGATGCGGCGGCGAAGGGACAGAGCAGCTATTTCGTCTGGCTCAACCGCGGCAAGAAATCCGTGATCATCGATCTGACGACCGAGGAAGGCCGCCAGTCGCTCGAGACCCTGATCGCGAGTGCCGACGTGCTGGTGCAGAACCTCAAGCCCGGCTCGATGGACAAGCTCGGATTCTCGCGCGAGCGGCTGATGAAGGATTATCCGTCGCTGATTTCCTGCACCATCAGCGGCTATGGCGACGAGGGCCCCTATGCCAAGCGCAAGGCCTACGACCTGTTGATCCAGGCGGAGTCGGGCCTCTGCTCCATCACCGGCGGGCCGGAATCGCCGTCCCGCGTCGGCATGTCGATCGTCGATGTGGCGACCGGCGCGGCGGCCCATGCCGCCGTGCTCGAAGCGCTGATCGCGCGCGGCCGCACCGGCAAGGGCTGCGACATCCGCATCTCGATGTTCGACGTGATGGCCGACTGGCTCACCGTGCCGCTGCTGAATTTCGAGAACGGCAATCCGCCGAAACGCATGGGCCTCGCGCATCCCTCCGTCGCGCCCTATGGCGTGTTTGAATCGAAGGACGGCCGCGAAATCCTGATCTCGATCCAGAGCGAGCGCGAGTGGAAGGTGTTTTGCGACAAGGTGATCGACAGGCCCGACCTGCCGAGCGATCCGCGCTACGGCAGCATGGTGGAGCGTGTCCGCAACCGCAAGCTGACCGACGACACCGTGGCGGCGGCGTTCGCCGAACTGACCCGCGACGAATTGCTGGAACGCCTCGCCAAGGCCGACATCGCCTTCGCCGAGGTCAACACCATGGACGGCCTCTCGACCCATCCGCATCTTCGCCGGATCACCGTCGATTCCCCGGCGGGCGTCGTCAGCTATCCCGCGCCCGCCGCGATCGTCGTGGGCGAGAACCGCCGCTACGGCGCGATCCCTTCGATCGGCACCCACAGCGTCGAAGCCGCACTCGGAAAGACATCATCATGACCGCAAAGCCCGACATCGATCATCTGCGCCAGTGGATCGGCCGCACCCAGGACGCCTCCGACGTCATCACCGCGCAACTGGTGAAGGGCCTGCGCGCCACGCTGTTCCTCGACATCGGCAATCCCGCGGAAGGCGACATCGCGCCCTTCACCACGCACTGGTGCCTCGCGCAGCCCGTCGCGCCCATGAGCGAGATCGGACCGGACGGCCATCCCGCGCGCGGCGGCTTTCTGCCGCCGGTGCCGCTGCCGCGCCGGATGTGGGCGGGCGGCCAGATCGAATTCATCGATCCGCTGCGGGTCGGCGACACCGTCACCCGCGCCTCGCGCATTTCCGATGTGACCCTGAAGAGCGGAAGCACCGGTGCGCTGTGCTTCGTGTCGGTGGAGCACACCATCACCACGCCGCGCGGCGTCGCGATCAAGGAACGGCATGACATCGTCTATCGCGATATCGCCCCCGCCGGCGAACCCGCGAAGGCGCCGCCGCCCGCGCCCGCCGGCAAGCATCGCGAAAGCCACATGGCCGATCCAGTGCTGCTGTTTCGGTATTCGGCACTGACCTTCAACGGCCACCGCATCCACTACGACCGTGACTACGTCACCAAGGTCGAAGGCTATCCGGGCCTGATCGTCCACGGCCCGCTGCAGGCTTCGCTGCTGATCGAATTCGCCGCGAAGCTGCGCGGCGGCAAGCCGCCCGCCAGGTTCGTCTATCGCGGCGTCAATCCGCTGTTCGACGGCGCGGAATTCAGCGTCAACGGCAACGAGACGGATGCGGGGCTCGAGGTCTGGACCGCGAACGCGGCCGGCGCCGCGACCATGAAAGGCACGGCGAACTGGTGAGTTCACTGGCGTGCAATTGATTTCACCTCTCCCCGCCTAAGCGGGGAGAGGTGAAGAAAGCGACCTACTTCTTCCCGAACGCCTCGCGCGTGGCGGCCTGCAGCTTGGCCATGCCGCCGATCCAGCGGTCGTAGTTCTCCGTCTTCCTGCGCATGTAGTCGATCACCTGCGGATGCGGCAGGATCAGGAACGTCTCGCGGTCGATGCCGTCCAGCGCGCATTGCGCGACGTCTTCCGCCGTGAGATTGCCGTCGTTGGATTGCGGCCCCTTCGGCATGCCCCGGATCATATTGGTTTCGACGCCCTGCGGGCACAGGATCGAGACGCGGATGTTGTGCGCCTTGTGCGAGATCGCGACATTCTCCGCGAAACCGACGGCGGCATGCTTGGTCGTGGAATAGGCCGCGCTGCCGATCTGCGACAGCAGTCCCGCCGCCGAGATCGTGTTGAGGAAATAGCCGCCGCCGCGCGCCCGGTAGCGCGGGATCAGATGCCGCGCCGCATAGACATGCGCCATCACATGAATCGCCCAGCTTCGCGACCAAGGATCATTCGACGGCTCGTCCGACGTGCCGCCTGCATTCTCCGACATCATGTCGAAGCCCGCGCCGATGCCTGCATTGGAGCAGAACAGATCGATCGGGCCGAACTGCTTCTCCGTCTCGTCGATGACATGGAGAATGTCGGATTCCTTCGCCACGTCGCAGGCGAACGCCGCGCCGCCGATGGCATCGGCGACGGTCCTGGCGCGTTCGCCGTCGAGATCGGCGACCACGACCTTGGCCGCGCCCTCGCGGTGGAAGATTTCAGCGAGCGCCTGGCCGATGCCATTCGCGCCGCCGGTGACGACGACAACTTTTCCGGAAACTTTCATGCCGAAAGCTTAGAGGCGGAAAGTGGGGAGATCAATCCGCGGACTCAAGACGAGGTCAATGACATAGGGTTCGTCATGCCCGGCCTTGTGCCGGGCATCTACGTCTTTCTAAAAATTCGAGATAACAAGACGTGGATGGCCGGGACGAAGCCCGGCCATGACGGCGGAGAGATTTCGCCTCACGTCATTGCGAGCGAAGCGAAGCAATCCACGTTTGAAACAGAAAAAACTGGATTGCTTCGTCGCAAGCGCTGCTCGCAATGACAGAACGCCTTAAGCCGCGACCAGCACCAGGTCGAGTACCGCCGTGTAGTGCAGTGCGGCAGCCAGCAGCACGAAGGAATGCCAGATCGCGTTCTGGAAGCGCAGACGCTCCCAGGCGTGGAAGATCACGCCGAGCGAATAGATCAGCCCGCCCGCGGCAATGAACCAGAGCGTCGAACCCGGCAGCGAGGCCACCAGCTTGTCGTAGGCGATGACGCCGCTCCATCCCAGCGCGAGATAAAGTCCGATGGAGAGGCGGTCGAAACGTCCGGGCATGAAGATCTTGAGCGCGATGCCGATCGCCGCGACGGACCACACGCCGGTCAGGAGCACCGTCGCCATGAAGCGGTCGTTCATCTGCGCCAGAAACGGCGTGTAGGTCGCCGCGATCAGAATATAGATCGCGGAGTGATCGAACCGGCGCAGCACCCACTTGAGCGGCGAAACCGGCCACAGATTGTAAGTCGCCGACAATCCGAGCATCGCCAGCAGGCCGGCGACATAGACCGACACCGAAATGACTTCGGCGCGCCTGGCATAGACGGCGGCCACCACGATCAGCGCGATGGCGGCGATCGATCCGGCGGCGATGCCGAGCACATGGACCACGCCGTCCGCGATCAGTTCCGCGCGATCGTAATTCCAGCGGACCACGCCGCCGCCCGCGACGCGGGTGTGCGAACTGAGCTGCTTGAGGCGAAAGATCGTCATGCGGGCAACCGGACTGGAACATCCATCTTGGCGGCGAGCAGGAATGATACTCTCACCGCGGTCAATGAAATCTGAAAGACGTCATCACGATTCATAACGGCTTGAAACTTGATTTCCGGCCGATCAATCTCCAGCTTCATGAAACTGTCGCATGATCGATTGTCTGACCCATTGTCCCTCTGTCCGATAAAGTCTTGATCGAATTATGGCACCCAGCTTTTCGGACATTGTCGAGGACACCCGCCTCTCCCTCCGCTCGCTGATCGAATACGGCGAGGGCCTGTTCAATCCCACCGTGCGGCTTGGCGTCACAGGCCTGTCACGCGCGGGCAAGACGGTTTTCATCACGGCGCTGGTACATGGCCTGCTGCGCGGCGGACGCTTTCCGGTGTTCGAGTCGCTGGCGACGGGGCGCATCGCCAAGGCGCGGCTCGAGCCGCAGCCCGACGATGCCGTGCCGCGCTTTGCCTATGAGGGCCATGTCCGCACATTGATCGAGGATCGCCACTGGCCGAGTTCGACCGTGGACATCAGCGAATTGCGCCTCGTGATCGACTACCAGCGACAGACCGGCGCGACGCGCCAGCTCACCCTCGATCTCGTGGATTATCCCGGCGAATGGCTGCTCGACCTTCCGCTGCTCAACAAAAGCTACGAGCAATGGTCGGCGGAAAGCCTCGCGCTGTCGCGCCGCGAGCCACGCGCACGCCTCGCCGCGCAATGGCATGCGCATCTTGCCACGTTAGAGCCGACAGACCGCGAGGACGAACAGGCGACGCTCACCGCCGCAAAATTGTTCACGGATTATCTGCGCGCCTGCCGCGACGAGCGCTTCGCCATGAGTCTGTTGCCGCCGGGCCGCTTCCTGATGCCCGGCAATCTCGCGGGCTCGCCCGCCCTCACCTTCGCGCCGCTCGACGTGCCGCAGGACGGCGCCGCGCCGGAAGGCTCGCTGTGGGCGATGATGCGGCGGCGCTATGAAGCCTATAAAGACGTCGTGGTGCGGCCGTTTTTCCGCAATCACTTCGCGCGGCTGGACCGTCAAATCGTATTGGTCGATGCGCTGGCCGCGTTCAATGCCGGCCCCGAGGCGCTGACCGATCTCGAAGGTGCGCTGGCGGGCATTCTCGACTGCTTCAATGTCGGCCGCAGCACGTTCCTCACCTCGCTGTTCCGGCCGCGCATCGACAGGATTCTCTTTGCCGCAACCAAGGCGGATCACCTGCATCACACCAGCCACGACCGGCTGGAAGCGATCCTCAAGCGCATGGTGGAGCGCGCCGCCGCGCGCGCCGAATTCGCGGGCGCATCGGTGGACGTGGTGGCGCTCGCCGCGGTCCGCGCCACCCGCGAAGCGATGGTGCAGCAGGGCCGCGAAAAGCTGCCGTCGATTCTCGGCACGCCGCAGGACGGCGAAATGGCGGGCGGCGAGGTCTTCGACGGCGAAACCGAAGTAGCGACCTTCCCCGGCGATCTTCCGGCCAATCCTGACGACCTGTTCGGCGGCGACGGCGCGTTTCGCGGCCTCCATAGCGGACCGTCCGACCAGACCGATTTCCGCTTTCTGCGGTTTCGTCCGCCGCTCCTGAGCCGCGCAGGTGGCGAAGAGCCCGCGCTTCCCCATATCCGTCTTGACCGCGCGCTTCAGTTCCTGATCGGAGACAAGCTGCAATGAGCGACAAGCCGCATCACCGCAAGCCCGCCGCGTTCAAGCTCGACGATCCCCGCGTCGTCCTGATGGATGCCGAGGACGATGCGGCGCATTCCGCGCGCGGCAAGATCCGCATCACGCCGCAGGCCGATCCCGCGCAGTTGCCCGTGGTGATCGACGAACCGGCCGTGCCGGTCCGCAAGGGCTTCGGCTGGGGCGGCGTGTTCTGGACCGCGCTCGGCGGCCTCGTGGTGCTCGGGCTCGGGCTCGGCATTTCCAATCTGGTGGAAGACCTGTTCAACCGCAGCGCCAGTCTCGGTTATATCGGGCTCGTCTTCGCCGTGCTCGCCGTGCTCGCGCTGGTGGTCATCATCGCACGCGAAGCGCTCAGTCTGGCGCGGCTGGAAACCATCGAGAAGCTGCATGCGCGCGCCAACGCCGTGCTGCGCAGCGACAACCGCAAGGACAGCGACGCCATCGTCCGCGATCTCCTGAAGGTCGCCCACGACAATCCGAAACTCGCCCGCGCCCGCGCGGCGCTGGAAGAGCATGGCCGCGACATCATCGACGGCGCGGACATGATCCGGCTCGCCGAGCGCGAACTGATGACACCGCTCGATCAGGAGGCGCGGCGGCTGGTGTCCAGCGCCGCGCAGCGCGTGTCCATCGTCACCGCGGTGAGCCCCGGCGCGGTGATCGACATGCTGTTCGTCTTCGCCGCCGCGCTGCGGCTGGTGCGTCAGCTCGCGCTGCTTTACGGGGGACGTCCCGGCACCCTCGGCATGATCCGGCTGATGCGCCATGTGGTGGCGCATCTGGCGCTGACCGGCGGCATGGCCGCGAGCGACAGCCTGATCCAGCAGATGCTGGGCCATGGCATCACCGCGAAACTCTCGGCCAAGCTCGGCGAGGGCCTGCTCAACGGCCTGCTCACCGCGCGGCTCGGCCTCGCCGCCATCGACGTGACGCGCCCGCTGCCGTTCGCGGCGCTGCCGCGTCCGATGCTCTCCGACCTCGCGAAGGACCTGCTCAAGCGGGTCGGCGGCGGTGATGAGGAGGGTTAAGGCTCGGTCACATCTCTTCAGGAAACGATTTTACAGATTCGTCATGCCCGGGC
>Ga0153956_1002172_pt1 | contig 15102 bp, 8 predicted proteins | sample TSFL040MetaG_FD_104704 | JGI IMG/M metagenome (GOLD analysis project Ga0153956, IMG submission 104704) | Attine ant fungus gardens microbial communities from Florida, USA - TSFL040 MetaG | ecosystem: Host-associated > Fungi > Mycelium > Unclassified | place: USA: Florida, Wekiwa Springs... | reverse complement strand
GTGGCAAAAAATAAGGCAATGCCCTTTAAGGTAAAAATGGCTAACAATACTACAATACAGGTTTTGGGCACACACTTTAACATTATGGACTATGCCAATGAGCATCGTATAAGCGCTACGTTGCTGGAAGGATCAATAAACGTGCAGAAAGGTAACCAGAGCAAACAGATAGTACCCGGGCAGCAGGCCACTATAACTGATCAGATAGACTTAAAAACCGTAAATGTGGAGGAATCAGTTGCCTGGGTAAACGGACTGTTTAGTTTTAATAAGACAGATATCTGTACGGTGTTACGGCAAATTGAAAGATGGTATGGCGTAGAGGTTGAATATGAGGGTAAAGTGTCAGATCATCAGATAACAGGATATATATCACGTGGCTCAAATTTAACTGAGGTAATAAAAATGCTGGAGCTAAGCGGTGTGAAACTAACTGCAGATGGAAAGAAAATTAAGGTATTTAACAACTAAATAAAAACGTATGGGACCATGAACTGAAAAGAAAGCTCATGAAAAAACCGGAAATGTACCACCACTCCCGGTTAAATGATTGAGGGTAAACAAAGAAAACGTTCGAAGCAATCTAATATTTAACCCTAAAGCAATGCAAACTTATGCAATTAAATGCTACTTGCACAATTGACCGTGTAAAATATTACAACAAGTTAGGGGCGGCGGCGTCATTACAAACACCGCATACGGGCCCCTCAAAAACAAACGCGGCACCCGCCGTTCAAAAAACAAAGGCAATTAGGTATAAAAGCGCTCTGCAATATCTAATAAAGGCCATCATCACATTTGGTGTCAAGAATAAGCTACTGCTGCAAATGAAAATAATTATTGCGCTGTTATTTATTGGGTTTATGCAGGTGCACGCCAGTACGTCTGCACAAAACATAACCATTAATCAACGTAACGCTTCTATTGAAAAAATACTCGCCGAGGTTAAGCTTCAAACCGGGTACCTGTTTGTTTATAACCAGGAATGGATGAAGCTTGCGCAGAAAGTTGACATTAACGTAAAAAATGTCCCTTTAAAAAGCGTGCTTGATATTTCATTTGCCAACCAGCCGCTTACTTATAGTATCGTCAATAAAACAATTATCGTTCAATTAAAAAAGCAGCCGGTGGCAAGTTACGCGGCCCTCGTAAACGTTGAGGTGTCAGGCCAGGTAAAAGACGAAAAAGGAGTACCACTTCCTGGTGTTACCGTAATGGTTAAAGGCACTCAGATAGGCCGGCAAACTGACGTAAATGGTAAATTTGCTTTAAGCGTACCTGAAAGAAGTGTATTGGTTTTTAGCATGATCAGCTACAAAACCATTGAGATAGGCATTGATGGCAAGCATGTTTTTAACGTAACGCTCGAAGAATCAAAAAGCCAGCTCAATGAGGTTGTGGTATCGGGTTATACCACACAAAACCGGTCTGAATTTACGGGTTCATCAGCCCACATCAGTGGTAATCAATTGGCTGAACGGCCGGTTACCAGTTTTGATCAGGCATTATCTGGCCAGGCGCCAGGTATTAAACTTACCTCATCAAGCGGCTCGCTAAACTCACCGCCTGTGTTCAGGATCCGTGGTACCAACTCTATTACATCAAGCGCCTATCCGTTAATTATTATTGACGGAGTTCAGGCCTTTACCGGAAACGTAGGTAACTCAGCCGAAAATAACCCGCTTTCTTCCATCAATCCCGACGATATTGAATCAATAGAGGTACTTAAGGATGCATCGGCAACCGCAATATATGGCTCCAGAGGTACAGACGGGGTTGTGGTTATTACTACTAAACGCGGTAAAGCCGGTAAAATGAAAATTAATTATGATACATACTTCGGCATGCAAAAAAAGCCAAAACTGCCTGAATTGCTTAACGCGGCCGACTACGTAAACATTAAAAACGAATCATTGGCTAATAACGGCACAGACCCGGCATTCTTCCTTCAAAAAAATCCGGATGGCAGCAATGTCGAAACCAATTGGTATGACTATATATATCAAACCGGTCATTCTCAAAACCATAATTTAAGCCTTTCGGGCGGCATGGGTGATACCCATTATTTCTTCTCGGCGGCCTATACCAATCAAACCGGGTTTCTGGTAAAAAATACTTTTGAGCGTGGCGGTACCCGCTTTAACTTCGACACTAAATTAACCAATAACATAACCGTTGGCGCCAACGTCGCTTACACCGACGCGTTAAACAACAACCTTACCAGCGGTTTTAATAATGCATTTGGCTTAAACAATTTGGTGCGCGAGTCGATGGTATTATCGCCTAATCTTTCGCCTTTTAATGCAGATGGATCATACAATATCAGCGGTAGCGGCATAGGTTACGGAGCAAACACTATATTAACGGGTTATTATAACCCTTTGCCGCAGTTACAGCATGATAAGTTTACTTCTGAAAGCAAATCGTTGTTAGGCAACATGTTTTTGGAGTGGGAGTTTGTAAAAAACCTGAAGGCTAAGGTTAACTATAGCCTTAACGATTTGAATACGGTTAACATGGGTTTTAGTAACCCATATCAGGCCGGCGGTTACGCTACAAACGGTTCGGCCACCAATACTAATGGGTTAAACCGCAGAACCGATATACTTGGGCAGTTAACCTACAGCGGTACCATTGCCGGCAAGCATCATATAAGTGCATTAGCCGCTTATGAAGATATTTATTCGCTGGCTTCATCTTGGGGGGTAACCAAAACCAATTTAACAGATCGTTATTATGAAACCTTTTTCGGGGCATATTCAACTGTAAGCGGTTCATCATCTTCATACGGTGAAAATGGATTACGCTCTTATTTTGGAAACCTGAATTATGATTACGACAGAAAATATCTGTTAAGCGCAAGCTTTCGTCGCGATGGCTACTCGGCATTGGCCAGCAAGTGGGGTAACTTCCCCGGGGTTTCAATAGGTTGGAATTTATCAGACGAGGAATTCTTTAAAAACTCATCGCTCGGAAAGACTTTTTCAGTTGTAAAATTAAGGGCCAGCTACGGCCAGACAGGTAACATAAGCGGCGTTAGCAATTACGCTTCGTCGTCGCTTTATGCATCGGGTGTTTATGGCGGCGTGGCATCTCTGTCAACCTCGCAAATTGGTAACGCCGATCTGAAATGGGAAACCAGTAAAAAAACCGATGTGGGTATCAATATCGGGTTATGGAACAACCGCATCATTTTAGACGCCGACTACTTTAACAATGCCGACGACGGTTTGATATTAAACGTACCGCAAGCGGCTTCAAAAGGTATTCCAAATAACACCCTTACCGAAAATATCGGTACCATGTACAACCGGGGCTTTGAGTTTAACATTGACGCTCACATCATGGATCATACAAAATTCAAATGGAGGGCTAACTTTAACATAAGTACCTTAAAAAACAAGGTAACCTCATTAGCCCCGGGTGTAAACGATATTTGGACAAGCAGCTTAGAAACTTCAAACATTACCAGAGTAGGCTTGCCGGTTGGCGTAATGTATGTGGTTAAAACTACAGGGGTTAATCCTGCAAATGGTTTGCGCACTTATTTAAATAAGGCCGGCCAAACGGTACAGTACAGCCCGGTTACAGGCCAGTGGACACACCTTGACGGCTCGGCAGCGTCTGCACTCGATGCTTATGCCGACGGTGTGGTAATGGGTACTACTTTACCAACCTATTATGGTGGTTTTAACAATAACTTTAGCTATGCCAATCTGGATCTGGCAATAAACCTCACCTACTCAGGCGGTAACCAGATATACAACGGCACCAAGGCAACCCTGCTGGATAACAGGTTTTTCAACAACGAAACTCTGATTTTACAACGCTGGACACACCCGGGCCAGATAACTGACATACCGGCCTTGCATTATAATGATCAGCAAGCCAGCGGCTCTGTATTGCCAAATTCATTTAACGTTGAAGATGACAGCTACCTGAAGTTAAGCTATGTTTCATTAGGCTATAGGTTTCCGCCAAAGTATTTCACCAAGCTGCACATAAGTTCAATGAGATTGTATGCAGCTGCCAGCAACTTTATTTTATACACTAAATACACTGGTTCTGACCCGGAAATATCAGCCAATGCCGACTCAAACACGGCTGCCGGGCGCGATAAAAACTCGGTACCGGCAGGGAAAACCTTCGTATTGGGATTAAATGTTGGATTTTAACCACTATGGCAATGAAAAAGACAAACACATATAACCAAATTATATTAAGAGGTTCAATGCTTTGTGTAATGATGTTTAGCGCATTATCATGCAAAAAAAACATACTCGACCCCACCATTATTACGAGTATTTCTGACAAGTCGGCTTTTGACACCCCTGACAGGATACTTGCACAGGTAAACGGTTTATACTCAACCATGAAAAGCGGCCAGTTTTACGGTGGCAGGCTTATTATTTATAATGAGTTGCGTGCCGATGAGTTTATTATGAACAAACCCAATATTGTAACCGGGCAGCAAACCTGGAGCCAGTCAGTTAATTCAGGTACCAGCGAGGTTAATGGCTTATGGAGTGCCGGCTATGCTACTATTAATACTGTTAATACTTTCCTGGCCGGTATTGAACTTAACAAAAGTAAATTAAGTACAACCTTGTACGACAATTACAGTGCCGAGGCAAAGTTTATAAGAGCATTATGCTACTTTGCATTGGTTCAAACCTACTGTCAGCCATATGCTAAAGACCAGGGCGCAAGTTTGGGCCTGCCATTGCGCTTATTGCCCGAAACTTCTTCGGCCAATAACCTGCTGGCGCGAAGCAGTGTGGCTCAAATTTATACGCAGATCATCAGCGACCTTAATGCAGCCGAGGCCGGTTTGCCTGCAAGCTACGCTACTGCTTCTTTAAATACCACGCGTGCAAGTGTAAATACAGCCATTGCCTTAAAAACCAGGGTTTACCTGGTAATGAACCGCTATGCCGATGTGATAACAGAGGCTGCTAAAATAGTTTCGGACACAGCACCTTACCAGGCTACTACGGGTGTTGCAAGCAAAATGGAGACTAACGTAGCAACCGTTTTCGGCGGCAGTTATGTGGGCCTTGAGGCTATGCTTTCAATGCCGTTTACCCCAACCGAAACGCCCGGAACTCAAAATCAGCTGGCTTACTACTTTAACATTTCACCGGGCAACGGCGAGTTTTATCTAAATGCGTCAGGCATCATTGCAGACCCTGTTTACGCTACTGCATCAACCGATGCGCGCAAAGGCTTTGTATTTACAAATACCGGTCAAAAATGGCTGTCTAAATACAAAGTAGCGTCAACATACTCTGATTATGTGCCGGTAATACGCTATCCTGAAGTGTTGCTGAATTATGCCGAGGCTTTGGCCCGGGCGGGCGATCCGGTAAGTATGGCTAAGGCCGTTTCGTTAGTATCGGCTGTGCGGACACGATCAGACCCCGGTTACGTATTTCCGTCGGCTGGTATCAGTACGCCGGATGCGTTGATCGCCACCATCCAGACCGAGAAGAGGATAGAGTTTTTAGGTGAGGGTTTCCGTGTGCCTGACCTGCAACGTACGTTGCAAACATTGCCCACAAAAACGGCGGCATCGGGTACGGCGCCAGCTGTAGCCCCTGCAGAAAATAAATATATATGGCCTATCCCTGCTAATGAAACCTCAATCAATACTTTGTGTGTGCCAAATCCTTCATAATTAATTAAAAATATTCCTATCATGAAATTGAAACTGTTATTATTTACCGGAATGGTAGGCCTTAGCCTGCATTCTTTTGCGCAGGACACACCGCCCGCAGGTCGTAGTACCCGTGGTGCTGCCGGCGCGGCGCGCCCTGGCGCCGAAGCTGCACCCGTAGCCAGCATTGCTGCTGTTACGCAGAACATGAAGAAATTCGATGGTTACTTCCCTTTTTATTACGACGAAAGGACCGGTAAGGTTTTACTTGAAATTGATGCCGATAAGTGGGACCTGGAATTTCTGTATTTCAAATCGCTTACGGATGGCGCCGGCCGTAGTGCCGAAAGAGGTCAAGCCAGCGACGCTGTGGCCAAATTTGTTAAAGTAGGCCCTAAAGTAATGCTTATTGAACCCAATTACGCGTATCGTGCCATTACCACGAATACAGATGAGCTAAAAGCTGTTGAAAATGCATATCCAAGATCTGTGATATGGGGATTTGCCCCGGTGGCAATTGAAGGTGATAAAGCGCTTATTGACCTTACTCCATTTTTGATACGCGACAGTCAGAATATCGGTGGGCGCTTAGGCAGTGCAGGCTTTGGCGAAGAAGCCGGTCGCGGCGCTCGTGGTGGCGCAGGTGTTGGTAGCCGCAGAGGCGGGGCAGGTGCTGCCGCATCCTCTGCCGGGTATCGTATAGATGAAACCCGCTCGGCGGTGTATTTACCCAACACCAAAAATTTTCCTAAAAATTCTGAATTTGAAGCGCTGATCACACTTACAGGGGGAGCTGGCGGCGGCGGTTTCGGCGGCGAGCGCGGCGGAGGCATTGCTCCGGATCCATCGGCTGTTACTGTTAAAATGCACCAGGCTTTTGTTGAATTGCCCGATGATAAATACAAGCCCAGAAAATTTGACCCAAGATCATCATTCAACATTTTCAGCTATATTGATTTCTCAGCACCGCTTGATCAGCCGGTCGAGAAAAAGTTTACCCGCAGACACCGTCTGTTTAAAAAAGATCCAAGCGCTGCCATAAGCGAGCCGGTTGAGCCTATTGTTTACTATGTTGACCGCGGGGCTCCTGAAATGATCAAAAAAGCGCTTATTGAGGGTGGTTCCTGGTGGAACCAGGCATTTGAAGCGGCCGGTTATAAAAATGCCTTTATTGTTAAAGAATTGCCTGAAGGTGCAGACCCCATGGATATACGCTACAACGTTGTAAACTGGATTAATCGTGCCAATCCAACGCGTGCATTCTCATCAGGCGCTTCTTATATTGATCCAAGAACCGGTGAGATCATTAAGGGCGTGGTTACTTTAGGTTCTGACAGGCATAGGCAGGACAAGCTGATCATGGAGGGTTTATTGCAGCCTTATATAGACGGCAAACCTATGGATAAACGCCTTGAACAAATTGCGTATGCGCGTTTAAGGCAATTATCTGCACATGAAATTGGACACACCCTTGGCTTTACCCACAATTTTGCAGCGAGCGAGAAAGACCGTGCTTCAGTAATGGACTATCCGTTCCCCCGCCTTACCTTGAAAGCCGATGGTAGTATTGATGTTTCTGATGCTTATGCAAAAGGTATTGGCTCGTGGGACAAACGCGCCATTATGTGGGGCTACAGCGACTTCCCTAAAGGAACCGATGAAAATGCTGCGCTTGACAAGATCATGAATGAAACCCTTAAATTGGGTTTCAAATACATCCCTGATATTGGAGGCTACACCCACCCTGCATCTCACCAGTGGGATGATGGCACCGACCCAATTGCAGAATTGGATAAATTGATGAAAATACGCAGGCACGTATTGGATAATTTTTCTGAAAAAGCAATCAAAAAGGATGCGCCCATGGCAACATTGAATGAAGTATTGGTGCCTGTATATCTTCTGCATCGGTACCAGATTGAGGCTGTGGCCAAGTCTGTTGGCGGTTTATATTTTACCCACGCTGTAAAAGGCGATGGCCAGGAGCCTACTAAAATGGTTGACCCTGAGATACAGTGGAAAGCTTTTGATGCTTTAATGAATACGGTATCGCCCGATGCTTTGGCCCTGCCTGATGAACTGATCTCAAAGATCCCTCCCCGCCCAACCGGCTATCCGGCAACGGTTGAAGTTTTTGCGGGTAATACCGGGCCGACATTTGACCCGATTGCCGCTGCCGAGTCTGCCGCTACCGAGACCATCTCATCCTTATTAAACGCAGAACGTGCGGCGCGCTTATTGGAATATCACGCCCGCGACAGCAAACAACCGGGCTTTATTGCCATAACCAATAAATTGCTTGACCAAACCTGGAAAGCCCCTTTACAGCCGGGTTATAAAGGCGAACTGCAAGTAATGGTTAATAACCTAACTTTGAAATATTTGCTTGCGCTGGCTGCAGACAGTAAGGCTTCTGAAAACGTAAAAGGACAAGCATTGCTTGAGATTGAAGAGTTGAAAGATTGGATGAGCGGTAAGTTAGCGTCGGCACAGCCGCAACAAAAAGCTAATATCCTGTACGGCCTCGATGAAATAGCCGAGTTTAAACAGGCCCCTTCAAAATTTGAGATCCAACCCGGTCAGGAAATGCCTCCGGGTGCACCAATTGAGCCTGACATGACGTTTTTGGATGACTCGTTTGATTTTTAAAGAAAACAGATCAGAAAAACCTATAGTAAACAGCAGCCTGGCGCTGCTGTTTACTATAGGTTTGTGGATTAAAGCAAGCCATTAAACTGACATTAGCTTAACTCTCTTAAATGTATTAATCCTTAATTTTGCAATGTCAAAATTCCCAAAATGTCAATATCTACAGAAAACGAAAGAACAGGCATGCAACAGGCCGGCGAGGCCGTAGCCATCACGCTTAAAAAAATGCGTGAATATGCCAAGCCGGGCATGTCTACCAAAGAGCTTGATGAATATGGCGGCCGATTACTGGCAGAGATGGGTGCAAACTCTGCCCCTAAGCTTACTTATAATTTCCCGGGGTATACATGCATTAGTATAAATGACGAAGCGGCGCACGGCGTACCATCTGCAGGCAAAGTTTTAAAAGAAGGCGATCTGATAAATATTGACGTTTCGGCCGAACTGAATGGGTTTTGGGCCGATAACGGGGGCTCATTTGTAATAGGCGAGGATGTACATGGACACGACAAACTGGTTGAGGCATCTAAAAAAATATTGAAAAAAGCTATCAGCAATATTAAAGGCGGTGTACGTATTTCAGAAATAGGCCGGCTTATTGAAACCGAAGCCAGAAAAGCGGGCTACACGGTAATTAAAAACCTGACCGGTCACGGCGTTGGCCGAAGCTTGCACGAAGAACCGCACGAAATTGCCAACTACTGCGACCCGTATAATACTGCCCGATTTAAAAAGAACTCGGTAGTAGCTATTGAGACTTTTATTTCAACACGCTCAACCATTGCCAAAACCCAAACCGACGGCTGGACGCTAACCGGCAATAAGGGCGGCTTTGTGGCGCAGCACGAGCATACCATCATGGTTACCGGCGGCAACCCTGTAATATTTACCGCACAAAACGGTATCTGGGATTAAGTTTCCTGTCAATTTTACCCTGCTGTTTGTCATCCGGAAAGTTAAAGCCTAATCAAAATAAAAATAGGTAAATTGGGTTTGAGCGGCGAAAGGCATCGCTAAATGGCATAATTTGTGTAAATATTTCCACAAATTATGTGGGATTTTGGGGTGCTTTTTCTACAGCTTCGTTTTTTTAAAGCTGTACAGTCACTGGCTTTATTTTTGTCTTTGCGAAGGGCTGATCGTTTAAAAACCATAACCCAGATTACATGAGGCAAAAATTTACTTTACTTATAGCGGCATTATTTGTTGCCAGCATATATTCGGCTTGTAAGAAAGAGGTTACACCTCATAAAAACCAATCAGTTTCTTCTGTATCAGAGGCAGCATTGGGACGTCAGATGGCAACTGGCCTTTATCAATCATTTTTGGCTCAGTTTAACAGCAGCAATCAAAAAACTAATGGTTTAAAAACTGCATCTGCCTCTGGTTGTGGTGTAAGTGTGGTAACTCCGGCCAGCAATACAGTGGTTAGTGGCGATACCACCAGAAAATTCACCGGAACATCTGTTTATACTCCGTTTTGCATTATCGATCCCCGCTATGTTGACTCGTATACCTTGTACGATACGTTGAAAACTGTTGAAACCGGGCCAGGTTTTTCAAATAGCTATAGCAGCACACATTCTTTTTCTGTTAAGGGGATTAGCGGTCTTTTAATAACTACAGGTACGGTAACCGCCGCAAACCATTTAGGAAAGTTGAATGAGCAGGGCATAACTATTGAGTATCATGATATTGCGACGCAATACAAAATGGATAGTCTATTGATCTATCCTTTTGCTACAGGCAATAAATTTTTACTTGGTCAAATCAACTTTACCACGCAAACTGTCGATCTGGATGCTACTACTGATCGGGATGGTGCATTTAGTGGTTATTCAGGTTATATTTATTATTTTAAAAATACGGCCAGGATATATTTTAAACATCCTTCATCATACGGATATGTGCGTTATATATTAAACTTTGATACCGGTGTAATGAGCGGGCCGGTTAACAGTGTAGGTTTCCCGGTAGATTATTCAGAATAAAGTCTTAATTTTCAACATATTATCAAGCAAAATCCGCGGCGTTTCCAACTGAAACCCGCGGATTTTGCTTTTTATGCGGAAATGCGTAATCTTGAGTAACAAAACTATTTAGCCATGAAAAAAGTAACCGGCTTGGGCGGTGTTTTCTTTAAGTGTGCCGACACTAAAAAAATGAAGGACTGGTATGCAAAAAACCTGGGTATTGAGCCGGGCCCGCAAGGCGCCGGTTTTGCCTGGCGCGATAATGACGAGCCTGAAAAAAAGGGTTTTACTGCCTGGGCTACTTTCCCCGAGAATACCAAATACTTTGACCCTTCAAAAAAAGAATTCATGATCAATTACCGCGTTGAAAATCTGGAGGCATTGGTTGAAGAACTGAAAAAAGAAGGCGTAACCATTACCGACGAAATTGCCAAGTACGATTACGGCAAGTTTGTACACATACTTGACCCCGAAGGTAACGCTATTGAGCTTTGGGAGCCGGCTTAATTGCCTGATCAAAGCATTCGCACCACAAAATCCAATTTACCCGGATTATACCAGCTGGCAGATATTGTCCCTGCTGATGTAGCTTTTAACTTTTTAACTTGCGCACCGGCCGACAGGCTGTAAAATGTGCCCGGTTGCAATCCCTTTAAACTGATTTTTATTTGTCCGGTGGTTTGGGTTGTAAACCAAATTTTGCGGCTGCTCCAATTATTTACCGACAGATTAATTGACTTAGGCCGCTGGGTTTCGATATTAAGTATACAGTTATCCTCATTAAGATGGTAATAACTCAATGTGCTGCCATTTTTTGAGGCGCCAAACGCTTCTTTGCTGCTCACTGCGAAAGTTTTAGTGCTTAGCTTATATGAACCCGCGCTTAGCTGCACGCGATAGGCTGTATCGCGCAGCGCGTAATAAAAATCGGTGCCATTAAGCGAGGCGTCCATGTGCGGCTCGAGCCCCATACGGTTATATTTGGGGCGAATGCCGTAAATGTCGCTGTAAAGCGCGGTTATGGTAGTACAAATACCTGACAGCACATCATCGCCCATTCCTTTCTGGTCTTCGCGGCTGTAGCGTTGCGATGACAAGCCGTCCTTTTTATATTGCTCCAGGATGTTGTGAATATACTTAAGCGCCAGGCTGCGGTTATAGCCCGCATATGCGCGTATGCCCAGGTAACCCCAGGTAGGGAATATATCGCCGTTCTCATATTTCGGGAAAGGCCAGTTGCCGCCCGATACCTCATCTTGCTTAAATGAGTCAAAACATAATGGCCAATGGAAAAGATGCTCGGCCAACATGCGTTTCTCCATTCCATCCAGAATAATTTTAATACGCGATCGGTCGTCGCACAAACCAAAAGCAATTGCCGCAAAGTTTACCGGGGTAACCATGTTGTCGCCATGTATGCTGCCGTCTTTATCGCGCCAGTAAACATATTGCCCCGCCCCGGCCGACCAAAAACCACCCTGCTCAACCGGCTTGTTAAAGGCCGTTTTTAAGCGTGCTGCCAGGGCGCTGTATTGGCCTGCTTTTTCATGATCGCCTAAAACTTTTTCGCAATCGGACCAAAGCACCAGGGCTTTGTACATCTGCGCATTCACAAAGGCGTTTTCATAGCTGGCCCAAACAATATCCAGCCAGTCGCTTGATTTTTGTTCGGCTATACTGCTGTTTACCATCTCAAAAATACCGTTATGGTTGCTGTCGCGGGCAATGAGCCAGTCTAAGGCCTTTTCGCAGGTTTGGCGGTGGGTTTTGAGCCACGCCAGCCTGCCGGTCAGGTCAAACTGCTCGCAAACGTTAATTACATAGCCGGTTTGCGAGTCGATAGTATAACCCCACATGGCCTCATAATAACCCGTTTTAGTATTGTAGGTGCCGGTAATTTCATCGCCCTGTACATTATGCCAGCGTGAAAGCACCCGCCCGTCGGGCTTGATAGCCTGGTCGCGCTCCTGGTTTAAGGTAGCCGACAGGTTGCGGGTATAATTGGGGTCGTCAATTGCCATACCTATCTGAGCAAAAAATGGCTCGTGCAGGCATTTCCAGTTACTTAACCAGCCGTTGCCGCCGGTAATGCGGTTATCAACCACGCCGTAACGGGCCGTGGTATTCAATAATTCACGTACCGACGCGGCATCAATGCCGGGCAATGTACCTTTGGAGTATTGCTTAAAATAATCCACATAGCTTATCTCATAATCAACAGCCACCTTTCCCTTCTTAACGCTAAATGGCGCAAACACCAATTCATGCCCGCGCACAAAGCGGCTCAGGTTGTACCGCTGTTCAAGCTCGGCATCGCTTATCAGGTGGTTAACAGTAAATTCGTTTTTGTCGCTGTGGCTGTAGCGGGCAGCGCTTTGGCCGTTTTGCGGTCTGGCTTTGATCTGTAAGCCCATACCGTTGTCTGCGTTCCATAGTGTTACGCTGCCGGTGTGTACGCCATAGGTATCATTTACGCCGCTCAGGTATTTGCACCATACCATGCCGCCATTATCCAGGATACCGCCCGTCCAGGTGTTGATGCCGCTAAAGTTCCATTTGGGAAAAGCCGTGTCGTCAATTAAAACATCGTTATTGTATTCGCGAGTGATGTGCCAGTTAATTTTGGTGGGCCCGGCGTTAAACTCCCAGGTTTCGTTAACCTGTATACCGGCATCGCCATAAATAATGTTGGTTATAGTGGTTTTATTTTTATCCTGATGAACAATAACCGGCTTACTGTCATAACTGCTGATGCGTTTACCTTCCTGCAAACTAACCCCAGTGTAAACACCCGATTGTGATAGCACGTTTGATCCCCTCACCGTCAGTTGTTTAATGCTAACGCCTTTGTTAAAATCAATCGATAACACCACCGGATTACCCGGATAGGCAATAACTACCTGACCCGCCCGGGCAACGCCATGATTAAGGGTTTGTGTAAAAGCAGCCCCTGCGAATGCCTGCATCAGAGTGGCTAGTAGTATGGTTTTAAGTCTGTTCATAAAAGGTAAATGCCAAGATAAGTATACGCGGCAAATATTTGTGAATATGCCGGCAGAAAAGCCGGATTTAAATTGCTGGCAAATAGGAAATGGGTAACAAGCCCAACCAACCGTTATGCAATAATTATATAAACCGCTTGTTAAAAAAATTTCATAACTTTTTTTACTTTTGTAAGTAACTGACCTTGTTTAAAAATAGTGCGTACCTAACCGCCCCTTATGCAGAAACTTTACCTTATCGCCTGCGCAATAATTGCGTGCCTGCTTTTTACTGACATTACATTAGCCCAGACAATGACCTATCCGGCAAATATCAAGCTGATTACCGGTAAGCCTGCGCCAGATACTCTGGGACCTGAATTTTTGGGAGTTGAGCCTGTTAAGGGCACTTATTCACTTACAAAAACAATTGCAGGCAGCGGTTATTATGGGCATAAAGATACGCTTGCCAACTATGCTTCATTTACAAACCCTATAGGGTTGGCCCAATTTAATAAGATCATTTACGTCGCCGATGCAAATTCCAACTGTATCCGCAAAATTGCAAATGGCGTGGTGACCACTTTTGCCGGCTCTGTTAAAGGCGACAAAGGTGGCGTAAACGGGCAAGATACCTCGGCCAGGTTCAATTACCCTACAAGTGTTGCCGTTGATGCTGATGGCAATGTGTATGTAGCCGATTTTGGCAACAGCCTTATCAGAAAGATAACGCCCCGGGGCTTTGTCAGCACTTTTGCCGGTAACCAAAACTCAGGTTTTAAAGATGCAGCCGGTAAATCTGCAAAGTTTAATTTGCCCTACGCCATCTGCTTTGATAAAAGCGATAATTTGATTTTAGTTGCAGATACTTACAATCAGCGTATCAGAAAAATAAGGCTTAGCGATACCCTGGTGACAACCATAGCCGGTACAGGTGCTGCCGGGTTTAAAAATGGCGCCCCGGATACGGCAACGTTTAATACACCCAAGGGTATTGCTGTTGATGCTAATGGATTTATATATATTACTGAAGAAGGAAATAACGCCGTTCGCAGGCTAAGTGCCACTACACCGTTTCCGGTAACTACTTTTGCTACAAGTATGCTTGAAAAACCAATTGGCGTTGCGGTAGATGACAAGCAAAATGTTTATGTATCGTGCGAAGAAAAATTTGGTATCTACAAGTTTACGTTTGATGGAAAACTTGCTGACTCCACCAGGTACCCTGCATTTTCGGGGGGGCAGTTAAAAGGATATGCGGACGGCACCGATACTTTAGCCAGGTACTCGGGCAATATGGGCTTGTTTTTTAATCATAACGGCAATCTTTTAGTGTCTGACCCGGGATCTGACCATATCAGGCAGGTGTCGTTAACCGGCTATAGTGTTTATCCACGTTTGCCCGATAGCTTGAGTATTTCTGAAACTGGCTTTATACAGGGGACACCGGCTAAAGTGGCAAAAGAAAAAATCTATAATATCAGAAACTATGGCCCGGTAAACTATACCGATTTCGATACCAAAATTACCATTAATAAAGGCGCACCGGTTATCATTTTTAACGCCATGAAACCGGTAACCTACGGCGATAAAGATTTTGATCCGAAAGCTACCAGTAACTCAAACACCACCATTGCCTATAAAAGTACCAATACCAAGGTAGCAACTATTGTTGATAACAAAGTGCACATAATAGGTGCCGGTACTACCAATATCATCGCCTCGCAAGTGGCAACGGCCGATTACCTGGCTGCTAAACCAGATACGCAGCAGCTGGTGGTAAATAAAGCTAAACTATCGGCAGCGGTTTACCATTTTTTTAAAGTGCAGGGCAAAGATAACC
>Ga0153956_1002171_pt1 | contig 15117 bp, 13 predicted proteins | sample TSFL040MetaG_FD_104704 | JGI IMG/M metagenome (GOLD analysis project Ga0153956, IMG submission 104704) | Attine ant fungus gardens microbial communities from Florida, USA - TSFL040 MetaG | ecosystem: Host-associated > Fungi > Mycelium > Unclassified | place: USA: Florida, Wekiwa Springs... | reverse complement strand
CGGCCATAGGCTGTTCGGGAAATTTGTCGGGCCGATATTCCAACGTCTGCAGGAAGCGGCCGTTCACAAATTTCGCATAGCCTTCTTCGAGAAGCTTCTCCGACAACGCGCGCTTGCCGTGCCATGCGGCCCACACGCCGTAGAGCGCCGAGAGCATCGGACTGCCGATATATTCCTTCCAGCGGCCGAGAAAATAGTCGAACGTCGCGTCCTGGTTTTTGGCGAAGCGCTCGCTCCATAGGGGAAAGGCGCCCATTAGAGGGGACGGCGTGGCACCCTTTTCCTCGTTCCTGCGATAGCCTTCGTGTGCGACGATGACGCCATGCTGGGTCGGAACGGTCAGTCTGCACGCAATCCGTTCCCACTCCGGCCTAGGTGTTTTTCCCAACGCTTGCGCTGCGTATAAGGCATATTCCAGGACCTTTTGCGCCGCCATCATCGTATAGGCGTCGTTGTCGTTCGCATCCTTGCGCTCGGCGATGCCCATGGAGCGGCGAATCTCGTAACCGCGGCGCGATCGGTGCGTACGGCTTTCGAGCCAACGCGCCGCACCGCTCAAGACAGGCCACACCTTTTGCTCCAGGAAAATCTTGTCACCACTCGCGAAGGCATATTGTGCCATCGCGATGGCGACATCGAGCGTCACATGATCTTCATGCCAAGCGGGCGTGCCAGGTGAGGGTGTTGCTTCAAATCCCGTGCTGGGTGCGCTTTCCCAGGGAAATTGAATGCCCGCGCGGCCGAAGGTTTGGGCATTGGCGCGCGCCGCCGAAAGCACGCGCCATCTATAATCAATGATGGCTTCAGCCGCTTCGGGTTGCAGAAACATGAGCGGCGGGAGCGAGAAGGTCTCGATGTCCCACATCACATGGCCATAATAGTAATGATAATCGTGCCACGTCGCTAAGCCGAAGATTGATGTCGAGGCGGGCGCAGATACATGCACGGATGTGTTGAGATAGAAAAACGCGGCGTCGGCGAGCGCTTGCCAATGGCGCGGCGCGCCGTGGAGGACGATGCGGCCTCTCCATAGCTCTCCCCACTCTGCACGGTTTGCGGCGCGCAGCCGCTCCAGTCCGTAATGCGCGCCCAATGCGACCAATCGTTCGGCATGCCGATCCGGCTGATTGTGCAGGACGCTGGGCACCATGCTCACGATTTGCCGCAAACGGTAACGGTGACGGGCGCGGGCGCGGACTTCGTACTCGGTCGTCAGCACGTGGTCCGGCGAACGCTTTGGCGTTGCGCTATCACCGAGAAACTCGCTGACATAAGCGATGCCGCAGACGCTGTGGGCACCGTCGCTTTCCCAGGCCGCGCTACCATCAAAGTCTTTGCTTTTCTGACCCGGCGTTTCGAACGCGCGTCGCAGAAGTCTACCGCCAATACCACGGCCATCGACAAGGGCCCGAAGTTTCAGCGTACAAGCCGCGTCAGTCGTTACCGAAACTTCCTGGACGATGAGTGTCGGTTGATGGCGGCAGCAGAATGTTAGCACTTCAATTTCGGCGGAGATCGTGTCGGCTTTGAACGTCAGTTTCGTCGTCAATTCGCCGCTCGAAAAATCGTAAGACTGCTCCATCGCGTGACAGCGCTCGGGAACATCCGACATCCAAACCCCGTCGATCGCAACGTCGCCGGCTAACGGATAGGGCGCGGTTGCAGCCGCTTCGATCTGCCGTCCCGGATGCAGCCCGCTATAGCCCGACAACAGGGTCATTCCCGCGATAAGCGGGTTGGACCGGACGCGTATTCCTATGACGCCGTTGGAAAGATAAGCGGGCAGTTCCCTCTTTCCTTGTCCGGTAGCTGTGGGCGGGCTGAGAGGGGTGCTCATTGTCCGATGGCCGAATTGCAAGCGGGGAACGGTATTTTCGATGGAGAGTTCCTAGAACGTAGCGCTTTAGATGCCGCATCCACCGGCGCCGCGATCAATGGAGAAACTGTCTATGTCCAAAAGTGTCCAGTCAGAGAGAAGCGTTTCGCTGTGGATGTCCGCTGCAAAGGATGTGGGCGCACCGTTGCAGGACAGCCGGCCCGGCGATCTTGTGGTCGTGGGCGCAGGTATGGCCGGGCTCTCCGTCGCTTACGAGGCGCTGCAGCGCGGCAGAAAGGTCACGGTGCTCGATCGCGGGCCTATTGCCGCTGGCATGACGGCGCGGACAACGGCGCATTTGGCTTCGGCGTTGGACGATCGCTATTACAAGTTTGCGGAACTGCGCGGGAAAGATGAAGCGCGCCTGCTCTATCGTAGCCTGACCGCGTCGATCGAGCGGATCGAACAGATCGCGCGTACCGAGAAGATCGACTGCGATTTTGCCCGCTGTGACGGCTATTTGTTTCTCGGCGAAGGGGACGATCCCAAAATCCTCAAGCGCGAGTTCGAGGCCTGCAAGGAGATCGGCTTTGAGGACGTTCGCTGGGCGGAGCGCGCGCCGATGCCTGATCTGGATACGGGCAAATGCCTGATGTTCCCCAATCAGGCACGGTTTCATCCGCTCAAATATCTGAACGGACTCGTCCGCGTGATAGAACGTTTGGGCGGTGAATTTCATCCCTTCACGGCCGTGGACAGCATCACACAAGACGAGGCCGGCGTGACAGTCGCCACCCGCGACGGGCAAAAGATTGTCGCCCGCGATGTTGCCGATGCCACCAACGCTCCCATTGCCGGCCGGCTGACGCTGCAAACTAAGATGGCGCCGTATCGCAGCTACGCCCTCGCGTTAAAGACGCCCAAAGGCGCGGTATCGGATGCGCTGTATTGGGATACGCTCGACGCTTATCACTATGTTCGTCTGCAGCCCGGCGAAGAGGGCGATTACCTCATCGTTGGCGGAGAAGATCACAAGACCGGTGAAGCGGACGACGCAGACAAACGGTTCTCCGCATTGGAGGACTGGGCGCGTGCGCGCTTCGCGCATCTGCAAGACGTTGCTTATCGCTGGTCCGGCCAGGTGTTGGAACCTTATGATTTCGCGGGCTATGTCGGCCGCGATCCGGACAACGATCACATCTACTTCGTGACGGGGGATTCAGGGCAGGGCATCACCAACGGCGCTGTCGCGGGATTGCTGCTCCCCATGCTTATGGCGGGCGAAGAGCATGCGTGGAAGACGTTGTACGACCCGGCACGCGTGACCTTGGGTGCGGCGGGCAAATATGTCTCGGAAAATTCCACCGCCGTGAAAAACATGGTCGAGCATTTGGGCGGTCCGTTGCTCGATTCCGTTGATGCACTTGGGCTTGGGCAGGGTGGACTGGTACGCGATGGCGTGAGCAAAATCGGCGCCTTCAAGGACGAGAAGGGAACGCTGCATAAGGTGTCAGCCACCTGCACCCATGTGAACTGCGTGGTCCATTGGAATTCGCTCGAGCATTGCTGGGATTGTCCCTGCCATGGATCCCATTTCGGGATCGACGGGGAGGTGCTAAACGCGCCGGCAACGTCGCCCTTGGAAAAACTGGGCTAGACTTTGTCGGGCAAGGCGGCGCCGGGCAAAGTTCGTATCGGAATTTCGGGCTGGCTCTACGCCGGCTGGCGCGGGCGGTTTTATCCGGAAGGCTTGAAGCAGCGTTCCGAGCTGGAATATGCGGCCCGCAAATTCGCCTCGATCGAGATCAATGGCACGCATTATTCGCTCCAAAGGCCAGAGTCCTTCCGACGCTGGCATGCCGAAACGCCGGAAGAGTTCGTGTTCGCCGTGAAAGGCTCCCGCTACATCACGCATATGTTGCAGTTGAACAATGTCGAAACCGCGATTGCCAATTTCTTCGCGCAAGGTGTGTTGTGTCTGGGTCCAAAGCTGGGGCCTATCCTGTGGCAGTTGCCGAAACGGACGCGCTTTTTTCCCGACAAGTTGGCGTCGTTTTTCGATCAGTTGCCACGCAGCCATGCGGATGCGGCCAAGCTCGCCAGGAAGCATGACACCCGCCTGTCGGGCCGCGCCGCGACGAAAGCAGAAGCCAGAGGGAAAATCCATCATGCGCTGGAAGTGCGGCACGAAAGCTTTCTTGTGCCGGAGTTCATCGAGCTTTTGCGTGCGCATGATGTCGGCTTGGTCGTGTCGGATGCTGTGGGCTGGCCTTTGCTGCTCGATGTTACGGCGGATTTTGTCTATGTGCGTCTTCATGGTTCCCGACAGCTTTATGCCAGCGGGTACCGGCCCGACGAACTGGCATTGTGGGCCAATCGCATCGGACATTGGAGGATGGGAAGTGCAATGCGGAGTAAGGACCGCGCCATTTCTCCGTCACGCGATCATGTCCGACGCGATGTCTATGTCTATTTCGACAACGACGCCAAAGTGCGCGCGCCGTTCGATGCCCTCGCGCTGGCGGAACTCGTTCAACCTCTCCGGAACTCAAGACGCCGGAAAGCGTAGCTGGGACGAATGCGGGACAGGAAATACTCGCTTTTAGAAAAGGCCGCGTTCAACGCCTCGAACGTATCCGGAGGCACGTCGCGGTACATAGTGACTGCCGGATCGAAAGATAATGGATAGTTCCAGGGCTTCCGCGTCATAAGCATAACTTTTGACAACCGCAGAAGGCATGCTCATCCTCCGGACTGACTGCTTTTCTGAACGAAAGCGGCAAAGCTGTCCCGCTCCGCAATGGAGTCGAAAAACACTTCTGTCTGTCCGGAAGCGTACCGCAACGGTGGCAGGCGCCACCCGTTGTTGTCCATACACATGGAGGATCACATGGGCAACAACAAGAACGACGACATCAAGATGCAGAACGGACAATCTGGCCAGCAAAGCGGACAGCAGGGCCAAAGCGGAGAGCGGAACGGCCAGTCCGGTCAGCAGGATCAGCGCAACAACCAGCAGGGCCAGCGCGACGACAGCAAGCTCGGCAAGTCCGGTCAGGATGGGCAGGGTGGCGCGTCGGACAATCAGCAGAATCCGCCGAAAACCGCCGGTTAGCTCCTCGCATCGGCGTGCAAAGGCCGTCCGCCCTGGCGGGCGGCTTTTGTGTTTACGCCAACCGCGTGAGGAACGGGTGCGAGACTGGATACGTTGCTGGGACAACACAGTGCGAAACAAAGCGCTGCAACTCTGGAGATGGCTATGGTTTTAGGACGCCCACTGGCGGTGGTAACCGGCGCTTCCACCGGCATCGGATACGAACTCGCAAAGTGCTGCGCGATGAACGGCTTCGATCTTTTGATCGTCGCCGACGAATCCCGGATACGGGACGCGGCGCAAAGCCTCAAAATGAATGGCGCTACTGTCGAAGCATTGGAAGCGGATCTTTCCACAACCAAAGGCGTAGACGAACTCTACGCCAAGATCGCGGGACGCCCCGTCGCGGCGTTGCTGGCGAACGCAGGGCGCGGTCTCGGAAAGGGCTTTCTCGATCAGGATTTCAATGAAGCCCGCCGTGTGGTGGACACGAACATCACCGGTACGATTTATCTCATCCACAAAGTCGGCAACGACATGCGCCAGGTGGGCGAGGGCAAGATTCTGCTGACGGGTTCCATCGCCGGTTTCATGCCCGGCACCTTCCAGGCCGTCTACAACGGCACCAAAGCTTTCATCGATTCCTTTGCGGCCGCGCTTCGCGAGGAACTCAAGGACACCGGCGTAACCGTTTCTTGCCTCATGCCGGGCGCCACGGAGACGGAATTCTTCAAGCGCGCCGATCTAATGGATGCAAAGATCGGGCAATCGGAGAAGGACGATCCCGCCGACGTGGCCGAGCTTGGGTTTGACGCCATGATGAAGGGTACCGATCACGTCATCTTCGGCGCCAAGAACAAGCTGCAGGTTGCGGCCGCCAGCGTTTTGCCCTCCAGCAGCACCATGGCCAAGCAGCACCGCAAGCAGGCCGAACCGGGATCGGCTTCCGAACACTAGTCTGGCGTGCGCCGGGGCACCGCCACATCGTGGCGCGCCTCGGCGCGCAGACCGCGAACAAATTCTTCCAAATACGGAAGCAGTGCGAACAGGGTGAAGCCGACAAAAGGGGGAATGAGCGCCATCCAACTGGGTGCTTGTTTCAGCCCCAAAGAGAAATCGGCATGCGCGTCTCCGAATCCGAAAAGGGCTTGGGCTTGCGGCCAATGAAGGACAGCCAGCAGCAGCAAGGCCATTAGTGGCATCATTTCCAGCACGGAATGGACCTGCTGTTCGAACGCCGTGACGCGCCGCGTGGCCATCGCGAGCTTCAGGTCGACATAGCCCGTCACTTCATGGGCGATCAAGCAGATAATCATAAAGAGAAACAGGAGCGCGTTTATCTGAAGGAACACTGCGGCGATGATCGGCGCGCCCACTTCGCCCAGCATGAGCCAGTGGAGGACGGATTCGCGAACGCCGTTGGCATGTTCGATGTCGGTTGCGCGGTGGCAGCAATAGTCGGCAAACCCGGCCAGCACCCATACCGGCAGCACGATGTACATCAGTATGTCCCAGACAGCGGTATACGGCATGGAGAGTTCCTCGCAGATGTGCCGAGTGAACCTTTTGGCTTCGTGAAAGTTCCGCCCGCGAACGCGGTAGGAGACCGGTCAGAGATTTTCCGGAACACAGAACGGCGAAGCCGGTTTTCCTCAGAAGGTCTCAGGAGAACAGGCATGAAAGCTCTGGTCTGGCACGGAAAAACGGATGTGCGCTGCGACACGGTACCGGATCCGAAGATCGAAGATGGCAGGGACGCCATCGTCAAAGTGACTGCGACTGCGATCTGCGGGTCGGACCTGCATCTCTATGACGGCTATATTCCGGCTATGGAGAGCGGCGATATCCTGGGCCATGAGTTCATGGGCGAGGTCGTCGAAGTCGGCTCGGCCAACAAGAAGCTGAAGGTCGGCGACCGCGTGGTGGTGCCGTTTAATATCTGCTGCGGCGAATGCTTCTTCTGCAAGCGTGGGCAATGGTCGTGCTGCGAGCGCACCAACCGGGATTCCGACAAGGCGACGAAGATGTTCGGCCACAACACGGCCGGCCTGTTCGGCTATTCACACCTCACAGGCCATTATCCCGGCGGCCAGGCCGAATATGTGCGCGTGCCGTTTGCCGATGTCTGTCCCACAAAGGTGCCGAACGGGTTGACGGATGAGCAGGTGCTCTTCCTCACCGACATCTTCCCGACGGGTTACCAAGGCGCAGAGTTCGCAGAGATCGAGCCGGGCGATACGGTCGCGGTCTGGGGCTGCGGTCCTGTCGGGCAATTCTGCATTCGCAGCGCCCAGATGTTCCAGGCGGGCCGGGTCGTCGCCATCGACCGCATTCCTGAAAGACTTGCGCTCGCGGAAAAGGCCGGCGCGGAAACGATCAACTTCGACAAGGAAGATGTCTACGAACGCTTGAACGAGATCACGAAAGGACGTGGACCCGATCGCTGCATCGATGCCGTAGGCATGGAAGCGCACGGCCACGGCTCTTGGGATGCTGTCGCCGACTCCGCTTTGGCGGCAACCGGTATAGGCACCGACCGCATCCATGCGCTGCGCGATTGCCTGCGCAACGTGCGCGCTGGCGGGACTGTGTCGCTGTCCGGCGTCTATGGCGGTTTCCTTAACATGGTCCCGCTCGGCGGCGCGTTTCAAAAGGGCGTTACCATCAAGATGGGGCAATGCAATGTGCTGAATTACATGGACAAGCTGATGCGCATGATCGAGGAGGGGCAGATCGATCCGTCCTTTGTGATCACGCATCGCTGCTCGCTGGAAGATGGTCCGTCGATGTACGACACCTTCAAGAAGAAGGAAGACGGCTGCATCAAGGTGGTGATGAAGCCGCACGGATAATCCCAATCCGGGATAAAATCTTGCGGGAATCAAGAGGAGGCTTCATGGCTCGAAAGTATTCCAAAAGCGCCGGCAAGGATGTGAAGCGCGCGGTGAAGCGGAAGAAGAAGGGCAAGCTCAAACGCGGCAAAAGCGGTAAGGGCGGCACAGTCAAGAGCCGCGAGCAGGCCATCGCCATCGGTCTTTCCGAAGCGCGCAAGAAGGGCAAGAAAGTCCCGAAGAAGAAAAAGGGCGGAAGGAAAAAGAAAAAATCCTGATAGATCGGGGTCGCGGGAAATCCGTGGCCATTCGTTTAGGGCGTATCGCGTTGCGAAGAGGCGTCGGCGAAATTGCGAAATGTAATAGAGTACCGAAGCGCGTTCACGGCCGGAATGCTGTGATACCAGTCATGCCGTGCTGCTCCACGGAGCAGGTAAATGGAGCGGGGCTGTATGTCGATCGCGGCTCTCTCCCATCCTGTCCAGCTTTTGCGCCGAAACCGCAACCGGCAAGCGGAAAGAAACGAAAACGCCATCACGTCTTTGAAGTTGGGCTTGTCGCGATGCCAACCGATGCCCGCGCCCGGCGCATATTCGGTGATCAAGGCTTGTTGCAATGATTCCGCCGGAAGACCGGCGAAATTTGCGGCGATGGCCCTCAAGGGATTCAAGAAATCCGGCAGGGGAGGGCTTCCGCGCAAAGAATGGGCTGCGTAGTCATAACGCCATCCGTAGGAAACGACCCGACGATTGCCGAGATATCCGTGAAATTCGAAGGGCTTGAACGGCAACTCTTCCATGAAGCGAATGGCATTGGTCTCTTCGTCCTCCGAAATGGCGCCTTCGCGATAAGCGAAGCCCTCCGGCATATCGGGCCGCTCGGAGAAGAGATGGGATTGTGCACGTGGGCGAGCTGAGGGCATCTCAGTTCTGGCCCTGCGTGTTCGGCCGGAATTCCGCATAACGCGGAAGCCCATCCGCCGGATCAAACCATACGATCCGGCTATCGAACCAGATATGGAAAGCCGGTTTGACCGTGTCGGGCGTGTCAGGTGTCGCGACCGCGAAGTCGATCGTATCGGGCTGATGATCGACATGCATTGCCAGCTGGGAGCCGCAATCGGGGCAGAACCAGCGTTCACCGAAGGATGACGACCGCCGCTTCTCGGGCTCGCCTTTTTTTACGACGAAATCCTTGAGCGGTACTGTCGCAAAGGCGAGGACCGGCGCCCCTGACGAACGGCGGCATATTTCGCAATGGCAATATCCGGCATCGGATGGCTCGGCGTTAAGCTGATAGCGCACACCACCACACGCACAACCTCCCGTCTTCATGCCTCATACTCCTTCTTGTCGGCCATCTTGAGCAATATATCCGCGTGACAGGCCTGATCCGGCGCACACCAGCAAGCCAGGTTCTTTCCGCGCAATATCGCAATGTCGGGCGGGCTTTTTGCAAGGTTCTGGGCGAACAAAGCTATCGCGTGTTCGCGGCCCCATTCGGCCGCAGGATAAGGATTGCCCCACCGCGAGGGGCGCGCGACATTGACCGCCGGCAGCCCGTTCGTTTTTTGTGAGAGCGCCTGCAGATCAAAACCTGCGCGCCGCGACAGCCGCAGACGAACAGGCTTCGTCGATGTCATTTCCGTCTCGCCATTCTCATGCCGGTTTTGAGAAGCTTGAACGCGTGCCGGGCGTCGCAATTGCCCAAGGGTTTGAATTCTTTGCCGGCGAGTTTGTTATATTGAACGAAAAATTCCTCGATCTCTTTCACCAAGCCTGTGCGCAAATCCGACAGCGCGCTCACGTCCGCCCAGGTCCGCGAGTCTTCGGCCACGGCGATGAACCGATCGTTGCGCACGGCCTTCTTCCCCTTTTCTTTCTGGCGCGCCTGCAGACAACCGATGAGCTTTGCTTTGATGCAGCAGCCCATCAGTGCCGGGAAATCGGTGAACACCAGAATATCCAAAGGGTCGCCGTCCTCCCCCTTGGTCGAGGGGATAAAGCCGAAGTCGAAAGGAAAAGTCATCCCCTGCGGCAGGGTCTTCGACAGTTCGAAGCAGCCATACTCGGGATTGTAAGTGTATTTGTTGGGACACCCTTTTGGCGTTTCTATTATGGCGCGGACGAGCTTTTCGCCGCCGGCAAGGGCGGGGAGGGTGGATAGGGCACGAGGGCGCACCATGTTCGTTATCCATCGTTGGCCCAAAAGGAACGCCACGTCCGCCGGAACGTTGCACTTTTACGACGCCGGTGTGTGCCTGTAGGCGAAGTCCCAAGCTGGCCCGTTAGCATCCGGCCGTCTGTATCAGGCGGGGTAGTCACATGGACCAATTCCTCATCGCCATCTTTGGCGTCCAAAATCATCTATCTACTGCGCAGGAAGGCGCCCGCGCTGTGCTGATATTCACTTATGGTTTGCTTTTGCTCCGATTAAGTGGGCCGCGCATGTTCGGGCATTGGTCGGCGCTGGATATCGTCATCTCGATTATGATCGGTTCGGCGCTTGCACGTGCCATGACGGGAAGCGCTCCTCTTGTGGGCACGATGGTCGCAGCAGCGGTAATGGCCTTTTTGCATGTCACTCTCGCACATTGCGTCGCGCGCAATCGTCGGCTCGCACACATCGTCGAGGGAGAGCCTGTTACGCTTGTCGATCACGGCCGGATCGATCACATCACTCGAAAGCGCAACAAGATCTCTGAAGCCGACTTGCGCGAAGCCTTGCGTGAACAGGGCATCGATGGCGAGGCCAAAGTCGGAAATGTCAAGTCCATGACGCTGGAACCAAGCGGCAAGCTCAGCGTCGTCAAAATCGAACCTTGCAAGCCGGACCTCGATTGAAGCTTGAAACGCGATTAGTGAACATCGCGGATCAAAATCTGGCCGCGCTAGAGATCCACGCGCACGAACGCCTTACCTTCGACATCGCTACGCAAGCGTGGCGCGGCAAGCTTTCGTGGGTATTGGTGGTACTGTTGTCGCGACGCTTTAGGGAGGTCAATTCGCGCTGGTGGTTTTCAGATGAGCCGCGAAGAAAGCTTTTTCGCGACGCCAAAAATCTCGCAGTGCCGTTCCAGTGAGCGTGTGGCCTTGGTCCGGATAGCGCAGCAACGTCACATCGTCACCCGTTGCTCTCAATGCGTTGTACATTTCAATAGAGCCAAGGAGGAACGCGCCATCCTCGTCGCCGTCGGCGAGCAGCATAGGCGTCTTCACCTTGTCGGCATGAAGTGCAGCGGAGAGCTCCATATAAGCCTCCGGATTTTGCCAGGGCGCAGCGCCTGCCAGATGGGACAAAAGCCCGAAACTTTCATACCAAAGAAACGGCGTGCCGAACCAATTTGGCAAGACCGGCGCGACGGCGACAGCGCATTTGAAAGCGTCGGTGCGCGTCACAAGATAATCGACGACGCCACCGCCATTGCTGTGTCCGTAGAGGCACATCCGGTTTCGATCAATGAGGCCACGTCGATCAAGCTCCGCGATGCCGCTCATCACGTCATCGACCATCACGTTCAGTCCGGCCGGTCCTTCCCCGGCCTTGCAGAAGGCGGGCAAGGCGGAGCAATTCGGTGCCGAGTGCGGCGCGCGAGGGCCGGGCTTGAACACCATATAGCCAGTCGATGCCCATGCTTGGTTCCCGCTCATCGGATTCATCCAGTCGGTGGACGCAGGAAAGGGATAAACGTCCACAATCAGTGGATAGTGCCGGCCTTTCACATAGTTCAACGGATAGAGCAGCTCACCCTCGAGCAATTCGTTGTGTGCGCTGCGCCACGTCACGTGCTCGCTCTTCGCAAATTCCAAATCGCTGCGTGTCGTCAGCGACAGCAGCTTTCGCGGTTGCTTCTGATCTGCCGCCGACAGCCACAGATCCGGACCGGCTTCATTTTCTATCCAGGCGATGTCGCCGCGGCCATCCTGTGACCAGGGACCGATCAATTGCGAAACTTCATGGCCCAGGCCTGCGACGTCGCGGACCTGAGGGTTTGCCGGAGCTTTTGAAGCAGAATCGCCATCACTCCCATAAGACACCAGGAAGCCGTCGCCGGACCTGCGGTCCCAATCATATCCCACGACGGGACCGGCGAGCTTGATCTCCGCTTCCGCTCCCGCTGCGTCCCCGGCTATGCGGATGCCGGCTTCGCTTTCGAAGCTGCTGCTTGCCAGATAGGCGATCTTCTTGCCGTCCGGCGACCAGCGCGGCTGGAATTTGATGCCTGATGCGGAATCGAGAAGACGTGCCCGCCGAGTTGCAAGATCGAACAGAACGATTTCGCCTTCCTTCGCCGCGATGATATCGGCGCTGGCATTGTCGTCATTGGCACGAACGCGGGCATAGGCCAAAGTTCGGCCATCGGGCGACCACGCGGGGTCGAACGATGTGGCCCGTTCCTGCGTGAGCGGCAATGCCTTGCCGGTTCGCACGTCCACCACAAAGATCTGGTTGAAGAGCGTTTCACGGGGATCCGCTTTCCGAAATGCGAGATCGCGCCCGTTTGGGGCCTCGACGACTCCACCCGTTCCGCCACCGGGATGTGCGAACACATCCTGCAAGGTCAAATTTGGCGGCGTGGCTGTTGTCAAAACGAGCGGCGCGCCCGCCGTCTTGGTTTGCGGAACGTGAAAGGCCAACCGCGACGGAAACGCGATTCTGTCGCCCCGCGGGGACCAGCTGTAGCGAAACGCGTCGCCGATATAGCCCATGATCCGGGTCTCGATGTCCGCATCGATCCCATCCGGCAATCGCGTCAACTGACGGGGTGTGCCGCCGTTCCAAAGCCAGAGCTGCAAGGTTCCCGACCGGCGGGAATAGAATGCAAGTTGCTTTCCGTCCGGCGACCAGCGCGGATTTAGACCTTCGCCCAGCTTTTGCACGCTTCGCCCGGACGCGACATCGACGATCGCAAGCGCGCCACCCCGTTCCACGGCAAGAAGCCGTCCATCGGCCGACAGATCGAGGGTCGACAACACCGCCGCTTCGCCCGCAGTCACGCCATCAAGATCTTCGAGATCGACTGGGTGTGCAGCAGCGGGTGCAGTCCCACAAAGCACCATCGATCCGATCATGCCCGCAAGAGCAAAGGCTTTTCTCAAGACCATATTCCCAAGCTAGCCGTTAAGCTGCAGACGCGGCATCCGGCGTGTTTGCACGCGGTCCTGTCGTGATCACATTCACCAGCGTTCCGTTAACTGCAGCGAGATCTCGCGGCCCCAGACATTGGCGTTGGCGCCGTCAAACACCAGCCCCGGCGCCAGACCGGGCGCCGGCGTTGCCACGAAAGGCGGCGATTTGTCGAAGATGTTGATGACGTTGAAGCTCGCGGTGAGGCCGTCCAACAATCCAGAGCGGCCCGGAAAATCATATTGCAGGCCGAGATCGAAGGTAGTCCAGGATTTGATCGGAATGGCGGGCGCGGTGCGAACGTCGCGATACGAGTCTACATAGTTCACGAACAAGGCACCTTCGAAATTTCCGCGGCTGTAGAGCAAACGTCCCCTCAGTTTCAGGTCAACCGGATTGTATTGGGTGTTCAGCACCGAGGCCGTGGCAGTTGCGGGCGCCACTTGCTCTTTGAAATTGAAGATATAAGTGCCATCCAGTCCCGCCTCGACATGCCCGAACGACAGGTCGGCGTCGTAGGAGACCTTGAAATCGATGCCGTCGGTGTTCAGCACGGAAAGATTGGTCGAACGGGAGTCCACAAGGGCGGCGATGGTGGAAAGATTGACGCCACCGGGAATGCCGGTGAAGTCGTCGAACTCCTGGGCACGGTTCACCAAATTCGTCACTTCGGTCAAAGGCGGATTGCGTTGCAGCAGCGGCCCGAACGTCGAAGCATTGTCGAGGGCGTCGAAGAGGTCGAAGCCGGCCGTTTGAGCCGTCGTGATGAGGTTGGTGAAATGAATATTGTAATAGGTCGTGCTCGCGCGAAGTCCGGGCAAGAGCGAAGGCGTGAAATCGGCGCCAAGCGTCCAGTTTGTGGACTTCTCCGGCTTCAGATCTGGATTGCCGCCGAACACCACCAACACGTTTGAAAATCCACTGGTTGTGGGATCGAACTCCGGCAGCGCGACGGCTTGGAAAGGAATGGGATTGAGATCATTCAACAGCGGCGCGCGGAACGAGGTTCCGTACGTCGCGCGCAGCTTCAAGTCCTCGGCAGGTTTCCAACTGAGGCCCAATTTTGGATTGCTAGTCGATCCGAAGTCGCTGTAATGCTCGAAGCGCCCGGCGAGGCTGAGGTCGACCGCACCGATTGCCTGGTCTGGGCCGACCAAAGGCACATCCAGTTCTGCAAATCCGGCTTCGATGTTGCGATCCGGTGAATACACCGAGCCTGCGAGCAGATCTTTGGAGTCAAATGTCTCGCGGCGATACTGGCCGCCAAATGCAAAGCGGACAGCGCCGGCGCTCCAGGTGAACAGCGTGCCGTCCAGCTTCGCATCGCCCGTGAAAACCGTCGTGTCCGTATGCACATGCGATGACGGAGCGCCAAGATAGGTGCCGGCCTGATTGGTCCGGCTTCCATTATAAGTCGTGCTCACTTCTAGTTCGTGATCGTTGGCAAGATCGACGGTGATGCCGGCCGTTCCGCCGTAATTTTCGGCGCCAATGGTGTCGTGCTGATTGCCGATGCCGACATAGGTGACATCAGATGCGGACGAACGATGTGACCAGAACGCTTCTCCGAAGAGCGCGGCGTTGCTGGCGAGCGATTGGTTGGCGGAGGCGAAAATCGCATTTTTTTGCTGCTTGGGCACCAGCGTGAAGGGGCTGGCATTGCTGCTCGCATAGTCTCGGTCGCTGGAGTTGACCGGTGCGCGGTAGTCGTAGTCATAGGTGATGAGGCCGGAGCCACCGGTCCATGTGCGGCCGAAGGTTTGCGCAAATTCCTCTTCCTGGCCGCCGCCATCCGAGGTCGTTCCGTATCGGGCGCGCGTCTCCTGGCCATCAAAATCATGCCGCAGGACGAGGTTCACGACGCCGCCGACCGCGTCCGAGCCATAGATCGCCGATGCACCATCGGGCAGAACGTCGACACGCGAAAGCACGCTAAGCGGGATCATCGACATGTCGACGAAATTGCCGCTGTTGTTGCCGGGCGCAATGCGGTGACCGTCGACGAGGACCAGCGTGGAATCGCTGCCAAGGCCACGCAGGTTGACGCTGGCGCCATTCACGGCATTGACGGCGTTGCCGCCGCCAGCCAGCGTCGAGATCGTCTCGTCCGATGCGCCGCCACCGAAGTTTTCGGGCATGCGTTTCAGGAACTGCTGCACGCTGCCGGTTCCTGAAAGATCGATATCATCGCGTGTGTAGCTGGAAAGCGGTGTGGAAGGATTGGCGCCGCCCCGGATGTTGGTGCCGGT
>Ga0153956_1002170_pt1 | contig 15125 bp, 12 predicted proteins | sample TSFL040MetaG_FD_104704 | JGI IMG/M metagenome (GOLD analysis project Ga0153956, IMG submission 104704) | Attine ant fungus gardens microbial communities from Florida, USA - TSFL040 MetaG | ecosystem: Host-associated > Fungi > Mycelium > Unclassified | place: USA: Florida, Wekiwa Springs... | reverse complement strand
TGTTTGACACTTTGGTAACCATGAATTGCTTGACGAATGGTTACGATTGGACGGCCATCCCCTGCCGCGCCATCAGGAGTGTCCGCAGCGTGTCGACGCTGGAACGATCCACCTGTCCATCGACCCGCGCGGGACGGAAATGCCGCTGAAAGGCGGCCACGACGGCCTGCCGCATCTCGTCGGTGTCGGACAGCGCCACGCCATAGCCGTAAGCCGCAAGCCCCTCGATAAAGGCATCCCGTTCCTGCGGCTTCACCTCCAACCCGTCGCCGGACAGCGGCGCGGGATCGACCCACAGGCCGACGCCTTCCGCAGCGAGTCTTTCCCACGGAAACCACTCGCCGGGGTCCTGCTTGCGCAGCGGCGCGATGTCCGAATGCGCCAGCACCAGATCGCGCGGGATCGAGCGGCGCGCAATGATGTCGCGCGTCATTGCAATCACGGCATCGATCTGCACGTCCGGATAGGACGGGCAGCCGCCGTCATGTCCCGGATTGACGATCTCGATGCCGATCGAGCGCGCGTTGAGGGCTGTCCAGTCCCGCCAGCGAGAAACGCCTGCGTGCCAGGCGCGCTTGTCCTCGGCGACAAGCTGCACGATCTCGCCGCTTTCGCGTACGACATAATGGGAAGACACCTTCGCCTCCGGATCGCACAGCCGCGCCAGCGCGGCGTCTTCCTCCGGCATGCCGGTGTAATGCAGCACCACCACATCCACCGGACTTCCCTCGCGCTCGTCGGCATTCGGCGAGGCGATGAAGCATGATGCAAATTTCGAGTCGGGCGAGGCGTCCATCATCGCGCCATCAAGCCGCCACCACGATGCCCCGTCAATGGCCGTTGGCCTGACGGAGCCGCTTTGCTACTGTTTCTTTCCTAACCGAACCGGGTTCTTGATATCCCCCATGAACACTTCACCAAAAATCTATCGCGGCATGACGCGCGATCAACTCGACGACGCCTACAACAACGGCAAGGCCGTGGCCGACAGCCCGCAATGGCTGGTGAAATGGGTGGAGCGAAGCGCTGAGAGCCGCAGGCGCTCCGATGCCGTGCTCGGCACGGCCTATGGCCCACGCGACCGCCAGCGCTTCGATTATTTTTCCTCGGGCCGCGCCGATGCGCCCTTGTTCGTTTTCATCCACGGCGGCTACTGGGTGCGCAACGCGATCGAGATGTTCTCGTTTCTTGCCGAAGGGCCGAACGCGCGCGGCATCGATTTCGCGACTCTCGGCTACACGCTGGCGCCGCAGGCGCGGCTTCATGAGATCGTGAATGAGATCCGCAACGGCCTGACGCACCTGCAGGGCGCGAGCGGCTTCGGTTACGATCACCGCAGGATTTATGTCGGCGGCTGGTCGGCGGGCGGGCATCTTGCCGCGATCACCGCTAACCATCCGGCGGTGCGCGGCACCATGCCGATCAGCGGCATTTTCGATATCGAACCGCTGTCGCTGAATTACCTCAACGATCCGCTGCAACTGACACCTGACGACATCCGCGACCTGAGCCCGCTGCACCATCTGCGGGCAAACCTGCCACCCACGCGCATCATGTCAGGCGGAAGCGAACTGCCCGAATTGCAGCGGCAGTCGGACGACTACGCGCGCGCCGCGCAGGCCGCGGGTGTCGACGCCAAACTCGCCGTACTGCCCGGACATCATCATTATTCGATCCTCGATGAACTGGCGAACCCCGATGGCTTCCTCACGCAGACGCTCGTGGAATTGTCCAGCCGATAGGCTTTACGCCAGCAATTCGCGCACGCGCGGCATCACCTCGCGGCCGTAGAGTTCGATGCAGGTCATGAGCTTGCCGTGCGCCAGCGTGCCCGCGCTGTATTTCAGATCGAAGCGAGAGACGCCGAGCGCCTTCACCGTCGCCGCGATCTTGCGCGCCACCGTCTCGGGCGAACCGAGATAGAGCGAGCCATGTTCGATCTCGCGCTCGAACTCCGCCTTCTCCATCGGGGGCCAGCCGCGCTCGGCGCCGATGCGATCACGCATGCCTTTATAAGGCAACCAGAACTCCTCGCGCGCCTGTTCGTCGGTCGCCGCCACATAGCCCGGCGAATGCACGCCGACCGGCTGCATCGGCGTTTTTCGCTGCTCGTGCGTGCGGCGATACAGATCGACATAGGGCGCGAAACGCTGCGGCTCGCCGCCGATGATCGCGAGCATCAAGGGCAACTGGTAATACGCCGCGCGCACCACCGACTCAGGCGTGCCGCCGACGCCGATCCACGCTTTCAGCCGGCCGTGCTCGACCGGTGGAAACACGCGCTGATTGGACAGTGGCGGGCGAATCGTACCTTCCCAGGTGACCGGCTCCTGCTTGAGCAGCTCGGCGAACAGATCGAGCTTTTCCTGAAACAGCCGCTCGTACTGATCGAGCGGAAAACCGAACAGCGGAAAGGACTCGGTGAACGACCCACGCCCGAGAATGACCTCGGCACGCCCGTTCGAAGCCGCGTCCAGCGTCGCGAAACGCTGAAACACGCGGATCGGATCGTCGGACGACAGCACCGTGACGGCGGTGCCGAGGCGGATGCGCTTGGTACGCCCCGCCATCGCGGCCAGCACGGTTTCCGGCGCGGAGATCGCGAAGTCCGCACGATGATGTTCGCCGAGGCCAATGAAATCGATGCCCAGGCTGTCGGCCAGCACCGCCTGCTCGATTACGTCGCGGATCACCTGCGCGTGCGATAACAGCTTTCCCGACGCATCGGCGGTCACATCGCCGAACGTATCCAATCCCATTTCAAGCAAGAGTGCCTCCGTCGCGAATCAACAATGCGGCGGATGGGCCGCAGCGCCTATCTAGGTGTTTTTCCCGCGCGTTCCAGTTCGCGCAACTTCACGGCAACTTGAAGCGCGAGGTTGGACGGCGTCGGAATGCCGAACTCGGCGCCCTTGCGCACGACATGACCGTTGAGGAAATCGATCTCGCTCGGCCTGCCGCGCGCCAGATCCTGCGCGGTGGACGACAGTTGGTCCGGCATCACCTTCACCAGCTCAAAGATCTTCTCGCGAATGTCCGGCGAGACCGCGACGCCAAGCTCGGACGCCACCGCGATGCATTCGATGATGACGCTGTCCATCACCTCCTTCGTACCATCGACCTCGAACAGGCGACCATAAGGCTGCTGCGCAATCGCCGATAACGCATTGTAGGCGCAGTTGATGATGAGCTTGTCCCACAGCCGCGCGAGCACTTCGCCGGACACCACGGTGGGGATTCCGGACTTCGCAAATACGTTCGCGATCGCGTCGCTGCGCGGCGACGGGCCGATGATGAGATCGCCGCGTCCGTGATGCTGGATGTGGCCGGGGCCACCCATGCCAGCGGCAACATAGACCACGGAAGGCAAGGCAGTCCGGTTGAGGACAGCCGACAAGCGCTCGGCATTGTCGACGCCGTTCTGCAAGCTGATGACGACGGCATCGCCCTTAAGGTGCGGCACGATCTCGCGGCCCGCCTCTTCGGTGTCGGCGGACTTCACGCAGAACAACACGACATCGGCACCTTTCACGCCGGAGGCCTTGGTATCCATGCCAATCGGAATGATGCCGTCGAAAATCGCGCTCTCGAATTTCAAGCCGCCGCGTCCGGCCATCGCCTCGACATGCGCCGGACGGCCGATCAGCACCACCTCGTGCCCACCCCGCGCCAGCATCCCGCCATAGAAACATCCGACGGCACCGGCTCCCATCACTGCGATTTTCATGCGCGCTTCCTGTGTTTACAAAGAAAAACGATGTAGCCGATTGCGCCTTCGCCCGATATTGCGCCTTCGGCATGGCTAGGTCCGCCTCCGGCGGCAAAATCCGGCGGCCATTGATCGCGATCAATCGCATCACGCGCTTGAAATCGCTTGCTTTTTGCGACGGGGCGCATGACGTTGGCGAAAAAGCAATGAGGGGGAAAATGCTGGACGTCTCTTTTGGCAGCGCGTTGCTGGCGGGTCTGCTTTCATTCATTTCGCCGTGCGTCTTGCCAATCGTGCCTCCCTATTTCGCCTGGATGGCCGGTGTCAGCTTCGATGACCTGCGCGAGCCCGGAACCGAGCGACCGCGTTTTCGTCTGGCTGCGGTCGCCATCGCATTTGTTCTGGGATTTACCACGGTCTTCGTCGCACTGGGTGCCACCGCCAGTCTGATCGGAAAGACCGTCGCTCAATATTTCGACACGCTGTCCATCATCGCCGGCTTGATCATCATTGTGATGGGGCTGCATTTTCTCGGCCTGTTCCGTATCGGGCTGCTTTATCGCCAGCTTCGCGTGAACGTCGACCGCAAGCCCGCCGGTTTGCTGGGCGCCTATATCGTCGGTCTCGCTTTCGCCTTCGGCTGGACGCCCTGTGTCGGACCTATCCTCGCGGCCATTCTTCTGATCGCCAGCAGCTCAGGCTCCGCGATGCACGGAGCGCTTCTGCTGATGGCTTACTCCCTCGGGATCGGCATTCCCTTTATTCTGGCCGCGATCTTCATGGGACGATTTATGCACTTGTTTTCCCGGTTCAAAACGCATCTGGATAAGGTCGAGAAAGTCGCCGGCGGCCTTCTCGTCCTGACTGGTATCCTTTTCGTGACCGGGAAGATGTCGGAAATTTCGAATTTTCTGATCAAGATGTTTCCGGCATTCCAGACACTCGGGTAGGAGCTGACGATGCTGAGAGTTTCGATGGTTGTCGCGAGCCTTATTTTCTTTGCCCTCAATGCGGCGCACGCGGGCGAGGTCGGCGAAGACGGGCTGCATCGGGAGCCGTGGTTCTCCGTCACGTTTCGGGACATCGCCGAAGATATCAAATCCGCGGCCGCCGAGGGAAAGCGCCTCGTGATCATCTATGAACAGCGTGGCTGCATCTACTGCAAGGAAATGCACGAGACGGTGCTGTCAGACCCGCAGGTTCGCGACTACATCCAGAAGAACTTCGTGGTGGTGGAATACAACATGTTCGGCGACGAGGAGGTCACGGATCTCGACGGCTCCAAGCTCACGGAAAAAACAGCCGCGCGCAAATGGGGCTATATTTTCACGCCGACGATTGTCTTCCTGCCCGAGACTACTCATCAAAACACCACCGTGCGGGACGCCGCTGTCGCGACCATGCCGGGCGCGTTCAAGAAAGGCACGTTCCTCGACCTTTTCCGATGGGTGCGGGAGAAGGGATACGAGAACGGCGAAACCTTCCCGAACTATCACATTCGCATGTCCAAGGAGCGGACGGGCGCAAGTAATTAAGCCCTGTCCGCTGAATCTTTTACCTTGGTTTCATTAATATTTCGGCAGCGGGCGGCGCCATGTCCGCATCATCGTGACCCGCACCGGGGACTTCGCGAAGGCGCCACGCGAACTTTGCACCCATACGCTTCGCTGTGGCAGCCGCGCGGTTGAAGTAGAAATGGCCTCGTTCGAACCGGGTCCTGCCCTGCGCGTTGGTTTCCTTGTTGCTGCGGATGATACCGCCGGTCTGCACATCGCCCTGCCCGAGCAGCAGCACGAAATCGGTCGCGAACGCGCCACGTAGCGTAGCCGGCGTGATCGATGTCCCCTTCAAACCGTAGGGATAGGTGAATTCGTTATCAGGCAGCATGTACCAGCCGGGGTTTGCGGCCACCGCGCGCTCGATATAGCGACCACCACTGTGCAGCACATAGCGCTGCACCCATTGCGCCCCGCCGCCATGACCGAAGATGGAAAAGCGCTGGCGATGACTGCCGGTCATGGCGACCGCTTTGCGGAATGCCATTTCGACGACGGCAAAGCCCGAATCTTCCCATGTCACCGGCCTCAGCGATTTGGTCATGACGTTGCCGAACTGGAATTGCCACGATGACGGCCACGACTGTTCGACGAATTCCGGCACCAGCAGCAACGCGCCTGCCTTTTCGGCCAGTGGTGCCCAGACATCGTAATAGTCGAACGCGCTGTGCTCGGCGACATTGCGCTTCTGGCCGTGGATCACGACCCAGATCGGGCTATTCGCCGTGAAAGACTTCGGGCGATAGGTGAAGACGTTCACCGGCCCGCGCTTGACCACGAGCCTGAACTCGCCTTCACCGGCCGGTATAGTCCTGTCTTCTTGCGCAAAAGCATCGTTCGCCTGCGCCACGGCGCTGCGAACCTGCGCCATCCCGCCAATGCACGACGCCAGCACAACGGCGCAAGCGGCGGAAACCAACTTCTTTGACTTGATCATGTTGCCTGCCCTGACTCAAACGATGCCGTTGCCGTACCGGTTAGAATTTGATCCGCACGCCCGAGAACACAAGGTTGATATCCTTGATCGGCGCTGGCGATGCGATGGCGCCTCCGGGCTGGCTGTTGCTGTCGCGCAGACCTTCGATATTGAAGGAATAGTGACGATAGCCGAGATAGATTTGCGTATTATAGGCATCGATGTCCTGCATCACGCCCGCACCCACCATGTTCAGCTCGCTCGAAGTCACGACCTTCGGTCCACCTTCGCGCAAGAAGGTCAGGCCATCTTTGGCAACCGCCGTCTCCGCGTAGAACTTGGTATCTCCAAGTGGGGTGAACTGCTTACGTAGACCGGTCTTCAGGTAGCCGTAGTTCAGATCGGGACGATGGGTTCCGGGAATGACGTTGCCGAGAATATCGACCATGTTCTCGCCGAACACCGCCTGGTTCGACGAGTCAAAACCACGAAACTGACGATTGACGAAGGCCGTCGTCACGAACAAGCCGGTCGGATTGTGCATGAGGCTGGCGCTGCCCTTCCACTCGCGGCGATCCTTCCTGTAACCAAGATAGTCGCGTGTGCCGTCGGTATCACGCAAATAACCAACGCCTGCGCGGAAGCGCCAGTCGGGAAGCTCCACGTGATAATTCAGCGCCACGTCCCAGAACCGCTCCCAACCGGCCACGCCGAAGCTGAAACCCTTGTACTCCGGCGTCTCATAATGCACGGCGGTGCGGCGCAGGGTATCGATGGTCGCGCTGCCAACGAAATCGCCGATCGTGGTGCGGGTGATCAGGCTGCCCGAGCCGGTGTCGAGCGCATCCGCCGCGCGCAGCATCAAATCTCCGCCGATCATCGCGATGTTCGCTGATGCGGCGCCGTTGGTTTCGCTGAGATCGTTCAGCACGACACCGTCCGTCGCGGTCGAGGTATGACCGACGGTGATCTTGCCGTAGCGGCTGCTGCGAATAAACCAGTCAAGGTAGCGCAAGTCGGGCGCCCAGTTCGTTTCGCCGCCGGGCAGATCCTGGCTGACCGAGATGGAGCGCGCCTGAAGAAAGCCCATTTCGGCATGACCGCCGGTGGTCCAGCCACGCGCGATCTCGATGGCTGCACGAGCACCGAATACGGAGGGGGCCGAATAGTTATCGACGACGCGGGTCTTCCTCTCGACACCGTCGTCCCACGACAGAGCCATGCGGTTGATTTCACCATAGACCATGAAGGGAATCGGCGTCGCGCCCTGGCTTTCCAGGATCTTTGCTTCCAGATAGCGCTTGCTCATGGGTGGCGGCGAGAATTTTCCGAGCGTATCGAGATCGACGCTCACGCCCGCCTGCAAGCCATAATAGAACAGGTGATCCTTCGCTCGCATGTTGCGGTCGCTGACATCCGTCACGGTCGCATATTGCGGGAACGCGGTGCTGACATTGTTCAGCCAGAGAAACGTGCCACCCGCGGTAAGCTTCACACCCTGCATGAGGGGAACTTCGATGCGCGGATTAAGCTCGTAAGCTTGAGAAAACACGGTGTCGTTGGTGAAATTCTGCATCGCGCGCAGCTGGGTCTGATTGCGCGAAATGAACGAGCGTTCGCGCTCGACCATATTGGCGAGGAGCCCAACCTTGGCGCTGCCGCCGATCTTGATACCACCGCCGATATCGAACATGCCTTCGAAGCCGATCTGCGGACCTAGCAGGAAGTTGCGGGTCTGGACCGTGACGGAATCAATCGCCGTCGTGGAATTGAATTTTGTGGCGACCGAGCTGAGGTCGTCGCCGACATAGATGGACCTCACGCCGAGCATCAGGCCGGGAATACCGAACACCGATTTCGCGTTGGCCTCGGCGCCGAACAGCTGGCTGCTGTGATTGAGATAAAGCGTATTGATGGCTTGCGAGTTGGTGAAGTTGAACGGCACACCGCTGGGACTGCACCCGCAATTGGGATTGAGACTGGGAGCGGAGTAAGTGGTGTTGGTGCGAATAGACGCCGTGCCGGTACCGGTGCTGAGCCCGCTCAGCGTCACCTCGTTCCGAAGTGGCATGGAATAGAACGCGGAGAACTCAACCGGCGCATCGAAAAGTTCGGCATCGACGGTCGCCCTGAACCCCGGCGCCGTCTTGCTTCCGCTATCGACGACGGACGAGGACACAGGCACGTAGCGCGAGGGGCCGTATGGGACCGTCAGCGCGGTTGCCTCCGCTCCCTTGCGCTGAAGCATCAGATATTCGATCCGCAGCCGGGTCGAAGGATCGTCAGTCCAAAGCGATTTCGGAGCCTTGTAGGTAACGCCCGGCTGGGGAGCAGCGCTGAAATTCAGGGCCGGAAGCGAAAACCAGGATGGCGGAAGCAGCCCACTATCCTCCGCCTTTGCAGCACCTGCCGTATTCAGTAAACCAAGCGCGGCCACCAGACTGCCCGCCGCGACTCCACAAAGATAATTTGCACGAAATCCGGCGAACTTTGCCTTGGTACGCATGCCCTAATCCCCGCCTTAGATGCCTTTTAAATGGCACCTGCTTCCCCCGAAGCGTTCTTTTGTTGGGGTCATCTTCCGTGACGGGTTTTCAAAAGAAAATTTGAAATAAGACAACACTTCCTGCAAAAATTGGAATAGTTGATAAAATATATAATAATATAAATCATTTACATGATGAGACAGATATTACTGGAAGGTAAATGACATCGCCGGCGGCCGCAGGACTGAATGACGATCGCCCCCTCAATCCAGCGGCACAATGGAATCAGCGTAGTCCTGTCCCCGCGCGCGGAGCTGCGCGACAATCCGGTTCAGACAATCGAGAAAATGCAGAGCATGCGGCGAAAGCGTCGCGCCGCGCTGATAGATGCAACCAAACGATATCCAGCGCGCGGGCTCGATCGGCCGTAGAGCAAGACCTCTGAGATCAATCGCTTGCGCGCAGACGCGATCAAGCACCGCAATGCCCGCGCCGTCGCGCACCATCTGGCACGCCATCAGCGAGGAGCGCGTCTCTACCGTGTAGTTCGGCACCGCGCCGCCCGAGCGGAAGAAATCATCGACCTGCTGACGCCAGATCTGGTTTGGCCACAGTCCGAGCATCGGATACGGCGCGAGATCGGACGCGGTGAGGCGCTCCTTTTCCGCCAGCGGATGGTCTTCCGGCAGCAGCACTTCGGCACGCACGCGCATCAAGGGCTTGTTGTCGATCTCGATCAGCGAATGCGACACCGGCAACGAAACGATCCCGAGATCGTAGCGCCGCGTGCCGATGCGGTTTTCCAGATCGAAACGCGACTGGATGTCGACGATGCAGCGTACGCCGGGTGCTTCTTGCTGCATCAAGGCGAGCGCGGGCGAGACAAGTCCCTGCCCGATTCGCGGCGCGGTGACCAAACGGAAATTTCCACCCGTCTTGGCCTTGATGTCTTCGATGATGCGCGGAATTTCGTCGAAGCCCGCGAGCAAATGCTCGGCCTGCCGGTAGAAGGCCTCGCCTTCCGGCGTCAGCGTCAAACGCCGCCGCGTGCGGTAGAACAGTTGCAGCTTGGCTTCATGTTCGAGCAGTGAGATCAGACGACTGACCGCGGGCTGACTAAGATGCATGGATTGTGCGGCGGTCGCGAGCGAGCCGTTGATAACAATCAGCCGGAAAGCCTTGAGCGCCTTGATATTCATGCTGCCTCAACACCAATCAAGATACTAACATTACTACATAAAATTGCGAATCATCATAAACACGAAAACGTTCATTCGTTATTTCACATTTTGTTTCTTATCCAGCCCGCTAACATGGCGAAAGCCCGACAACAAGAGCGGACACCATGCGGAGAGGCAAAACCAGGGGGCGCGTACGCGCGGCGATTATCGCCGCGTGCCTAACGATCATCGTCACGCAGGCTGCATTTGCGGGCCGCGCGGACGATACGCTCGTCGTCGCCATAGAAGGCGAAATCCCGACCCTCGACCATCTCTACACCACCGCGCGCGACACCATCGTCGTTTCCGAATTGACCGACGACGGGTTGTTCTATGTCGATCCCGATACGCTGGCCTATGTGCCGCTCGTCGCAGAATCCTATGTGCAGGTCGATGACGCAACAATCGATGTCACGATCCGGTCCGGCGTGCGCTTTCACGACGGATCACCGCTCACGGCAGACGATGTCGTCTACACCTACAATTGGGTGATCGATCCTGCGGCCAATACCAACCGCGGACGCCTGATCGCGAACTGGCTCGGCAGCGTCGAGCGCACCGGCCCGATGACCGTGCGCTTTCATCTCAAGCACCCCTATCCGCTAGCGATCCGCGACATGGCCTTCAGTGTGCAATTGCGCAAGGCAGGCACCTATCAGGGTGCCGACGGCAAAGCGGATCCGAATGCGCAATCGCTGTCGTTCAACGGTGCCGGCCCTTACAAGGTGACCGACTTCCAACCCGGCAAGAGCGTCACGCTTGAACGGTTCGACGGCTACCACGCCGGAAGCCCGAAGGGCCGCCCGGCGATCAAGACCATCATCTTCCGCACCATCCCGGACCTCTCCACGCAGCAGGCCGAGCTTGTCAGCGGCACGGTGGACTGGATGTACAACGTGCCCGCCGATGTCGCGGCCAATATCGGTGCGACCGGCTATGCCGTTCACCTCACCGGGCCAACGCTGCGGGTGAATTTCATTCCGCTCGATGCGGCTGGCCTCACCGGCGTGGACAATCCGCTGACGAAACTCGACGTGCGCCGCGCCATGATCCACGCCATCAACCGGCAGGACATCGTCAAATATCTGGTGCAGGGCGATGCGGAAGTGATCGATTCCGCCTGCCACCCGCTGCAATTCGGCTGCGAACAGGACGTGCAAAGATATCCTTACAATCCAGCCGAAGCGCGCCGCCTGCTCGCCAGGGCCGGTTATCCCGACGGCTTCGAGTTCGAACTGTGGGCCTATCGCGAACGGCAAGTAGCGGAGGCCATCGCCGCCGATCTCGCGAAAGTCGGCATTCGCGCAAAACTGCGCTTCGTCACGCTGACCACGCTCAACCAGGCCCGCAAGAAGCATCGCGTGCCTGCCTTCTTCGCCAGCTGGGAATCCGGCAGCACTGCCGACACCGCGACCATCGCCGAGACGCACTGGTCCTTGAAGTCGGACCGCAATTTCTCGAACGACGCAGCGGTGGCGCGTAACATGGAAGCCGCCGCGAAAACCATCGACCGCGCCGAACGCAAGCGGCTCTACAGCGAGGCGTTGCGCCGGATCGCGGACCAAGCTTACTGGATTCCGCTCTACACCTATTCGCAGAATTATCTCGTCTCGAAAGACCTCGCCTATCCGGTGCCGAAGGATGGTCTGCCACGACTGTTCCGCGCGCACTGGCGTGCGGCCAAGGCCTCATAAGGATTGGAAGGAACCGAGATGCTTCGCTACGCATCCAAGCGCATCGTTCTCGCCATTCTCGTGGCGCTCGCGGTCTCGTTCACGGCGTTCCTGCTGCTGAGTGTCGCGACCGATCCCGCCTCGGCCATCGCAGGCGAAGGCGCGGAACCCGAAGTGATCGAACAGATCCGCGAACAGCTCGGGCTGAACCGTCCGCTGCTTGTCCAATATGGAAGCTGGCTGCTGTCGGTGTTTCGCGGCGATTTCGGCACCAGCTATTACTGGCACCAGCCGGTCGGCACGCTGATCCTGCATCATCTGCCAGTGACGCTGACGCTGGCGCTGTCCGCGATCTTCGTCACGCTGATTGTCGCGATCCCGCTCGGCACCATCGCCGCTCTCTATCCGAATTCCCTGATCGACCGCCTGTCGCTCGGCATTGCCGTATCGGCGCAGGCAATGCCGTCATTCTGGCTGGCGCTGGTGCTCATCATCCTGTTCGGCGTGATGATCCCGATCTTCCCGATCTCGGGCGATGCCCATGCCTGGAATTACGTGCTGCCCGCCATCGTGCTGGGCGCCCATTCCGTGCCCGCCGTGATGCGGCTGACACGTGTGGGCGTGATGGACGTGATGGCGTCCGATTACATCCGCACTGCGCGCGCGAAAGGCTTTTATGGCTATCGGCTGTTGTCACAGCAAGTGATGCGGAACGCGCTATTGCCGGTCGTCAGCGTTCTGTCCGTCCAGCTTGGCTACAAGCTCGGCGGCTCGGTCGTGACGGAGACCGTGTTTGCGATGAACGGGCTCGGCCGCTTCGCACTGCAATCCATCGTCGGTGGCGACATTCCCACCGTTCAGATGCTCGTTGTGGTGTTCGCGATGACCTTCATCGGGCTGACGTTGCTCGCCGACCTTCTCAATGCGTGGCTCGATCCACGCATCCGGCTGGCGTGAGGCCGCAATGACCGAGATGGACCTTCAATTCAAGACAGCGGCCGGCGCGGAGCCGGGCCTCGACTTGCTCGATGCCGTACCCGCGAGAAAAGCGCTTTGGCGCAATATCCCGCGTCATCCCGGCCTGGTGATTGGGCTCGCGGTTCTCGCAGGCCTGATCGTGGTCGCCGTTTTCGCACCGTGGATCGCGCCCTACAGCCCTTATGACCAGCATCTGGCGCAACGGCTGATGCCGCCGGTCTGGGTACATGGCGGCAGCGCCGCACATTGGCTCGGCACCGACCATCTCGGCCGCGATTACTTAAGCCGCCTGCTGTTCGGCGCGCGCATTTCACTCTTGATCGGCTTCGGCGCGGCAAGCATCGGCTGCGTGATCGGCGTGACGCTCGGCATGTGCGCGGGATTCTTCGGCGGCGTCACCGACCGAATCGTGTCCTTCATCCTGACATGCCAGCTCGCGCTGCCAGGCCTGCTGCTGGCGATGGCGCTGGTGTTCCTGATCGGCCCATCTGTCGGTGTGGTGATCTGCGTGATCGGATTCCTGCACTGGAGCTATTACCTGGTGGTAACACGCGCCGCGACCCAGAAGATTCGCGACTTCGAATACATCACCGCCGCCCGCGCCATCGGCTCAAGCCGATTGCAAATCATGACCACCGAAATCCTGCCGAATCTGTTCAGCGAGATCATCGTGATCTTCTCGCTCGAAGTCGGCGTCGCAGTGCTCGCGGAAGCAGCCCTGTCGTTCCTCGGTGTCGGCATCCAGCCACCGACATCGTCGTGGGGCCTGATGATCGCCGAAGGCAAGATCTCGGTGTTCCTGCGGCCATGGCTCGTGATCCTGCCGGGCATTTTCATTTTCCTGCTGGTGCTCGCGGCCAATCTCGTCGGCGATGGGCTACGTGATCTTTTGAGTGCGGAGAGCCGGAGATAATGATGACCTCGCATCGCCCGCTTCTCGAAGTCCACAACCTCTGCGTTACGCTGACAGCGGGCGAGCGCAAGCTTTACGCCGTGCGCGACGTGAGTTTCACACTCAAGCGCGGCGAGGCGTTGGGCGTCGTCGGCGAATCCGGTTCAGGCAAGTCGATGACCTCACTGGCGCTGATGAACCTGCTGCCGCGCAACGCCATCCGTGAGGCGGGCATCGTGCGGCTCGGCGAGCACGATCTGCTCGCGATGGACCGTCACGAATTCTCCCGCTCGTTCGCCGGCAAACGCATGGCGATGATCTTCCAGGAGCCGATGACCTCGCTCAACCCGGTCTATACAATCGGCCAGCAGATCATGGAAATGACAACGCCGAATGCCGCGAAAAGCGCGAAGGATGTTCGCGACCGCGCCATCTATCTGCTTGAGCGCATCGGCATTCCAGATGCAGCAAGTCGCCTCAAGCAATATCCGCACGAACTCTCCGGCGGCTTGCGCCAGCGCGTGATGATCGCGATGATGCTGATGAACGAGCCGGATCTTTTGATCGCCGACGAACCGACCACCGCGCTCGACGTCACCGTTCAGGCGAGCATTCTCAAGCTCTTGATGGAACTGCGCAAAGAACTCGGCATGGCGCTCATTCTCGTGAGCCACGACCTCGGCGTGGTGTCGCGGACCATGGACAAGATCGCCGTGATGTATGCGGGCGAACTGGTCGAGACAGGCCCGGTCGCCAACGTGCTGGGCACACCGCAACATCCTTACACGCAGGGTCTTCTCGCCTCCATCCCCGCCGCCCGAGACAGTGGCGAGCGGCTGCCGAGCATTCCCGGAACGGTGCCCGCGCTGTTCACGCACCCCAAGGGCTGCGTGTTCGCCGCGCGCTGCCTTCATGCGCAGCCCGAATGCTGCACGTCCCGCCCGCCGGAGCAATCGATGGGTGCGGATCATTTTTATCGCTGTGTGATGATGCCGGACTCCGGCCGCATTGCACTCGGAAGACCGCCTGCCTCCCCCGCAACCACTTCAAAGCGCTCAGCCACCGCCCTGCTCTCCGCACGCCATGTCGGCTGCACCTTCACGATCAGGGCCGGGCTACTCGGAAAGCCACAGATGCTTACCGCCGTTGACGACGTTTCGCTCGACATCGCGGAGGGCGAGATCGTCGCGCTGGTCGGAGAATCCGGAAGCGGCAAGAGCACGCTGGCGCGGATTCTGCTCGGCCTGCAAGCACCGGACACAGGCGAGGTGCTGATCGCAGGTACGCCGGTCCAATCAGTGCCGCCGTTCGAACGTGCCAAGCTGGTGCAGCCAGTGTTTCAGGATCCCTACTCGTCGCTCAACCCGCGCAAAACCATCAGCCAGAGCATCGGCCGTCCACTCGAACTGCACGGGCATGACAGCGCAGCCGAGCGGACCAAACTCGTCGAGCGGACGATGGATATCGTCGGCCTGCCGAAGCGGCTGTTCAACAATTATCCATCGCAACTCTCCGGCGGCCAGCGCCAGCGCGTCGCCATCGCGCGCGCGATCATTCTCAAGCCGAAACTTTTGATCTGCGATGAGCCAACCTCGGCGCTCGACGTCTCGGTGCAGGCGCAAATCCTCAACCTGCTCAGCGACCTGCGGCGCGAGTTCAAGCTGACCTACCTGTTCATCTCCCACAACCTGCCGG
>Ga0153956_1002169_pt1 | contig 15136 bp, 15 predicted proteins | sample TSFL040MetaG_FD_104704 | JGI IMG/M metagenome (GOLD analysis project Ga0153956, IMG submission 104704) | Attine ant fungus gardens microbial communities from Florida, USA - TSFL040 MetaG | ecosystem: Host-associated > Fungi > Mycelium > Unclassified | place: USA: Florida, Wekiwa Springs... | reverse complement strand
CTACAAGCGAACTTCTGAACCTAAACCACACTAGAATCATAGATTTGCTAGTGTCCTTTCGAATCCGAAGTTCGCTACGGAAGGCGCTCCATGACGAGGCGAACTTCGGATTCGGGACACTAGACCATGCGTGAACTGTTCGACGAGGCCTATGGCCATTCGCCGCTCGACCCGCGAGAGGCTTCGCGCAAATCCTCAACGACGCCGCTGCGCAAGCGCTTTTATGAGAGTGCGGGCGTGGCCGAGACGGCGGACGGTTTTGGCGTTGTACTTGATGGCAAAGCAGTCCGCACGCCGGGCAAGCGGCTGCTCGGCGCGCCGGTCCGCGAACTGGCCGAGGTGATGGCGGCGGAGTGGGCTGCGCAGGTGGACGTGATCGACCCGCTGTCGATGCCGGTGACGCGGCTCGCCAACAGCACCATCGATGGCGTGGCGGACGATGTGGCGGCGGTGCGCGACGATATCGTCAAATATTTCGACACCGATCTGCTGTTCTATCGCGCGAGCTTTCCCGAACAACTCATTGCCCGGCAGGCCGAACATTGGAATCCCGTGCTGCGCTGGACGGCGGACGATCTTGGCGCGCATTTCATCCTCGCCGAGGGCGTGATGCATGTGAAGCAGCCGGAGCCTGCCCTTCAAGCGGTGCGTCAGGCTTTGCCCGAAACCCCTTGGGCGGTCGCCGCGATGCATGTGGTGACAACGATCACCGGCTCGGCGCTGCTGGCGCTGGCGCTGTATCGCAAGGCGCGGACCGCGGATCAGGTCTGGACGGCGGCGCATGTCGATGAGGACTGGAACAGCCAGCAATGGGGTGCGGACGATGAGGTCGTCCAGCGCCGCGCCCAGCGGCGGCGGGATTTCGACGCCGCCGTGCGGGTGCTCGCGGCGGTTCCGGGGTAGGTGGCGGCGCGGGGGTTAAGAAGAGATTAACGACGCGGAGGTAGCGTGAGCGCGACCAACGGAGCGTTCATGGCCCTCACCATCACACCGACCACGCCGGTGATTGCCGCCGGCGCAGCCTCGTCCTCGGTGACGCTGCAGCCCGGCAGCGTGATCGATGCCAAGGTGCTGCAGGTGCTGGCGAACGATTTCGTGCGCATCGCCGTCGCCTCGCTGTCGATCGAGGTGGCCTCCGAAGTGCCGTTGCAGGCCGGACAGACATTGCAACTGGCGGTATCGCAAACACCGGAAGGTGTGCGGTTGCAGATCGTGCCGCAGGCGGGCACGGCCACGGCGCAGCCTGCGACGCTCGTCAGCCCGTCGATCGCGCCCAGTGCGCCCTCCACCGTCAGCGATTCACAGGCTGCCTCCGTCACAAGGCCGTTGACGCCGCTCGAAGTCGTCGCGGTGACGAAGGCCTTGCAGACCGCAGCGGGGCAACAGGGCAGCCTGTCGCCTCTGTTCGCCAATCTCACGGTGGCGGCGGCCTCCGCGCAGGTGCCGGGCGAGTTGCAGCAGGCGGCGAACTCCTTGCTCGCGGGGCGTCCTGTGTTGAATGAGGATTTGAGCGGCGAGGATATCGCGACCGCATTCCGGCAGTCTGGTTTGTTTTACGAGCAGTCGCGGCAGGCGGCTTCGACGAATGTAATGGCTGCGCCAGATCTCAAGGGCGCGCTGATCGTATTCCGGCAAATTCTCGGTTCATGGCTCGGCGGCGCTGCGCACCCGCCGCCATCGGATGACGCCGGAGTGCCCGGCCAGTTCGCGCAGCAAGGGCAGGTGCGCGCGCAAGCCGATATTTCCGCGCCGTCGATCATGCCAGAGCCTGTCGCGGACGCAGAAGAAATCATGTTGCCCGGCGCGGTGGTGCTGGTGACGAAGGACGTGGAGGTCGAGGACCTCGGCGATCCTGTTTTCGCCGCACGCGCGGCGTCATCGCTGCTACCGGGCAAAGGTGCCGCCGCGTCAGCGGATTCACTGGCGATGATTTTGCGCGCGTTCCCGAAAGGCGTGCAGGACGCGGTGCTGGCACAGCTTGCGGAGGAGGGCCCAAAACTCGCGCGCGCTGGTGCGGGAGGAACTGACACGATGGCGGATGCCGATGGCGTGCCGCCGCCGTTCCGAGGGGCTGCGACATCCGCGCAAGCCACGGTGCCGCCGATGATCGATCATCGCACGCCGCCGGACGCCGTGGCGCATCGCCTGCTCGATGACACCGATGCGACCCTTGCGCGCCAGACACTCTTGCAAATTGCCTCGCTGCCGGATCAGGCCGCGCACGGCAAATTCGATCCGACGGCGCGCTGGAATTTCGAGGTGCCGTTCGCAACCCCGCAGGGCACGGCTGTGGCGCAGTTTGAAATCTCGCGCGACGGCGGCGGAGACAATGCGTCCGCTGAAGCGCCGAGCCGGGTCTGGCGCGCGCGCTTCTCCATCGATCTCGAACCGGCGGGGCCGGTACATGCGCAGGTGTCGCTCGCGGGCGAGCGCACGTCTGTTCGGATGTGGGCGGAGCGCAGCGCCACCGCCGCGCGACTGCGCGCCGAAGCACCGCAACTCTCTCAAGCCTTGCGCGAAGCGGAATTAACGCCGGGCGACATCGTGATCGGCAATGGTGCGCCGTCCGCGCAATCCGCGCCGCGTGGGCATTTTCTGGATCGTGCGCTATGACGACGGCAACGACTCCGGTCCAGAACACGCTTGCCGTCGCGCTGCATTACGATCGCAAGGGCGCGCCGCGCGTCGTCGCCAAGGGCAAGGGCGAGATCGCGAAGAAGATCATCGAGGTCGCAAGCGAGAACGATGTCGCCATTCAGGAGAACGAAGTGCTTGCGGGCGCGCTCTCCAATGTCGAGATCGGCGACGAGATTCCGGCCGAATTGTACAAGGCGGTGGCGGAAGTGTTGATCTTCGTGATGAAGCTCTCGGGCAAGATTCGCTGACGGCCCAAATCGTTTTTGGAACTCGTTCAATTCAGATGACGTTCATCCCATAGCGGCGAGGCTGGCCGCTGGAAGCAACGAGAGGGGTTGAACATGGAACGACGTGACTTCCTGAAAATCGCTTTTGGTCTGGCTGCCGGTGCGGTCGTGACCGCGCGCGCGGCGCAAGCAATGACGCCATCTCCGTTCACGCAAGAACCGCCGGTTTCTGAAGCCGAGGCAAAGTCTGCTGTCGCCACGCCAGAGGATGTTGAGCAGGCGAAAGCTGAACAGGTGCGCTGGCGTCATCGCCGTTGGCGTCGCCATCACTGGCACCGTCATTGGCATCGTCGCCGCCACTGGGGTTGGCGCAGGAGGCACTGGCGTCATCGTCGCTGGCGCCGCCGCTATTACTGGTGAGATGAAGGGGCGGGATAATCCCGCTCCTCTTATTTCGACGCCAGAAAATCCAGCATCAGCTTGTTGAATTTTTCCGGCTCTTCGAGAAATGCCAGATGCCCCGCATGGGGAATGATCTCGGAGCGAGCATGCGGCATTTTCGCGGCTAGCGCGCGGGCGAGGTCGGCGTTGTGGCCCATCTTCGGTTTCAAGGCCTCCGGCGCATTCGGCTTGCCCGGTGCGTTGTGGTCGTCCTCGCCCATGATGAACAGTGTCGGTTCGGTGATGAGCGGAATCTCGTGTGCCACCGGCTCGCGATAGATCATCTGCGCGGAACTCACGAAGGCGCGCAGCCAGCGCGGATATTCCGGGCTGCCCTTGATGCCGTAACGTGCATCGATGAACGGCGTGATCTGCTCGGGCGGCAGCTTCAACGAGTAATTGTTGACGAGCTGCTTGCGGTACGCCTCGGCCGTGAGCTTGTCCTCATGCACGAGGATGTTTTCGGTCGGGGTCGGCGGCACATAGAGCCGGTAATCCTCAAGCCCGATCGGGTTGGTCAGAATGAGATGATCGACGCGATCGGGATAGGCGCGCGCGATGCGGACCGCCAGCATGCCGCCGAGCGAATGCGCGACGATGTCGGGCTTCTGGATTTGCAGATGATCGAGCAGCGCGATGGTGTTGCGCGCCAGCGTATCGAAATGCAGATCGAATGTGGGCTTGGACGATTTGCCGAAGCCGATCTGGTCCGGCACGATGACGCGGTAACCGTTGCTGCTCAGCACCCTGATGACGGGCGCCCAGTAGCTCGACGGAAAATTGCGGCCGTGCAGAAGAACGACGGTGCGGCCATTCGGGTTCGCGGCCGCGACATCCATATAGGCCATCCGCACCTGTTCGCCGTCATTGACCAGCGGCAACAGATGAACGGGGTAGGGATACGGATAACCTTCCAGCCCGATGCCGTAAGGCTCCTTCTGCGGGATGTCGGTCGCGGCGGGCGTTTGCGCGTGGACGACACTCAGCGAGGCAAGCAGCAGGGCGATGACATGGATATGCTTCATAATGATCTCCCGAATGGAATCTCATCATAGAAGATCATGCGAGTGCCGCGAAGGCGGCAGCCGTTTGCCGTGCATCACATCCTGCTGATGAAGATGTGCGTCAAAGTTTCGGAGAACTGCCGGACGATGTTTCCTGCGGCGAATTCTTCTCGGCCGCGAGCGCATCGCTGTCGATCTTCGCGGCGCTGACGATGCGCTTGAAGTCGATCAAGGTGAAGATGGCGTTGCCGACGCGCTCGCTGGTGCTGCCTGGCGACAGCACCACGTCGAGGAGTCCGTCGCAGTTGGCGCCCTTCGCGTCCTGAACGAGACGGTCGAGCGATTTATCGGATTCGGCCTGCACATGCTTCAGCACGGCGACGCAACTGCCGCGGCCGTTGGCGTCGTTCAAGGCCACGGCGGCGCGCGGGCTGATCGGATTGTTGAGCGCGGTCACGGCGCTCTCGGGCGTGTATTTCTGTTTCACCGAGACGATTTTCCCGGCCTTGTAGAAATAATACATCCGGCCATCGCCGATCGCGGTCGGCTTACCGTATTTCTCGATCACGCGCTGGATCATCTCCTGCTGCGTCGGCTGCTTGTCGTTGGCGAAGCCGAGGTCGCGCGTCACGTAATAGACGAAATTACCGCTTGCGGGCGAGGTGAAGCGCGCCTCCATCGTCTCCGCGCCGTGGCCGTTGCCGGCTGGTGCGGCGAACTTCATCGATGTGGCGTAGGTCACGTCGGTCTTGCCGAATTTCTGCTGGGTCGCTTGTGGCTTGGCGTTGGGAAAATCCTTCAGGTATCCCTCGAACACGCCGCCGACCTTTGCGGCGTCGTCGTCGCTCGCGATGCCGATGATGTCGGGGTGCAGCTTTCCAGAAAACGCGGTGTCCGGCGTTTTCGGCTTGATGTCGTAGCCCATGGCCATGGAAGCCACCGAGACCAGCACCACGCCAGCCAGCATTGTTGATCGCAACATGAACTGCCCCAGATCATTGAAAGCCCGTCGAAAGCGCGGCGATTACGCCGAATATTGCCCGCGGATGTCAACTGGCATTCGGCGTGATATAGCTTGAACCTCAGGGAGAGAAACGACATGCCGATCTCGACGGAGCGCAAACGTGCTGTTTTCCGCAGCCTGCATGACAGCGGTTGTTTCGTGCTGCCCAATCCCTGGGATGTCGGCAGCGCCCGGCTGTTCGCCGCGATGGGCTTCAAGGCGCTGGCTTCGACCAGTTCAGGCTATGCGTGGTCGCAGGGGCGGCCGGACAACAAGGTGACCTGCGAGGACGTCTTGTCGCACCTGGCCGTGCTCAGCGCGGCGACCGACCTGCCGGTGAACGCCGATTTCGAGAGCGGGTTTGCCGAGACCCCGCAAGGGGTGGCGGCCAATGTCCGCCGCTGTGTCGAGACCGGAGTGGCCGGGCTGTCGATCGAGGATGCGACCGGCGATGCCCGCAGGCCGCTCTTCGATGTTCATGAGGCCGTGGAACGGATCGCGGCCGCCCGCAGCGCGATCGATGCCAGCGGGCAGGACGTGATGCTGATCGGCCGTTGCGAAGGTTTCCTGACCGGTGAAACCGATCTGGCCAAGGTGATCCGCCGCCTTGTGGCTTATTCGGATGCGGGAGCGGAATGCCTTTATGCGCCCGGTGTCACCAAGCGCGAGCAGGTGGCGGAGGTGGTGAAGGCGGTGGCGCCGAAGCCCGTCAACATCCTGATGGGGGCGCCGGGCCTGAGCGTCATGGAATTGGCGGAGCTAGGCGTGCGGCGGATCAGCGTCGGCGGTGCGATGGCGCGCGCGGCCTGGGGCGCGGTGCAGCGCGCCGCTTATGAAATTCTGGAAAAGGGCGAATTCGGCGAATTCGCTCATGCGGCGAAATACGCCGACCTCAATTACCTGTTCGACGAAAAATAGGCTCCCGCTCCGGATGGAGCGAGGGCCTGATCGTTATTGTCCGCCCGATTCGCCAGCCGGGCCGTTGCTCCCGGAAGCGGGGTTGTCCGGTGACGGGCTGGCCGCAGGCGGCGGCATGGTCTGCGGGGACGGAGCAGGTGCCGAGCCGGTGGTCTGGCCCGGATTACTGTTCGGCGACATCTTGCCCGGCGCCGTCGTGCCGCTGGCGCTCGTCTGCGCCGGGGGATTGCTGGCGGTGTCGGTCGGCGAAGGGGGACTGTTCAGCCCGTAAAGCACGACGCCGAGGATCGCGAGCACGGCAATCGCGAACAGCGCGATCCGGCCGTTGCCGCTTGAGCCTTCCGCCAGTTCCGGGTCGGCCTGCAAATCGTTGTCCATGGCCTGGCGGCGTCGCCATTCCTCCTGGTTCCGCGCCAGATCGTTCGGGTCCCGGTCGACAATCATGATTTATCCTCCTCGGTTGCCTTGTGACCTTGGAAGGAAAACCACGCCGGAGCATGCCAGTTCCTGCGGGATGCGGCTTTCCCGCTGCGCTGTGATGCGCAAATGCGGGTTCCCCCCGGAATCGATGTTTGCCGTCGCGGGTGGTGCGGTTCGACAAGCGCGCTGCAAGCCGCGCGGCAGTCCTCAGGCGTTGAGGTGCTGGCGGATGGCGGCGACCGAGGGGCCGACCTTTGCGATCGCGTCGGCAAGATCCTGTGGCGAGACATTGAGCCGGTAAGCCCAATAGCTCGTCGAGTCCTTGTCGCTGGTGTCGATGGTGGCGGGCGCGCGCACGCCGACATTGGCGGCGAGAACATCGGCGACCTTGACGAGATGGATCATGGGCTGCCTCCACCGGCAGCTTATGCCGGTGGGCCGTGCTTCTGAACCGGGAACCATCAATGGCGTTAAGGAACCGTTGCGCCTTGGTCCGTGGTTTATGATTTTGTTCTCTCCTGCGATGCAATCAAGGCGTGGCGGGGCTGAGCACTTGCACCTTTCGTCCATAAATCAGCAGCGTTGCAGCAAGGCCGCAGACGGCGGCGGCCGTCATCCACATCGCGGGCGCGGCTTTGTCTCCGGTCAGCTCGATCAGCGCGGTGGAGACGGCGGGCGTGAAGCCGCCGAACAGCGCGGTCGCGAGGCTGTAGCACAACGAGAAGCTGACCGTGCGCACGCTCGGCGGCACCACCTCCGTCAACGCGACCACCATCGCGCCGTTGTAGCAGCCGTAAAGGAACGACAGCCACAGTTCCACCTCCAGCATCCGGACGAAGGAGGGGTTCGCGACCAGCCATGACATCGCGGGGTAGGCGGTGAGGATGGTCAGGACGGTGATGCCCGCGAGAATCGGCTTGCGCCCAATGCGATCCGACAGCGCGCCCGACACCGGCAGCCAGAACAGGTTCGACAGCGCGATCGCGAACGTCACGATCAGCGAGTCCGTGATCGAGAGCTTGAGCACGCTCTTGCCGAAGGTCGGCGTATAGACGGTGATGAGATAGAACGACACCGTCGTCATCACCGCGAGCATCATGCCGAGAATGACGATGCGCCAGTTCGCGGTCAGCGAGGCCAGGATTTCCCGTATGGTCGGGTGATGCTTGCGGGCGAGGAACTCTCCGGTTTCCTCCAGCTTGCGCCGGATGACGAACAGGAAAGGCACGATCAGCGAGCCGATCAGGAAGGGAATGCGCCAGCCCCAATCATGGATGGCCTGCACCGCGAGCGTGCGGTTCAGCGTGTAGCCGATCAGCGCCGCGACGATGATGGCGACCTGCTGGCTGCCGGACTGCCAGGAGACATAAAAGCCCTTCTGGTTCGGCGGCGCGATTTCGGCGAGATACACCGAGACGCCGCCAAGCTCGACGCCCGCGGAGAAGCCCTGCAGCAACCGGCCGATCAGGACGAGGATGGGTGCCAGTACGCCGATGCTGGCGTAGCTCGGCGTGAAGGCGAGCAGCACGGTGCCGACCGCCATGATCGACAGCGTCACGATCAGGCCGATGCGGCGGCCGACCTTGTCGATATAGGCGCCGAGGATGACCGCGCCGAGCGGTCGCATCAGAAAGCCGGCGCCGAAGGTCATGAAGGTCGCGAGCAGCGAAGTGAATTCGTTGTGGGCGGGAAAGAAGGCGGCCGCGATGTAGGTAGCGTAAAATCCGAACAGGAAGAAATCGAACATCTCAAGGAAGTTGCCGCTGGTGACGCGAAGAACGGCAACGGCCTTGGAGGAGGTGGGGTGATCCGCGTGGGACATGGGGCGATCCTGAGCCTGAAGGCGGGAGCAAAGTCTGCGTCGGTTCGGGACGGCCCACAAGCGGGCGTGTGGTCACGCTTGGCTGATGAGGGAAGGGCAGAGAATTCTATCGTTTCGGAGGATCTGTGCTGTAGCCGCCGGTACCGCTCCTGCCTTGCACCGGCCGGGGGTCTCATTTACTAACGGGGCAGACGCGCTCCTAGCTCAGCTGGATAGAGCATCGGATTTCGATTCCGAGGGTCGGGAGTTCGAATCTCTCGGAGCGCGCCATTCCCGCGCGGTCGCCTTCACCCGAATGGCAGCTTCGTCAGGCCGCTTGCACGAATTCCACGCCGATCTCATTGCCGCGCTGCCAGACGAGGCGGCAGGGGGTGAGGTTGCGCACGTCCTTGGTCAGCGCGAGCGCGATTCTGCTGCCGAGCTTGTTGCCGTTCTCGACAGTGATCCGGGCACCGGTGGCGGACAGGTCGAGGATGGTGCAGGGCCGCTTGGCAAAGCCGCCGTCGAGGGTCAGCCAGGCACCGAGCTGTGTTTTGTAGCGTGTCTTGCGCGATTCCCGTTTGAAAATGCCCATCGATTCCTCCCTTGTCGTGCAGGGGTGCTGGGATTTTCTAGCAGATGGAACTTTCTGAAAATTTGACCCAAAAGGCGCGTTAATCCGGGGTGCGGATAGCTTTTGTTAAGCATATTCCTGCGCCTCCCAGCGGGGAATGGGAGATTTTCCCAGCGGTTTCATAAGTCTGCCACCCTTGCTGTGAGCCGGTATGATTAACGGAATGCCAACACACTCCCGCCAGAGTCATCGCGTCATTTGCCGTGGCGTTCGCACGGTGGGGTGGAATCGTTTCCTTGATGCGTGGTCCGTTGCTTCTGGTTCTGGCTGTCCTTGCCGCAGGCGTTGCGCCTGCGCATGCGACGTTGCGCATCACGCGTGACCATGGCGGCTACGTCGAGGAGTACAAGGTCAAGTATGAGCGCATCCGCGCGCGGGGCGAGCGCGTCGTCATCGACGGCATCTGCAATTCGGCTTGCACGCTGGTGTTCGGCATTGTGCCGAACAGCAAAATCTGCGTGACGCCGCGTGCCAGCATCGGGCTGCATCAGGCTTATTACGACAAAGCCTTCACCTTCGGCATCAAGGTGACGAGCGCGGAGGGGACATCCGAACTGATGTCCTATTACCCGCAGCCGGTGAAGGACTGGCTTCGCCGCAACGGCGGCCTCACCACCTCCATGAAGAAGATCAAGAACGGACCGGATCTGTGGAAGATCGCCGATCCGTGCCCGGAAGATTTCTGAGGTTACGGCTGCTTTTGTGCCGCCTCCGCGCAAGCGGAGACGACGCCAAAAGATAAGCTCGCCTAGAACGTCACCACGCCGCGGATCGATTGACCCGACTTCATCAGCTCGAATCCCTTGTTGATGTCGGCAAGCGGCATCACGTGGGTGATCATCGGGTCGATCTGAATCTTGCCCTGCATGTACCAGTCGACGATCTTCGGCACATCGGTGCGGCCGCGCGCGCCGCCGAAGGCGGTGCCCTTCCAGACACGGCCGGTCACAAGCTGGAACGGGCGCGTCGCGATTTCCGCGCCCGCGGGCGCCACGCCGATCACGATCGACTGACCCCAGCCGCGGTGGCAGGCTTCCAGCGCCTGTCGCATCACCGTGACGTTGCCGGTGCAATCGAAGGTGTAGTCCGCGCCGCCGATCTGGTCCGCGCCGGATTTGGTCATATCGACGAGATAGGGGACGAGGTCCTTGCCGATTTCCTTCGGGTTGACGAAATGCGTCATGCCGAAGCGCTCGCCCCAGGCCTTGCGGTCGTTGTTGATATCGACGCCGATGATCATGTCGGCGCCTGCCAGCCGCAAGCCCTGCAGCACGTTCAGGCCGATGCCGCCGAGGCCGAACACGATGGCCTTCGCGCCAGGCTCGACCTTGGCGGTGTTGATAACCGCGCCGATGCCGGTGGTGACACCGCAGCCGATATAACAGACTTTGTCGAAGGGGGCGTCCTCGCGGATTTTCGCCACCGCGATTTCCGGCAGCACGGTGTAGTTGGCGAAGGTCGAGGTGCCCATGTAATGGTGCACCGGCTTGCCCTCAAACGAGAAGCGCGAGGTACCGTCCGGCATCAGGCCCTGGCCCTGCGTCGAACGGATCGCGGTGCAGAGGTTGGTCTTGCGTGACAGGCAGGAGGGGCACTGACGGCACTCCGGCGTGTAAAGCGGAATGACGTGGTCGCCCTTCTTCACGCTGGTGACGCCCGGGCCGGTATCGACTACCACGCCCGCGCCTTCATGGCCGAGGATGGCGGGGAATAACCCTTCGGGGTCCGCGCCGGAGAGGGTGAATTCATCGGTATGGCAGATGCCGGTCGCCTTGATCTCGACCAGCACTTCGCCCTCGCGCGGGCCCTCGAGCTGTACAGTAGTGACTTCCAGCGGTTTACCGGCGGCGATGGCAAGAGCGGCGCGAACGTCCATGACAAATTCCTCAGTTTTCCGTTCAATCCTGCGTCATCCCGGATTTCGCAGGGACCCGCACATTTGATAGTTGCCGCATAACACGGCTTCAGGCAATCAGGCGCAAATGAATCAGAATTTTGCGAAGTGGGCGGCCCGCGCAGCGCCAGCAGTGTTTGTCGTGTTGTGGAGCTCCGGCTTCATCGGCACGAAGTATTCGGTCGAGGAGGCCGATCCGCTCACGTTTCTCACCATTCGTATGGCTTATGCCGTCGTCATGATGCTGGTGATCGCGGCCATCGTCCGCCCGAAATGGCCGGATCTTGTGGGTGCCGGGCACAGCGTGGTGGCGGGCCTGCTGGTTCATGGCTTCTACCTTTTCGGTATTACGGTCGGCATGCATCTGAATGTCCCGGTCGGAATCTCGGCCCTGATTCCGGGGTTGCAGCCGATCCTGACCTCGACGCTTGCGAGCCGCTGGTTGGGCGAGCGTGTCACGCCGCTGCAATGGGGCGGGCTGGTGCTCGGGCTGCTGGGCGTTCTGCTCGTTCTCCATGGCCGCCCGATGGGCGGCGACATCGGCTGGGGCTATCTCGCCGTCTGCGTCGGGCTGGTCAGCATCACGCTCGGCACGCTGTATCAGAAGCGTTATTGCGGCAATATCGACTGGCGTTCGGGCAACGTCATTCAGTTCGCGGCTTGCGGCGTCGTCTATGGCGTCGGGGCGCTGCTGTTCGAGGATCGTGTCGTGAACTGGAACGCACAGTTCATCCTCGGCGTGAGCTGGCTCGTGTTCGCGCTGTCGATCGGCTCGATCAGCGTGCTGTACTGGCTGATCCGCCGTTCGGCGGCGACGCAGGTTGCAAGCCTGTTCTATCTCGTTCCCGCGACGACGGCGCTGATGGCGTTCGTGCTGTTCGGCGAGCGGCTGGACGGGATCGGAATTCTCGGCATGGTGATCTGCGCGGCCGGGGTGGTTCTGGTGAACAAGCCGGAGCGAAGGCAGGAAGTCTCGCCGGGGAGTTAGCGTGCCGCGAGAGGGGCAACCCGCCGTTTGAAAACATCAACGAAAAAGGGACGCCGGAGCGTCCCTTTTTGGTTTCGATGGCAGGGCCGCTTATCTGGGCTGCGGCACGATGCGGATATACGGCTTCGGCGACTTCCAGCCGCCCGGAAAAGCCTTCTTCGCATCCTCGTCGGAGACCGATCCGCCGATGATGACGTCCTCGCCCTGTTTCCAGTCCGCGGGCGTCGCGACGCTGTGTTTGGCGGTGAGCTGGAGCGAGTCGATGACGCGCAGAATTTCCTGGAAATTGCGGCCGGTGCTCATCGGATAGACCAGCACGAGCTTGATCTTCTTGTCCGGGCCGATCACGAACACATTGCGTACGGTGGCGTTGGTCGCGGCGGTGCGGCTTTCCGAGGTACCCTGGGTGTCGGCCGGGAGCATGTTGTAGAGCTTGGAGACGTTGAGGTCGGTATCGCCGATCATCGGGTAGTTCGGCGCCACGCCGGCGACATCCTTGATGTCATTGCCCCAAAGCTTGTGGTTGGACACCGGATCGACCGACAGGCCGATCAGCTTGACGTCGCGCTTGTCGAATTCGCCCTTGAGGCGGGCGAGCGCGCCGAGTTCGGTGGTGCAGACCGGCGTGAAGTCCTTCGGGTGGGAGAACAGGAGCGCCCAGTGACTGCCGATCCAGTCGTGGAAACGGATATGACCTTCCGTGGTGTCGGCTTCGAAGTCGGGAGCGGTGGCGCCTATCTGAAGTGCCATGATTTTAGCTTGCCTTTCCGTGGTTTCGTGAGTTTCGGCCATGAATATAGGCCCACTCGGACGGTGCGAAAACACTGTGGCGAAAAGGATGATATCCTTCTCCGCGCTTCGCCCGCGGCGAAACGAACGTTCTGTCTTCCCCGCGAATGAGAGAAGGCACGTTCGCGTGATTAACTAAAATGCCGCGAATCCGCCTCGACAACGCCCCACGCACGCCTAGCCGGTTTGGGAGATGAACCTGTCGGCCGGTGAGTGTGACTAAAAAGCACGACCGGCGATTCAATGAATGCCGACCGGCCGTTCATTAAGGCAACGTTAAACTCCGTGCGCAAATGGTACGGAAGTATCCAGTGAGTTTGTGTCATGTCTATCCAAGACAGCCCCGCCGATCTTTCCGAACTCATCCGTCAGGTTGAGACTCTCCAGGACGAAGCCGCCCGAGCCTCCGCCGTCAGCGCGCTGCATATGGTGCGAGACGGGGTTATTACCGGGGAAGGACCGACCACGCTGGGTCGTATCCATTTCTCCCGCTCTCTCGATGCGGCCGACACCGCCTGGTGCGCACGCATCCTGACCGCTGCCGGGGTGCGCGACCTTCCGGTCAGCCGCGCCGAGGCCGAGACGCTTTTCCAGATCGGGGAGGCCGCCGCCGACCGCTCCGACGATGGCCTGTTCGACGACCTGCTTGCCAAGGCGGTGGTGCATCACGCCGCTGCCGCTTCCGGCCTGCCGGTGCCGCCGCGCTCGGTCGCGCTGCAGCCCGGGACCGCGATCGAGAGCTGGGCGCCGACCACCACGGTGGGCGTCAACGTCGAAGTGCTGGAATGGATCGCGATGCAGATGCGCGGCAAGCGCCGTAGCAACCGCGTGTTGCAGACCTTGGTTGCCTGCCTGATTGGTGCCGCGACGCTGCCGCTGGTGGCCTCGCTTCCCGCCATGATCGATCTCGCGACCTGAGCCGCGCGTCACTCGGAATTGCAAAAAAAGAACGCCGGACCGCTTCAGCGATCCGGCGTTTTCTTTATCAGGCCTTGGAGGAGAGGAACGGGTGATCAATGCGCCGCGTTGGCGTGTTCCTTGCCTGCCTTGTCGGCGGTATTGGCCGGGTCGAGGCCGAGGGTGCGGCCCGGGAAGCCCGCGACATCGAAATAGCGTTGGCCAAGTACGCGCTGATACTGCACCACGGTCCGCAGCCCGTTCTCGTCAGGTTTTGACATCAACCGGCTGGTGACGGCCGCCTTGGGCGTGATGCCGTTCGGGATCGCTTCCGACAGCACACGGCCGATCAATCCGCCATTGGCGGTTGAACGCAAGCCGAGGATATGCGCGATCGTCATGCCGACATCGGCGTTGCTGGCGGGCAGGGGATCGACATAGCCGGCTTTGAAGTCAGGACCGATCGCCGCCATGAAGTTCATGGTGTCGGCGCGGCTGAAATTGCCGTGCATGCCCTGGCCCTGTTGCAGGCGGGTGTCGCAGACGGTGACGCCGCACAGCAGCGGGTCGCCGCAATCGGTGGCGTAGGAGCGGAAGTTGATAACGATGGCCGGATGCGGCGTCGCGCCCGAACCCTTCAGGTTGATCGCGGACAAAGGCAGGGTGCCCGGAATGCGGCCAAGTTCGTCATGCACGAACAGGCCGCTGACGTAATCCTGTTTCAGCAGGGCGGCGACGATTTTGCGCGCCAGCGCCTTGTTCGGTTTTTTGCCCTTCTTGCCGGTTCCGGGGATGTAAACGAGGTCCGAGCCGCCGTTGGCGGCCACGATGGCGTCGGGCTTGGCGGGATTCTTGCCGATCAGGCCGTTGCCGAGATGGGGGTAGGTATTTGCTGCGACCGGCTGGTTCTTGTTGTCGGGATCGTTGAGCGGCAGATCGAGCGCCTTGGCAAGGTCGAGCGCGACGAAGCCCGGCGGCAACTGGCCTTTGGGAACGTCCTTGTATTCGGCCTGCGTGGACGGGCTGGTCTTGCTCTCTTTCGAGATGGTCGAGAAGCCGTGATCCGCCGAGACGACGATGTTGGTGTTGCCTTCGAGGCCGAGATCCTTCAGTGCCTGCCGGAGTTGGGCGAGGTTGTTATCGGCGTTTCTGATCGCGGCCAGCGAGGTCGGGCCGTTGATGCCCGGCGTCAGCTGGCCGAGGCTATCGCCTTGATTATGCTGCGTACCGTCAGGGTCGCGCGACCACAGCACCAGCACGAACGGCTTGTTGCGCGCCTTGAACATCGGCAGCACGGCCTTGGTCACCACGTCGGTGAAGTATTGTTGTTGATCGGTGTTGGCGACGGTGGTGCCGGGCTTCTCGGCGCTGCCCGCCTTGCCATTCTCGCCGCGGGTGGGCGCCTTCACCGGCAGGTTCGCGGCTTCAAGGGCTTTCCTGACGTCGCCGGAGAGTGGAATGCCGAGTTCCTTGCCGTCCTTCG
>Ga0153956_1002168_pt1 | contig 15137 bp, 17 predicted proteins | sample TSFL040MetaG_FD_104704 | JGI IMG/M metagenome (GOLD analysis project Ga0153956, IMG submission 104704) | Attine ant fungus gardens microbial communities from Florida, USA - TSFL040 MetaG | ecosystem: Host-associated > Fungi > Mycelium > Unclassified | place: USA: Florida, Wekiwa Springs... | reverse complement strand
GTCTGACCACCGGGGGCCATACGGAGCAAGCCTCAAACACTGCGCGCGGGATGCCGGTCACGAGCCGGCGACTGCGGTGAGTAAAAACTTCTGATGTGCTTCTTCTCAACTCGCACATCAGGCCGTGGAGACCGGCAAGTCTCCGGCGTCCCGCGCCGCCCTCATCATTTTTGAGGCTCGGCGAAGCTGACGAAGCCTCGGCGCTGAAAAGCGATCGCGAGAAGGAGGACGTGTGGCTGCAATCCAATCACTGTCATCCCGGAAGCCGCGAAGCGGGTGTCCGGGATCCATAAACGTCAGCGTATCTGGATCCCGGGCCTTGCTGCACTCGCCCGGGATGACAAGAAAATCAAAAAGAATGAGTTTACTTCTCGCGCCGTTTTTTCATCAGCGCCTCGAGCTCGGGATCGGCATCGCCGAGCCTGACGTTCACGGTCGCGAGCAGATCGCCGTGTCCGCCGTCCTTCTTCGGCAGGCCCTTGCCCTTGAGCCGGAAGGTGCGCCCGCCGGACGTCTGCGGCGGGATTTTCAGATCCACCGCGCCGGAAAGCGTCGGCACGCGCGCCGTTCCGCCGAGCACCGCGTCTTCCAGCGGAACGGAAATATCGGCGCGCAGGTCCGAGCCGTCGACCTTCAGCTCCGGATGCGGCTGCACGTGAATCGTCACGATCGCGTCCCCCGGAGGGCCGCCCGCGGAGAGTCCCTGCGCGCGCAGCCGCACCGACTGGCCGTCGGTGATGCCGGCCGGGATCGTGACCTCGACTTCCTTGCCGGTCGGAAGGCGCACGCGCTTCTTCGCGCCGAGCGCGGCTTCCGAAAGCGTGACGGATGTGGAGACGGCGATGTCCGATCCGCGCTGCTGCGGCGCTTCCGCCGTCTCGGCGCTGCCGGCGAAGCCCCCGCCGAACATCTGGCTCAGAATGTCCTCGAAGCCGCCGCGCGCGCGTCCGCCGCCGGATCGCCCGCCGCTGCGGTGAAAGCCTTCGGGGCCGTAGCTATAGGTCTCGAAAATCGTTTCGCCGGGACCGCCCGCATGCCCGCCGCCGAAACCGCCGCCCGGCCGCGCGCCGCCATAGCCGCCCCCGGGAAAGCCCTGAAATTTCGGCTTGCCCTCGGCGTCGATCTCGCCGCGATCGTATTGCGCGCGCTTCTTGACGTCGCCCACGATCTCGTAGGCGGAATTCGCCTCCGAGAACTGCGATTGCGCCTTCGGGTTATCCTTGTTCGTGTCGGGATGATATTTCTTGGCGAGACGGCGGTAAGCCTTCTTGATCTCGGCCTCGCTCGCCTTGCGCGAGACGCCAAGCACATCATAGGGATCGCGGGCCAAATTCAACCTCCAACCGAGCGGCCGCTCGGTGGCATTATGTGGGGAGAGTCCGGCCGGAAGGCAATATGGCCGAAGTCAGGATTTCTGCAGCGGACGGGTCGTCGTCACGTCCCATTGGCCGCGATGGACGCGGCAGGCGGTGCCCTCGAACCAGGTTTCCTGGCTGTTGCGCACCTGGCTGAGAATGAAGTTGCGGCAGGGGAAGCCGTCCTTCTCGTAGATCGCGGCGACCGGTGTCACCGTGCCGCGGGCGCCGGAAGTGGGATTCTCCCACGGCTGGCTGGCGCCGGCCTCGGAGCGGCCGAGCGTCTCGCGCAAAGCCTGCTGTGCGATGTTCCAGTCGAGCGGCGACATCCGCGTCTTCGCGCCGTTCGCGAGCGCGAGCGAGCCGGTGACATCCTTCGGGTCGGGTTTGACATTTTCGGAGCGGGCGACCTGCGAGGGCTTGTCGTTGTCGCCGAGAAGAGAGGGAAGGGACGAACTGCAGCCCGAAAGGATGATTCCCCCGAGGCAGCAGGCCGCCAGACAAAAAGCGCGCGATCCGTGATAAGGAGTACGCTCGCTCGAATACATATTGGTCCCCTTCAACGCACCGGTCCCCGGCATGACGCAAACACCCAACACGATGGAACACCCAGCTGGGTTAAAGATTAGTGACTTCCCCCATTCCGGCGATCCCTTCGCGCTTTTCGCCCTCTGGATGAAAGAGGCGGCCGCGATGGAACCCCGCGATCCCGATGCCTGCGCGCTTGCGACGGTCGATGCAAACGGCCTGCCGGATGTCCGTATGGTGTTGCTGAAGCGATTCGACGAACGCGGCTTCGTCTTCTTCACCAACGCCGAGAGCAACAAGGGACATGAGCTAGAGGGCAATTTAAAGGCAGCGATCGTCCTCCACTGGAAATCGCTGAACCGGCAGATCCGCATTCGCGGCCCGGTGGAGCGCGTTTCGTCCGCCGAAAGCGACGCGTATTTCGCCACCCGCCCGCGCGGCGCGCAGATCGGGGCCTGGGCGAGCCGCCAGTCGCGGCCCCTCGACAGCCGCGCGACGCTGGAAGCGGCGATCGCGCGCTACGAGAAGGAATACCCCGGCACCGTTCCGCGTCCGCCGCATTGGGGCGGCTACCGTATCGTCCCGCTGCAGATCGAGTTCTGGATGGACCAGAAATTCCGGCTGCACGACCGGCTGGTGCTCTCGCGCGAGCAGCCCGGCGCGCCGTGGCGGACGGAGACGCTGTATCCGTAACCTGGTCCGCAGCCCGAAACGCAATCATCCCCGGCAATCCATGAAGAACGTCGGCGGAATCGGGAAGTCATCATGGATGGCCGGGACAGCCCCCGGCCATGATGGCGGAAAATGACGGTTGAGGAGAGTCCGCTTCCTACAGCCAGCGCTTCCACTTGAAGTAAAGATACGGCCCGATCGCGGCGGCGATCATGACGAGGATCGCGAGCGGATAGCCGAGCGGCCAGTCGAGTTCGGGCATGTGCTTGAAATTCATGCCGTAGATCGACGCGATCAGCGTCGGCGGCATCAGGGCCACCGACACGACCGAGAAGATCTTGATGATGTTGTTTTGCTCGAGGCTCACCATGCCGACGATCGCGTCCAGCAGGAATTGCAGCTTGTTGATGAGGAAAGCCGCGTAATCGGTGAGCGAGGTCACGTCGCGCGACATGCCGCGGATCTGCGAATATTGATCCTTGGGCAGTTTCGCGTTCTGCGCGTCGTTGATGAAGAACAGCACGAGCCGTCCGATCGAGCCGAGACTCTCGCGCATCTTGGAGGTGAGGTCGGCCTTGCGGCCGACGTCGCGCAGGCTGATCTGGTAGCGGAGATTGGGCGCATCCTTTGCGCCGCGCCCCTCGAATATCCGGCGCGAAATATTGTCTACTTCGGCGCCTGCGCGCTCCAGCACGTCGGCGGCGCGATCGATGATCGCGTCGAGCAATTCGATCAGGATGGCTTCGCCGTTGACGCTCATGGGGCAGTTGCGGCTGAGCTTGGAGGCGACGCGCGCGAACGGGCGCGGCTCGTCGTAGCGCACGGTGACGAGCTTGCCGTTCGACAGGATGAAGGTGACGACCGTGAGCTTCGGATAGTCGGTGTCGGCGTCGTAGAGCAGCGACGCCGTCATGTAGCGCGCGCCGTTCTCGGAATAGAGCCGGCTCGACGGCTCGATCTCCGCCATCTCCTCGCGCGTCGGCACGCTGATTTTGAAACCGGTTTCGACGAGCCGCTCGTCGTCCGCCGAAGGCGTGACCATGTCGACCCAGACGGCATCCGCCGGCAGCGCGCCGTTCTCGACGGCGGTGCGCTCGAGCGAAGTTCCGTTGAGGGTGTAGGCGTAGAGCATACGGAACACTCCGGAGAACGGATGTTCCTATCGCTTTGGCGGAAGGCAGTCCACGGCCTCGGGGAGAGCGCCGTGGATCAGAAGCGGTATCGCAGGGAAGGAAAGGGCGGCGCCTCGCGGCGCGAGGCCGGAGTTAACCGACCAGCCATTCGAGGTCGCGGATCGTGAGCACCTTTTTCGCCGGCGCGTGATTCGGATTCTTCTGCTCGCCGTTATAGGGGAGGGCGGCGGCCAGCGCGGAAATTCCGATCGCGCGGTATTGGTGGTCGATCTCGCCGCGGCTGCCGGCGGCGGGTTCGTTGTTCTGGGCCTCTTTCATATTCGACATAACTCGTTCCTCGGTGAGTGGCTTGGTCCCGCTTACCTGGAGCCGGTCTAAGGCGAATTTTGGCAGCAATCACGGCTCTTTATGGCCGTGGCGAAAATTTAATGTTGCAGAATGTTTCCGCCGCTAACGCGTTCGCGGAAGTCCCCGCCGTTCCGGCGAAAGCCCGCGCTTCGGCGATGCGATATTTATGCAACAGGGTTTTGCAATACGACATCGGCCCCCGTTTCTCGCTTCCCAACGGCGAGGGAGCGGGGTTATCTGCATCCATCCGCTGGCTCCAGGGGGCTGGAACGACAGGGATTTGGTTACATCATGCTTTGGAAGAAATTCGCACTGATCGCTGTCGCCGCGCTCACGCTGGGGGGCTGCATCTCCGACACCCTCGACCCGGTGACGGATGCCGCGCTCAAGCCGCGCGACAAGAAGCTGCTCGCGAACGCGCCGTATCTCAACCACAAGCCGAGCGAAGCCTATCTTCGCCACCTCGTCGAATATAAGGGCAAGGAAGCGCCGGGCACGGTCGTGGTCGATACCGAGAGCAAGTTTCTCTATCTCGTGCAGCCGGGCGGCAAGGCCTATCGTTATGGCGTCACCGTCGGCGAGGAAGGCCTGAGCTGGCGCGGTATCGCCAAGGTCGGCCGCAAGACCGAATGGCCCGAATGGGTGCCGACGAAGGACATCCTCGCGCGCATGCCGGAACTGCCGAAGCATGTCGGCCCCGGTCCGCACAACCCGATGGGGGCGCGTGCGCTCTATCTCTACCAGGGCAACAAGGACACGCTGTTCCGTATCCACGGAACCAACCAGCCCGAATATATCGGACAGGCGATCTCCTCGGGCTGCATCCGCATGCTGAACGAGGACGTGATTGATCTCTACAATAGGGTGCCGGTCGGCGCGACTGTGGTCGTCATCTAAGACGATCGGCAATCTTGGGGGCGACTAGGCGCGGGCGCAAAGCCCGCGCCTTTTTGCTTTTCAGGAAGGATAGCTGTCCTTCACGGTCGTAAAGAGGTTGTTGAGCTGGGTGCCGATGCCCATGGTGACCGTCACGATGGCGATCGAAATGCAGCCGGCGATCAGCGCGTATTCGATCGCCGTCGTGCCGCGTTCGTTGTGGGCGAAATCGCGCAGACTTTTCAGGGTTGATGCAAAGAGCGGCCGCATGACGAAACCTTCCGTTCGAACAGGCGGACGCTATCGCGCTTATGCTTAATACGGCTTTGGCGCGTTCATACAGCCTTCGGTTTTCGCCCCGGATGGTTGCCGAAACGTGAATCGGTGCCCGGCCGGGATCGAGGATCAGGCCGCTTTCGCGCCGAGCCGGACCATCACGATTTCCGGCGGTACGCCGAACCGCACCGGTGCGATCGAGCAGCCGAGCCCGCCTGAGACGATGAGGTGGCGGCCGTCCTCGACGACATGGCCATAGGCGAAGCGGTTGCCGTACCGGCTCGGCACGATGGGGGAATAGCCGAACAGCCGCACCTGTCCGCCATGCGTATGGCCCGAAAGCGTGAGCGAGACGCGCGCGGGCACCTTCACGAAAATATCGGGCTCGTGCGCGAGCAGGATCGCCGGCGCGTCGTCGCCGATCTTCGCGAGCGTGCCGGAAAGGTCATCGACGCCGCGAAACTGCCCGCGCCCCACGATGTGCGCGAGCTGGTCGCCAAGGCCGAGCAGCCAGAACGGCCGGCCGCGATGGGTGAGGCGGACCGCGTCGTTTTGCAGCAGCGGAATGCCGGCTTTCTCGATCGAGGCGCGGATGCGCTTCAGATGAAACCACCAGTCATGATTGCCGAGGATCGAGTACACGCCGAGCGGCGCCTTCAATTGCGCCCAGAGCGGCGCCCATGTCGCGGACGGCACCATCCTGGTGACGAAGCGGTGGTTGGCCTCGAAGTCGCCGAGCAGAACGGTGAGGTCGGGCGAAAGCGCGTTGGCCGTCTCGACGATGCGCTCGATGCGCGCGGCGCCCATATAGGGTTCGCTCGCATGCGGATCGGCGATCACCGCGATGTTCAGCGGGAAGTCGTCCGGCCAGCCCGGCGGCGTCAGCCGATATTCGGTGATCGTCAGCAGGTAGCCCGGTTCGATGATGCCGGCATAGGCGCTCGTGGAAAGCGCGAAGCCGCCGAGCGCGGCGGCGGTCGTCAGGAACTGGCGGCGGGTTATCGGCATGAGGGTCAATATGATCTGGCTCGCGTAGAGACGAGACAATCATAGAGTCTTTGCGGCTTTCTTACTGCGCTGCTTCAAATCTCCGGCATATCCGCCGCCATGTTCCGAGGTCTGGCCGGGAACGCGCGGCAGGATCCACTGGCAGATTTTGTAGTTGTTGCGCCTTTCCTGCAGATCGACATGCAGATGCGTTTCGTGCGGCTTGTCGGAGCCGGGACCGAGCACGGTCATGAAGCGGGCGCAGGCGGATTTCCGCATTTCGGCCAGGAAAGCCCGCTGCCCCTGCGATTTCTCGATCACGAATGTCGCGCCGTTGGCGAGGTGCAGGGAGCGGATATCCAGCGCGTTCGCCTTGCCGTGCTCGCTCAGAAGCGCTCCGAACACATTGTTGCGCGGGCGGCAGGAATAGGAGGCCGCGACCTCGATGCGCTCGAGATCGCCGCCCGCCTTCCGCGCCGCGGGCTCGAGCGAGTCGCGCACCCAGTTCGCCACCGCGAGCGCCATGGGACAGCGGAGAATGGCGGCGGGTTTCAGTTCGACGCGCTTGCCGCTCGCAAGCTTGATCGCGCTGACGCTGACGGGTGCCGCGGCCAGGCAGCCGTTGTCCCAGGCGATCGGATCGGTATAGGCCGCCTCCGCCACATCGGCCTTGAAGAACGCGTCACAGACTTTCTTCGCCGCCTCGATCGCCTTCGGATCGGCCTCGATTTGTTGCGGCCCTTTTTTGACTGTCTCTTTTTGGTCCGCCTCGGGCGGACGGGGCTTCGGCAAGGGCACGCCCGCCGACACCGGGACCGCCGCCGCAAGACAAAACCCGATCGCTAGAAAACGGATGAAGCGCATGACATTCCATGTGGAGCGAGGGCGGCGAAATCGCGGCAGGTTGCACGGAATCGGAAACCGGCTCATTTTATAGCGAACCAGAAGCAAAAATCGCCAAAGCGGAACGGGAACGAGGAGGGGTCTTCGTGCAAGGGTTGATGCAGGATTGGCCGCTCACCTGCAACCGCGTCATCGACCATGCGGCGGTCCAGTACGGCCGTCATAAAGTCGTAAGCCGTTCGGTCGAAGGGCCGGTCGTCGAAACGACCTACCGCGAAATCCGGGATCGCGCGCGCAAGCTCGCGCAGCGGCTCGTAAAGGAAGGTATCGGGCCGGGCGATCGCATCGGCACGCTCGCCTGGAACACCGCCCGCCACCTTGAAAGCTGGTACGGCATCATGGGCGCGGGCGCGGTCTATCACACGGTCAATCCCCGCCTCTTCCCCGAGCAGATCGTTTATATCGTCAATCACGCGGAAGACCGGGTGATGATGGTCGATCTCACTTTCGTGCCGATGCTGGAAGAGATGGCGCCGAGGCTTTCCACCATCGAGCGCTATGTGATCCTGACGGACGCCGCGCACATGCCGCCGACGAAGCTCCGGAATGCGGTCGCCTACGAGGAATGGATCGCGGAAGTCGACGGCGATTTTGCCTGGGTGAAGGTCGACGAGAGCGCGGCCGCCGGCATGTGCTACACCTCCGGCACGACAGGAAGCCCGAAGGGGGTCGTCTATTCGCATCGCTCGAACATATTGCAGGCGATGTCCACGGCGATGCCCGACGTGCTCTCGATCTCCTCGAGCGACGTGGTGTTGCCCGCCGTTCCTCTCTTTCACGCCAATAGCTGGTCGATCGCCTTTTGCGGACCGATGAACGGCGCTTCGCTGGTGATGCCGGGGCCGAAGCTCGACGGCGCCTCGCTTTACGAACTGCTCGACGGATACAAGGTGACGGCGACGGCGGGCGTGCCGACGGTCTGGTTCGCGCTTTTGCATTATCTCGAGCAGAACGGCCTGAAGCTCCCTTATCTCCAGCGCGCGCTGATCGGCGGCTCGGCCTGCCCGCGCGCGATGATCGAAAAATTCCAGGATGAATACGGCGTGTCCGTCCGCCATGCCTGGGGCATGACCGAAATGAGCCCCATCGGCAGCGCCGGCCACCTCAAGCCGTCTGCGGCCGCCTGCGACAAGGCGAAGCGGCTCGATTTTCAGGAGAAGCAGGGCTATTCGATCTTCAATGTCGAAATGAAGATCACCGACGACGAAGGCAACGAACTGCCCTGGGACGGCAAGACCTTCGGGCGGCTCAAGGTGCGGGGCGGCGCGGTCGCCCGTTCCTATTTCAAGGGCGAGGGCGGCGAAATTCTCGACGGGGACGGCTTTTTCGACACCGGCGACGTCGCCACCATCGACGAATTCGGTTATATGAAGATCACCGACCGCGCCAAGGATGTCATCAAGTCGGGCGGCGAATGGATTTCATCGATCGAGATCGAAAACGTGGCCGTAGGCCATCCGGACGTGGCGGAAGCCGCCGTGATCGGCGTGCCGCATCCGAAATGGGACGAACGGCCGCTCCTGATCGTGGTCCCGAAGCCGGACCGGAAAATTTCGAAGGCCGAGATGCTCGCGTTTCTGCAGGACAAGATCGTGAAGTGGTGGATTCCCGACGACGTCGTCTTCACATCCGAGATTCCGCATACCGCCACCGGGAAAATTCTGAAGATGGCCCTGCGCGAGCAATTCCGGAACCACCGCCTGCCTGCCGCGGCCGAGTAAGCGAGAGCCGCGCCGCATGATCCGCCGAAGACTGTACATCGAAGTGCGCGTGTCGAAGCTCGCCACCTGGAGCCGCAGGATCGCGATCTTCGCGATACCCGTGGTGCTGCTCGCCATCGGCATGAACCGCCTGGGCCTTGTGGAATATAAGGTCGCGGCGGCGGCGCTGATTGCGGGGTTCGCGGTCGCCGGGTTTGCGTTGCTCGTCGCGCTTGCCGCCTTCACGGTGATCTGGAACGAGGGGTTGCGGGGCCTCGGCCGTGCGATCCTCGCAACGGTCATCAGTCTCGTCATCATCGGGTGGCCGCTCATTACGCTTGCGCGCAGCGCGGCCCTGCCGGTCATCGCCGACATCACGACCGACTACAACGATCCCCCGCAATTCGTGGCGGTGGCGCAGGCCCGTCCGCGCGGCGCCAACCCCGTGCGCTATGCCGGCGCGGCGGAGGCGCGGCTGCAGCGCGCGGCCTATCCCGGCGTGAAGCCGTTCGAGGTGGAGGCCAACCCCGACGAGGTTTTCAATACCCTGATGCAGACCGTCGCGCAGCGCGGCTGGCGCGTGCTCGACAGCGTTTCGCCGCGCGGCGGGCAGCGTGACGGACGCATCGAGGCGGTGGCCCAGACGCTGGTTATGGGCTTCCGCGAAGACGTCGTCATTCGCGTGCGGAGCGGGGACAAGGGCGTGCGCATCGACATGCGCTCCGCCTCCCGTTACGGCGACCGCGATTTCGGCTCGAACGCGCGGCGTATCGAAAGCTTCATGGCCGACTTCGCCGACGCCCGCCGCCGCTCGATGCACTAGCGGCGTTCAGGCGAGCCGGAAGCGCGAGGCGAGGGAAGGCGTCCCGGTGTCGGCGGCGACCTTGTTGCGCCCGACCAGATCCTCGAGCTGCGCGAACGTCATCAGCCCTGCGGCGTTCGCGAGCCTCGGATCGAGGCCGATATAGATCGCGCGCACGAGCGAGGGCACGTCCGTCTCGCCGCGCTCGAGCGTGCGCAGGATCGCCGTCTCGCGCGCGTCGCGATGCGCGATGTAGCGGTCGACGAAAGCAGGCGCGTTCTGCACCGCCGGCCCGTGTCCGGGGAAGTAGACCGGTTCGGGCCGCCGCTTCAGCTTGTGCAGCGAGCTCATATAGGCGTGCATGTCGCCGTCGGGCGGCGCGACGATAGATGTCGACCACGCCATGACGTGATCGCCGGAAAAAAGGATGTTGGCGCCCTTCAGCGCATAGGCCGCGTGGTTCATGGTGTGGCCGGGCGTGAGCACGGTCTCGAACGCGTAGCCGTTGCCCTCGATGAGGTCGCCGTCCCTCACGCGGATATCGGGCATGAAATCCATGTCCGCGCTCGCATCGAGGCGGCTCTTTTCGTCGAGTTGCAGCGCGCGGGCCGCGCGATGCGGCCCTTCGCCGAAAGTCGTCGCGCCGGTGGCCGCCACGATGGCCGGGATGGCGGGCGAATGGTCGCGATGGGTATGGGTGGCGACGATCTGCTTGACCGTCTCGCCCTTCACCGCGCCGAGGACGGCCTCGATATGGGCGGGGATGTCGGGGCCGGGGTCGACGATCGCGACTTCGCCTTCCCCGACGATATAGGTGCAGGTGCCGGTGAAGGTGAACGGGCCCGGATTGGGGGCAACGATCCGCCTGACCAGCGGCGCGACCTTATCGACCCGGCCGGCGGGCACGTCGAAATTGCGGTCGAAGGGGATGTCGTCAGCCATGATGAAACCGTGCCTTTCGGATAGGAAATAGATCAGAACCGCTCTTCGCAGTGCGGTGTAGCACCGGACGGCCCCCGAAAGCTCTAGGGAATGCTCTATTGACGAGGCGGCCCGATTGCGTTCTCATTTCGCCGCAAGATTGAATTGCCGCCGTTCCAAGGGCCAGCGCTCTCCGAAAAATTGACGGCAAGATCGAGCGGCGTGCGTTCGCGCGCGTCAGTAAGGGAATAAAGGAAGCGTACAAGCACAACCGCGTTACTCTCGAACTCCAAGGATGGGGAAGTTTTATGGCTTCAGGTACTGTTAAGTGGTTCAACGCCCAGAAGGGGTATGGGTTTATCCAGCCGTCGGACGGCGGCAAGGATGTGTTCGTGCACATCAGCGCCGTCGAGCAGGCAGGGCTTTCGAACCTCGCCGAGGGCCAGAAGATTCAGTACGACGTCGTGACGACGGATCGCGGCAAGACCGCCGCGGGGAACCTGAAGGCGCTCTGAGCGCGCGGCGGCAACGCCGCTCGGTTTTCCGGGCTGAAGGACCGGGACTGAAAGTCCAGGCCAAAAAGACCGAGGCAAAAGGAGAACGCGGCGAGCGATCGCCGCGTTTTCTCTTTTCCGGGCTCGGTCTTTTTGGCTCGGGTTTTGAGGAAATGGTCGGAGTGGCAGGATTCGAACCTGCGACCCCCTGCTCCCGAAGCAGGTGCGCTACCGGGCTGCGCTACACTCCGGCCGCCGGTGCTTTAGCAGGCGGATATGAGTTAGCGCAAGCGTTGCGAATATCCAACCAAAAGGCTAATCGCTTCCCCCTGCGCATTGGGGCGTAGCCAAGTGGTAAGGCAGCGGATTTTGATTCCGCCATTCGGAGGTTCGAATCCTCCCGCCCCAACCAGGCAGTGCCGTCTCTGGCGAAGACTCCCAAATTGAAGCGGACGCTACACGGGCGCTGTTCGCGACGGGCCTGCTCTCTGGAAGGCCGTCTCGGGCAGAGGGAGGCCAAATTCTGTCGAAAGTCTCCGAGGGATCAACGTGAGACTCCCGAATGAATTTGGCCTGCCAAATATTTTCTTGGCTAAATCGCCAGCGGCGGATCGGATTCGTCGAGAGCCGCCGGGTGGGAAAGTATAAAGTCGACAAGCCCGGCGAGACGGATATCGGAAAGCGCTGCTTCTACTTTCAGTGACGCGAAGCTCCTAGCGCAGACGCGATTCGCGAACGGCCGGGAGCGCGCCTATCTGTGCCGTGGCTGTTGCGAGCCAGGCGGACATAAGGCGGACATCCGTTGACAGCGTCGCAAAATCGAAACCTTCCTCGAGCCAGCGTCCGATGCCTTCCACCGAGCCGCAATGAATCCCCGCGAACTTCCCGCGATGCTGAGCCGAGACGCGGATTCGCGTAATCTCGCGCGCCACTTCCGGCAAAATCGGCTCCAGAACGGGGGTATGGCCTAGCGAAAGGGCGAGGTCCGATGGCCCGACATAAACCGCATCCAGTCCATCGACTGCTAGAATCTCATCCAGGTTGGCGATGGCCTCGGCGGTTTCGATCATGGCCGCGACCGTGACGAGGTTTGAGGAATCCTGGAAATAGCCCGTGCCGTGCACGAGGTTGGCCCTCGTCGGACCGAAGGACCTTTCACCCAAGGGGGCGTAGCGCGCGGCGCGGACGATGGCTTCGGCTTCCTCCCGCGTATTGACGAGAGGGCAAATGATACCCGAGAATCCTGCATCAAGCGCTTTTCCGATCGCAGCGAGATCGCCTGAAGGGACACGGCAGAAGGTGGGCCTCGGCGTGGCATCGATGACCTGAAGCATCGATAGGGCCGTCCCGTAGTCTATGAGGCCGTGCTGAAGATCGACCGCTATGGCGTCGAAGCCGGCTCGCGCGACGAGTTCCGCCGTAACCGGAGAGGGAATTGAACACCAGCCGAGGACGAGCTTCTTGCCCGCCTTGAGGCTATGCTTGGCGGAACGAGCGGGGGTGTTCATGATCGTTGTCTCCTTGTATGGGCGTTATGTCTTGCGGATGGATCGGCGAACGTGGATCTAAGGCAACTCCGGTATTTTCTGGCCGTCGCCGAGGAATTGCATTTTCGGCAGGCCGCGGTGCGTCTGCGGATTGCCCAGCCTGCGCTGACGCGGCAGATTCGGCAGATCGAGCAGGAGATGAAGGTCAGGCTGTTCGACCGGTCGACGCGGCGCGTCACGCTTACTCCGGCCGGTCAGGTCCTTCGCGATGAGGCTCTCAATATATTCCGCGACATCGAAAAGCTGAAAGCCCAGGTCGCGCTCGCGGAGGCGAGAGACATTCGCAAGCTGTCCGTCGCTTATCTCCCTTCGACCGCGCAGGTTCTGATACCCGAAGTACTGAAGGAATTTCGACGTCGCTGCGGGAATGTCTATCTTGATCTGAAGATCATGTTCGCGGCCGATCAGTTCAACGCGCTGCTGCGTTCCGATATTGACGTCGGCATTCTCAGGCCCTGGCGCGCTTTTCCCGAGATCGAAACCGGTATCATCGTCTCCGAGCCTTTTGTCGTCGCCGTTCCCGACACTCATCCGATGGCCGGACGGCGTAACGTTTCCCTTCGCGCCTTTGCCGATGATCTCTTCATCATGCACGCGCGTCCCTTCACTTCGGGAATCACCCGCACCTACGAGCAGATCATGGAGCTGTTTCGGCGCAGCGGGTTCACGCCGCAATTCGCGCCTGAAGCGCCCCAGGACATGGCGATGGCCATGGCGATGGTCGGGGCTGGGTTCGGCGTATCCGTTCTGCCGAAATCCTTGCTGACGGTGGGGCCGAGTGGCGTCAGTCATGCCGAATTGAAAGGCCAAAACATTATGTCCGAGCTTGCCGTGGCCCGCCGAAAAGATTGCGTCAATCCGTTTGTGGACAGGTTCGTGGAGGCCGCTGCCGCGGCAGCGAAGACCCTCGCGCTGCATCCCGCCCCATGACCGGCATCCGCTCTGTAGATCGGCTGGACACATGCTCATTCCGAGAGCAAGGCAGCCCGCTGGGGCGGGATATGAAGCAGCACGGCCTCGCCTTGTTCGAATAGATCCGTCGGAAGCGCGTGAATACGTATCTGGCCGCCGGGCCACGACACGTCGTACCAAACGAAGTCTCCAAGCAGGACGCGTTTTTCGACCGTTGCGGGCCACGTATTGTCGTGCGGCGCGGCGGCGCCAGCCCGGCTGAGCTGCGGATAGACGGTTCTCACGGCTACGAGCGCCGGGCCAGGAGAGGTGTTTTCCGAAGGGGTGATGGTCATATCCGCTTCCCCCACCACGAAGGATATCTTGCCGTCGCGCCGGACCACTTCGCCGGAAAGAATGTTGGCTGCGCCGATGAAGTCGGCGACAAAACGGGTGCGGGGGTGTTGATAAACATCAAGTGGCCGTCCTGCCTGTTCGATGCGGCCCTCTCTCATGACGATGATGCGATCAGAGATGGCCATGGCCTCCTCCTGATCGTGCGTGACATAGATTGTGGCGAGTCCGAGCCGGTTTTGCATTTCCCGGATCTCTTCGCGCATCCGAACCCTCAGTCGAGCATCAAGATTCGAAAGCGGTTCGTCGAGGAGCACGGCTTTCGGCCGTCCCGCATAGCTGCGGGCCAGCGCCACCCGCTGCTGCTGCCCGCCGCTCAGATCAGTCGCCGGGCGACCGGAGAACTCCGTCATGCCGACCATGGCCAGGGCGTCGCGCGCGCGGCCGGCAGCGTCCGCTCCGCGTCCTTCGCGAGACCGGATGCCGTAGGCTACGTTGTCGAGCACCGTCATGTGCGGCCAGATTGCATAAGACTGGAACACCATGCCGAGAGATCGCCGCTCCGGCGGCAGGTTGATTCCGCGCCGTGAGGAAAACACGGTGACACCGTCGATTACGATTTCACCGGAGATCGGGGCTTCCAGGCCGGCCACGCAACGCAGCGTAGTCGACTTCCCGCAACCGGAAGGTCCAAGCAGGGACAACTGCTCTCCGCGCGCGATCCCGAACGAGATGCCGTGAACGACCGTCTCCGCGCCATAACCGGCGACGAGATCGGTCACCGAAATGAATGGGGCGGCTGCAGCGGCGGCGCTCTCCGGCTTGGCGGGCTGTCGTGCAGGGCTTGGGGGTTGGGAGGTCATCATCTCAGCCTTGTGTTTGTACATTGCCGTTCGACAGCCGGCGCATCACCAGCATGCAGACAATGATGATGCCTGCCTGGATGATGGCGAGCGCGCTTACGCGCGAAATTCCTCCCGACTGCCAGAAATTCAGGATCGTCGGACCGAGCACCGGCGAGGACGGACTTGTCAGAAAATATGAGGCGCTCACTTCCCGGACCGAGACCATGAACAGGAGCGCCCATGTCGCGATCATGCCGGGCTTCAGCAGGGGCATCGTGATCGTGGCGAAGGTCCTGGTCCAGCCTGCACCGTGAACGCGGGCGGCCTCTTCAAGCGAGGGATGGAGCTGAATGATGACTCCGGCCATGCCGCGGAAGCTGAGCGGCATCAGCACGATCACATAGGCCACGAGGACGGCCGCGAGCGTCCCGTAAAGCGGGATGGGCAGCATCAGGAATGCCCACATCAGCGCGAAAGCGAAGATCAGCCGCGGGAAACTCTGCGG
>Ga0153956_1002167_pt1 | contig 15137 bp, 16 predicted proteins | sample TSFL040MetaG_FD_104704 | JGI IMG/M metagenome (GOLD analysis project Ga0153956, IMG submission 104704) | Attine ant fungus gardens microbial communities from Florida, USA - TSFL040 MetaG | ecosystem: Host-associated > Fungi > Mycelium > Unclassified | place: USA: Florida, Wekiwa Springs... | reverse complement strand
GCCGACCGCGATGTTCACGCCGGTGTTCGTGATCGCGCGCACGGCCGGCTGGAGCGCGCACATCATCGAGCAGCGCATCGACAACAAGATCATCCGTCCGAGCGCGAATTACACCGGACCGGACGATCTGCCGTTCGTGCCGTTGGCGAAGCGCGTCTGATTGCAATGCGAGCACGCCGGATCGCGATCGAAGCGCGGGCGCGCGGTGAGTTTTGGCCTTGGCTCGACCATACCCGGATCGAGGCCGCTTTTCCGTGAGCAACGCAAGCGGCGGCAAGACGCGCCGCCTGCGTCCCGCACCCGGTTAGCGCAATCCGCTCAGTCGCCCGCTCAACCGCCCGCTCAGCCGCTTTAGCCTGCCCGGCCGGTTTCGATACCGCCCGCGCAGGCAGCCGCGAACCAGCGAGCTACACTACACCCACTGTCCGACCGGTCCGCCCGCCAGACAGCGCCCGAGAACGCGCCACGCGCGACCGGCCGCCGCCGGCACCCTGTCCGGCGGCCGATAACCGTCCTGTTCCTACGCCATGAATACTGCCCATCGCAAACGCCTTCCCGGCACCGAACTCGATTTCTTCGATACGCGCGCCGCGGTCGACGCGATCGAACCCGGCGCTTACGACAAGCTGCCCTATACGTCGCGCGTGCTCGCCGAAAATCTGGTGCGCCGCTGCGATCCGGCGACGCTCACCGCATCGCTGAAGCAGATCATCGAGCGCAAACGCGAACTGGACTTCCCGTGGTTTCCCGCGCGCGTCGTCTGTCACGACATTCTCGGCCAGACCGCGCTCGTCGATCTCGCCGGCCTGCGCGATGCGATCGCCGCGCAAGGCGGCGACCCGGCGCTCGTCAACCCGGTCGTGCCGACCCAACTGGTGGTCGATCACTCGCTCGCGGTCGAATGCGGAGGTTTCGATCCGGATGCGTTCGCGAAAAATCGCGCGATCGAGGATCGCCGCAACGAGGACCGCTTCGACTTCATCAACTGGACGAGGCGCGCATTCCGCAATGTCGACGTGATTCCGCCGGGCAACGGCATCCTGCATCAGATCAACCTCGAACGGATGAGCCCGGTCGTGCAGGTGAAGGACGGCGTCGCGTTTCCCGATACGCTGGTCGGCACCGATTCGCATACGCCGATGGTCGATGCGCTCGGCGTGATCGCGGTCGGCGTGGGCGGCCTCGAAGCGGAAAGCGTGATGCTGGGCCGCGCGTCGTATATGCGGCTGCCCGATATCGTCGGCGTCGAGTTGAGCGGCAAGCCGGGCGAGGGCATTACGGCGACCGACGTGGTGCTGTCGCTGACCGAATTCCTGCGCAAGGAAAAAGTGGTCGGCGCGTATCTCGAGTTTTACGGCGCGGGCGCGGCGAACCTGACGTTGGGAGACCGCGCGACGATCGCCAATATGGCGCCCGAGTTCGGCGCGACCGCCGCGATGTTCTATATCGACGAACAGACGATCCGCTATCTGACGCTTACCGGCCGCGACGATGAACTCGTCAGGCTGGTCCGGACGTATGCGAAGGAAACCGGCTTGTGGGCCGACACGCTGAAGCACGCGGAATACGAACGCGTGCTGAAGTTCGATCTGTCGAGCGTGGTGCGCACGCTCGCCGGCCCGTCGAATCCGCATCGGCGCCTGCCGGTGTCGGAGCTGGCCGCGCGCGGCATCAGCGGCAAGGTCGACAACGAGCCCGGCCTGATGCCGGACGGCGCGGTGATCATCGCCGCGATCACCAGCTGCACGAACACCAATAATCCGCGCAACATGATCGCCGCGGGCCTGCTGGCGCGCAATGCGAACCGGCGCGGACTGACCCGCAAGCCGTGGGCGAAGACCTCGCTCGCGCCAGGCTCGAAAGCGGTCACGCTGTATCTGGAAGCGGCGGGGCTGCTGCCCGAGCTGGAAAAGCTCGGCTTCGGCGTGGTCGCGTATGCGTGCACGTCGTGCAACGGCATGTCCGGTGCATTGGACCCGGCGATCCAGAAGGAAGTGATCGAGCGCGATCTGTATGCGACCGCGGTGCTGTCGGGCAACCGCAATTTCGACGGGCGCATTCATCCGTACGCGAAGCAGGCGTTTCTCGCGTCGCCGCCGCTCGTCGTCGCGTATGCGATTGCGGGCACGATCCGTTTCGATATCGAGAAGGACGTGCTCGGCGTCGATGGCGACGGGCAGCCGGTGATGCTGAACGACCTGTGGCCGTCGGATGCGGAAATCGATGCGATCGTCGCGTCGAGCGTGAAGCCGGAACAGTTCCGCAAAGTGTACGAACCGATGTTCGCGCTGGCCGCCGAAAGCGCCGAAACAGCGGAGCCGTTGTACGACTGGCGCGGGCAAAGCACCTATATTCGCCGTCCGCCGTATTGGGAAGGCGCGCTGGCCGGCGAACGCACGCTGAAGGGCATGCGCGCGTTGGCCGTGCTCGGCGACAACATCACGACCGACCATCTGTCGCCGTCGAATGCGATCCTGCCCGATAGCGCGGCCGGCGAGTATCTGACGAAAATGGGTCTGCCCGAAGAGGACTTCAATTCGTATGCGACGCATCGCGGCGACCATCTGACCGCGCAGCGCGCGACCTTCGCGAACCCGACGCTGAAGAACGAGATGGTGCGCGAGGACGGCAAGGTGAAGGCCGGTTCGCTCGCGCGCATCGAGCCCGAGGGCAAGGTCACGCGGATGTGGGAAGCCATCGAAACCTACATGGAGCGCAAGCAGCCGCTGATCGTGATCGCCGGTGCCGACTACGGCCAGGGGTCGTCTCGCGACTGGGCCGCGAAAGGCGTGCGGCTGGCCGGCACCGAGGCGATCGTCGCCGAAGGCTTCGAGCGGATTCACCGCACGAACCTGGTCGGCATGGGCGTGTTGCCGCTCGAATTCAAGCCCGGCGTGAATCGCCTGACGCTCGGCATCGACGGCACCGAAACCTTCGACGTGATCGGCGAGCGCAAGCCGCGCGCGGATCTGACGCTGGTGATTCATCGCAGCAACGGCGAGCGCGTCGACGTGCCGGTCACCTGCCGGCTCGACACGGCCGAAGAGCTATCGATTTACGAAGCGGGCGGCGTATTGCAGCGTTTCGCGCAGGACTTTCTCGAATCGACGAAAGCGGCGGCGTGATGGTTGACGCCGGTTGAAGCCAGTTGAAGCCGCGCGTTCGCCGCGAATCTGAAACAGAACGGCGCGCTGCGGTTTTTCCGGCCGCATCATGCCGCCCATCGCCCAACTTTATGACCACGTCATCTCAGGACACTCTCATGGCCCATTTACCCCAGATCAAGATTCCGGCCACCTATATGCGCGGCGGCACCAGCAAGGGTGTGTTTTTCCGCCTGCAGGACCTGCCCGAGGCCGCGCAAACCCCGGGCGCCGCGCGCGACGCGCTGCTGATGCGCGTGATCGGCAGCCCCGATCCGTACGCCAAGCAGATCGACGGCATGGGCGGCGCGACGTCGAGCACCAGCAAGACGGTAATCGTCGCGCGCAGCAGCCGGCCCGATCACGACGTCGATTATCTGTTCGGCCAGGTGTCGATCGATAAGGCGTTCGTCGACTGGAGCGGCAATTGCGGCAACCTGTCCGCGGCGGTCGGGCCGTTCGCGATCGGCGCGGGGCTCGTCGACGCGAGCCGGATTCCGCGCGATGGCGTGGCGACCGTGCGCATCTGGCAGGCCAATATCGGCAAGACGATCATCGCGCACGTGCCGATGACCGGCGGCGCGGTGCAGGAAACCGGCGACTTCGAACTCGACGGCGTGACGTTCCCGGCCGCCGAAGTGCCGCTCGAATTCATGGACCCCGCCGCCGACGAAGAAGGCGCGGACGGCGCGATGTTCCCGACCGGCAATCTGGTCGACGACCTCGAAGTGCCGGGCGTCGGCACCTTCAAGGCGACCATGATCAACGCGGGCATTCCGACGATCTTTATCGACGCCGACGCGCTCGGCTACAAGGGCACCGAGTTGCAGGACGCGATCAATAGCGACGACAAGGCGCTCGCGAGGTTCGAGACGATTCGCGCACACGGCGCGCTGCGCATGGGCCTGATCAAACATCTGGACGAGATCGCGACGCGCCAGCATACGCCGAAGGTCGCGTTCGTCGCGAAGCCGGCCGACTACGTCGCGTCGAGCGGCAAGGCGGTGCGCGCGGGCGACGTCGATCTGCTGGTGCGCGCGATGTCGATGGGCAAGCTGCATCACGCGATGATGGGCACCGCGGCGGTCGCGATCGGCACCGCCGCGGCGATCGCCGGCACGCTCGTGAATCTGGCCGCGGGCGGCGGCGAGCGCGAGTCGGTGCGTTTCGGGCATCCGTCCGGCACGCTGCGGGTCGGCGCGCAGGCGAGCCTGAAGGACGGCGAGTGGGTCGTCACGAAGGCGATGATGAGCCGCAGCGCGCGGGTGTTGATGGAAGGCTGGGTGCGGGTGCCGCAGCAGGACTGACGCGCGTCCGATGTCCATCGACAGCAGCGGCACCGAGGGTTACGCCGAGCGGGCGGACGTGCTGATCGAGCAGTGGCGGACGATTTCGTTCGCCGATCGGCACACGCCGGTCCTGCCGTGGATACCGCAAGCGCCGTCGCGAATCGCCGATATCGGCGCGGGCATCGGCACGGATGCCGCCGGGCTGGCCGCGCTCGGGCATACGGTGCTCGCGGTCGAACCGGTCGACGCGTTTCGCGACGCGGCGCGCGCGTTGCATGCGTCGCCGCGCATCGAATGGCTCGACGACAGCCTGCCGGAACTGGTCGCGCTGCTTGCGCGGCGCGAGACGTTCGACGTGGTGATGCTGTCGGCCGTGTGGATGCATCTCGACGCGCCGCAGCGCGATCGTGCGATGGGCCGCGTCGCGGCGCTGCTGCGCGACGGCGGCGTGTCGATCATGTCGCTGCGGCATGGGCCGGTCCCCGCCGGCCGCCGCATGTTCGAGGTCAGCGCCGACGAGACGATCCGGCTCGCGCTTGCGCGCGGCTTGCGGCTCGTGCGCGAGTTGCACACGGCGTCGGTGCAGCCGGCCAATCGCGCGAACGGCGTGACGTGGACGCGATTGGTGTTCGACAAACCTGCTGTCGCGACTTTCGTGACCTGATCGTCTTCGGTATGCCCGCCTGCTGTCTTCCGATACCTCGCTCGCCGGCGCCGGATCTACCGCGCGCGGCGCGGCCTGTCGTCTACAATGGCCGCTCGAAACCGGGCCGCTGCCGATCGCTTGCGCAGCGGCCGAATAAAAGATCGAAGCAGAGGAGGCGCGATGCAGGACAGGCTGGAGGCGGAGGCAACGAGCGCCGGAGACGACGCGCGCGCGAAGCGCGCGGTGCTCGTGATCGCGATCGCGCAATTGCTCGGCACGTCGCTGTGGTTCAGCGCGAATGGCGCGATGCGCGATCTGCAGGTTGCCTGGCAACTGAGTGCGGCCGGCATCGGTTGGCTGACCAATGCGGTGCAGGCCGGCTTTATCGTCGGCACGTTGCTGTCGGCCACCACCGGCCTTGCGGATCGCGTATCGGCCAGCAAGGTGTTCGCGATCTGCGGCGTGCTCGGCGCCGCGCTCAATGCACTCTTTGCGCTATGCAGCGGCGGGCTCGCTTCCGCGCTGGCATTTCGCTTCGGCGTGGGCGTCGCGCTCGCGGGCATCTACCCGCTCGGCATGAAACTGCTCGTCACGTGGGACCCGAAGCGCGCCGCGCAGACACTCGCGCTGCTCGTCGCGATGCTGACGCTCGGTACCGCGTCGGTGCATGCGATCCGCGCGTTGCTGTCGACGGTGCCGTGGCAAACGGTGGTGCTGACGTCGTCGGTGCTTGCGGTGATCGGCGCGCTGCTGGTGTTTTCGCTCGGCGAAGGACCGCATGCGCGGCGCTCCGGCAACCGTCGTTTCGGTCTGTCGGCGGGCGTCGGACAGGTCGTGCGGATCAAGGAATTTCGCGCGGCGGCGCTCGGCTATTTCGGGCACATGTGGGAGCTGTACGCGTTCTGGACGCTCACGCCGCTGCTCGTACAGCGCGCGTTCGCGAGCGGCGGCGCCGCGCCCGCGCCGGCGAGCACCGTCGCGCTGTGGTCGTTTCTGATCATCGGGATCGGCGCGCTCGGGTGTCTGTGCGGCGGGCGGTTCAGCCAATCGGTGGGGAGCGCGCGAACCGCCGCGCTGGCGCTGACGATCTCGGGCACGTTGTGCGCGATCTATCCGCTGACGCCGTCGCTCGGCACCGCCGCGCAACTCGCGCTGCTGCTCGTATGGGGGATCAGCGTGATCGCCGATTCGCCGCAATTCTCCGCGCTGTCCGTCAAGGCCTGTCCCGCCGACAAGATCGGCGGCGCGTTGACGCTGCAGAACAGCTTCGGGTTTTTTCTGTCCGCGTGCTCGATCCTGTGGTCGACGAGCGTCTATCACGCGCTCGATGTGCGCGTCGCGTGGCTGCTGCTGCCGGGTCCGATCATCGGGTTGATCGCGATGACGCCGCTATTGCGCAAGCGGCCGCGCTGGTAATGTTGGGCCGGCATTGCACCGGCATCGCGCCGGCATTGTGGCCTGCATTCGGCGCGGCGGCGAAGCCGGTGCTTCGCCGCATTAACCCCATCATGGCTGCTTACTTGCCGCCGTGCTTCTGCTGCCAGCGCTTCATCAACGCGATTTCATCGTGCTGCGCGTTGATGATGTTGCGCGCCAGCTTTTTCATCTCCGGATCCTTGCCGTATTTCAACTCCGCCTGCGCCATCTCGATTGCGCCCTGGTGATGCGGAATCATATGCGCGACAAAATCGCGGTCGGCGTCGCCCGTGTACTCGGGGGCGCTCATGTCGTGCATCATCCGCTCGTCGGCGGCCTTGAACGCCTGCGTCGAGTTGCCGGCATCGGCGTGCGCGGCGCTCGATATATCCATGCCGGCCATGCCTTGATGCTGTGCGTGGGCCGGCACGGCCGCCGCCGCGAATGCGAGACCGCCGAACAAACAGAGAGCGCGAAAAGCGCGAAGAGCGCGAAGAGCGCGAAGGTTTTTCATATTGGATATCCGTTGATAAAGGAAGGTCTTCGGTGACGCAGATGGTGCAATAAAAAGCCCGGATCAGCTTGCTCGCGACGGATGAAATCCCGCCGCCTCGAGCGCTTCGATAAGCCGCTCTTCCGGCAACGCCGATGCGATTCTGGCGATTTTAACGGGCACGTCGATGTCGATCCTGGCCGCCGGATCGACGCGGCCGAGTGCGTTCGCAACGGCTTTCGCGCAACCGCCGCAGGTCATGTCGGGAATGACGAATTCCATCTGTTGGCTCCAGTGAGAAAGGATTCGCCGATGCTGGACCTTCCCGCCGTGGCAAGGTCAAGCGGATGCACGGATATTCTTCGTGGTTGGCGGCGAAAAAGCCACTACGGCACGACGCCTATAATCAAATCCGCATTCGTGTTCGCATCACGGCCGCTGCCGGCCGAGTGCGCCGATGCGCTCATCACGTGAACACCGCCAACCGCATCATCAACGCAAAGAGGCTGACAGCATGTACATCGCGATGAACCGCTTCAAAGTGGCACCGGGGTCCGAAGCTGCCTTCGAGCATCTGTGGACCACGCGCGACACCCATCTGAAGGACATGCCGGGTTTCGTGGAATTCCATTTGCTGAAGGGACCGCGCAGGGACGACCACGTGCTCTATTCGAGCCATACGGTGTGGCGCGATTACGCATCGTTCGAAGCATGGACCAGGTCGGATGCATTTCGCGCCGCGCATCGCAGCGCCGGCAACGAAAATCGCGTGCTTTATCTCGGGCATCCGGAATTCGAAGGCTTCGAGGTGATTCAGACGGTGAAGTAGTGCGTGCCGGGTAGGGCGTGCGCATTCGCGCAAGCTCGCTGAACTCTCACGACTATGGCGTCGTAAGTGGCCGGCGGCGTGTCGAACCAGACCGCATTCCGATGGCCGATGGCCGGTGCCGAGCGCGCATCTGATGGCGCGGCAGCAGCGTCTGCAAGGGTTGATCGTCGGCGGCCGTCAGGAGCGGATCGAGATGGTGCGCGCGCTCGAAACGACCGGCATCAGGCCCGTGATCGACAGCACGTTCGAACCCGACAAGCTGGCCGACGCATTCCGGCATGAAGCGTCGGGCGCGCACTTCGGCAAGATCTGCGTGGCGATCTGAATGCGGGGCGCCGCCGCGGCGCGAGCAACGCGCCGGGATTGCAGCGACGATCGAGTCGACGGCCGGATCGCGCTGCCGGCATTGCGCCGATGGCTCCGGTGCAAGCTCGAACCCTAACGCGCGCTCAAGCCCGGGCTGCCAGATCGGCGAAGCCGATGCGCGTAGCCTCGCAGGCCTGCGTAAATGCTTCGTCGTAGCTCGTGAAAAACACCGTGCGGCTAGTGCTCAGGGTTTTGAACAGATCGACGAGCACTGCGCGCGCGGACGCGTCGAGTCCGCCAGCCGGTTCGTCGGCGAGCAGCACGCGGGTCTCGCCGAGCAGAGCGGCCGTCAGAAAGACCTTTTTGCGGCTGCCATACGACATCTGTTCGAAGCGTTTATCGAGATGAGGTGCGAGGCCGAAGCGCTCGGCGAACGCAAGCACGTCGCCGGTGAGCGCGCTTCGTCTCACCGACGCAATCTGCCGCAGATAGTCGCGGCCGGTTTGATCCGGCCAGCTCATGCTGTCTTCCGGCACATAGGTGAGCAGCGCTTGCGCGGCCTGCGGCGCGGCGCGCAGCGAATGGCCGCCGAGCCATACGTCGCCGGTATCGGCGTCGGTCGCGCCGGCGAGGACGGCGAGCAACGTCGATTTGCCGCTGCCGGACTCGTCGTTTAACGCGACGCATCCGGAGGTCGTGTCGAAATGCAGGCCTTCAAACAGAACACGGTCGCCGTAGCGCTTGCTGAGATTGTCGAATCGAAGCATGGGTTGATGTGGAAAGGGCGGGTTGACCGCAACGCGCGGCGCTGTTGCCGGGGTTGTGTCGAGGTGCGCGCGGGATTTTCAATACGGTGATGCGCGCCAGTGTAGCAGTGTGCTTCGAGCGCGCGGCGTCGCTGTTCGGCGAGCGCGGGCGTAGGCTGCTCGAAGGCAGGGCCGCCGGTCGCGGCGAGCATCGATCGCGCGGCGGCGTTGCGGCGATGAGGCGGCACTTTCTCGCGGCGCGCTGCCGATTGTGAGACGCACGGTAAAGCCGTCGGCGAAACATGCGCTATCGTCACACGAATAGTTTGCCGATCGCATCGGACCACAGCGATCAAGGCAACGTAACGATTCGGCCAACGAGCACCACACGGGGTATCGACGATGAGTCTGACAAGCAGGCAGCCGGGCGGCCCAGGCGGCGCACGGCATGCGGCCGGTCTGGTGGATAGCCAGTTGCGGCATCTCGAGAATGTGGTGGGCTACGTCACGCGCGAGCGCGCGGCGCATTCCGATGAATTCGACCCAGCCTATTGGGAACGGCGTATTCGGGCACTGGAACAAACCCATGAGCTGATCGCGAGTCAGCGGGACCGTATTGCGCGGCTGCGCGACAGGCTCGGCATCGACGCGGCAAGCAGCGCCGCGCGGCGCGCGGCTGGTTGAGCGGGCCGCCTGGGTGAGCGGTCCGAGTCAGGAAACGAACGCAGTAAGACGACGTTGTACGCGAGGGCCAGTCGTATCAAAAGCAAGCCGGCACGCCGAGGCAGCTCGGCAGCGGTGACAAAACAGCAGGACCTGAGAGAAAAGCGCGGAGGACGCGACCGGGTTTGCGGAGACCCGGCGCGCTTTCGCCCGACATTCGATATGTGCGGCTTTTGGCGCTCACGCCTGCCGCTCGAACCTGGGCTGGACTTCAACGTTACCGAGAAGAACGGCCGTGTTCGCCTTGCGCGATAGCTTTTAAATAGGGTGCGGTTTAAATGGGTTGTCCTTTGCGCGACGCATCATGCTGGTTCGGGGAATTCGCCGTGTTCGACACCATGCTCTCCAGTTGATGAAGATGAACCGGAGCGCGGCAATGCCCGCGCCACGGTTGCCGCGCGGGCGTGTGCGGCGCGATTCCCGCTCACGACGGATGCGCGGCGAAAAGCGTTTGCAGGGCGCCCGATTTCCAGATCATCTGCGCGGCGGCGCCCAGTACGAATAGCAGCACGACAGCGCGAAACATCGCGGGCGGCAGGCGATCGCGCAGCGGCCGCGCGAGCAGGATGCCGGCGATCACGGGCACGCTCGCGGCCGCCGAAATCGCGAGATCGGTCCAGCTTGCATGCGCGCCGCCGCTGAACGCGGCGACCAGCGTGATGATCGACACGACGAGAATGATCGCGATCTGCTTCGTGAACGCCTTGCCGGTTGCGCCCGTCGCGATCAGATACATCGCGAGCAACGGGCCGGGCACCGACGCGATGCTTTCCATCAGCGCGGCGCCGAACCCCAGCACGAGACCCGCGGGCTTCGCCCATGCCGGCGACAACGTGAGCCGCGGCGCGGCGAGCAGCAGCACCGCGGCGATCATCAGCAACGTGCCCGCGGCGGCTAGCGCGCGATGCGGCGCAAGCGAGATCAACACCATCACGCCGACGACATTGCCGATGACCGTGCCGATCAGCGGCGCCGCGATGCGCTTCATCGTCGGCAGCAACTCGCCGCCTTCGAGCGCCTGCGGAATATTGCCGAGGATGATCGGCATCGACAGCAACAGCACGGCGGCCTTGATCGGCAGGAAGTGACTCAGAATCGGCATCGCGATGAGCGGCACGCCGATGCTGACCACGCCCTTGACCATCCCGCCGAGCAGCAGCGCGACGACGATGCCGATGAGCGCGTAGAGATCGAGCGCTTGCAGGCTGGAGCCCAGCACGCCGCTCGCGAAAGTGAAATGAGACATCGTGGCAATCCGCGAATGAGGTGCGCGGATCGAAGCGGATGCCGCGCGTGGCCGTTGTTATCGTTTGGCTGGTTCTGGTTCCGCGGGTTGGGCGGGGTGGAAGCGGCCGGTCGGGTGAGGCCGCATGATACCGCGCCTGGACGCGGGAGGAGGGGAGAGGGTTAAAGGCGAGGGCGCGCTGCCAGAAGTCTGTCCCACGTGGAAGGCGGTATGGGTATATAGGTGGCGTCGTCGCCGCCATCTCCCACGGAGAACAGCACCGTCTCGCCTTCGTGGCTGCTCCACAGGATGGTTGGGACAGGTGTGGCAAAGGTGTGCTGCGCAACGAGGTGCCCGCTGGCTGCGTCGAACAGGCGTCCAACGTATTTCGAATTTCCACCTGGCACCCAGTCGAGTAAGCAGCGTTCTGCGATATACAGGCCGTCAGGGGACTTTGAATGCTGGCATTCAGTGCCCGGTGGAGTGTGGTTAAACGCGAGGAAATAGATCATGCCGATCGTTACCATGACTAAAGCGGTATGTCTGAGCGCGAATTTCATAGGTGCAGTTTGATACCTGGAACAACGCGAACAAAGCGCCGATCGGAATAGATGATGAAGTCTCCGCCCCGTTGATGCCGGATTGCCCATTGCCGGAAGTCGCTGTTGTGGATGGGGTAGTGAACATTGCCTTTGATGGTCGGATCGCCGATGGTGACCGGCGACTCCGTGTAGGGGATATAGCGGGAAGTAGCCGCAACGAAGTCAAGCGGAATAGTGATTACCCCGTTGCGGCTCCAATGCCCAAGATACTGTGAACGCTCGTCCTGCCTGTCCGTGAAAGTGTAATTGTCCTTTATATAAACCCATATTCCCCTGATCTCGACTGTCGATTTCCGTGACATTGGATCATAAGAGAAAAGAGCGGAGCCGATGGCGGCGTAGAAATTAAACGAACCGAGTGCGCCTGTCAGATCATCGGGTGCGCCCGAATGCTCCCAACTTGTTGCCAGCATAAGTTTTAATTTTTGAGAAAATTCTCCATCAACTGATATGTGTTGAAAATGGAATTGCTCGTGGAGGGAAGCGATATCGTTGCCACAGATCTCGGCTGTTGAAAAATCCACCACTTTGTTCGCATAGGCCTTTAGCTTTTCGATCAGTATTTTTCGGGCGGCCGGAGATCGGATCGCATCCTTTGTCAGCCGGTCAAACTGTTTCCTGGCTCGCGAAAATCGTAACACCCAATCCAATGTTATTGTGGTTGTATCGTACATGTCGGACGGATAACGCATGCCATTCTGGTTGATTTCAGCGCGTTCGTCGGCATCACGGGGAGAATAGTTGAGTTTTCCCGCAAACCATTTCTCCATCAATTTCGCAGACGTAGGCATCTTTAATTTCCGCATCGCGTCCGGAATCTCCTGAATATCGAACGGCGGAATCGTTTCGATTTTTTCCGGCTTTTCAGTGGCCACGGGCTTCAGTGTCTTTGGAGATTCAGGCGCATTGAGCCATTCGTGGAAGCGTGCGTATAAAAGCAACACATCCAGCAGAGCACTTCCAGTGCCCGATTTTGGCTTCGGGGCTACTGGTGTTCGCTTCGAGATGGTAGGCGTCGCCGGTGGCTTTTCCGGCTATGGTGGCGGTAGCTTTTCCATCGAAAGTACGGCTTTGCGGACAATCGCGCAACCTTCGTCTCCATCGCGGAGTGACCACATGCGGAGCGTTTTATTGATCTTGAAATAGGGGATTTTGTTGTTGAGGTTCATATCAACTGCGTACGTCAGAAGAAGTAGCGCAGCATAGACCAGGATATCGAAAGAGTGACTGGAATCGTCTTAAATTCAGAAAATTCTTAACGATATAAAGAGCGGTCGACCGATCGCGGGCCCGCGACGGAAAGCGGTTTGGATCACACGGTATCCAGCGTGGTTTTCCCCGCTCGGCCAGCACGGAGAACAGCACCGTCTCGCCCTCGTAGCTGCTCCACAAAATGGTTGGGTCGGAGGCGTGCCTTGTGATTCGCATCTCAATCGAATGATTGCGGCGCAATCCGGCCACCTTCAATCACAAGATGCCGCGCATCGCGTTTTTTCTCGAAGAACCGCCAGTCCTCATCGTCCCCCGCTCCGTTCGTTGCCACGATCAAACGGAACGATTGCGACAGAGAAATGACCAGGCCGCATTCCGAGTTGGCCGATATACCTTCGACAATGACCGGGGCAATTCGAGCTAACGCTTCTCCCAGAGAAATGACAAACGCGTTTACTTCCTCATCAAAACCCACAAGGGATTTTTCAGTCGCGATACTTTTTCCCGCTTTACTCAAGGTCCAGGCGCACTGAATATGCAAAGCCCATGCGCTGACTTGCCTGGGTACGCCATAGAAGTTTCTCTCCTCATGCTTCGGTCCAAAACCCAAGGTGAGTATATTCGCCGCGCGACTAATGCCGCTCCACTCCAAACCTTGAAGCGCAGACAAACGCCGCTCGATTTCTCTTTGATTGTTAACCATAAAAATCTTCCTCAAGCTTTACTGCATTACCAGAGATTGAACATGTCTTTGGCCCGCTCCATGATTCCGTGAAATCCCATCGGTGGTTCGCGGTCAAGTTCATCGTGAAGCAGTCGGGACTGATCGGGAGTCAACCGCAGAATTCTGGCGACATCATTGGTCTGTTTGTTTTGCGCCTGGTTATTTCCGGGCCGACCATTGCTGCCCGCTACCTGTTCAACATCGCCGTTAGGCGCGTCAAGCGGCTTGTACCCGAACGGCTGTGCATTGCCGAGGTTTTGCGGCGGGGTTCGTGAGCGTCCGCGGCAATTGCACGCCCATGCGATGCCCCGGGATTTGGCCATCTCGTAGCCGTTTGGCAGCGAGCGCAGCCGGTCAAACGGAAAGAACTCGCCGGTCTCGACGTTATAAGCCTGTGCCGATGGCATCGGTGGGAAGTTGGAATAGATCGAATAGATAATGCGACAACTCAGGCACTCTTTCTGGTCCAACAAATCCGCCGAACCGTTTTTCTGTTTCATTTGCTCCATTTTCAGGCCTGGTTGAAAACGTTCACCTTGGCGCGCGGGCCGGTCGCGCGTAATCAGACAACTCCGAATTTGCCCGCTGAAGGGCTAACCCCTGATGGAGAACATGCAAATGAAAATCAACGTGTACAACGATAGCCGCGCGCCGATCCGCGTCATCATCGCCGGCTACACCATCAACGATTCGCGACTTGAACCGGACGAAGAACATTCGTCGGCGCCCGAAAAGAATGCCCGAATTCAGGGCATCCCTTCAGCCGGTGGCGTTCAACAGATGACCATCATTCCCGAGCGCCATTACAAGGTGCGCCCGCTGGACCTCTTGTGCGTCTGGCACACGAAGATCGAGGCGTGGATGCCTGAGCAGACCGGTATCGACTTCGCGCCTGGCAGGCGGCACCGGGCCTGCATGCCGTGAAATAAGCGGTGGAAGCGGCGACGCGCTGTGATGGGCACGGCGCGCCGCCTGCACTTACCACGTGCGTGCGGAGATCGGACGTCACGGTCGACGGATATGACCGTGACCACCCCGCCGACACTTGCCGATCTTGGCGCGACGAAAGATCAGTCTTCGAAGTGGCAAAAATCCGCGAGCGTGCCCGAAGAACAGTTTCAAGCCGCGCTTGACGATCCTGAACAGCCGAAAACGACCGCCGCAATGGTCGGGCGACACGACAAGGATTCGCCCGCCTGGTTAAACTGGCGCGTCTTCAATTGAAAACGGGACGCCACGTGACAACGAAGGAAGCTAAATAGCGGGGGATTTGCGGGTGGACGGATTTTGGAGCGGTTTTTGGGGCCTTCTTTACCTTCACGGGTCGCGGACATCGAAATGCCGCGTGACCTTATCTATGAAAGCGCCGTGCCAAATATTGGCCTGCTTGGCACCGAACTGCCAGTGGCGGGAAACGCACTGTCTGACCTGAAATCCGGGCCGCTGTGCCGCTCGTCAAGGTCGGTGCGTGTGGTCGGAGGGGAAGGGAAGGGGCACGAAGCCCGTCAGGCGAATTTTAAAGAATTTGCCGCGTTGGGTTTTCCAACGATTACGGATAGGGATAGCGAAGGACCTGGAGCTACGTATTTTCCGCAAAACCTTACTGGAAAAGGCTTTCAACGATCAGGCCGTGGCATATTTACCCGAATCCGGTGCTTGTACTAGTACAACATCCCTTAAATAGATTGAATAAATAACTGCCTCGGTTATCATGTCTGGATGAGCCGAGGCCGCCATGCAACGCCAGTGAAGCTGGCGAATAAAGAACGACAGGAGCTGCTAT
>Ga0153956_1002166_pt1 | contig 15139 bp, 12 predicted proteins | sample TSFL040MetaG_FD_104704 | JGI IMG/M metagenome (GOLD analysis project Ga0153956, IMG submission 104704) | Attine ant fungus gardens microbial communities from Florida, USA - TSFL040 MetaG | ecosystem: Host-associated > Fungi > Mycelium > Unclassified | place: USA: Florida, Wekiwa Springs... | reverse complement strand
GTACTGATCGGAAAAATACCGCGCCGCGTCCTCCGCCACCCAGCGGTTGAAACGGTTGTCGTGCGCCAGCACCGCGCTGCCCGCGCCGAGCGCTTCCACCAGCGACGGATTGGTGCCGCCCACCTGATGGCCGTGCACATAAAAGCGCGCAAAAAAGCGCAGCGCGCTGACGCTGGCCTTGTCGTAGATGGCGCCGGGGAACAACACATCGCTGGACGCGGCGGCGCGCACGGCGTTTTGGAACGAATGCGCCGGATCGTAATTGCCGAGCACCAGCAGCTGGCAGCGCCGAGGTTTCGCGGACCAGGCGCGCACCACCTCCATGATCGAATTTTCCGGTTCGGCGCGCGCGATCAGGATCGCGTAACCGTGCGGCTTGAGGCCGTAGCGCTCCAGCACACCGGCGTCGGCCGCGTCGATACGATCCGCGCCGTAGGGAATCATGGTGATGCGCCGGGACGACGTGCGCTTGGACAAATGCGCCGCGATCTGCGGGTGATCCGCGACCAGGTGATTGCCGAGCCAGCAACCGGCCCAGTCGTTGAGATAAAACCACAGGCGCGCCGGCAGGCTCCATTTGGCCCGCGCCCATTCGATGCCATCCATGTTGATCAGGTTCGGCACGCCGCGCAGCCGCAGCAGCGTGCAAAACAGCGCCGTGTTATAGCCCAGCGTCAGACACAGTTCGCGCGAGCGCGATGCATGCCTGAGCGACTGCCAGTCGAACGCCACGGTTCCCGCCGAGCCGTCCCGCGGCACCGCGATATGCACGCGCCGCACGCCGCGCCACTCGTCCTCGCGCAGCGCGGCCGGCCCCTGCTCCTGACAATAAACCGTCACGCGCCAGCCGCGCTCGACCAGGAACAGCGCGAGATACTCGGCAAAGGTTTCAAAACCGCCATGGGCGGCGGGAACGCCGCGCGTTCCCAGAATACGGACGGATTTCCTCACTGTTTTCTCCTTCAACCTCTAACGGATATACTCAGGCGCAACGAGTTTCATCCGGCATCGCCTTGCGATGGCCAATAGTTTTTGATGGCTTGCGACGTTTCACGGCGCGACCTCGGCGTTCAACCGCGGCGCGGCCGGTCGGGTCAGGCCGAACACCGAGCGCACCGCTTCCAGGTATTGATACTGCCAATACTTGGTGGGCTCCAGCACCGGGCCTTCTCCGTATTCGTTCCAGCAGCAGATCAGCGCCATGTTCAGGCTCTTCGACGGATTGGCGTCGATGCGCGCTTTCGCCGCCTGCAGATGCGCCTTGAACTGGTCCGGCGTCGCCATGCACCGGTCGTATCTCGGATCGGAACTGCCGCCCCAGGGCCGCTTGTCCCAGCCGACCATCACCGGCGTGATGTAGGGCAGCGTGGACGCCTTGAAAATCCAGTCCCAGCTCTGCCGGTACGCGGCGTCCAGCTCGTCATAGCTCCAGGCCATGCGCTCCTCGGGAATGTAATCGCCGGAAAAACCGCGGTGGTAGTTGTAGGCCGACATCGCCGAAAAACCGTTTTCGGGATTGAACCATTTCACCCAGTACTCGACGGCCTCGGTCTCCGCGACAAAATAAATGCCGGGCAATCCGGCCGCCTGCGCGATCTCGTCGGCGCGCGCCAGCAGAGCCTCCACGGTGGTGCCGAACAACTTGGCGTTGTTGCGCAGGTATTCCACCGAAAAAATGAATACCAGCGGCTGGCCGTCGATCTTCACGTACTGCGGCGTGTTGAAATAATTCACCACCCAGAACGCCACCATTTTTTCGAATTGCTGCTGCGTTTTCGGGAGCGCGGGCTGCGCGTCGTTGGACCACATCAGCGCGTAGCGCACCTCGCTGTTATGCGGTGCCTGCAGATAGGCTTTCAGCGCATGGTCGAGATACGTCTCGTCCCGCGCGTTCCAGTACCAGTCGAACACCACGTAGTCGATGCCGTATTCCGCCATCCAGCTCAGCTGCTGCTCCATGACGGAAACATCGCCCTCGCTGTACCAGCCGAGCAAGGGTTCGCGCTCGGGATAAGGCTTGATCTGCAGCCACGGATAATCGATCACCGCGCCCGGCGCCTTGTTCTTCCAGCCCGGGTAGTAATAAACGCCAATCGCATACGATGACTGGGCCTGCACCTGTACGGCGCCGAAGGCGCACAGGGCGATGCCCCGGCGCAGCCATTTCTTTACCTGTATCAATCCCGTCGATGTGCGCGATCTCCTATCGCCTTGCATATGCAACCTCTCTGCTTTGAGTTGAAAGTGCGGTGTATTCGCTCAGAAATTTTTCGCAATGCCGCTCCAGGGAAAATTCGTCGCGCGCGTATCGCGATCCCGCCGCGCCCAGACGCTCGCGCAACATCGCGTCGCGCCCCAGCCGCGCCAGCGCGCGGGCCAATGCCTCGGCGTCGCCGGGCGGCGCCAGCAGGCCGGTTTCGCCGTCGCGCACGATTTCCACGAGGCCGCCCTGCGCGCTGGCGACGACCGGCAGCCCGGCCGCCATCGCCTCCACCGCCACCAGGCCGAAGGATTCCGGCGCGGTGGACGGCACCACCGCGATATCGCTGCCGAACCACAGCGGCCAGATATCGTCGATAAACGGAAACAGCGTGAAATGCGTACCCGCCGGCGACACGGCAATCGCATTCTCCAATTCCCGCCGCAGGTATTCCTTGCCGGGTGGCGGCCCGCCGGCGAGCACGAAGTGAAATGGCGCGATCGCGCCCTCGCGCAACAGGATTTCCGCCGCGGCCAGCAACACCTCATGGCCCTTGCCGCCGTTGATGCGGCCGGCCAATGTCACCAGCAGCGCGTTCGCGGGCGCGCCGATGCGCGCGCGCAGGTTTTCGCGCGCGAGCGCGGGACGCCCCGGCGCCGGCGCGATGCCGTTGTGAATGACCACGCTGCGCCGCGCCAGCGCCGGTTGCGCCGCGCGCAGCCAGTTCGCGGTCATGTTCGAATTCGCCACCACGCGATCCGCAAAACAGCGCGCCAGCAACGGCAGCGCGCGCGCCACCGCCTTGGGCGTTTCGATGACCTCGTGCACGTGCCACAAATGCGGCGCGCCGCGCCGGCGCGACCACAGGGCGCCGCCCAGCACCGCGAGTGTGTTCGAATGCACCGCCCGCACGTCCCTGCCGCCGACGATGGCATCGAGTTCGCGCAGGCAACGCCGCGCCGCCGCCGGCAGCGCGATCAATCCTTTCGGCGAATACAGCGCGCGGCTGATTTTCATCACTTCGGCGATATGCGTTTCGATGCCGAGCGCGCGCAGCGCATCCACCAGCGGCCCCGGCCCGGGCAGCGCCACCACCGGCGTGAAACTGGAGCCGCGCAGGCCCTCCACCAGCGCCAGCAGCATTTTGTCCGAGCCGTACAATTCGGCGGACTGGTGCACGAACAGAACGATCGAGCGCGCCTCGGCCACGGTTCGCGCTCCGGCGTCCCGCGTCGGCGATGCCGTCGACACGCGTTGCTGCGCCGTGTTCATCGCGAATGCCCCGCGCCGAATACCTCGCGCACCCGTTCCAGATAATCGAAACCCGCCTGCCGGGTGGGCTCGATCACCGAGCCTTCGCCGAATTCATTCCAGCAACAGATCACGCCCATGCGCAGGGTTTTCGCCGGTTGCGCATCCATCAGCGCGCGCGCCGCGCGCAAGTGCCTGGCGAACTCGTCGGCGCTGCCGACGGAGTCGTCGTGGCGCGGATCGCCGCTGCCGCCCCAGGGACGTTTATCCCAGCCCGCGCTCATCGGCACGATGTACGGCAGCGGCGCGTGCCCGACGATCCAGTTCCAGTTCATCCGATAGGCGTCGTCGAGTTCGGAAAAACTGCGCGAAGCCGGCGTGCGGCTCGCGCTGGAGCCCTTCAGTCCGAAGTGATAGTTGTAAGCCGACAGGGCGTCGAAGCCGAGTTCCGGAGCCTTGGTCTTGGCCCAGAATTCCAGCGCCGGCGTCGCCATCACGAAATAGATGCCCTTGAGGCCGGCGCGTACGGCCTGCTTGCGCGCGCGTTCGAGCAGATCCGGCGCGGGCGCGCCCATGCTTTTCGCGCTGTCGACCAGCTGGTCCGGAGAGAAAATGAAAATCACCGGCTTATCGTCGATGCGCAGGTATTCGGGCCGCGTCAGGTAATTGCGTACCCAGTACGCGACCATCGCATCGAAATCCGCGAGCGAGGACGAGGCCCAGTGATTGGCCCACAGCAGGGAAAAATGCACCTGCTGGCGCTGCGGCGCCTGCAGATACGCCTTGAGCGACTGTTCCAGCTGTGGCCCGCCGTTGCGCCAGTACCCATCGAAAACCACGTAATCGATCCCGTAGCGATGCATCCAGTCGAGCTGCGTGGACAGTGTTTCAACCGCGCCGTCGCAATACCAGCCAAGCTTCGGTTCGCGTTTCGGGTAGGGTTTGATCGCGGACCAGGGATCGGGCCCGCGCGCGCCGGGCGACCAGCCGGGATAATAAAAAACGCCGATGGAGTAATCCGATTCCTGCGCCAGCGCCGGCAGAGCCAGCGTCGTCGCCAGCAGCAACACACCGCAGCCGGCGGACATTCGCGCCGCCAGCCGGCGCGAGCGTGTTGTCGATGTCATTCGCATGAAGCTCACCTCACAATGCGCACAAACGCTCGATCACCGCGGCCACCATCGCATCGGCCCTGGCGCGCTCGATGCGCACCGCCTGCTCCATGCGCGCGCACATCGATTCGCGCTGCGCGCAGGCATTGGTGAACAGGGTGCGCAGGTGTTCGAGCGTGAACGCCCCGTCCCAGACGAAATCGCCAATGCCCAGCCGCGAGCAGATGCCGCTCACCTTGGGATCCAGGGCCAGTCCCACTACCGGAACGCCCAGCAGCGCCGCGATCACCACGCCGTGAAAACGCGTCGACAGCAGCAGATCGCAGCGTTTGAGCTCGTGCAGGAAATCGGCGACCGACAACACTTCCGGATCCCACACCGTGACGTTTTCGCCGCGCTCGCGCAGCCACGCGATCACAGCGCGATCCGCCGGCTCGCAAAAGGAAATCAGCCGGACCGTACCGCCGGCGCCGCGCAGCTCCTCGATGAAACGCAGCAAGGTATGCTCATAACTCGCGGCCGCCGTGCGGTAATCCCAACCGCGCACCACCACGCCGACAGTCCGCACCGAAGCGTCGGGCGGCGCCGGCAGCGCGAGCGGCGGCTGTTCCAGCGCGGCGCTGGCGAAACACAGGTCCGCGCCTTCGGAATAATTATCGAGGCCCCAGCGCTCCAGATCGGATTTACTGCGCTCGTCGCGAATCCAGATCTGCTCCAGCTCCGCCACCACGCGCCGCGAAGCCTGTTCGTTGCCGCTTTCGAACGGGCCGATGCCGATGCCCACGGCGAAACCGCGCGGCCGCGGCAGCATGCGGCGCAGCGCGTGGCGCGCCACGAAATGCAACGCGCCCTCCTCGCGCATGCGCGCGCGCAACCGCGCCAGCGCGCTGGCCTCCACCGCGGCGGCCGCGCCGGGAAAACTGTAAAACTGATTGCCGCCGGCAAAAATTTCCGCATCCCAGCGCGCCGGCATCGGATGCAGGCGCGCCACCAGCTCGGCCTGCGGCGCGATGCGGCGTATGTAGTGCGACTGCGCCGGCGCCGTGGCCGCGATACCGAGGCGGCGCACCGGCACGCCGCCGGCGATCAGTTTCACCGCCACCGCCAGCAACAGGTCATCGCCAAAATTGCGCTCGCCGAAAGCTCCGATCAATTTCACATTCAGCATCGTCAATTCACCCTTCAACTGTGACCGCGGATAGAGGATCGTTCGAAACGCCCGCGCGCTTCGCGCCAACAACGGCAATGCATTTCCGTACCGCGCATGACCACGTCATCGAGACAGGGCCGCATCATCAGGACATGACCGGCCATCAGGTTTTGGAGACCGCGACCATCGGCGCGCCGCGCAGGCGCAGCGCGAACGGCAGGGCCAGCACTCCCCACAACAGCGAATACAGCGCGCCGACCGCCAGCAACAACGGCCATCCCTGCCAATGCCCGAAGCGCAACACCGCCGCGACCGCGCCGCCGCCGACAGCGCAGAACAGCAAGGGCGCAGTCAACGCGGCGCCGAGTTCGAGAAAGCCGACATGCAACTGCTGGCGCGCGGCGGCCACCACGAAAATCGCGCCGAAACCCTGCGCGCACAGCAAGGCGCCCGCCACCACGCCGATGTCGTGCAAGGGCAGCAAGACCATCATCGACAGGGCGCAGCCCACGCGCAGCGCGGTGAGATGCAGCGAAATACGCGCATTGCCGCGCGCCTGAATGGCAACGCCCAGCAGAAACAGCGGCGTGCGCATCAGCGACAGCAACAGCAGCAATTGCAGGCACCAGATGCTCGCGCGCCATTTTTCCCCGAAGGCCAGCGGCACCGCCAAAGGCGCGGCGGCAATGACGAACACCAGCGGCGGAAACGCGATCCATCCCGCCAGCCGCAACAGCCGCAGCAAACTTTCCTTCAGCGCGTTTTGCTCGCCCTGCAGGCGCGAAAGAATGCCCAGCGCCGAATCCCAGATCGGTCCGGCCAGCATTTGCTGCCCCGCCTGCGCATTGCGGCTGGCGAAGCTGTATTGGCCGAGCGCGCCGAGGCCGATGCCATGCGCCACCCAGAATTCGAGTGCGCGCGCCTCCAGGTAATCGAGCAGTTTCGCGGCGGAAACACGGCTGGAGAAACCGAACAATTCGCGAAAGCGCAACGCGGAAAAAAACCGGCTCGGCCGCCACGGTTCGGAACCCCACAGCAGCGCGAGGCTCACCGCCTGATAAACCCATTGGTTGATCACGAAGGCCCAGGCGCCGTGGCCGCGCGCCGCCGTCGCCACCGCGGCCGCGCCGGCGAGCAGGTTCGCCAGCAAGGCGCGCCGCGCCAGCCACTGATAATTCAGATCGCGGCGCAGTTTCGCCGCCGGCACCACCGCCGCCGCCATCAATAAAAAAACTGGAGCGAGTCCCAGCATCAAGGTGGCGATGGCCGGCGCATCGAACATCTGCGCCAGCGGTTGCGCGCACAACGCCGCCAGCACCGCCAGCAAGGCGCCGATGGCGAGCGCGCCCCAGAATGCCGCGTTCAGATGTTCGGGCTGCAAATCCTCGCGCTGCACCAGCGCCGAACTCAGCCCCTGTTCAAGCACGGTTTCCGATAAGGCCAGCACCATGGCGGCAATGGCGAAGGCGCCGAAATCCTGCGGATTGAGCAGGCGCGCCAGCAGCAAAAAAATCAGCAGGCCAAGCCCGCGCGCGGTCCAGCTCTGCGCATAGGCCCAGGCCGTCGCCGCCAGCGCGCTGGGCGGCCGCGCCGGGCTCACGACGCCAGCTCCTGTTCGCGCTCCGGCTGCGCGGGCACGGCGCCGGTCAGCGCATCGAAACGTCCGCGCCATGCGCTCTTGGTGTAATGCGTCGCGATCAGGGCGCGGGCGCGCGCGCGCATCGCCGTGTAACGCGCGGGATTTGCCATCACCTGCAGCACGGCGCCGGCGAATGCCTGCGCGTCGTCGCGCACCAGATAATGCTGGCCATCGGCGCCGCCGATGCCTTCCGCGCCGATCGAGGTGCTCACCACCGCCGCGCCGGCCGCCATCGCTTCGAGCATTTTTATTTTGATGCCGCCGCCGGAGCGCAGCGGCACCACCACGGTCGCGGCGCTGGCGAGAAACGCCGTCAGGTTCGGCACGAAACCGAGAAACCGCACGCGCTCGTCCGCCAGCTCCAGCAATTCGGCGGGCGGATTCTTGCCGGCGATTTCCACTCGCGCCCGCGGCGCGCCCGCGCGGATGCGCGGCCATATCTCGCTCAGGAAATACGCCACGCCGTCGCGATTGGCGGGATGCGCGAAACCGCCGACGAAGCGGATCGTGTCCGCCGCCAGCGGCATGTCCTGCGCCGTTTCCGACAGCGTCAGCGGCACGCCCAGCACGCGCCCGCGCAGCGCCGGATTGTAGGCGCGCAGGCCGTGCAGGTCCTGTTCCGTCAGCGTGAACACCGCGTCGAAACGGGAATAAAAATGACGCTCATAACGCACCCAGGACAACCAGTCCCAGGCGCGTTCGAAACGCCGCCAGCCGCGCTGCGCCTGCGCAATCCGAAAAGAGGACACCGAAAAAGCGTCCTGCACATCCATGAACACCGGATAATCGCGCAGCACATCCACATACTGCGCCATCGGCGGAAACTGAAACACGACCAGATCGGGGCGGAAACGCGCGGCCACCGCGCGCAGCGTCCGCGCCATGCCGGCGCAGCGGTAGATCTCGGCATCCACCGGCCAGCCGCGGCGCCAGGCGCGCAGGCGCGCGAGCTTGGCGCGCAGCGCTCCCACCGGCAGCGGCACCGCGACGAAGTGACTGTGCGCGGCCAGATATTCTCTGGCCGCCACTTCCGCCCCCGGCGCTTCGAACGCCACCACCGCGATGTCGTTGCCTTCGCGCAACGCATCGAATTGCGCGAACGCGGCCACCGCTCCGCCGTGGCTGGAACAGGGGCCGTAGGAAAACGGAGCTACCAGCAATAAACGCATGCATTATCCCCGCAGCGGCACGCGGCCATCGATTTCGAACGCCGGCCGTGCGGCCGCCCGCGCATCGGTTTGCCGATGAGAGAACAGACCCGCGCGCGCCATGTGCCCGAGCAGGAGGAATACGAACAGGAAAAACGCGATGGATTCCGGCTCGAAGATAATGGGCAGGAACTGCATGTTGATGGCGAAGCCGACCAGCGCCGGCAATTGCAGGCGGCTGTGCCATACACCCGACAACAGCAGCAGCTGCAGCAGCACGAATGTCATCGCCGCGGGCAGGCCGAAATCGTAAATCAGCGCCAGCAGGCTGTTCTCCGCGTTGTGCACGTGGCCGGTGAATTGAAATGCCTTGGGCCCGACGGTGCCGTGCGGATAACCCAGCAGGAAATAGCGATCGACATCGCGCCAGGCTTCGACGAACGTTTCGATGTGGCCGCGCAGCGACGGGTCCTTGCCGGCCATGTTGAGTTCCACCCAGTGGCTGAAATAACCGTCGCTGATGAACTCGACGACGATCAACCCCAGGATGACGAATATCGCCAGCGCGAACGCGTATCCGATCAGCCTGCCGAACATGCGGCTTTGGTAAAAAGCGGGAATCGTCAGGAAACACAGGAACGCGAAAATCAGCAGCAACATCGCGCTGCGCGACAGCGAGGCGGCCAGCGCGGCGAGACTGAAAAGCAGCGACAGCCATTGCAGGCGGCGCGTGCCGGAGCCGACCCGCGCGGCGAACAGAATCAACGCGGACAGCAGCGCCGACAGCGCCGCGTAAGTGCCCAGGTTGTTCGGCGAAATGAACGGCAATCCCATGCGCATATACATGCCGCCCGCGATGAACCAGGCCGTGGCCAGCTTGCCGTCGTTGATCAGGATCCCGCGCCAGCGCGGCTCGACCTGCACCAGCGCGTATAAACCGAAGGCCGCGCCCACCAGCACCAGATTGAGCCACGCCTGTCCGCGCACCACGCGTTGCAATTGCTGCTCGTCGCAGCGTTGCAGGGCCACATGGCAGCCGATGAAAAACAGCAGCGGCATGACATAAAGACGCACGTAATAAGCGCCCTCCAGCATCCGTCCCTCGAACGCCGCCACCAGCAGGTAAATACACAGCACCGTGACGATGCCCACGCTGCACACGGCCACGCGTTTTTCCTGAAAATATTCGAGATGCAGGCAGCCCCAGAGAAACAGCAACAGCAGCAGCGGCTCGCGCACCAGGCTGAGCACGTCGGGCATGCCCATGAGCTGGCAGACCTGCCGCAGGAATTGCGTGGTCAGCGCCAGCAGCAGGAAGACAAAAATGCCCAGCAGCGGCTTGTTCACATCGCTCACAACGGCGTTCCCAGGTTGCGCAGCCCCAGGCCGGCGCTCATGAGAAAACCCGCGGCCCGACCGTAGGCGCGGAATTTTTCCCGCGCCAGCGCCCGTTGCCGCCCGGAAAATGTCCGCGCCCAATAGCAGGCGCTGCGCGCGAGAAAAACCGATCCCAGCCCGAGCCCCACCGCCATGCGCAGACCGCCGCCGAAATGTTTGGAGACATACAGCAGATACGAGCGGCTGGTGCGCATCAGCGTGGTTTCGCCCGCCCAGATTTTGCCGGCGCCTTCGTAATGCAGCACTGTGCCGGCCGGCGCGTAGGCCACCGCGTAACCGTGCATGCGCACCCGGCGGCAGTAGTCGACGTCCTCGCAATACATGAAGAATTTTTCGTCGAGCCCGCCGAGGCGCCGCCATAAGTCGCGGCGCGTCAACAGGCAGGCTCCGGATACCCAGTCGACCGCGCCGCGATACTGGCGATAAAACTCATCGCGGTTTTCCACGCGCTTGAAACAGCGCGCGATGTTGAAACGCCCGAGGCCGAGCCAGGACAACACGATGCGCGCCGGCGTGTGTTCGAAGCCGACCGAAAGCTGGCGGCGGCCATCGGCATAGCGCAGGGCGCAACCGGCCGCGCCCACCGAGGAATCGCGCATCACATCGACCAGATCGCGCAGGGAATCCAGGCACTCGGTGTCGTTGTTGAGCAGAAGCAGCAGCTCGCCGCGCGCCAGTCGCGCGCCGACATTATTGCCGGCGGCGAATCCCAGGTTGGTCTCGCTGCGCAACAGGCGCGCTTCCGGAAATTCGTTCGCGATCAAATCGCAGCTGGCGTCGCGCGACGCATTGTCGACCACGATCACTTCGTGGCTGACTTCCGCCAGCGCACGCCGCAGCGATTGCAGGCAATCGCGCATGAAATGCTCGCCGTTGTAATTGACGATGATCACCGACAATCGCGGTCTGTCCACAGCGGTCAACAAGGCTCCGGCTCCCACAGTCCAGGCGTCAGTCCGGCACACCGATACGCCTCGCATGTACCCGATACTTTTTTTCCACACACTTTTTTCCACATGGTCTTTTTCCACACACTTCGTTTCCCGCGCGATATGGCGCGCCAGGATGCGGCCGGCAACAGGCGCGGCCAGCGCTCACAGCGCGCCGATCAGCAGACGGCGGCTGTCCGCGGGCAATACCCGCAGCAGATCGCGCACGAAATCGTCCTGCGCCGCGAACGCAGCATCCGCCGGCATGCCGATGGTCGACACGCGAAACAGCAGGCCGTCGGGAACGACGCCGCGCAGTCCGTATTCAAGACGCGCAAAACCCTGTTCGAGATTGCCGCGCACCGGGCGGTCGCCGATGCGCACCCAATAAGTCAGCGGTTCGTAGCGCTGGCCCTGCGTCATGATCAAACGCATCACCGGTATTTCGGCGCTGCGCGCGTCCAGGGTGTCGAGCCGTCGCCCCGCTTCCTGAAAACCCTGCGCCGGATAACACACCTCGGGACGATGCACCTGCAGGCCACGGCTTTGCACGCCGCCATAGGCGATGACGAGAATCACGCTGCGGCCTTTGCGATCCTGGTAAATGCGCGTCAGCGTCTGGTCGTAGATTTTGTCGAGCTGCGCCTGCACGGCGCCGGAAGGAATCGCGAGCGCGCGGTTGTCCTCGCGCCATCCGGCGAAATTCGCCGGCACCAGCGCGGCGAGATCGATGCGTTCGCGCGGCGCCGGCGGCAGCACCGGCGTCAGCGCCTGCGCCATCCAGGCCGCGACCAGCATCGCCAGCAACGCCACAATGGCCGACAGACGCGGCGCTCTCATCGCACCGCGCTCCGGCGCCGCAATCCGGCCAGCGCCTGCAACCCGGCGTCGAGCACGAACAACAACAGCAGCGCCACCGCGAACAACAGCATGCCGATGGCGCCGTGCAAGGCGCCCTGGGCCAGCGCATCGCCGCCGTGATAAGTCACCAGCGACAGAATCACCACGCGCGCGACATTGGCGGCGAAAGCGATCGGCAGGATGCTCGCCACCATCAGCGCGTTATGCCAACGGCTCGGCCGCCGTATCGCGTAAATAAAGAAAAGCCCGAGCGCCATCAGCGCGAACAGGGAATGCAAACCCGAGCAGGCGTCGGCCACCAGCAATTGATAATGGCCGAGAGTCAGCATGACGCCGTTGCGCGCCACCGCGTAGCCGGCGCTGTACAAGGCCTGTTCCGCGGCGACGGACACCCATTGCTTGAGCGTGCCGGTCAGCGCGTCGACCAGCACGCCCGGCAAGGGAATCAGGAACACGAGATACAGCAGCGGAAACCACAGCGCCCGCAACGCGGCCGCGCCCTTGGTCAACAGCAGCAGGCCGGCCGCGATGGGAATCAGCGAACCGACTTCGCCCACCAGGATATTCTGCGAACGGCCGACCACGTAGAGCAGCAGGCCGGCGCCGAACAGCAGCCAGCCCGCCACGGGACAAGGCCGTTCATCGAGTTGTTGCAACAGCGCGCGCTGCCACCAGAACAAACCCAGCACCGCGAGTAGAATGAATGGCCCGTAGGATTGGTCCTCGGTGCTCCACACGCCGCGCATCAGATCGACGAAGGTCGGCACATACAAAACCAGCAGCCCCACGGCCGGCAGCCAGTATGGCAACAGGCCCGGGTCCCGCCGCCTGGTCGCTGTCAGTTGCATTTCCGCCATCAAGTCTCCACCCGAAATAATTCCGCCGCCCGATGTCACTGCACAGCACTGCGAGGCAGCGCCCGTCGAAAACCGGCATGCGCGACGCGCGTTTCACGGGGCGCGCCGCGCCTGTATAAAACCGTTATTGATTGATGACCGCTCCCACCACCGCGACGCCCACCGAGGTCAGATGTTCCTTGAGCCGGGCGACCTCGCTCATTTTCGAATGATGGCGGCGCGTCGCCAGCAGACAGCCGCCGGCCACCGCGGCGACGATCTGGGCGTCGACGCTGACCGCCGCCGGCGCGGTGTCGATGAATATCGCGTCGTATTCGTCCGCCGCCTGGCGCAGCAGATGCAGCAGCGTGGGCCGGCTCAGCAATTCCTGGGGATTGGGCGGCACCGCGCCGGCGCACAACAGCGACAAATCGCGCAGTCCTTCGATTCGCGCCACGCTGTCCTGCAACAGCGCGCGCCCGGTCAGCACGCTGGTCGCGCCGACGCCGTTGTCCACGCCGAAGAATTCATGCAGGCGCGGCCTGCGCAAATGCGTGTCGATCAACAAGGTGCGCAGTCCCAGTTGCGCGAAGGCCACGCCGAGATTCGCGGTCAGTGTGCTGCAGCCGTCGCCGGCGCGGCTGCCGGCCAGCGTCAGCAGGCGACGGCGTCCGGTGAACCAGCGCAACAACAACTGGCTGCGCAGGGCGCGCAGCATTTCGGCCTGCTCGCTGAACGGCTGGCGCGCGATGACCAGGCTCTCGCTGAAAACCTGCGCATCCATCGGCAAGGGATATTCGAACTGATGCGACAGCGCCCACAGGAGATCCTGCTCGGAAATCACGCCGAGCCGCAGCGCCGTTTCGCCAAAGCGCCGCCGTGTGTTTTTCTGCTCCAGCAGGACGCGCTTGACGTCCGTTTCGGAAATCCGGCCTTCGTCCAGCAGCAACTTCCCAATGCGAATTTCCACGCGGCTGGACAGCGTTGGAATAGCTTCAACAATGTTGGCTCGTTTATCCATGACAGATCCCGGCATCAAAAAGAGAACACGGCATTCAATGCTGCTCGATGAGCAGCCCCTGGGGTGCGGCAAGGGCTTTCGATCTGGCGAACAACGACAGTTCGGCCAGCACCGGTACATCCAGCTCGATCATCAGATCCGCGCGGGTGCGCAGGCGCCGGTCGCGCAATTCCGCCAGCAGCGCGAAGCTCGCGCCGAGCACGCAGCCGACCAAAATGGAAAGGATCGAATTCAACAACACGCGCGGCTTCGCCGGCCGCATCGGCGGAATGGCCGGGCTCAGGATGGAAACGCCGCTCTGGTCGAGGCGGCTTTCGAGGCGGACCTGGGCCGCGCGCTGCAGGGCGGCGTCGTAGGCGCGCTGCGCATTTTCCACGCCGCGGCTGAGCACGGCGAAACCGTCGCTTTCCTGCTTCAACGCCAGGATGCGCGCTTTTTGCTGATCCAGCGCCTGCTGCAATTCATGCTCGCGCTGCTGCGCCAGTTGCGCGGTCTGGTTGATCGAGCCGCGCGCCACATTGAGTTCGGAATTCAATTTGCCGCGCAGCGTCGCCAGCTCCGCCGCCGCGCCGATGTACTCCGGGTGATTGCGATCGTAGCGCTGCGAGATCTGCGCGAATTTACCCTCGGCGCGCACCAGATCGGCCTTCAGGTTCTGCAGCAGCGGATTGCCGAGAATATCCGGCAGCTCCTGCAGGCGGCCGCGATTGGCGATGTCGTTCATCTGCTTGACCTTGCTCATGGCGTCGGCGGTGTTGGCCTGCGCCGTCACCAGCTGCGCGGAAATTTCAGCGAGGCTGGCATTCTCGACATCGGAGCGCTCCTCGCCGGTCACGAAATTGTGATCGCGCTGAAACGCCGCCAGCCTGGACTGCGCCGCCTCGACATTGGCGCGCAGGCCTTCGGTCTGTTCGCCGAACCATTTCGCCTGGCGCCGCGCCGGATCGGCGGCCAATTCGAGGCCGACCTGCACATAGGCCTGCGCAAACGCGTTGGCGAGATCGGCGGCATACTGGGGATCGCGGCCCTCGTACAAAATATCGATGACGCTGCTTTCCCGCGACGGCTTGATATCCAGGTCCTGCAGCAGTTTTTCCGCGATCCAGTCGCGCGGCGAACCGTTGCCGCCGGTGTCTTCGCGGAATTTGTCGCGCAGCGACGGCACATCCGCCAGACGCAATTTATCCACCACTTTCAGCGCCACGCTGTGGCTGCCGATGATGTCCATCTGCGTCGCCATGTATCCCTGCGCCAGCTGGCTGGGCATGATCATGCCGGTGATCGGATCGGTGCCTTTCGAATCGAGCACCACGGAAACATCCGCGACGTACGATTTCGGCAGCAGCAGGCTCAGCGCCAACGTCAGGCCGAACACCACGCCCAGGGTCGCGAGGAAAACGATCTTGCGCGCGCTGAAAATCGCCAGCAGTTGTTTTAAATTCATTGCGATGGATCCGTTCGTTCGTGTTGTGGAGCCGCGCGCCGTTGCGGATGCCGGCCGCGGCTCCGGGCGCTGTCAGAACCAGCTTTCCTTGACGTAAAGCACGTCGTCCTGTTGCAGGCGGTCGGAGCCGTTGACAACGACTTCCTGTTC
>Ga0153956_1002165_pt1 | contig 15142 bp, 16 predicted proteins | sample TSFL040MetaG_FD_104704 | JGI IMG/M metagenome (GOLD analysis project Ga0153956, IMG submission 104704) | Attine ant fungus gardens microbial communities from Florida, USA - TSFL040 MetaG | ecosystem: Host-associated > Fungi > Mycelium > Unclassified | place: USA: Florida, Wekiwa Springs... | reverse complement strand
GAGCACTATGTAGAGTCGCGCAAGCAAGGCTACATCGATTTTCTCAAGGCCAGCCGAATGAAGATGGGGGTGGTTTCTCCACTCGAGCGAAGGCCGGGCACCGCAAGCCTGTTCGCTATGGCCAGCCTGAGCGGCGTGCCCGTGAGACGGGTCGTGGCGCAGGCCGCAGCCGTCCTGGGCGACTTCGCAAAGGGCAAGGCGGAGATGCTCGGATTGAACCCGGCAATTTCCGTCGATGAGGCCATCGCGCTGCGATCCTTAACGACCATTCAGCGCGATATCCTGAACTGGATCGCTGAAGGGAAATCGAACCTGGATATCGCGACGATTCTCAATCTCCCGGAACGGAGCGTGCGTTATCACGTCAGCGAGATCCTCCGAAAGCTATGCGTCGTGAGCCGCGCGCAGGCCGCATCGATCGGACGTGCGGGCCTGCCACTGAGATAGCATTCCGAGTGCGGCGAGCGTCACCTCAAATGCGTGGACCAATGCGGCTGCGATTTCGATTGTCAGCCAGCGTGGTCCGAGCTGAGGATTGGAATATGTTCGAGGTCGTTTCGATCCGTCTCTGTCATTGGCGATTGATTAGGTTTAATTCGCGGTAAAGTCCGATGGACTTCAAAGTTGAAATGAGCCATCGATATTGGCGTCGCGGTTTTGAGATATTGGTAAACGCGGACGCTTCAGCCACGCTGCTGGTCTTTATTTGTTAAGCATCTGCCATCGCGACTCCAAAGCCATGTCATTGGCAAGTGGCGAAGTCGCCAAGCGGTTGCAGGCGGCCTGTCGTGCTATCGACATGCGTCGTGCCCTCGTCGGCACTCAAGCAGTATTGGAAGGAGTGACCGGTGGGCGAGCCGACCGAGCTCGGAAAGCATGAGAACGAGCGACCATACAATCTGACTGTTGCCGAGCGTGCCCTGATGGATGCGCAGGGCAAGGCGCTTTTGGTGTTGGTCACTGCGTTGCAGAGTCGCGGTCTGGTCGACCGAATAGAATTTGGAAAGCTGCTTGGCATGTTCGCCGTGTTGGAGGCTGAGAATCACAACCTCCAAGGCGACATTCTCGCCTACTGGGCGAGTCTGATGCAGGAAACGTTCTAGCTAATAGCTCAACATAAGCCGAGGTCGATGTCTTGCGGGTGTTCCCGAGCAACGGGGGCTGCAAGCGTGGGCCTACGACGCCGTCTCTCCGTCATATAACAACGCGAAAGGGACGAGCCCGGAAGGCGAACGGGTGCGTATATGAATGTTCGACATCTTCGCTATTTTATAGCCGCTTCCGAGCATGGAAGTTTTCGAAAGGCGAGCGCGGCTTTGGGCGTGCAAGAATCGACGATCAGTCGACGGGTGCGCGACCTTGAAGATGGGCTTGGAGCGGCCGTTTTTCATCGCCACAGCGGCGGCGTGGTCTTGACCGTCTCGGGTCAACGCCTGCTGGAACCGGCGCGCAATCTCCTACGCTATATGAATCAGACCGCGGATATCGTGGACGCGATCGGGCGTGTGAGAGATGGTCACCTGCGGATCGGCATATACTCGTCGCTGGCGTCAGGATTTCTCGTCGGGCTGCTTCAACATTTTTCCAATCTGCATGGTGGTGTCGATCTGGAGATCGCCGACGGTAATCCGGCAGAGCATGCGGCGGCGATCCGACAACTCCGCCTCGATGTGGCATTTCTGACCGGGGCGGTGGAATGGCCTCAGTGCGACAAGGCGTATCTGTGGTCGGAGCGTGTGTATGCAGTGCTGCCCGAGTCACATGTGTTGGCCGAGAAGGAAGAGGTGCGCTGGCCGGATCTGTGCGATGAGAAATTCATCGTGAGCGACGCAGCGCCGGGCCAGGAAATCCACGACTACCTGGTGCAGCGCCTCGCCGATCTCGGGCGCCATCCGAAAATCCAGGCGCAGTTTGTCGGGCGGGATAATCTGCTCACACTGGTCGCGCTTGGCAGGGGCCTAACTGTGACTAGCGAGGCGACGACAGCGGCACGAATGCCTGGCATTTGCTATCGCCCGATCGCAGGCGAGATTTTGCCATTCAGCGCCGTGTGGTCGCCCCGCAATGACAATCCAGCGCTCAGACGCTTCATTAGCATGGCGAAAACGTTATCGCGTCAAATGGCGCAGAAGATCGCAAGCTGACGGATTGCGCCCGATCAGCTCGTTCAGCAACGGCGATGTGTGATGACGATCTTCCTGCGGTGAGCGCAGAAATCTAATAAATATCGCTCTGACAAGTGGCGAGGTCGCCAAGCAATTGCATGACGGAGTTATGGCAGTCTTCGAACGCCGTGCTCTGGTCGCGCTCTTCTATCGGGCGCGGCCTTCGCGAATCGGATGCGCGCGCCCGGCGGATGCGGACGGGTGATCCATAGTGACCAGCCTCAGCAAGATCAGGACATCCGGAAGGAGTGAAACAATTCGGAAGGAATAGGTAATGAAAAAGAGTTTCGTTAAAGCGTTGATGCTTTCAGCAATGGTGGCTGTTGCGGGAACGCCCGCTGCCTTTGCTCAGGAGAAGCCGCAAGGGCAGCAGACCCTCGTCTCCATGGGATCGGTTTCCGACAAGGGGAAGCCGATCCCGGTTGATCCGCCCAAGAGTGGCGAGACCAATTCGGCTCCAGCGCCACGCGCACCGGCGCCGCCGCTAACCGCAATGTGGGTCTATGCCGTCGGCTCGACGAATTGCGGATGGGAATACACGGCCGGCCTGACGACGACGACCTGCGACCATGGCGGGCCTGAATTGCGGACCGCTGTCCTCGAAATCGGCTATGGCGCAAGCCGCGTCGCCTGGATGAACAGCGGGCTGGTGCCGTCGGGCAGCATGTACGCGAGTACGCCTGTATGCGTGACTGGCGGCTATTACACTTGGCCCTGCACAGCAGGTCAGACCGTCGTCGGTTTTCTGAACGAGTATAACCTCGACGGCAATCAGTCGGGGCTGTTCAAATATCAGAACACGTCTTCTAACTCACCGTTCAACACCATGTCGGTCCAGATCAATATTCTCTGATCTGTTCACATCACAGTGAGATGGTTGTTCACCTGGCACAGGCCCGTCGCCGTGGTCAGGTGGACAGCCGCGGCGTGTAAGGCCGCGGTTCAGACGGGCTTTCGACGATCGACTTCAGGCACGAACATCAAGACCGAAGGCCTGGCCTTGCTCTTTCTGCATGATGCTCATGGCGGAGGCGAGCATCTTCAATGTCGTGTCGTCGTTACGCGATAGCGCGCCGTCGATGCCGTCACGCACCTTCTGCGTGAAGTCGTATCGCGTGTTGTCGCTGGCGGCGGGAATTTCGCCCGCGGCCCCGCCTGCCGGAATTTTCATCGTCATCGCCATGAAGGGGCGGCTGTCATCAAGAGACATTTGTCCGCTACGGATTTGACTGTTGACCCAGTCCCGCATGTCCTCGCGCGTCATATTCGTGAAGTCGGTCTGTTTGACGCCGCCGGCTTGTGTCGTGCTCAATGCCTCCGCGAAGGATGTGGTGGTCGCTGCGCCGCTGGTGGCGGGCTGAGTACGCTGGCCTGTGTAGAGGTAGGTTGTTGGCCCATCTATTCTCATCGGTTCGTCTCCCTGTCCCGTCGTTACCTTGATGTCGCAAGCAAAACTTGCGCCAATCTTACGTGAACGAATCCCGCATTGAACAAAGTGGGTTAATTTTCTGCAAAGAAGGGCGTGGCCTGGCGTGCTGTCAGGCAGTTGGCGCGGGCTTTGTGCCGAGGAACCGACAAGCGATCCCAACATCGGGTTCTGGTCGCGGGCGTGGGCCCCGCGGGGAGAGCGAGGCAAAATTGTCCGTCGCCCGGCAATTCCTACCGAGAGCGAGAAGGAAAGGACGGGATGCGCCGGACTATGAGGCGGCGTCGGTCGCCGGCTTCTGCCGGCGAGCCTTGGCGAAGGCGCGATCGGTAGCGATGAACCGTTCGAGCATGGGGACGATGAGTTGCACCGGATCGCGCACTGGCTGGCCTGTCTGGCGCCCCAGGACGTCGGCATAGGCGGTAAGATCGCGATGAAGCGACGCTGGCAATTCCAGCGTCGCTTTCACCGGCTTCTCCTCGAGGATGGGACCGAGCTTCAGCTTCGTCATGTCAGCCTCTGTAGGGTTCGAGGACGAGATCGCGCGTAACGATGACGCGAACCGGAAAGCCAGGCCGGATGGTCAGAGTCGGCGGGACTTGCATCTGGCGGCGGATGATTTGCTGACCGGCGTCGTTGATGGTGTCCTGTCCCCCGTTGCGGATGGCGCGTAGAAGCCGATCGTCATCATCGACCGCGAGTTCAGCTCCGACGGACAGAAGTGTCGACAGACCTGCGGCTTTCGCGAGATCCCACCAGTGGTAGTCGACGCCATCCTGAAGGCCAGCATAGCCTTCTGCGTCGGCGCCGGGTTGCCGCTCGAGCACGATTGAGCGGCCGTTGGGGAAAATCAGGCGGCTCCAGACCAGCAGCACGCGGCTTTGGCCGTTGCCGATGTCATTGCTGTATTGTCCGATGAGGCGCGTGCCCTGCGGAACGACGAGGATGCGACCGGTCGGGCTGTCATAGATGTTCTCGGTGACCTGCGCGGTGATCTGGCCTGGGAGATCAGAACGGATGCCGGTGATCAGCGCGGCGGAAATCACTGAGCCCGCCTGCAGGACATAGGGTGACGCCGGGGCCACGACTCGATCCGCCGCGACCGTGCGACGATCGACGGGACCATTGAGGAAGGCATTCTGGCGATCGACGGCGGTCGGGCTGCCGGGTTGGCCAGCAAGGTTGAGTCCGTTGATTCCGGAGGCGGAAGCGCCGGCCGTCGGCGAGCTGGCCGTGGCCGGTGCGGTCTGGAAGAAGACGCGGCTTGTGCGCGCCGCTTCGATTTCTGCGAGGCGGCGTTGCGTGGCGGGGTCGGGTTGAGGTGACGCGGCAGGTGGCGCTCCGATCGCCGGCGGCGTGACCGGCTGTCCGCGGTTTTGTGCGCTCAGGATCGGGCGTCCGAGGTCACCGGGCAGCGCCGGGCCGAGGACCGGGCCGGTGTAATCACGCGGCAAGCCGGCGAGGCCATCAGCCGTCGCACGGTTGTCGGTCGAGTAGAGCTCCTCGGCGGGCTTGCCGGTGTTGTGGGTCTGAAGCGCGTAGATCAGCGCGCCGCCTATGCCGACACAAGCTACGAGGCCCGCGCCGGCAAGAACCTTGCGCGAGAGGCGCGTGACCCGCGGTAGATCGGCGCGCAGGCGCATGGGGGCCGCGGTATCGGTCGCGGCTGTGGTTTGGGGTTGCTCTTGCTGCGGTTGCGGTTGCGGTTCGGTGAGGTCGATTTCAGTGTCGCTCATGATGCGGGCTTTCCATCGGTGCGCACGATCCTGACTGTCTGCTGCTGCTTGCCGCTGCCGAGACGCAGCTCGGCCGCGCCGAAGATGCGATCGACGATCAGGATGTTCTGGAAGATTCGGCTGTTGACGATCTGCGCTTCGCCGTCCGAGCCGAGAACGAAGATGGGCGGCATTTCGCCCTGGGCGACGCCGCGCGGAAATTCGATGTAGACCTTGCGGCCGTCGTCAAAGACCGAGACCGGCCGCCACGGCGGGGTGTCGCCGGTGATGCCGTATCGATATTTGCGAGCCGCAGCATTCGGAATGGCGGGTGTCGCCGGCACGCTCACGCGCTGCGATGCCGGAGGCTCCGGATAGGCCCAGGCTACGGAGGGCATGTAGGGCCCATCCCCTGCCCTGAGCTCCAGCATGTAGATGCGGCGGTCGGTCGTGATGACGAGGTTGGTCGTGATCTCGGCCCGCGTCGGCTTCACCAGGACATGGACGCGCCGTGTAAGGCCGGAGCCGCTTTCGGTATCCCCGATGATCCAGCGCGCGGTGTCGCCGGCAGCAATCGGACCTGCGCCGGTCAGACTCTCGCCGGGCTCGAGCGCGATGTTCGTGATCTGCCCGGGTGCGGCATAGACTTGGTAGAGCGCGCCTTCGCTCCACGGATAGATCTGGATGGCGTTATAATAGCCTTCGCGCCGCGGTTCGACGCGGGCGGCGGCATTGGCGTTCTGCACGCGGCCCGTCGGCGTGTTGGCGGCGGTCCCACCATGCGACGGCGTCCAGCCCGGCGGCGTGTAGAGCGGCTTGGGCCGTTCCTCGGTGACGGGGGCGGGCGCGGTCGGCAGAGGTGGCACGTCGCTGTCGTAGACGATGGATGGCGGCTTGTAGGTCGCGCATCCCGCCAACATCGTGGCCGAAAGAAGCGCAAGCGCCAAAGCGGATTTACGGAAAGCCGGAGAACCGACCATGCGGAAAGACGCGGTCATTGGGACATCTCCCGCGACCAGGAAATGGCGTTGACGTAGATTCCCAGCGGATTGGACTTGAGTCGTTCGGCGTCACGCGGGGTCTGGATCACGATGGTGAGGATCGCGGTCCACCGCTCGGTGGCAGCGAGTTGTCCGTTCTCATATCGCTTCTCGGTCCAGGCGACGCGGAACGAGTTCGGCGATGCGCGCAGCACGCTGGAGACCTCGACAGCAATCTGCGATTTGCCGACACGGGCGAATGGGTCGTTGGCGCGTGCATAGTCGTTGAGGGCCGTCGCGCCGCGATCGGTCGTCCATTCGTATGCCCGGAGCCAGTTCTGGCGGACGATAATCGCGTCGGCCGGGATCGAGCGGACCTGCTCGATGAAGCGGGCAAGATGCCAAGCGATCTGTGGATCGGTCGGGCGATAGTCGGCGGTGGCCGGCGCGACGCTCTGGGCCTGGCCGAGGCGATCGACCTGAACAACCCAGGGGACGATGGTGCCATGGGCCGATTGCCAGACAAGCGCGGCGGCGAAACCGGCAGAGAGGAAGAGTGAGCCGAAAGCCATGTAGCGCCAGTTCCGCGCCTGGACGCGGGCAGAGCCGATGCGGTCATCCCAGACCTGCGCGGCACGCTGATAGGGCGTCTCCGGCTCTGGCGATTTCCCATAGTGGGCGGAGGGTCGTTTGAAGATCGTCATCAGTGGTTGCCTTCAGAAAGGTTGATGGAGGAGCCGCCGCCATGGCTGTCGCCGGACTTCACGGCGTGAGCAGCGAGGGTGACGCCGTGCGCGAGGTTCTGGCCGCGCTTCATGCGCCTGGCCCAATCCGGCGGGCCGTCGCGCGGTGCGGCGGAGGCTTCACTCGCTGCCTCCGATCCGGGGATCGTGCCTTGGGTCGAGGTGCCCCCCGTCGCGCCGAACGCGGCCTTCGCGCCGTCCGAGAAGCTGGACTTCATGCTCTCGGCGGCACGCGAGGTTGCGCGCTTAAGGGGCGAAGTGGCCGCGGCGCCGGCAGCGCGCGCGACACCGCCCAAGCCACCGGCGACACCGGAAGCTCCAGACTTTCCGAGAGACCCGAGGCTATACGCGGCGGAGGCGCCACCGGCCGCCGCTGCACCGCCACGCATCGCGGCGGCGCCTCCTGACATTGCAGCGGCACCTCCCTTGACGGCGAGGCCAGCGACACCGCCGGCGGCCATCGCGGCGCCACCGACGGCGAGACCCGTGCCGACAGCGGCACCAGCGCCGAGTTGAGGACCGCCACTGACGAGGCCGGCGGCGATGCCGGGGCCGAAGATCCCGAGACCGAGCAGCGACAGCGCGGCGAGCACGACAGCCATGGCGTCGTCGATGGTCGGGGTCTGACCTCCGAATCCTTGTGTGAACTGGCTGAAGAGCGTCGAGCCGATGCCGATAATGACGGCGAGCACCAGCACCTTGATGCCGGACGAGATCACGTTGCCGAGCACGCGCTCGGCCATGAATGCCGTTTTCCCGAATAAGCCGAACGGGATGAGCACGAAGCCGGCGAGCGTCGTCAACTTGAATTCGATGAGGGTGACGAAGAGCTGGACGGCAAGGATGAAGAAGGCCAGCAGCACGAGGGCCCACGCGAAGAGCAGGCAGGCGATCTGGATGAAGTTCTCGAAGAAGGACACCCAGCCCATCAGATCCGAGATGGATTCGAGCAACGGGCGCGCGGCATCGAGGCCAGTTTGCGCAACCTTGCCGGGACGCATCAGATCTTGCGTGGTAAAGCCGGTGCCTGATGCTTTGAGCCCGAGGCCGGCGAAGGACTCGAAGATGATCCGGGCCAGATTATTCCAGTTGCCAATGATGTAGGCGAACGCGCCGACGAAGAGCGTCTTTTTGACGAGACGCGCGAAAATGTCGTCGTCAGCGCCCCAGCTCCAGAAGAGCGCGGCGAGCGTCACGTCGATCACGATCAGGGTCGTTGCGATGAACGAGACCTCACCGCCCAGGAGGCCGAAGCCGGAATTAATGTAGGAGGTGAAGACCCCCAGGAAGTTGTCGATGACGCCGGTGCCGCCCATGGCTCACTCTCCTTCTGCAGGTGGCACGGCGGGCGCTGCCGTCCGGCCGAGGAAACGATCGCGGGTCTCGGCCCAGACGCGCATGCAGGCGGAATCGCTGGCCGCGGCTTGGCCAAGCTGCTGGCACCGGCGCTGCTCCTCACGCAGCGGATCGTGCGACACTGCGACGGGACGAGCGGGCGCGGGCTGGGGCGCCTGATCTTTCCGGGTCATCTCGATTGCCGTCGCCGTGATGGCGAGGGCGACGAAGGTCACAGCGCCCAGCCGGGCCAGCATCTTGCCGTCCATGGCTGCGCTCCTAGTTGCCGCTATTGCCGAACATCTGGGCGTTGCCGGGCTGATAGCCGGAGCCCGGCGTAAGGAAGCGTCGGCGCTGCTCGCGACCCTGATCGGCGGCGGCGGCGCGTTCGGCCTCGGTGAGCGCGGTTGCGCGGCCGTTGGCCGAGATCAGCGCGACCAAGTCCGAGAGCTGCTGCGACTGGAGCGCCAGGAGCTGGTTGCCGGCCTGTGTCGCCTGCAGCGCACCTGATGCGCCCTGGCTCTGGCTGATGAGCGCGGACATCTCCGCGCGGTTGGTGTCGATGTTGCCGACGACACCCGCCTGAATGCGCATGGAGTCCTGAAGGCCGCCGACCGTGTTCTGCCAGCGGGTCCGGGCGTCGGCGACGAGTTGGGCGTCGGTCGACGACAGCGAGACGCGGCCATATTGCTGTTGGAACATGCGGTCGACGTTCTGGACGTCGAAGGCGATGTTCTGCGCCTGTTGCAGGAGCTGCTGGGTACGCTGGACGTTCTGCTGGAGCGTCTGAAGCGACGAATATGGCAGGCTCGCCAGATTCTTGGCCTGGTTGATGAGGCTTTGCGCCTCGTTCTGAAGCGAACGGATCTGATTGTTGATTTGCTCGAGCGAGCGGGCTGCCGTCAGGACGTTCTGCGCGTAGTTGGTCGGATCGTAGACGATGCCGCCGAAGCCGAATTGTGCATACGCTGGCGCGGTCAGCATGGGCGATGCGGCGAGCGGCATCGCGAGGACGAAGGCTGCGAGCGACAGCGCGCGCGGCCGTGAACGATGGGTGATCATGACTGTTACTCCTTTTCGGGCTGCTGGGGGGTGAGGTTCGTGAGATCGGGGATCAGATCCGCGGCCCACGAAGCGCCGCGCAGGCGCAGCCATGCCGCGAGGAAGCCCTCGTGGCCGTGCTCGGCGATGGTGTTGGCGATCAGCGTCTGGTCGGTTTTGGAAGAAGCCGCGACCAGCGCCAGCCCGACCTCGGACAGGCCCAGCTCGAAGAGGCGATTGCCCCTGCGGCTCTGGCAGTAGTAGTCGCGCTTCGGCGTCGCGCGGGCGAGGATTTCGATCTGGCGATCGTTGAGTCCGAAGCGTCGGTAGATCGCCGTGATCTGCGGCTCGATCGCGCGCTCGTTCGGCAAGAGCAGCCGCGTGGGGCAGCTCTCGATGATGGCCGGCGCGATCGAGCTGTTGTCGATGTCGGAGAGCGATTGCGTGGCGAAGATGACGCTGGCGTTCTTCTTGCGCAGTGTTTTCAGCCACTCGCGCAACTGGCCTGCGAAGGCATCGTCATCGAGCGCGAGCCATCCTTCGTCTATGATGAGCAGCGTTGGGGAGCCGTCGAGGCGGTCACCGATCCGGTGGAACAGATAGGAGAGCACGGCGGGCGCCGCGCCGGTTCCGACGAGGCCCTCGATCTCGAACGCCTGAACCGACGCCGTGCCCAGATGCTCGATCTCGGCATCGAGCAGACGCCCATAGGGTCCGCCGACGCAATAAGGCCGCAGCGCCTGCTTCAGATCGTTGGATTGCAGCAGCACGGTCAGGCCCGTGATGGTGCGTTCCTCCACGGGCGCCGAGGCAAGCGAGCCGAGCGCGGACCAGAGGTGCTCTTTCACGTCGGGCGTGATGGTGATTCCTTCACGCACGAGGATCGCCGCGACCCAGTCGGCGGCCCAGGCGCGCTCCGGCGTGTCATGGATGCGTGCGAAGGGCTGCAACGAGACGGAAGCGTCGGCACTGTCGGTCAGGTCGCCGCCGAGGTCATGCCAGTCGCCGCCCATCGCCAGCGCCGCGGCGCGGATCGAACCGCCGAAGTCGAAGGCGAAGACCTGCGAGCCTTCGTAACGACGGAACTGCAAGGCCATGACGGCGAGCAGCACAGACTTGCCGGCGCCGGTCGGGCCCACCACCAGGGTATGACCGACGTCGCCGACATGGAGGGAAAACCGGAACGGGGTCGAGCCCTCGGTCTTGCCGAAGAGCAAGGGGGGCGCACCGAAATGCTCGTCCCGTTCCGGCCCCGCCCACACCGCCGACAGCGGGATCATGTGGGCGAGATTCAGCGTCGAGATGGGAGGCTGGCGGACGTTGGCGTAAACGTGCCCTGGCAGAGAGCCCAACCATGCGTCGACGGCGTTGATGGTCTCGGCCATGCAGGTGAAGTCACGGCCCTGGATGACCTTTTCGACGAGGCGCAGTTTCTCGTCGGCAATGCGTGGATCGTTGTCCCAGACCGTGATCGTGGCGGTCACATAGGTCTGGCCGGCATAGTCGGCGCCGAGCTCCTGAAGCGCGAGGTCCGCGTCGGCCGCTTTGTTGGCTGCGTCGGTGTCCACGAGGGCGGATGCCTCGTTGGTCATCACTTCCTTGAGGATCGCCGCGATGCTTTTGCGCTTGGCGAACCATTGGCGGCGGATCTTGGTCAGCAGCTTGGTCGCGTCGGTCTTGTCGAGCAGGATCGCGCGCGTCGACCAGCGATAGGGAAAGGCTAGGCGGTTGAGATCGTCGAGGATGCCGGGCGTAGTCGCGGTCGGGAATCCTACGATGGTGAGGATGCGCAGGTGTGCGCGGCCGAGCTGCGGCTCGAGGCCGCCGGTCAGCGGCTGATCGGCGAGCAGCGCGTCGAGATAGACCGGGGTTTCCGGCACGCGGACGCGGTGGCGCTTCGTCGACACCGTCGAATGGAGATAGGTGAGCGTCTCGCCGCTATCGAGCCAGGCGCACTCGGGCATGAACCCGTCGAGCAGCGCGATGACGCGATCGGTGCGATCGACGAATGTCCTGAGAACATCGTGCGGGTCGATGCCGGTGCGCTCGCGGCCCTCATAGAGCCAGGCTTCGGTACGCGCGGTATCCTCTGCCGGCGGAAGATAGGTGATGGTGAGGAAGTAGCCCGACACGTAATGCGCACCGGCTTCCTCAAAGTCGGCCTTGCGCTCGGCGTCGAGCAGTGCCGAGGCGGCATCGGGAAACTTGTCGGAGGGATAGATCGAGGCCTCATAGCGCTGCGCCTCGACGAAGATCGCCCAACCCGATCCGAGGCGGCGGAAGGCGTTGTTCAGCCGCCCCGCGACAGCCACGAGTTCGGCAGCGACCGCGGAGTCGAGATCGGGGCCACGGAAGCGCGCGGTGCGCTGGAACGAGCCGTCCTTGTTGAGGACGACGCCCTCGGCAACCAGGCCGACCCACGGCAGATAATCGGCAAGGCGGGTGGAGGTGCGGCGATATTCGGCAAGATTCATCATGGTGACGCGCCTCCTCAGACGGACAGATGAGCGGGGATGCGCAGGTGGCGGCGGCCGACATCGACGAAGAGCGGGTCGCGCTTGGCGGCCCAGACCGCGACGAAGTGGCCGATCGCCCAGATCGCCAGCCCGACCATCCAGAGGCGGAGGCCGAGCCCGACAGCGCCGGCGAGCGTGCCGTTCATGATGGCGATGGCGCGGGGGGCGCCGCCGAGCAGAATATGCTCGGTCAGCGCCCTATGGACCGGGACGGTGAATCCCGGCACTTCGGCAAGCTGTTCGAGAACAGCAGCCATCAGACCAGCGCTCCGCCGCCGAACTGGAAGAAGGTCAGGAAGAAGGAGCTGGCCGCGAAGGCGATCGACAGGCCGAACACGATCTGAATCAGTCGACGGAAACCGCCGCTGGTGTCGCCGAACGCGAGCGTCAGGCCGGTCACGATGATGATTATGACGGCGATGATCTTGGCCACGGGGCCTTCGATCGATTCCAGGATCGACTGGAGCGGCGCTTCCCAGGGCATGGACGAACCCGAGGCGTGGGCCGCCGGGGCGAACATGAGGCTGAGCGCCATCACGGCGGCCGCGTTGGCAGCCGTGCGGTAGCCGCGCGAAAGTATACGGATCATTGGACTTCTCCTTGGTTGGTGGTGGTGGCGGGGCTGGTGCGGTAGTCGCCGTCGGGGCCGAGGCCCTCGACATGCGCGAGTTCGGCGAGGCGACGCTGGGAGCCGCGTCCGGCGAGGACGGCGACGAGATCGATCGTCTCCGCGATCAGGGCGCGCGGGACGGTGACGACGGCTTCCTGGATGAGCTGCTCGAGGCGGCGGAGCGCGCCGAGGCCGGTGCCGGCGTGGATGGTGCCGATGCCGCCGGGGTGTCCCGTGCCCCACGCTTTCAGGAGGTCGAGCGCCTCCGAGCCGCGAACCTCGCCGATCGGAATGCGATCGGGCCGCAGGCGCAGTGAGGATCGGACCAGCTCGGAGAGCGTGGCGACGCCGTCTTTGGTCCGCATGGCGACGAGGTTCGGCGCGGCGCATTGCAGCTCGCGCGTGTCTTCGATGATAACGACGCGATCGGCGGTCTTCGCCACCTCGGCGAGCAGCGCGTTGGTGAGCGTCGTCTTGCCGGTCGAGGTGCCGCCAGCGACGAGGATGTTGGCACGCGAGACGACGGCGTTGCGCAGCACCGCGGCCTGGTCGGCCGACATGATCCGGGCCGCCACGTAGTCGTCGAGGGTGAAGACGGCGACAGCGGGCTTGCGGATCGCGAAGGCCGGTGCGGCGACGACAGGCGGCAGCAGACCTTCGAACCGTTCGCCGGTTTCGGGGAGCTCGGCGGAGACGCGGGGGCTGCCGGGATGGACTTCGGCGCCGACATGGTGCGCGACCAGGCGCACGATGCGCTCGCCATCGGCGGCCGAGAGCGCCTCCCCCGTATCCGCCAGCCCTTCGGACAGGCGATCTACCCAGAGGCGACCGTCCGGGTTGAGCATGATCTCGACGACGGCGGGGTCTTCGAGCAGACGGGTGATGGTGGGACCAAGCGCGGTGCGCAGCATGCGCGCACCGCGCGCGAACGCCTCCGGCTTCTGGCTGGTAGTAGTCATTTGTGCCCCGCTTTCTCACGGGGCCGAAAAGACGATCCCCGGATCGGGGTCGATTAAAAGAGCCTGAAATTAGGCCACTTCAACAAGTATCGGTCGTAGTAGTAGCGTAGCGTGCAAATACAGGAGAACGGCGGTTAAGCACCGATCTTGATTGCATTCCATCCATGTCTATGGCGTGTGGGTGGAACCCTCCGCCTTGGACTCGTCCACGTCTTCGGAAATCTCTTGTCGCAGTTTCGGCCCCTGCGCGAGGCGGCGTCCGAGAGCTGCGATGAAACGCTCATAGCGCTCTGTGGCTTTCGCGCGCGCCGCCTGAGCAGCGGGTTCGGGCAGCGCCGGCGTGGTGGTCAGCCAGAAGCGAATGAACACCGCCATGGTCTCCACAGAGATCCCGACATCGCGTTCGACGCGGGTCAGCCTGCGATCAATCTGATCGAGGCGCTTGGCGACGACTGCTTCGCGGCGCTCGGCGTCGTCTGGCGACAAGAACGAACCAATCGCGGCTTCCGCGATCAGCGACAGCGATTGCTCGCGGCGCGTCGCGTAGTCCGAGAGTGCCGCCATGATGTCAGGGTCGAGATAGACCGAGATCTGGGATTTCTTCTTTCGCCCGGTCATGGTCCTAGAGCTCCATGCCATCGTTAGGGTCGAGCGAAACCTGACGGGCGACGCCGCGCATCACCCGCGTGAGGCGCTGGTTGCGTGTGGCATCATCTTCTGTCTCGTCGGGGAGATCGATTTCGAACTCGTTGTCGATCGGCGCCTTCTTCTCGACGGGCGCGACGCGGTTGAGCTCAGGCTGATGACGACGCTCAGACTCGGTCGGGTCTTCATCCTCGCCGCTTTCGGCGGTGTGCGCAGCAGCTTCGGCGGCGAGTGGTCGGGCGGGGATCGGCAGGCTGCTCCAGTCGTCGGGACGGCCCTGGGCCGGTCGCGCGAGCTGGGGCGGCGGCAGAATGCGTTCCTTGAACCGACCGTCCTCGTAATAGCGCGCCTTCTTCGCGCGGATCGGCGGCGTGCCGGCGACCATGACGATTTCGTCGGTCGGCGGAAGCTGCATGATTTCGCCCGGCGTCAGGAGCTGGCGGGCGGTTTCCGAGCGCGACACCATCAAGTGGCCGAGCCAGGGCGAGAGCCGATGGCCGGCATAGTTCTTCATCGCCTTCATCTCGGTGGCGGTGCCCAGCGCATCCGAGACGCGCTTCGCGGTGCGCTCGTCGTTGGTGGCGAAACTGACGCGGACATGGCAGTTGTCGAGAATCGAATTGTTGGGGCCGTAGGCCTTTTCGATCTGGTTCAGCGACTGCGCGATCAGGAAGCTCTTGAGGCCGTAGCCCGCCATGAAGGCCAGCGCGCTCTCGAAGAAATCCAAGCGGCCGAGCGCCGGAAACTCGTCGAGCATGAGGAGCAGCCGATGGCGACCGGACTTGGCCTGCAGGTCTTCGGTGAGGCGCCGGCCGACCTGATTGAGGATAAGGCGGATGAGTGGCTTGGTGCGGTTGATGTCGGAGGGCGGCACCACGAGATAGAGCGTGGTCGGGAGTTTGCCACCAACCATGTCGGTAATGCGCCAGTCGCAGCGCCGCGTCACCTCGGCGACGACGGGATCGCGATAGAGGCCAAGGAAGGACATGGCGGTCGACAGAACGCCG
>Ga0153956_1002164_pt1 | contig 15145 bp, 13 predicted proteins | sample TSFL040MetaG_FD_104704 | JGI IMG/M metagenome (GOLD analysis project Ga0153956, IMG submission 104704) | Attine ant fungus gardens microbial communities from Florida, USA - TSFL040 MetaG | ecosystem: Host-associated > Fungi > Mycelium > Unclassified | place: USA: Florida, Wekiwa Springs... | reverse complement strand
TTGCTCGGCTCGCCGGGGATGACATAATTGTTCCATGGCTCTGAACCGCTTCGATCCGTCCGAGAAATTCTCGCCCGCCGACATGGCGCTGGTGCGGGCGCGTTCCGACGTGACGGGCACCCTCTGTATCATCCATGCGTGGGTGGTGATCGGGGCGAGCATGGTGCTGTTCGCGCTCTGGCCGAACCCGCTGACATTCATTGCCGCTGTGATCCTGATCGGCTCGCGGCAGTTGGGCCTCGCCATCCTGATGCATGATGGCGCGCATGGCGTGTTGATGAAGACGCATGGTTGGAACGAATGGGCGAGCCAGTGGCTCTGCGCCTTCCCCGTGTTCGCCGACACCATTCCCTATCGGCACTATCATCTGGTGCATCACCGGACGACGCAGCAGGCGGACGATCCGGACCTGCATCTTTCCGCGAAATTTCCGATCACGCGCGCAAGCTTCCGCCGCAAGCTGATCCGCGACATCACCGGGCAGACCGGATTCAAGCAGCGCCGTTCGCAGATCAAGGCCGCGCTCGGCAAACCCGGCGCGCCGCTGGTCGAGCGGCTCGATACCTTCCGCAGCAAGCTGGGTGGACCGCTGGTCGCGAATGCGATTCTATTCATCATCCTGACGGCACTGGGCCGCTGGTATTTCTATCCGCTGTTCTGGCTGTTGCCGCTGCTCACATGGCAGCAGGTCATCACCCGCGTGCGCAATATCGCCGAGCACGCCATCGTGCCGGACAATGACGATGTGTTCCGCAACGCGCGCACGACCTATGCCTCATGGTGGGAACGCGTGCTGTTCGCGCCCTACTGGGTGAACTACCACGTCGATCATCACCTGCTCTTCTATGTGCCCTGCTACAACCTGCCCATGCTGCACGCGATGCTGCTGGAGAAGGGATACGGGCCGCGCATGGAGATCCAGCCGAATTACATTTCGATCTGGAAGCTGGCGACATCCAAGCCGGAAACGCGCGCGCCTCAACCCGCGTGAACCCCGCCAATTTCATTCGCGCCAATACCGAACTGCTTTCGCCGCCTTTGGTGCCGGAGGTGCGGCTGCATCTGGCCACCGAAGTCATGCCGCTATGGCGCAAGAGCGAGGAAGAACTGGAAGCAATGGGCGTGCCGCCGCCCTATTGGGCGTTTGCCTGGGCGGGCGGTCAGGCTTTGGCGCGGTATGTTCTGGACAATCCCGAAAGCGTGCGCGGCAAATCCGTTCTGGATCTCGGATCGGGATCGGGACTTGTCGGCATTGCGGCGATGAAAGCCGGCGCGCGTTCGGTGTTGAGCGCGGACATCGACAGCTATGCAGCGGCGGCGATTGCGCTGAACGCACAGGCCAACGGCGTTGTCGTAGAAGCGACAACCGACGACCTGATCGGACGCGACAGTAATTGGGACGTTATCCTCGTCGGCGATCTGTGTTACGAGCGGCCGCTTGCTGAGAAATTGCTGGCGTGGCTGCGTGCGCGCAAAGGCGAGGCATTGCTGGGCGATCCGGGGCGTTCCTATTTTCCGAAGTCGGGTGTCGAGCACCTTGCTCTCTACAATGTGCAAGTCACCCGTGATCTGGAAGACCGCGAAATCCGCGAGACCGGCGTTTATCGCCTGCTCACCGGCGCTGGACCGGTGTAGCGCGCGCGCGGGCGGATGAGCTTGCGGGTTTCGAGTTGCTCGCTGGCGTGCGCCACCCATCCAGCGATGCGCGACATGGCGAAGATCGTCGTCTCACTGCCCGGCGGCATGTCGAGCGTGCGGCGCATGACGGCGAGCGCATAATCGCAGTTAGCGAAAGCGCCGGTCGCCTCCTTGATACGTTCCGGAATTTCCACGGCGAGGCGCTTGTCGATGCCCGTCTTCACCAGCGCGCCGAACAGCGATTCCGCGCGCGGATCGCCGTCGCGATAGACCATATGACCGAAGCCGGGGAAGCGTTCGCCCAGCGCCACGCGCTCACGCACGATGGCGGCGACATCGCCTGTCATCAGCGTGTCGAGCATCTTCGATGCCATCGGCCCCACGCCACCATGGCGCGGACCTTTCAACGCGACGAGGCCTGCGATCACCGCATCGTAAAGCGAGATGCCGGTGGAGGCGGCACAACGAACGGTGAAGGTCGATGAATTCAATTCATGATCGGCAAGCAGCACCAGCGCGCGGCGGATGAGGTCTTCGGCGTTCTTATGCTCCGGTGCCCATGCCCGCGCGATCTGCTTGTGCAGTGGATCGGATGACGGTTCTGCGCCGATCATCGTGGCCACGGCGAGACGCAGGATGCGCGCCCCCGTGGCGGCGCGGCCTTCGCTCACCATGTTGTAGGCGCGCGGATCGGCTTCCGTCGCCTGACTCAACACGGCCACGGCGCGATCGATCGGTTGCGCGTCCTTTGTCGCTTCCATGATCTTGCGCATCGGCGGCGAGATCACCGGCATGTTCGTCTTCACAAAGGGATCGGACGCCTTCGAATCCCACAACAAGCTCGCCACCTGTTCGAAGCTAGCGGTCTCGGAAAGCGTGGTCGCTTTCACGCCACGATAGATCGGGCCTTCTTCGGTGATGGTGGAGATGGCGCTGTCCAGCACCGGCAGGTCGGCGGCCTTCAAACCCTGCCCTTCGACCATCGGCGCGCGGCGGTTCTTGAGGCTGCGCACATCGTCGGCACGGTAGCGCTTGGCGCGCGAACCTTCCTCGGTCGGTTCGGAGCGCACGAGACCGCGGCTCACATAGGCATAGAGCGTGGCGGGCGAGATGGAGAGTTCGGCGGCGGCCTCACCGGCGGAGAGATAGAGCGGTTCTTCGTTCTGCTTTGCGGAATTATTCATATTGATCAAGCTAATCAAGATTGATCAATACGTCCAGCGAGAACACCTTTGCTGCAACGCAACAAAGGAGCTGGGCATGACTCTTCAGACCTCGAAATCCCCCATCGGCCTCGACGGGGTTGCCGCCGCCGAAACCCGCCTCAGCCATGTCGATGGCGAAAAGGGCGAACTCATCATTGCGGGTGAGTGGGTGTCCGACCTCGCCGCCGCCAATAGCTTCGAAGGCGTGACAGCGCGGCTATGGTCACTGGCCACCACGACGCCGATCAGCGAAGCCGAAGTGCGCGCGGCTTTGGGCAAAGCGCGGGTGCGTGCGTTCAAGCGCTTGCCTGCCCTGCTCGCAGCAACAGAAGGCTTGTCCGTCGTCGATGGATTTCGCGCTGCCACCGCCGCGCTGCACAGCGAACACGGTCTCACCGACGATGCGACGATTGTCGGTGCGCTGCCGGTGATCGCATCTGCGCTGGTGCGTCAGGCGAATGGCGAAGCCCCTATCGCACCCGATCCGACACGCGGTCATGCCGCCGATACGTTGCGCATGTTGCGTGGCGTTCCTGCTTCCGCCGCCGAAGCCAAAGGTCTCGACGCCTATCTCGTCACCGTGAGCGATCACGGCATGAATGCATCGACCTTCACCGCGCGTGTTGTCGCTTCCACGCGCGCCGATCTGTTCGCGGCGGTCACCGCCGGTTACTGCGCGCTGACGGGTCCGCTGCATGGTGGCGCACCGGAGCCGGTGCTGGAGATGCTCGATGCCATCGGCACACGCGAACGCATTGCACCGTGGATCGACGCGGCACTGGCGCGCGGCGAGCGGTTGATGGGGTTCGGTCATCGCATTTATCGCGTGCGCGACCCCCGCGCGGATGTTCTGAAGACGACGGTGAACACGCTGGGCGCCAATTCCATCGACCTGCCGTTCGCCGCGGAAGTGGAAGCTTATGCGCGCGAAGCCTTGCGGAAGAAAAATCCCGAGCGCGCGCTGGACACCAATGTGGAGTTCTTCACCGCGATCCTGCTGGATGCGATCCGGATTCCGCGCCAGTGCTTCACGCCGATCTTCGCCTGCGCACGCGCGGCAGGTTGGACGGCGCATGCGCGCGAGCAGCAGCGGTTGGGCCGTTTGCTGCGGCCAAGCTCGATCTATGTGGGAGAGATGCCCGCCTGACCGCACGCACACATCGCGCAAGCATTGCAACGCCAGCGCGTGCCGTGCCGACATAAAGCTGTGGTTCATCAAGCCCTTGGCCGGACAAAATTGGGTTATCCGGCCTTAGGCTGGTTGGCGGGCGCCCAAAGGCCATGCCATGGTGCCCCCGCAGAATCCCGCGGGGAGCGGGACAAGGGGGCAGCTTTCTTATGGCCAGTGAAATTCCGCTCAATCCGGAACCGCAGATCGACAACGACCTCAAGCGGGCTCTGGGGCCGCTCCACCTGATCGCATTGGGCATCGGCGCCATTATCGGTGCGGGTATCTTCGTGCTGACGGGCCAGGCCGCCGCCACCTATGCCGGACCGGGCGTCGTCTATTCCTTCGCCATCGCCGGAACGGGCTGCCTGTTTGCCGGTCTCTGCTACGCCGAATACGCGGCGATGATCCCCATCGCGGGCAGCGCCTACACTTATACCTACGCCACGCTGGGCCGGATGATGGCCTGGATCATCGGCTGGAACCTTGTGCTCGAATATCTCGCCGCCGGATCGACGGTCGCGGTGGGGTGGTCGGGCTATTTTACCGACTTCATGGCGAACCAGATGCACATGCCCATCGCATGGCAATTCGCCAATGCCCCGTTCTGTGTCGCGGGTGATCCGCTGCCATGCCCCGCCGTTGCCGCGACGGGCGCGGTTCATACAATCCTTTCGACCGGCGCGTTCTTCAACCTGCCGGCCGTCGCGATTGTGCTGCTTGTCACCGCTGTGCTGATCGTCGGCGTGAACATGAGCGCGAACTTCAACAACCTGATGGTCGCCATCAAGTTGTGCATCGTGCTGCTCGTGATCTTCGTCTGCTTCTCGCAGGTGGTGCCGGCAAATCATGTGCCCTTCGTGCCGGAGAATACCGGCACCTTCGGGCAATTCGGCTGGACCGGCGTGTTCCGCGCCACCGGCGTGATCTTCTTCGCCTATATCGGCTTCGACGCGGTGAGCGTCGCGGCGCAGGAAGCGAGAAACCCGCAGCGCGACGTGCCGCTGGGCATTCTGGGATCGCTCGCGATCTGCACCGTGCTCTACATGTTGATGTGCTGGGTGCTGACGGGCATCGCGCCGTATCAGTCGCTGAACGTCGCCCATCCGGTGTCGAAAGCGGTGGAAGCGCTCGCCTCCACGCAATGGCTCGCGCCCTATGTGAACGTCGGCGCGATCGTCGGCCTCGCCTCGGTGGTGCTGGTGCTGCTGCTCGGCCAGTCGCGCATTTTCTACGCGATGTCGAAAGACGGCATGATCCCGCCGCTGTTCGGCGCTATCCATCCGCGCTTCAAGACGCCGTGGCTGGGCACGCTCGTCACCGGCATCTTCTGCGCGTTCCTGGCCGGCGTGTTGCCGCTGCACATCCTGGGCGAACTGGTTTCGATCGGCACTTTGGCCGCGTTCGTGATCGTGTGCGTCGGCATCATGATCCTGCGCCGCCGCCGCCCGAACGTGGCGCGCCCGTTCCGCACGCCGTTCGTGTGGATCGTCGCTCCGCTCGGCATCTTCATGTGCCTGTTCATGATGGTGTTCCTGCCGGTCGACACATGGATCCGTCTCGCGGTGTGGACCGTGATCGGTCTGGTGATCTACGGCGTCTACAGCCGCAATCACACCAAGCCGCCGCGGTTCGTGTTGCACGACAAGCCACAGGCTGCGGAATAGAGAGCGCCTGATGAGCGATGACATCTCGTTGACTCAGCCCGACTCTGTCGTGGCCGAGCAGCACGAACTCAAGCGCACACTCGGGCCTGTCCATCTGACGATGCTGGGTATCGGCGCCATCATCGGCGCCGGTATCTTCGTCATCACCGGACAGGTGGCGGCGGACTATGCCGGGCCGGCGGTGCTGATCTCCTTCGTGGTCGCGGCGTTCGGATGTCTATTCGCGGGTCTCTGCTACGCCGAGTTCGCGTCGATGATCCCGGTGTCGGGCAGCGCGTACACATACGCCTACGCCACCATGGGCCGCTTCATGGCGTGGTTCATCGGCTGGAATCTGGTGCTGGAATATCTGGTGTCGTCATCCACCATCGCCGTCGGTTGGGCCGGGTACTTCACCGAGTTGATGGGCTTCTTTCACATCAACGTACCAGCGACGCTGACCAATGCGCCACTCTGCGTGGTGGGCGATCCGCCGCCCTGCCCGCATATCGTGGACAACATGACGGGCCTTGCCGGCTTCTTCGGGCAGTTCGGCTTTACCGGCGCTTACATTAACCTGCCGGCGGTGCTGCTGACGCTGTTTCTGACCAGCGTTCTGATCATCGGCGTGCGCGAGAGCGCCAACACCAACGCGGTCATGGTCGCCATAAAAGTGTTCGTGGTTCTGCTGGTGATCTTCTTCGGCCTGAGCCACATCAACTGGAGCAACTTCACGCCGTTCATCCCGCCCGTGCATGACGGACGCTACGGATGGCCGGGCGTTATGACCGGTGCGGCGATCATCTTCTTCGCTTATATCGGCTTCGATTCCGTTTCGGTGGCGGCACAGGAAACCAAGAACCCGCAGCGCGACCTGCCCATCGGCATTCTGGGTTCGCTCTTCATCTGCACCGCCCTCTACATCGCGATCTCGATCGTGTTGCTGGGCATGGCGTATTACACGACGATGTCGAACATCCCGAACCCGGTGTCGTTCGCCGTTGCCAAGGTCGAAAGCCTGCGCTGGCTGGTGCCGATCATCGATGTGGGCGCCTCCATCGGTCTCGCCTCCACCATTTTCGTGGGTCTCTATGGCCAGTCGCGCATCTTCTATTCGATGTCGCGTGACGGCTTCCTGCCCAAGATGTTCGCGGCGGTGCATCCACGCTTCCACACCCCGCATCGCGGCACGGTCATCACCGGCGTGGCGGCGGCGGCGATTGCGGCGGTGTTCCCGATCAACTTGCTCGGCCAGCTCGTCTCCATCGGCACGTTGCTGGCGTTCGTGGTGGTCTGCGTTGGCATCATGATCCTGCGCATCCAGGCGCCAAACGCCAAACGTCCCTTCCGCACGCCCTATGTGTGGTTCGTGGCACCGGCGGGCATTCTGGTCTGCGGCTACATGATGCTGAGCCTTCCGACCGATACCTGGTGGCGGCTCGTCTTCTGGACGGCCATCGGGCTGGTGATCTACTTCATCTATGGGATGTGGCACGCCGCGCCGTCGAAGTGGAAGATCGCGAAGGACTGAGCATCCACCCTCCCCTTGAGGGAGGGTCGACAATTTGCGAAGCGATAGCGGAGCAAATTTCGGGGAGGGGTCGCTCGCGATATTCGCCCCCTCCCCGAAAATGCTTTGCATTTTTCGACCCTCCCTCAAGGGGAGGGTAGTAGGATCGCCTTATGCCCTATCGCTCGCTGCGCGACTTCATTGCCAAACTCGAAGCCACGGGCGAACTCGTCCGCGTGAAAGAGCATGTCTCCACCGTGTTGGAGATGACGGAGATCCAGACGCGGCTGATCGCCGAGGGCGGCCCTGCCGTTCTGTTCGAGAAGCCGATCAAGGCTGATGGTACGCCGAGCGATATGCCGATGCTGGTCAATCTCTTCGGCACCGTGAAGCGCGTCGCCATGGGCGTGACCATGGGTGGCGTGGAGCGCACCACGGCCCATGAGATGCGCGAAGTCGGCGAGACGCTCGCGATGCTGCGCCAGCCGGAGCCGCCGCGCTCGCTCGGCGAAGCGATGGAATTGCTACCGCTCGCCAAGACCGTGATGTCGATGCGGCCCAAGACAGCGGGTAGCGCGGCCTGTCAGCAGGTTGTTCTGCGTGGCGACCAGATCGATCTGAACAAACTTCCGATCCAAACCTGCTGGCCGGGCGAGCCTGCGCCGCTCATCACCTGGCCGCTGGTGGTGACCAAAGGTCCAAGCGACGCGCGCGAGGACAATTACAATCTCGGCATCTATCGGATGCAGTTGCTGAACAAGACCCAGACCATCATGCGCTGGCTGAAACATCGCGGCGGCGCGCAACATCATCAGCGCTGGGGCAAAGAGAAGACCGCGCCCCTGCCCGCCGCCGTGGTTCTCGGCGCCGATCCCGGTACGATCCTCGCGGCGGTGACGCCGGTGCCCGATACATTGTCGGAATATCAATTCGCGGGATTGCTGCGCGGCCAGCGTGTCGAGCTTGTCGATTGCGTGAGCCAACCGCTGAAGGTGCCGGCGGAAGCGGAGATCGTGCTCGAAGGCGAAGTCTCGCTGTCCGATTATCGCGACGAAGGCCCCTATGGCGATCACACAGGCTATTACAATTCGGTCGAGCAATTCCCGGTGTTCACCGTCACGGCGATCACCATGCGCCGCGATCCGATTTATCTCTCCACCTACACCGGACGCCCGCCAGATGAACCGTCCGTGCTCGGCGAAGCGCTGAACGAAGTTTTCATTCCGCTGTTCAAACAGGTGTTTCCGGAGATCGTGGATTTCTGGCTGCCGCCGGAGGGCTGCTCTTATCGCATCGCCGTCGTGTCAATGAAGAAGGCCTATCCCGGCCACGCCAAGCGCGTGATGATGGGCGTGTGGTCGTATCTGCGCCAGTTCATGTACACCAAATGGGTGATCGTCGTGGACGACGACATCAACGCGCGCGACTGGAAAGACGTGATGTGGGCGCTGTCCACGCGCATGGACCCGGCGCGCGACATCACGCTGATCGAAGGCACGCCGATCGACTATCTGGACTTCGCGTCGCCGGAATCGGGCCTTGGTTCCAAGATCGGTCTCGACGCCACCAACAAGCTGCCGCCGGAAACGCATCGCGAATGGGGCCAGAAGATCGCGATGGATGAGGACGTGATCCGCAAGGTGACCGAGAAATGGAAATCGCTCGGCCTTCCCGGCAGCGGCAAGCCGATCTGGAAGTGACGGCGCGGTTTCTCATTCTTTGCGCTGCCGCCGCGCTCTCGATGGCCGGCACGGCACAGGCCGCGGATTGCAAGCTTCAGAATGTCGCCAGCCTCGACGCCACGCCTGGCCCAGACGGATTGCTGACCGTTCCCGTCTCCATGGGAGGCGAGCGCGTGAACATGCTTCTCGATACCGGTGCGGAGCGCGGCGTGATCGATGTTTCCGTCACGCAGAAAATGGGCCTCACACCACTCAAGATCTACAGCCCGCCGCCCATCTTCAATGTGCGCGCGGCGCCATTTCTCAGCATGGTGCAGTTCTCACAGCCGGACTTCTATCTGGCGGATGGCACGAAGCTGGATCATTTCGTCAAAGTGCCGGCGGTCGATATCGGCGCGTCGCACTCGCAATCCGTGACCTTCCTGCTGGCGCGTTTCGACGATGCGCAGACGCACGGCATGAAAGGCATCCTTGGCAGTAACCTGCTGCGAAATTTCGATGTTGAAGTCGATCCCGCGACGGCGAAGGTAAACCTGTTCTCGCCGGATCATTGCGAGAACAAGGTCGTCTATTGGGCGCCGGAATATGCCGATCTGCCGCTCAGCGTCGGGTTCAACGGCCAGATCGAAGTCACCATGTCGCTCGACGGCCGCGACGTAGACGCCATTCTCGATACCGGCGCGTCACACACGACGCTCAACATCGCACTGGCGCGGCGCGCATTCGGCATCGATCTGGAAGCGCCGAATGTCGAGAAAGTATCGGGTGAAGGCGGCAACACGATCTATCGCACGCGATTCCGCTCTCTCGCGGTCGGTGGATTGGAGATCAAGAATCCGGAGATCTATCTCACCCCCGATCAGGTTGCGCGGCGGCAGATGGCGGAGGCCATCGATTCCGGCGCCAGCGGTTCGAGCGTGATCGGCGGCGCAAATCTCGTGCTGGGGATGGATGTGCTAAGTCATCTTCACTTCTATATCGCCTACCGGGAGAAGAAACTTTACTTCACAGCGGCGACGGCACACTAGACCAATCCCTATCCAATATAGCAAAGTCGCAAGGGGACGAAATCTTCGCGCATTGCCGGCATGGCGATGACGCGGCGATTGTTGGGGGATTGTTCGGTATGCGCGCGTTTCTTATCGCCTTCATTTCATTCATCGTGACCACTGGCTTAGCGTCGGCAGACGAATCCTGTCCGCCATTGACCATGATGGCCAGCTTGGCCATGACCTTGGGACCCGATGGGCGGCCCTACATACCCGTCACCATCAACGGCACGCCCGAAACCATGCTGATCGACACGGGGGGCGTGTTCACGGAAATCACCAAGGCCACGGCGGACCAACTGCAGATGTCCACGCATCGCAGCAGTCTTCAGTTCATCGGCACGAACGGCGACGTCAGCGACCGGTCGGCACGGGGATCGCTAACACTGGGCAACCTGACCGCAAGCCAAACCGACTTCGTCGTGATGACAGATCTGCACGGTATAGAAGGTGCTGGCCTGTTCGCGCCCAACTTTCTTCATGCCTATGACGCGGATTTCGATTTTGGCGCCGGAAAGTTCAACCTGATCTCGCAGAACCATTGCGACGGCAAGGTGATCTATTGGCCGGCGCAGGCCGTCGCGGTGATCCCCATTCGGCTGGACGATGTGGGACACATCCTGTTGACCGTCACCTTGGACGGCGAAAACTTTCAAGCGGCGCTCGATACCGGAGCATCGCAGACGGTGGGAGATCTGAGCGGCGTCGCGGAGAGATTTCATCTGAATCCCGGATCCGCCGATACGCCCGCCGCCGGCAGAACCGGCAAGAACGGTGCAACCCCTTTCTATTCCCACCGCTTCAAGCTGCTCTCGCTGGAAGGCATCGCCGTTTCGAATCCGGAGGTCGCCCTCATTCCCGATCTCATGCGGCGCTCAACGATGGAGCGCGCCGCAAATCTCGAAGGCGGCACACGCATTCCCGATCGGTCTTCAGAGCTTGCCCTTCCGGAGATTACCCTGGGCATGGACATCTTGCGCAAATTTCATCTCTACATCGCTTACAAAGAGCGCAAGCTCTACATCACGCCGGCAACCGGACCGGCTCCATCGGCAACCGTAAACGCCACCGCGGGCACGAAGACCCCATGATCCGGCCCGGAACGAAACCGGCTTGACCCAAGGCACTTTCGGCCTTCACATGCCAGCCATTCACGGCAGAGGGGATGTCCATGTCACTGGTCTTTGAATCCGGTTATTTCGCCTTCGGTTTCTACACCGCGCTCAACGCGCTGATCATGCTGGTGCTGGGCATCCTTGTAGTGCGCGCCCGTGTGGCGACCCGCACCGATATCGGCGATGGCGGCTTGCCCGAGATGGCGGGCCCGCTGCGCGCGCACGGCAACAACACCGAATATGTCCCCATGGCCCTGCTTCTTCTGTGGGCGCTGGCCTCGCCGCTGGGCGGCTCGATCTGGCTGATCCATGGCGTCGGCGGAACTTTGACCATTGGCCGCATCCTGCACGCCATCGGCCTTTCGCAATCCACGGGCCCGACGACCTATCGTTTGGCCGGCATCGTGCTCACATGGATTTCTTTCATCATCGGGATCGTTGGGGTGTTCTATCTCATTTTCTTTCCGCAGACCCTAGTTCCGGTATCCTGATTCAGTGACCAGCAAGCACAACAAAGAAGAAATCCTAGAAAGCCTCATTCAAGCGGCCCGCAAGGCCGGCGCCGACGCCGCGGACGCTCTCCTGGTAGAGAGCGTCTCGGCGGGCGTATCCTACCGGCTCGGAAAACTCGAAGACGTTGAGCGCGCGGAGTCCACCGATCTGGGCCTGCGCGTTTTTGTCGGGGCCAAAGTCGCCTTCGTCTCGTCCAACGATTTGTCGAAAGACCGGCTCGCCGGATTGCCGGAACGGGCGGTGGCGATGGCCCGGCTTGCGCCGGAAGACAAATATGCGGGCCTCGCGCCGAAAGAATTGCTCGCGCGCGATTTTCCGTCTCTCGACCTCGAAGACAAAAGCGAACCGTCTACCGAAACGCTGATCGAGCGAGCGCGCGCTGTCGAAGGCGCGGCAATGGCAGTTCCCGGCATCAACAATTCCGAAGGCGGCGGCGCCAGTTTTGGCCGCTCCGCCATTGCGCTCGCCACCAGCGAAGGTTTTCGCGGCGGTTATGCCGCCACAAGCCACGGCATTGGTGTTGCCGTGCTGGCCGGTGAAGGCACCGGCATGGAGCGCGATTACGCCGAATCCAGCGCGCGCCATGCCTCCGACATGGAAGCACCGGACGTCGTCGGCAAACGCGCAGGCGAGCGCACAATCAAGCGCCTCAATCCACGGCAGGCGAAATCGCAGCGCGCGCCGGTGGTCTACGACCCGCGCGTGTCGGCCTCTCTGGTCGGCAGCTTCGCGGGCGCGATTTCCGGCTCCTCTATCGCGCGCGGCGTCAGCTTCCTGAAAGACAAAATGGGACAGGCCGTCTTCGGCCCTTCCATCAACATCATCGACGATCCGCATCGCGTGCGCGGACAACGCTCCAAGCCGTTCGACGGCGAAGGCGTCGCGAACCGCAAGATGGCGTTGATCGAGAATGGCGTGCTGACGGCATGGCTGCTGGATACCGCCAGCGCCAAGCAGCTCGGCCTGACGACAAACGGCCACGCGGCACGCGGCACGGGTGGACCACCCTCGCCCTCCACCACCAATCTCTACATGGCGCCGGGCAAGCTTTCGCCCGAAGAGCTGATGGCCGACATCAAGGACGGATTCTACGTCACCGAAACGATGGGCTTCGGCGTAAACGGCGTCACCGGCGATTACAGCCAGGGCGCCGCGGGCTTCTGGATCGAGAATGGCAAGATCGCCTATCCGGTTTCCGGCGTGACCATCGCGAGCAATCTGAAGGACATGTTCCTGAACCTCACGCCCGCGAACGATCTGAAATTCCGCCATGGCACCAACGCGCCCACGATCCGCGTGGAAGGCATGACCATTGCCGGCTCGTGAAGCCGGGATTGCAGACGACCGCGCCCTCATCGAACAGGCGGTGCGCAATGCTGGCGCCATCGCACAAAAATTCTATGGCGGCGATTACAAGAAATGGGACAAGGGCAAAGGCCAGCCTGTCACTGAGGCCGATCTCGCCGTCGACAAATATCTACGCGAGACGCTGACCGCTGCACGTCCCAGCTATGGATGGCTTTCGGAAGAAACGGAAGACGATTCCGCCCGGCTTGGTAAGTCATCGGTGTTCGTCGTCGATCCGATAGACGGCACCGTGGCGTTCCTGAAGAACAGGCCGCACTTCACGGTATGTGTGGCGCTGGTGCGCGAGGCGCGGCCCGTCATCGGCGTGGTGTTCAATCCGATCCTTGACGAATGTTTCGCCGCAAATGACGGCGAAGGCGCCACGATGAATGGCAAAACCATCCACGTTTCGGACCGCGCGGCGCTGGAAGGCTGCCGCATGTGCGCGGCGCGCGACATGCTCGAACATCCGGCGTGGAATACGCCACCCAACCGCCCCTGGCCGCCGATGCATATCGAGACCCGCAATTCCATCGCCTATCGCATGGCGCTGGTGGCGAATGGCGCATTCGATGCCACGCTGGCGCTATCGGCGAAACGTGACTGGGACATGGCCGCCGCCGACATCATCTTGCGCGAAGCGGGTGGAATCGTGACCACACATGACGGCGCCATTCCGCGCTACAATGGCGCTCAGGCGATTCAGCCCTCGATGATCGCGGCCGGCCCAAAGCTGCACGCCGAAATGTTGTCGCGGGTTCGTCATATAAATTTGCAGAGGTAAGTCATGGCCGAACACGAGCCCAAACAACTCCTTCACCTTGTCTTCGGCGGAGAGCTGGTTTCGCCCCACGCGCATGAATTCAAGGATCTCAACAAGCTGGATATTGTGGGGATGTATCCGAATTACGCCGAGGCACTGAAGGCCTGGCGCGGCAAGGCGCAAGGCACGGTGGACAATGCGAATATGCGTTATTTCGTGGTCCATATTCACCGGCTGATGGAGCCGGAGCATTAGGCATAAAAAGGTGCCCCGCCACCGGAGCCGTGCTAGACCGGCGGCCGCATGAACCTACGCCCGGACAATCTGACCGCAGCCATGACGGCCGTGCCTGTAAAGCCGCGCGGCGACTGGGCGATCATCCGCCGGTTGCTGCGCGATTATATCGGCGGCAAGTGGGGCCTGCTCGCCTTCGGCATCGTCTGCATGGTGGTTTCGGCCGCGATGAACGGCGCGCTGGCCGGCATCATCAATCCCGCGATCAAGCGCATCTTCATCCTGAAGCATAGCGCCGATCTCATTCGCATTCCGCTGGAGATCATGGGCGTGATCATCCTGCGCGCAGCGGCGAGTTTCGGTGAGCAATCCATCACCAACACCATTGCCGAACGGATCAGCGCCGATGTGCAGCGCGATATGTTCCGTAGCCAGATCCGGCTCGACATCGGCGGGCTGAACGCCGTGCATTCGTCGGAGATGATTTCCAAATTCCTCTACGACACGACCTTGCTGCGCAACGCCATCACGCGCGGCCTGCTCGGCATGGGCCGCGAAGTGCTGACGCTCATCGCCATGCTGGTGGTGATGGTGTGGCAGAACTGGGAGCTGACAATCATCTCCCTGCTCCTTCTGCCGCCGGTGGCATGGATCACGGACAAGATCGGACGCTCCTTACGCAAATCCTCCACGCGGGGCATGGAAGAAACCGGCACGCTGTCCAAGACGCTGACCGAAGCGCTGACCGGGCGCCGCATCGTCAAAGCCTACAACCTCGAAGACCATGTCACGGAGATCGCGGAAGGCCGCATCGCCAAGCGCCTGCGCTATCTGCTGAAAGCGGTGCGCACACGCTCCGCCGCCGTGCCGGCCACCGACATGATCGGCGGCATCGCGGCCGCGATCACCGTGGCGATCGCCGGCTATCTCGGCATCCACGGCCATCTCGCCATCAATCAGTTTGCGGCGTTTGTGGCAGCGATGCTTCTGGCACAACAGCCGGTGCGCAATCTGAGTCAGTTGCAGACCGTCTCCACCGAAGGCCTTGCCGCCGCGAACCGCATCTTCGGCGTTATCGACGCCAAGCCGGATATCTTCGACCGGCCCAACGCAAAGCCTCTCGCGGTGACGGGCGGCGGCGCGGTGCGCTTCGATCGCGTGTCCTTCCGCTATAACAGCGAAGCACCAGGCCTCGACAACGTGTCGCTGGAAGTTATGCCCGGACAGAAGATCGCTTTGGTCGGCCCGTCCGGCGCGGGCAAGACGACATTGTTC
>Ga0153956_1002163_pt1 | contig 15146 bp, 7 predicted proteins | sample TSFL040MetaG_FD_104704 | JGI IMG/M metagenome (GOLD analysis project Ga0153956, IMG submission 104704) | Attine ant fungus gardens microbial communities from Florida, USA - TSFL040 MetaG | ecosystem: Host-associated > Fungi > Mycelium > Unclassified | place: USA: Florida, Wekiwa Springs... | reverse complement strand
GAAGCGGACTTCTGAACCTGAACCACACGAGAATCATAAACTTGCCAGTGTCCCTTTAATTCCGAAGTTCGCATCAAAGGTCGCCGCAAGGACATGCGAACTTCGGAATCGGGACACTAGCCGAGCCGCCAGCCGACTTCCTCGGCGAAGCTCCGGTAGAATTCGGGGTCATACGCCTGCTCGGGGGTTTTGCGAACCCGTTCGTCGAGCGTGTGGGCGTCGTCGCCCACCAGAATGCGCCACCGTTCGGCTTTGACGCCGTCGAGAATGACTTTCGCGGCCGAAGCCGCCGTCATCGGCGCCTCGTCGCGAAACGTCCGCGCACGATCCAGCGCGATGTTCTGGATTTCCTCGTCCGACATCGGCGCGGTATCGATCCCCATTCCCTTCAGCCGCTGGCGCGCCTGCTCGATCTCGTTGGAATTGAGACGATCCGACTCGGTCCCGGACTGGATTTTCCGTGAATTGGACACGATCGATGTCCCAATGTGGCCGGGCATCACCACCGAGCACTTGATGTGCGGCGCATTCAGCCTGAGGTCGTTCATCAGCGCCTCGCTGAAGCCCTTCACCGCGAATTTGGCGGCGCTGTAGGCGGTATGCGACACGCCGAGTCCGACCGAGGCCCAAAAGCCGTTGACACTCGATGTATTGATGATGTGTGCCGCGTCGGCCTTTTGCAGCATGGGCAGAAAGGTCCGCGTGCCCAGATAGACGCCGCCCCAGCAAATGTTGAAGGTCCGTTCCCATTGCTCCCGGGTGCTGGTGAAGAGGCTGCCGCCCCCGCCGATGCCTGCGTTGTTGAACAACAGATGGATCCGGTCGGTGGCCTGTTGTTCCGTCACCTCGTCGCGAAAGCGCAATAGCTGGGTTTCGTCGGCGACATCGACCTGGTGCGTCGTGACCCGCAACCCCTGCGGCAGCCGCTCGACCTCGCACAGTCGTTTGGTCTCGGCCATCTCCTGCACGGAGACGTCGCACACCGCCACGTTGCAGCCCTCGGCCACGAGCTGGCGCGCAAGCTCGCGGCCCATACCGGAGCCTCCGCCGGTGATGACAGCTATCTTGCCCGCGAAGTCCTTCATCGCCCCTCCAACTCGTCCTGATTGTTCATGGACCGCACCACGCCCCAATACGCTCAATACGAAAGACGGTCCGCCTGATTCTCCCACATCCCCCCGCAAGGCGCTACGATTACCGAACAGGGAGTAATTTTATTTCGCAGACTCTCCGGAAACTGTCCCCAACCGCGAACAATTTTTGATGAGGGAGTATTATAGCACCTATACAGTGCCCCATTAATGAGGCTTTTACGTCACACTTGCCCATAAAACGCCCCAAATGCGCATAGGAGCCATCAATCTCCGTTCCCTAACAAAGCGTTGTGTTATCAAGGAACCATCAATAACTCGTTTGGTATTGAGAATTTTAGCATGCGATTCCAAGCTATTACACAAATCGCGATTGCCCTTGCGATCGGCCTGCCGGTTTCGGCCCATTGCGAGACAGCGTTTTCAATCAACGATGCCTTGAAGCAAGCCATTGCGACAAATCCTGGCGTTGGGGAAGCCGCCGCAAATCGGCGCGCGACAGAATCGGAATTGCGTCAGCAGCAGGGAACACTGCTTCCGCAGGTGCGGGTCGAGGGACGCTGGGGCCCGGAACGTTTCAATCAGAATATTGTTCCCGCCCCGCTCGGAAACGGGCAATGGCTGGACGGACGCGCTGCGTCGGTGGTCGTGCGGCAATTGCTGTTCGACGGTTTTACCTCGATCAATGAAATCTGGCGTCAATCGGCCCGCGTCAACGCCGCGGCGGCGCGCGTACACGAGCGAACCGAGTTGCTGGCTCTCGATGCTGCCGAAGCCTACATCGACGTGACGCGCTACCTGCGCCTTGTCGCCATCGCCGAAGATAACCTTCGGGTTCACCGCAACCTGTTCGCCAACGTGCAGTCCCGCTTCAACGGCGGCCGTGCGGGCGAAGGCGATCTTGAACAGACGCGTGAGCGCGTCGAAAACGCGGAGGCCGCTCTTGCGGGCTTCCGCCAGAGCCTCGATGAAGCGCGCGCCAAGTACCGCAAGACCGTCGGCCTCGAACCGATCAACCTGCGGACGCCCGGGCGTCTCGGCGGGCTGCCGCACACGAAGGACGAGTCCCTCGCCCGCGCGTTACAGTTCAATCCGACCATCAAGGCTGCCGACGCCGATGCGCGCGCGGCGAAATATGCCTTCGACAGCACCGCCGGCTCCTTCGTGCCGAACGTCTATCTCGAGGGACGCGCGTCGACAGGTATCGACTCCGATACCTATGTCGGGCACCGCGACGACGTCAGCGGCAAGGTGGTCGTAAGCTGGGATATCTTCCGCGGCGGTCAGGACACCTGGAAGCGCAAGGAAATGGCCGAGCGCTATATTCAGGGCACGATGGCGCATGCCCGCCTGCAGCGCGATGCGGTGGAATCCATCGACAAGGCATGGGCGGCCCGCACCCTCACCGCCGACCGGATTTCCTCCCTGACCAGGCAGATCGCATCCGACCGCAAGGTGATCGTGTCCTACCAGAAGGAATACGAACTCGGCCAGCGCTCGCTGGTTGACCTCCTGAATGGACAGAACCAGTTGTTCAATGGCTTGGTTTCGCTGATCTCGACGCAGGGCGTCGCAGTGTTTGCCGACTACCAGCTCCTCGCCGCGATGGGCGGACTGATCGAATACGTCAAGGCACCGCCGCCGGCCGACGCAGCACCGCTGCCGGTCAAGCCGTTCGGCCTGTTCCCGACCAAGTTTCCGCCGATCCTGCTGAACGCCCCGGTCTCCGGCCCGGAGCCTCTCAAGACCGAAGTCGCCCAACCGATCGTGGCTCTTAACTATGCCCCGACGGGAAAGCGGATGGTAACCCAGAACCAGGAACCCGCTTTCTCCGAGCGCTGGGCCGCGGTCAATCCTGTGGCGGAACTGGTGGAAGCGGCGGCTAACTGGCGCGCGACAAATCACGCGACCGCGATCAGCCAGGCCTCGGCGGCCCAACGATAAACGGCCAACTTGAGCGGCGAGCCGGCTGCCGGCTGCCGTTAGGTAAACGGGTGCGCATTGAAATGTGCACCCGTACAAATTAGCTTTGTTTTGATGTTTTCCGATTTTCAGATCTGATCGGGCTTATGGTGGCCGGCATCGAGCAGGCCAGGAACCCGTCAGTGAAAAGCAGTACATCAGCCAACCGTCAGCCTCCCGCGCTGGACGAGTTCGAGAGTATGGATAGTCAGCGCGATTACCTCGCCGAGGCCCTGATCTATCTCGCGGCCTATCACGGTCGTGCGATCAGCCATCAGGCTCTCATCGCCGGACTCCCTACCATCGATGGCAGGCTGAACGCAGCGCTCATGGAGCGCGCCGGCCTGCGTGCCGGCCTTGAGGTCGAACCGGTCCAGCGCGCCATCGCCGACATCCCGGCGCTGGTCCTGCCGGCGGTTCTGATCATGAAGAACAGGCCGCCGCTGATCCTGCTCGGCATCAACAATCCGGAGGGCAGCGCGACCGTCATCGACACCGCGCAGCCCAAAACCCATGAACTTTGCAAAATCTCCGAACTGAGCGCGGGCTATTCCGGCTACACGTTTCTGGTCAAGCCGGCGGGCAACGCGGATGCCCGCGCCGTCGCCGCCGGCGACCTGCCGCGGACGCACTGGTTCTGGACCGTGGTTCGCAAGTTCGGATCGAACTACGGGCATGTCGCGCTGGCGGCATTTCTCGTCAACATGCTCGCGCTCGCCGCTCCCCTGTTCACGATGAACGTCTACGATCGCGTCGTGCCCAACGGCGCGGTCCCGTCGCTGATCGCGCTGGCCATCGGCCTCGGTCTCGCGATCGTTTTCGATTTCATTATTCGCATCGTACGCGCGCGGATCATCGACCTCACCGGCAAGAAGATCGATGTGGTGCTGGCGGCGGATATTTTCGAACATATTCTGGCATTGAAGATGGCAAATCGTCCGACCTCGGTCGGAATTCTCGCCAACCAGATGCGCGATTTCGATTCCGTCAGGGAGTTCTTCACATCGGGAACGGTGGTAGCCGCAACCGACCTGCTGTTTGCCATCATCTTCATCGGCGTACTGTTCCTGATCGCAGGCCCCCTCGCCTGGATTCCCTTGCTCATGCTGCCGATCGTGCTTGCCGCGGGCTTCATTCTTCAGCGTCCGCTGGATCGCGCGATCAAGCGGCTGCAGTCGGAATCGGCGGCGCGGCACGGCGTTCTGGTCGAGTCGTTGTCGGGCATTGAAACCGTTCGTGCGACCGGCGCCGAGTCCCGCATGCAGACCGCCTGGGAACGCTCGGTTGCGGCGACGGCCCGCTCCGGCGAGGAAGTTCACCTCTGGTCGTCGCTCGCGTTGACGATCTCCAGTTCCGCCCAACAGATCACCAGCATGCTGCTCGTCGTCATCGGCGTGTTCCTGATCCTCGACGGCAAGATCACCATGGGCGCCCTGATCGGTGCGAACATGCTGTCGGGCCGCGTACTCGCCCCGATCTCAAGCCTGGCTTCATTGATTACCCGCGCCACGCAGACGTTTACCTCGCTGACCGCGATCGACCGGCTGATGAAGCTCGAGCGCGAACGGCCGCCCGGGCGCGCTTTCGTCGAGCGCAAGATCGAGCACGGTGCGATCGCCTACAACGAGGTCAGCTTCTCCTATCCGGGCAGCAACGAGAATGCGCTCGATAAGGTGTCGTTCAAGATCGCCCCCGGCGAGCGCGTCGCCATCATCGGCCGCGTCGGATCGGGCAAGACCACGATCGGCCGTCTTTTGTCGGGTTTTTACGAGCCCAAGGAAGGCAGCATCTCCATCGACGGGATCGACTCGCGGCAATACGATCCGGCGGACCTGCGCACCGGTATCGGCTTTGTCATGCAGGACACCGACCTGTTCTTCGGCAAGCTGCGCGACAACATCACGCTGGGCAGGCCGTCGGCGACCGATGAAGAGGTCGTCAACGCCGCGCGGCTGGCCGGCGTCGAACAGTTCATCGCCGGTCATCCGCTGGGCTATGACATGCCCATCTCCGAAGGCGGACGCAGCCTTTCCGGCGGCCAAAAGCAGGCCATCGGCCTTGCGCGCGCGATGATCCGCAATCCCAAGATCATTTTCATGGATGAGCCCACGGCCCATTTCGACGTGCGCAGCGAAGCCGAATTTCTCGAACGGCTGAAAACCATCGCCAAGACCGACATGACCATTATCGTCTCGACCCACCGGCCGTCCCTGCTTTCGCTGGTGAATCGCATCCTGGTGTTCGAGCGCGGCAAGCTCGTCGCCGACGGACCTCGCGAAGCGATCCTTGCGACGCTTCAGGCGACGGCTCAGGCGAACGCCAAGCGCGCCGCCGAGCCGGTGAAATTCGAACCCCCGACGATGAAATCCAATGCAGCCAACTGATTTTGCCTTCGCGAACGACGTCAGGGCCGCGGTCGAACTCCGCACCCCGCGTACCTCGCAGATGATCCTGTTTTCGACCCTCGCCCTGATCGTGGTCGGGCTGATATGGGCGCACTTCGCCATTCTCGACGAAGTGAAGCGGGGTAACGGCCGCGTGATTCCGACCCAGCAGATGCAGGTGCTGCAGTCGCTCGAGGGCGGCATCGTCGGAGCGATCCTGGTTCAGGAAGGCGCGATGGTCGAGAAAGGCCAGGTCGTGATGCGGATCGAAGACACCAAATTCGCATCCGAACTCGGCGAGATCCGCGAGCGGCGCAACGCCATGGCTGCGCGCGTCGCACGGCTGGAAGCCGAAGCTGCCGGCAAAAGCACGCTGGAATTTCCTCCCGAGCTTGAGAAAGCCGCGCCCGCGGCGGTCGCCGGGGAAAAGAGTTTGTTTCAGGCGCGCGCCCGCAAGCTCGCCCAGGACATCGACGTCATCGCGCAGCAGGCGACCCAACGGCGCAGCGAACTGCAAGAATACAAGGCGACGTCGGTCAAGCTGGTCGACACGCTCAAGCTCCTGCAGCGCGAGGTCGACCTGACGCAAAAGCTGTATCAGCAGAAGGTCGTCCCTGAAATCGAGATGCTGCGCATCCAGCGGCAGGCCACCGAGATGCACGGGCAACTTGAGATCGCCAAGGCTTCCATGGCCAAGGCCGAGGCTGGAATTCAGGAAGCGGAATCGCGGCTCCAGAATGCAAAAGCCACGCTGCGCGCGCAGGCTGACGAAGATCTCGCGAAATCGCGCGGCGATCTCGCCGTCCTCGAGGAGAACATCAAATCCGCGAGAGATCGCGTATTCCGCGCCGACATGAAGTCGCCGGTCCACGGCATCGTCAACAAGATCAATGTCACGACCATCGGCGCCGTCGTTCAGCCGGGCGGCAATCTCATGGATATCGTTCCGCTGGACGACAACCTGCTGGTCGAGGGTCAAATCCGTCCGCAGGACATCGCCTTCATCAGAGCCGGACAGGATGCGGTCGTCAAGATTTCGGCCTACGACTCATCCGTTTACGGCACGCTGAAGGGAAAGGTCGAGCGCGTCAGCGCGGATGCGATCACGGATGACAAACCGAACCGTACCGGCGAGAAGGAAACCTACTACCGCGTCATCGTCCGCACGGACAAAAACCACCTTGGCTCCAATGAAACGCCGCTGCCGATCATTCCGGGCATGGTCGCGACGGTCGAGGTGATGACGGGGCACAAGTCGGTTCTCGATTATCTCGTGCGGCCGGCTCGCCTGCTCCGCGACGAGGCGCTTCGCGAGCATTAAGGCGTTTTCGAGCGAACCGGATACCGGTTCGCGTGAAGAAACCGCGCCGGATCAGAATCATGGAAGCGCGCTTCCGATCCGATCGGAAGCGACACGGCGCGACGGCCTTCATCGGTAACGATCTCTCAAGACTAACGAATCGTTGTTGTCTGCATTTCATTCAAATCCTATGCGATCCGGTTTCCTCTGGTTGGCCTCATTTCCCGATAGATGAGCCAAACAACGCGGCTTTAACGCCGCTCTAGCCGCACGCAAGTATTGATCGCCTCACAAACACGGGGCGAGGATCGGCTCAAGCTGACCGACGACCCCGGGAACTGGGGCGTCATCATGCCGATCGGAATCCGATCTCATCTTCTCACGGGTACATTTCTCGCTCTTTCCATCCTGGCTTTCACCACGATCGAAAGCCAGGCGGCCAAGAAAGAGAAACTCAGGCCCCATATCTTCGACGACCTGATTACGCCGTCGATGCTTGAGCCTGCGCAGCCGGCGCCCGCGCCGCGAGCCAGTGGCGCACGGTTTTTCTCGATCAACGGCGTTCTCGCCAAGATGGACGGCAAGGCGCCGCCCGACCAGCGCGTTCGCGTCGCTTCGACCGCGGGCGAGACCGTCGCATCGGATGCGCCCGCGCCGGCCGCGGCCGTATTGAGCCAGGTATCCGCCGAGCCATTCGGCCTGTTCATATTCAAGGCGCCGGAAGGCGTGTTGTGGCGCAAATGGCGCAATCTCAAATCCGAGATGACGAACGAGATGCGCGCGGTCGCGGCGTGCCGCGACGATCAATCCGGCTGCTCGCCGGCGGCCACCCGTTTCATCGCGATGGCCACGGAAGCAAAGAGCCGCGACGGCCGCGCGCGGCTCGAAACCGTGAACCGGCTCGTCAACGGCGCGATCCACTACACCAGCGATCTCGCCCAGCATGGAATGCTCGACGTCTGGTCGGCCCCCCTTGCCTCGCTTCGCAGCGGCCAGGGCGACTGCGAAGATTATGCGATCGCCAAATACGCGCTGCTCCGGGAGACCGGCACCGCCGAACAGGATCTGCGGATCCTGCTGGTGCACGATCGCGCGGTGCGTGAGGACCATGCCGTCCTTGCCGTCCGGGAGGACAACGCCTGGATCGTTCTCGACAACCGCCGGTCGACGCTCGCGATCGACAGCGACATTCGCTACCTGACGCCGATGTACGCCCTCACCGCCGACGGCGTCAGCCTGTTCGCGTCGCCTTATCTCAGCCAGCGGCTGGACGACAGCGCACGCACCGTGTCGCCGGCCGCGGATAGCACGAATGCCGCCACCGGTTCGTCCGCGCCGCTTCTGACCTTCCGTATGAGCGGCTTCGATATTCCGGAGCGATCAAACTTGCCGGAGGACTCGGACCTGTCGAGCATCGGCCTCGGCGAACCGCCGTTGCTGCTGTAGGACCGCCGCCAGGTTTCCGAACCGATAGCCACATGGTATCAACGGCTGCGGACCACCGTCGGAGACTCTGGCGTGACAAAGATCGCGATCGCGACACCGGCCTTCGGAGAGATATTCTACACGCCCTATGTGCAGAGCCTTTTCCGGCTGATGCGCGCATTCGAAGCGCGGAAGTGGCAATCGACTTTCGCCAGCATCGCTTATGCAGATATCGCGGAAAGCCGCAACTTCCTGCTGACGCGATGGTACGATAAAAGCGACGCCACCCATCTGCTGTTCATCGATGCCGACATGGGGTTTCCCGCCGCGCTCGTGCTCGACATGATGGACTTCGGCAAACCCGTCACCGGTGTGGTCTATCCCAAACGGCAAATCGATCTCGGACGGATTGCCGAGCTGTCCGCCGGGGGAACGCCGCCGGCGCGCGCCATCGCTCGCGGACACAACTATATTCTGCGCAAGCGGCGCGGACTCCGCGTTGTGACGCCACGGAAGGGATTCATTCAGGTCGACGGCTGCGGAGCCGGTGTACTGCTGATCGCGCGATCGACCATCGACACCATGCTCAAGGCGATGCCGCAGATCAGCGACGCCACGGCGAAGACAAATTCGCCGCTGGCGGCAGATCTCGATCGCCTGATCCGCGCTTTCCAGCCGGTCCGCGTCGGAGACGCGCTTCTGTCGGAGGACTTTTCGTTCTGCCACCGCTGGAATCAGTGTGGCGGCGAGGTATGGGTCAGCACGGCCCATACCGTGGAGCATATCGGCCTGCACCGCTTCAGCGGCCGGTATGCGGACCTTGACCCCCAGCCGGCCGTGCAACAACCCGCCCGGGTTCGGGTGTCCGAGCGGGGCGTCGGGTCACGGCCAGGTGCGGCCGCACGGATCGCCCCGGTTTCTGTTGCTGCCGGCAAAAAAGAGAACTGAACGCGGCCGGCGCAGGACGGGCGATGGCCTCTCGCCCCGCAGCACCGGGTTGGACTCCAAGCCCCGCTGCCACCGCCGCGAATTTCATGGTATGATCGGCATTATTCCCGCCGTCGACGCTCATCGTCCGGCGCAAGATTGTATGAGGCGATCGTGAAGGCCAGCTCCATTCCGTTTCAGCGTTATACCCCTTCCCTCCGATGGATCGCAGCCGCCGGAATGTGCCTGTCAGCGGGTGCGATGGCGCCGGCCGTCCCGGCCCACGCCCAGACCGGCACCACCGTGGAACGCTCCGCCAAGGGATTGCCGGGCACCAATATCCGGGTCGGCCTCTATCTCAATGTGAAGCCGGATTGCAGCAGCGGCGAACTGCCCACCATCCGGCTGCTCGCTCCGCCCGCCAACGGCGCGCTCACCATCAAGCGCGGCAAGGTGACGGCGACGAACTACAAGCAATGCCTTGCGCTCGAGGTGCCCGGCTTCATCGCCTTCTATAAATCGAAGCCGAATTTCGCCGGCATCGACAACGCCACCGTCGAGGTGAAGTACCCCGCCGGACGTACGGAAATCCAGCACATCAGCATCACGATCGGCGACGGCAGGCCCGAGCAGAAGATTTAGGGCAACGCGCCGGCCGCCCCGCGACTCCGGAGCCGCAGCGGACGCCTTCCGCTTTTTCTCAGATCAGAGCCTTTCCGCTTCCGATGGACTCAGAAGCGGGGCTCCATGATTTTGATGTGACGCGTTTTCTTGACGCGAACCGGTATCCGCTTCGCTCGAAAACGCTCTGATGAAAAACCCGCCGGAACGATCCGGCGGGTTTTTGTCCGTTGAGTATCGTCGCGATCAGACCTTGTGAATGTCCGTCGCAGCGAGTGCGGCATGGTTGTCCAGGATAGCGAGCAGGATGCGATGGCCGTCGCCAACCGCGCCCGCGCCGCCGTTATCGTCATAATAGAGGGAGCCGGTGGACGCGTCGTAAGCAAAATGCTGCCCCGAACTGAGCGTATGCGAGGCGGCATCATTGCCTGTGTAGATTGTCTCGTTCAGAGAACCGTTGCTGCTCTTCCAGGAAACGCCGCCGAACGCAGAATTCAGCAGATCGATCACGTCCGTCCCAGACGTAAAGTCGGTGATGTGATCGCCGGCTTCGCTCGTTGCATTGAACTGAAAGTGATCAGCCCCGCCGTTGCCAGTCAACGTGTCCACGCCCCCGCCGCCGATCAACGTATCGCCCTTCGAACCGCCGATCAGGATGTTCGCAACGCTCGAGCCGGTGATGCTCATCGCATTCGTCGCACCCGAAGCGTCCACGTTCTCGAAGTTGGTGACGGTCGCGTAGTCCGTGTTGGTGGTTTGATCGGACGTATGGCTCAAATCCACCGTCGGCTGTGACGATCCCGTAATCACCAGCGTGTCGTTGTCGGCGCCGCCGTTCAGCACGACGGTCCTGTTATTGTTGTTACCGGATTCGTAAACGATCCAATCATTGCCTGCGCCACCAGAGAGGGTTTCCGTTCCGTTTCCGTTAGTGGGAATGCCTCCGCCAACAAGGTAATCATTGCCGGATCCCCCAGTGATCGTATCGAATCCGCCGAAGCCGTAGATCACCTGGTCGTTGGAGGTGCTTGAACTACCGAGCGGATCGTTACCCGTTCCTCCCAGGATCAGCGACATCGTTTCATGGAGATGCGCTCCATGAGAGTCCGCGACATCGATGGCCAGCGTGTAAGAATGACCGGTCGCCGCATTGTTTGACGTAACGACTCCGGTCGATGAATTGATGGAGAATGTATCTCCACCGTTCGTCTGTGTTCCCGTCAACGATCCGTCGGTGTTGTAGAACTTATAAACGAACCCGGCCGTATCGTCAGAATCCACGGCACCAGCCGTAAACAGCGCCGGGCCCGTCACATCCGACGAACTCAACCCCGTATTTCCGGAGAAGACGATATCCGATGGCGGCTGATCCAACGTCACCGTCACCGTGTGATCGGTGCTGGTCGAAGCGAGATTCGCATTGCCGGCCGCATCATGGGCCACGTCAGAAGCCACCGACGCAATCAGATCTCCGGCGTGCGTGAAGCCGCTCACCGCGACATCGTAGGTCGTGCCGCTTCCGGTGATCGCGATGTTCGCCGCGGTGAGTCCAGCCGCCGCGGCGCCGGTCAACTGAACGTCGTTCGCGGCAAAGTCGGTCACGGCCTCACTGAACGTCACCGTGAAGTGCACCGTTCCGGAGCCCGGATCGTTCTGAGCCGTCGCCTGATCGATCGTGACCGTCGGCGACACCGTATCCTTGATGCTGGTGTCCTGCGCGCCCGTCGCGGTGTTATCCGCCACGTCCTTCGCCGTGACGGTGGCCGTGACCGCGCCATCGACGAAGCCGCTGAGATCGACCGTATGATCGCCCGAGCCAAGGCCGGAAATCACCTTCGTGGTGCCGTCGCTCGCCTTGAACGTCACGGCCGCCAGCGCGTCGCTATCGAGGCCGGTGATGGTGAAGTGGATATCACCCGCATTGCCGGCGTTGATGTAGCCGGACGCATCGGCGATCGCGACTTTGAGGTCGTTTCCGACATCGGCCGTGGTGTCGATCGTCACCTGCAGGCCCGCGGAAGCCGCGCTGGTGGCGCCGAACTCGGTGGTCTGGGTGGCGGTCAGAACGTGCGCGCCGCCGGTCAGCGTGGAACTGTCGATCGACCAGTTGCCCGAACCGTCGGCCGTGGCGGTGCCGAGCACCGTGCCTCCCTCATAGAGCGTGACCGCCGCGTACGCCGCCGCCGTTCCGCTGATGGTCGGCGTGGTGTCGTTGGTGATGTTATCACCCTGCGTTCCACTGTCCGAACCAACGGCCAGGTGCAACGTCGGCGCCGCCGGCGGGGCGATCAAGGCGCTGAGGGTCGTGGTCGTGCCATCGGCGAACTTGAAATTCTCGACATGGGTAAAGGTGTCGGTGACGCCGTTGTGGGTGATGTCGAAGCCGATGGTCTGGCCGCCGCTCGTCTCCTTCACCACGGCGGTGACGTCGCTCAGGTTGAAGTCGAGGATCACCGTGTCGCCGGCCGCGCCGTTGTCGCCGCCGTCATAGACGACATGGTGCTGATCGCCGCTGTCGACGGAACCACCCGTGCCGCGTCCCGTCAGGTCGAGCGTGTCATCGCCCGAGCCGCCATGGACGGTGACGGTCGTGTTGTCGAGTGCCGTGGACGTCATCGGCGTGGCGTAATTCACCGTGACGCCGCCATTGCCGAGATCGACAATGATGTCCTCGACGCTGTCCATGCGGACAGACCCGCCGTCCGACATGGTGACGAGAACGTCGTCGTGGTCGACGCCGCTGGCCGGCACGATGTTGCCGGCATCCGACTGAGCTATCGCCGCGATGGTGACCGTGCCGGTCGCGCCGGTGATATGCAGCGTGTCCGAGCCCGATCCGCCGTCGACGATGTCGTGACCATCGCCCTGGGCGTAGACGATCGTATCGTTGCCTTCCTGGCCATAGATAACGTCGTCACCCGTTCCGCCGGTGATGGTGTCGCCGCCGCCGGAGCGGCCGCTTTCCGTGGCCAACTCGGACTCATGCGCCGCGATGTAGGCGAGCGTGTCGGCACGCGTCCATAGCGCGCCGTTGCCCGCCGGATCCAGAGTCGACGTGTGTCCTTCGAGCGCCGCGAATACCGCCCAGCCGGAACCGGCCGGATACGTCGTCGCGGACAAGCCGGCCGCAGCCCGGAGAACGTCCGTGTTCATGACATCGCCGTAGATGACGTCATTGCCGGCGCCACCGTTGATGGTGTCGTTACCCGCCGCGGACTGCACGACGCCGCTGCCGGCAAGACTGCCGACGACGCCGGTTAGTTCGCTGGGCTTCACCACATCGGTATAGGAATGGCCGCTGTCCAGCGCGTTGAGTGCATTCACCGCGCTCGCGCTGCCGGCCACGTTGAGGCCGACGGCGTCGATCGTATAGCCAGCGGTACTAATGGTATTGATCTGCGCCGTGGTCGCGTTGGTCGTCGGCTCGCCATCGGAGATGAAGATCACCTTGTTCACCGAGGCGCCGCTTAGCGGAGTCTCCGCAACGCCATCTCCGGTAAGTGAAGTCGTTCCGCCAGTCGCTGTTGTACCGCCGGGCGTCAGATAATCGATCACCGCGTCGAGTCCGCTCGCGTAGCTGGTGCCGCTGCCCGGATCGGAGCCGATGTACAGATGTTTGCCGGTGTTGTTGATGCTCCCGTCCGCATTCGCTGCGTCGAGCGCATTGGTCAAGGCGGTGAAGTTCTGCGCGCTGCCCGACACGATGTCGAATACGCCCAGTTCCTTGTAGCCGCCGCCGAAGGCGAAGAGAGCCACCCGCACATCCGCCGCACCTGAACTGTACAGGCTGTTGAGCAGCGCGCCCACCGCTTGCTGCATCGCGGTCATCTGCGCTGCAGACAAGCTGGCGGTCGTATCCAGGACCAGTACGAAATTGGCGCTAGCGCCCGCGGAGATGGTCGGGGTCGCGCCCGGATCGCCAGCGATGGCGTCGTTGCCGTCGCCGCCGTTGATGGCACCGTGCACGTTCGACGACACATCGACGAAATGCGCCGGGTCCGTCGGCATATCATCGCCGTCGTTGGAGCCGATGAAGAGCTGGCCGGTGTCATCGAGCGCGATCTTCAGCGTCGCCGTCGAGGTATCGCCGTCACCATCCTGCAGGGTGTAGGTGAAGGTATCGATGCCGCCGGACGACGACGTCCGCGCGTAGTCATAGTGACCGTTGGCGTCGATCGTCAGCGTGCCGTACTGACCGCTGATCGTCGTAGACCCGCTGACGTCGGTACCAACGCCGCCGACGTTGGTGCTCTGGATATGGCTGACATGCGCGCCGTCGGCGCCCTGGGTGTCCGCTCCGCTGCTGGTGGTACCCACTCCCGTAATGACGTTGCCATCGGTCGAGGCGTTGGTCCCGACACTGTCGGTATCCGCAACCGCCGTCGGCACGTCGTCCTTGATCGAGATCGTGATCGTCGAGGTGCTGGTGTTGTTGAATGCGTCCGTCACCGTATAGGTGAACTGGTCCATACCGTGCTGGACGGTGGCGCCGTTGTTGCCGGCCGGACTGTCCGTCTCCGCGTGCGTCAGCGTGTAGATGTAGTGCCCCGCCGCGTCGATCGTCAGATAGCCATAGGCCCCCTGCACAACCGTGTTGCCGCTGCCCGCGATCGCTGTAACGGACGTCCCCGTCACGCTGGTGACGTGAGGAAGGTCCGCATCGCCAAGGCTGAGCGTCGCCGGCGCCGTGGCGATCGGATGATTCGCAGAATCCCCGGCATTGCTGCCGGACGGAAGACCGGACTCGTCAACCGATCCTGTCGCTTCAACAGGCTGCGGCCTGCCGTCGGTCACATGGATCGTCAGCGTCGCCGTCGAGGTATCTCCGTCGGTATCCATGACGGTGTAGTGGAACACGTCGTCGCCCGAGACATTCGGGTTGGCCCGATAGGTGTAGATGCCATCGGCGTTCAGCGTCAGCGTGCCAAACTGCCCTGTGATCGGCTGGCCGATATGTGCCATGTAGGCCGCGTCACCGCTTGTGTCGCCGTTGCCGAAGATGCCGGCCGAACCACCGGTCCCGCCTGCACCGTCGCCGCCAACGGTATCGCCCGGGCCGCCGGTGCCGCCGGTGCCGGCATAGTAGCCTCCGTTGCCGCCCGTACCGCCGGGAATATCTCCCTTGTCGAAGCCGAGAACGACCAGGGGGAAGTCCGCGCCTGAAATATCGTTGGTCACGACGTTGCCACCGACGAGCTGAGCCCCGGATTCAACTGTCGCGCTGTCGTCAACCGCATGCGGAACGTCGTCGACGATGGCGATGCTCAGCGTGGTGCTGCTCGAGTCTCCGTCGGAATCCGTCACCTGGACCGCGAAGTCCTCGTGGGTCGAATCCCCGGACGTGTTGTGCGCCAGCGTATAGCTGTAGGTGTAGTCGCCGCCGCTCAGCGCCACCGTCAGGTTGCCGTACTGGCCATGCACCGTTCCGCCGGCCGT
>Ga0153956_1002162_pt1 | contig 15150 bp, 14 predicted proteins | sample TSFL040MetaG_FD_104704 | JGI IMG/M metagenome (GOLD analysis project Ga0153956, IMG submission 104704) | Attine ant fungus gardens microbial communities from Florida, USA - TSFL040 MetaG | ecosystem: Host-associated > Fungi > Mycelium > Unclassified | place: USA: Florida, Wekiwa Springs... | reverse complement strand
TCTCAGATCGCCGGGCCAGGCTCAAAGCTCACATCGGATTGGATCTTCGACGCGACATGGGATGGCAACGATCAGCCGAACCCGCGCAACGTCCTCGGGCTTCTCAGTATTGCCAGAGACAAGGCCACTGTCACTCCGCCGAGGCGGCGCGGACACTGGCGGCGGGGTGGACAGCTCATCAGCGGGCGAGACCTTTGTGATGCGGCCAACGAGCTCGCAGTGGTCCGGCTTGACGACACCATCCGGCCAGAGCACTTCGCCACCAACCAAATGATCAACGCGCTACGCGGACAGCACCCGACCTTCACGGCGGCATCGCTCGGCGAACGACTCGGGATGACGGGCACAGACCTTCAAGCCGCTCTCGATCGATACATCCGCAGCGGACTCCTCACCGTCAACACCGAGAAAGGACGAGAGCGCTACACAATCCCGCCTCTCTACCGGCCCGCCCTGTTGAAGTGGGACGACGCGGACCCCATGACCAGCAACTGGGAGGTCCCAGACCAATGAACGATCGGCCCCGGTACAGCGACGTTCCAGGCCTCTCCCCAGCCAAGCAAGTCGCCATCATCACCGAGCACTGGAGCGACGATCCTGCCGCCGCCTGCGTCGCTGCAGACATCGCCGTTGCCGAGGACGACCAGGAGCTCATTGACCGCGCGTCCAAGCTCCTGGACAGCCCGCGATTCGGCGGAGAATATTCGGTGGTCGGACGCCGCTACGCGTTCGCGGCGCTGCGCCGTGACGCCGCGACAGTACGGCAGATCTCTCGCCCGATCCCGGTCAGTAAGGTCCAGAATCCCTTCTGGAATGGCCTTCTGCGGATGATCGACACCAATCGCCCACTTGAGGAGCGACTCTGGTCAACGCTCGCCGGCTGGTACTCGAGCGAGGTGCTCACGCGCCAGCACGCCGTCACGGTCGCGGTTCCCCTGGTGCATGCATCTCGACTTCTCGGGATCGCACGAACTCGCGCAAACAACGACGTTGCAAAGTGGAGCTCGGCGTCGAGGGCCGTCTTCGCCACGTACTGGGGCGCCTATCCAAGAACGATCGTCCCCAGCGTCAGGGGCGCGCTCTGGGCCTACGGAGATCCCCAGCGAGGACCCCACCGGGTCATTCCGTTTCTGCTGCCCTACCAAGTCGCGTCCATTTGCGAGACCCTCACACACATTCAGGCGCTTCCACCCAAACTCGCCCGCGACGCAGCGCGAACCATGCATGACGAGATGCTCGACGTCTCCCTCGAGCGGCGGGCGAGGTTTGCCGAGTTGGCCCGATTCTCCCCCACCGCCCGTCGCTCCCTCTGACCACCCCACCGGGTGGGCACCGCCAGATTCCCATACACGTATGTGAACACCTCTCGACCGTCATGCCGACAGTGGAGAGATGGCTTCATCATCCTCCAGCCCGACCTGGGAACAGTACGCACGTCAGCTCGGCACCAACCTCGCTCGAGCTCGCCAGGCGCAAGGGCTCAGCCAGGAGCGCGTCGCTCATCGCGCGGGACTCGCCGGCTTCACCTACTACAAGTATGAGAAGGGTGAATCTCGCCCAGGCACCCCGGCCAACCCGAACCTCAAGACGCTGCTCGCTCTCGCTCAGGCACTCCAAGTCGATCTCGCCGATCTGCTACCTGAGGGCGTGCCAGATCTCACCGAAGGTCGATGACGTCCACCGTTCAAGGAGAGGCGGAATGAGCCGCTCGATCTGCTCCTGCGACAACACGTCCGAGCCGCAAACAAGGCCGATAGGGACATGAAGAAAGCCCGGTCTCGTCTCTCCGGGAGAGAACGAGACCGGGCTGTGAACGCACGCGGCGTCCAGGCACGTGGGCCGGGACGTCAGTTGACGTCGGAGCCGCAGTTCGGGCACCTGTAAGGGCCGTTCGGATGCATCTGATCCTTGAACACGACGTGACCGTTGATGCAGATGGCCTTGAGCAGCCAATTGCCCGTCGCGGTCTTGGAGGCTTCCGTCTTAACCATGCTTGTTGTCCGTTTCTACGAGGAGCGATGCCAACCCCGGATGGGTGCCTCTCTCCGAGAGAAAGGCTGGCGCGCCAACTCCGACCAGACGGTCAGAACCAGTGCGCCGGCCTCACGCGGACTGGCCGTAGTTATGACACATCCGGGCCGATACGTCAACGGCTCGCTAGCGACAGCGGCAACCACGACAGAGGTCGTCTAGGTGTTGTGGAATCGACAACACGCGAACGACGCCCGCCGTTGGGAGGACGTGCGCGCCGAGCAAACATCCTCCGTGAACCCACACGCGTGTCGCCGTTCTTCCGCAGCGCCGGTCGTCCGTATCCAGCAAGGGGCGGGACTCCGTCCCGAGCCCTACTGGACAAAGAAAACACCCTGGCCTCCTCACCGCTTGCGCGGGGAGGTGGCCAGGGCTGTTGGAAGGAGTGTCAGTCGCCGGAAAGCATCTCGATCACCGAATGGTCGGGAACCATTGCGTGGGACGCCACCGTGGCGGAGTCACGGACGTCGACGAAGTCGCCGATCCGGGCACCATCGCCGATCCGGGCACCATCGCCGATTCGAGTGAAGTCGCCGATCACCGCACCATCCCCGATCATGACACCCTCTCCGATGGAGACATGCTGACCGATACGCGCGTGCGACCCGATCCAGGTGTCGTGCACGAACCGGCGCCAGCCGGAATCCCGGCCAGTGTTGATCGACGTGTGTACCTGGACGGTGACACCTACATCGAGGTGGGCGCCACTTTCAATCTCGACACCGTTACAGAGGACGACGTCATCCCGGAGGGTGACCTCGTAGCCGATCTGAACGGCCCTGCCGATGCTGACATGGCGACCGATCCATTCGGTCTTGATGAGCGAAGACGACATGACATCACTCACGAACGTGCTTCCCATTGTTGATCCTTTGCTCAAGCAGTTTCCGACTGCGAGCGGGGTCCAACGACGTGACGTCGGCCAATCGATGGAATTCGCAAAATTGCCATTCCACCCATTGGCAGACATCACAAATGGGATGTTGTTATTTAAGCATAAGTGCGACAAATTGTCAATAGTCCGACTCTGAACCACCCGCACTTCGCCGCACACCGCCCACTTCCTAAACGCCGCCTGAATAAACCTCAATCTTCAATGACAATCGATCAGATATATCTGTTTACTTTTTGAAACTCATGGTTCATAGTAACCGGTAGCGTGAAAGCGAAAGAAGAAATATTAAAAATAAACAACATCAACATCTATGAATGAAAAAGAAATAACATCAACATCTACGAATGAAAAAGAAGTACCGGCTGAACAGCCAACCTGGCAGGACGTCGCGGAGCAGATGTCCGAGTGGCATCCCGATCTGCAGGAACATGCAAGGAGAGAGTTATCGAAGCGCGGGATTAGTCTCCTCACTCGCTCTGACGACGATCTTTTGGGGGCAGAGTTTCTGCACAAGCGAGACACCAACCTTCATCACACCAGAGAAATCGAGGATGTATCCGCATATCTACGTCGGGGAGGAGCATCGATTCCTAACGCACCCGGCGAGAAGATCGCCGCATATGTGGACTTCCTTGCCTCACCAGAACACGTCAACGACGGGATCCTGACCGGCGACCGCGCGAGCATCGAGCGGCAAGTCGATGCGGCGATTATTCAAGTGGACGCAGTGCCTGAGAGCTACTTTGAGCTTCAGCAGCGGCTCGCGCACGAGCGCGGTCACGAGCACATGGACCTGACGGAAGAGACTCGCCAGCAACTCGCTGAGGTGCTTCGCGACGATCAAAGCGAGAGCCTAGGCACCTGGGCGTACTACCTAACCGACGCAATGAGCGAGCACAACTTCCCACGTTGGTTCAAGCAGTACACATGGGAATCCGTGATGAAACTCGGCGCTCTCGACACGGAAACGGCGGTGTTCGCTCGCCGGAGCCGGACGACCACGGCACCGTTCCCTGAACTCAACGCAGAGGCCCTCGCTGCGGTCTACGACGACCTGCGCAGCTACTACGTCGACGGCGATCGCGCCGGGGTCTCGTCGACGGACGCGCTGGTCGAGGGAGGCCAATTCGCGAAGCTCTACGGACACCATGTTGCGGAGTTGACGGCCGCATCGAAGGAGATGCTGAACACGGTCGAAGGTAGCTGGACAAGATACGAGCAGATTGAGGGCGAATACGAGCCCAACTACGCCGTCGACCCACAGGACAAAGAAGCGATCGACCAGGTCGACGTCAACAACGAGACAGCCATGCGTCTCGCAACATCGCTCCAGGGCCATCACACAGGCTGGTGTACTGCGGGAACGTCCACTGCCGCACACCAGCTGAGCCAAGGCGACTTCTATGTCTACTACAGCCGCGATGACGAGGGGAACGACACAATCCCCCGGGTCGTGATCCGCATGGCATACGGCCAAGTCGCAGAAGTCCGTGGTATCGATCCTTGGCAGAGCCTTGAGGTCGCCGTGGCTGAAGTCACCGAAAGCAAGCTGATCGAGCTACCTGGCGGTGAGCAGTACTTCGACAAACTCGCCAACACGCGACGACTAAGTGCCATAGAAGCCAACCTGGCGGCGGACATCCCTATGAGTCCAGAAGACCTATTCTGGCTTCGATACGGGGACATCGACACTTTCAGCCAATGGGGCGATCCACGACGGGATGACCTTTTGACAGATCGCGACGAGCGTGACGACGTCGATCTATTCATTCGTAGCTGGGGAATCGAAAAGACTGCTCAACGCCTTATCGACGCAAACTTGCTTGATGTCTTAGTTTCAAACATCGACGCGTTCCCGACTCTGACGATAAACATTGCGCGGCAACTCATGGACACTTATCGGTCTCATCGGCGCGCCTTGTATCAGAACCTTGATAAGTTGTCAGAACTCGACGCGGCCGAAGTGGTGAAGGAAATGCTTTATGATTACGATGATGCTTACCCTTTCGCGATGTTCCCTGAAATTAGTATAGCCCTCACGTCCGTGCAAAAGCTGAATGTTAGTGTAGCTCGGCGATTGACAGAGAAGGGATTTGGCGGTCTAGTTGAGGCGCACCTTGACAAGTTCCCAACGCTCGACCCTGCCGAGCTGGCACGCATGCTGCTTGAGAGCGGTCATATCGAGAACCTCCTCGTATTGACAGACCGTCTCGACAAATTCCCAACAGCAGACCGTGACAGGCTTGCGCAGCGGCTACTTGAGCGCCCAGAAACATACGACGTACTCCGCTTTAATATCGACAAGTTTCCAAACATCGACCGGGAGACACTCGCCGCCTTCCTTGCTGAGGCCAGGCACGGTGCACTCCATTATGATGACCAGGATGTATCCACTCCTCCAAAGAAGCGAGAGTCGAGTCGCATTCTCCGATGGTTGCGGAGTAGGTAATCGGGACATACCCCGTACGTGATCTGCGCCACGGAGACACTCGGCCGCTTGTCCTGAGTCGTGCCAATTTAGCCTCGATTCACCGATGAGATGCGAACGGCGAGCGTCCGCAGCGGACCGAGTGCCGAGGCCGGCACATCGGCGGGGGTGTTCTCACTCATGGTGAGCCTCCTCATCGGAAGCGACGGACGATCCCCGGTTGGGATCATCTACGCCGCACGCCGACGAGAAGCGAGGCCGATTATGGACGCTGGCTGGCGGACGTCAATATACCGATCGAGAGTGTTGTAAAAACCACACCTGAACTGGACTTTACATCTGTGCCAACGACGCGCATAGTCAGCAGACATGGAACACGCATCCCCCAATCAGGCTGACCAACACGATCCGAGGCGAGTGCTTGAGGGTGGCCATCCCGAGCACGAGCGTGCGGCAACACGCCGGACCATAGGGGCGATGTCAGTGGACGCCGCTTTGCTTTCGCCATCGTTGATCGACGGAATGGACAGCCGACCCGAGGACGCCCTTGGCTCCCACGCGCAACAAGGGGAAAGGCTACGTAAACCGATGCCAATCATGCTCGCAACATCCGGTAAGGGCGCAGATGCTGAGAGGGTCGCGGCGATGCTTGACGAGCAGGGAATCGCTTACAGCACTGTCTTTGTCGAGACCTACGATCGTCCCCGGCTTCAGGTTGGTGCCGCCGAGCTTGTGGGCGAATCGGAAATTAAAGCGCACCTCGCCGAGATCCGCGAACTTTCGCTCGCCTGAGATCTGACGTGACGCGCACGCTACTGGTTGGTCCCGCCGGTGTGGGGCTATCCGATGTAGTCGCGCGTTTCACGAAGTCTGCTGGCTCTACCGCAGACGTGGAAGGCCTCGAAGTCTTCTATGTCGAGCACGATCTGCTTGCGACCGTTGAATATGTCTAGAAGCGCGGCGGCAACTCTTTCGTCTCCACCGTCGGGATCCGGCCCGTGCTCGGCGAGTAGTTGGATGCCCAAACGTAGGCGTCGGCGCGGAGGTTGAACACTTCGGCGGGATCTCCTGCAGCGGTCCCGACCCCTGCTCCCCCTGTCCGCCGCATGATCAGGTGGTTGGCCAGGACGGGCCCGTTCACGGTCAACTTGCTGTTGCAGATATTCGCGTTCAGCACGGTGGACTCATTGACTCCACCGGCGCCGCAGGTGTTGATTCGGCCCTCTGTGCCTGACCCGGTTGCGACGAGCCAAGCGTCGATGTTGGAGACGTTGTCGGCGATGATGATGTTCTTTGCGATGATCACGACCTGTGGAATGTCGCGGACGCTGTGCAGTTGCCCTGCGGTGTAGTGAATGTCTCCACCGATCGTTACAGTGCTGTTCGGCGCATTGACGACGACCCACTGACCCGCCGCGATCTCGCTACTACTCACGACCGCGAGAGTGGCGCTACTGGAGGTGTAAAGGCCCGAGAGGTCATTGCCCGTGATGTCGATGGCATTGCTCGGCAGCTGCGGGGTCTTGCTGCTCAGCGGGAAGCGCCCCGCGATATTCGGAGCGATTGATGTGTTCTTGTAGCCACCCAGGGTACTGCCTGCACCGCAGCTCGTACTGCCTGCGTTGGCAAACGTCAGCAGACTGACAGCGCAGAGGTTTGAGCTCGAGCCCACCGTGCTGCCGCCCGAGAAGCCCGCACCCGAGGCCATGCCAGAGACGATCCCGGACGGGAGGATCCCGTACTCCGCCCACGACCCGTAGTACGGGCCTGAGCCCGGATGAGTGATCGACGTCACAACGCCAGCGACGCGGCCTGGGTTGCTCACGCTGCCACGGCCCACGATGAGATCACCGCCTTGCACCTGCACCTTGGGCTGCTTCCCGACGACGAGGCAGTAAAGCTTCGAGTGACGCCAGTCGGCGCTGCTGGACGAGTTGCGCTTGATCGACATGGCGTAGCAGACGTGGGTTCCGACCGGTAGGTCACCGATACTGCCGGTGCCCGAGTAGGTCTTTGATGCACCCTTGCCGTACCCAGCAGCTTCCGTGCCGGCCCCACCGCTGATTGCGCCGCATGATGCCGAGCCGCTGAAGAAGGCGCACGGGTTGCTGGAGCTCACTCCGCCGCCGCTGTGAGGTATCGGGTTCACCGAGGGCTTGTAGACGGCTTGCGTGATCTGCCACTGAATGTTGGTCTGCGACTTTGTCGTTCCGGTGTTGTTTGAGACGTTGCCTTGAATCGAGATGCTGCCGTGCGAAGTTTCGATCGGGGCTCCATCCGTGATGTTGGCGATGCTGGGAGTCAGACCGTAGTTGTAGGGCACGTTGGCGCAGGCATAGCCACTCGCGGCCCGCGCGCTGCTGCCTGAACTTCCGGGCACCCAAGAGATGCGTTCGCATAACGTGTTACCGACGTCACTCTGCGTGACGTCGTAAGTCGCGTAGGCCGCACTGGGCGCGTACTGCTTCACGAACAGCGCCCCTCCCCCGCCGGACGCTGCGCCGGCGGGAGCCGTGATGTTATTCCACCCATTCGTGAATCCAGTTTTGTTCACCTGGTAGGTCACGGTCTTGTCCATGGCGTCGGGTCCGCTGTTACGCATGTCGTGGAACCAGTAGAGCCGATTGCCGGGAGTCACGGACATGGATCCTTGTCGAGCGAGATTTCGGTTCGCGGCAACGCTTGAGGTTGCGGCCACCTGAATGTATGACTCCCCATCAATGCTCCAGTTCTTACTGAAGTCGTAGCAGAACCATCCCACCTGGCTCGAGCTCCACCAGCCCTGAGGTAGTCCGGTCTCGTTGAACGCTCCTTGCGCCGTCTGCCATGTCATCCACGGCGCACCGTCATATGCGTGGGAACCAGGCCAACCATCCGGATCTCCCGAGTAGTTATACACAATTGAATTGTTGAGTCCACCAGAGCCTTGGAAGATCACGTACGCAATGATCGATTTGGCATGCACCGCCTTGCAATCACTATTGACACTCGTCCATGATCCTCCATTGCGCAGAGCCGTCGGATGGATTCCACTGTCCACCGTGAACTTGTACCAGCCGTAGCCGTAGTTCGTTTGCGCGCCACCGCCCCCACCGCTGCCAGACCCTCCCGGTCCACCCACACTTCCCGCTGATGCCGGGGAGGGTGGTACCGCCAGCACTCCGAAAAAGATGGCCGCCCCAACGAGCGGCAGCCCAAGGAGCATCAGCACCCAAGGTCGGCGGCCCGCTCGGCTACTTGCCATCGCTCCCCGCGGCTTGCGTCGCCGGTGAGATGGTGTTCAGCGTTCGATCAAACGTGAGAACCGGCTCGATGCCCAGAATGTTGTTGTTCGGGAAGATGCCCTGCCCGTTGAGCTTCTTCACTACTGCGGCGGCTGCGCTGGCGCCCTCATAGTCACTGCGCTGCACCGCAGCGAGATAGAGCATGGTCTGACAGGTGGCATCTTCCTGATATCCACGGGTCGCTTTGATGTCGGCAACGACCTGCTTGACACCTTTCTCGTCAACAGAGGGAAGATCCGATCCGTCCCGGATCACATAGTTCATCGCGGCGTTGTATTGATCCACTATCCCAGCACCACACGCCGACGCCGAATTCAACTTGTCCGAGACCACCCCATCCGAGGGGTTCCATACCAGCCTGTTCGTTATGAACAACCAGAAGACCAACCCGGCCACCACGAATACGATGCCGCCGCATACCGCAACGAAAACTATTCTATTCTTCGGATGTACCACAACCTTGTCGATCATTCTTAAGCATATCTTTAATTAGGATAATCTAAATCACACATTGAGACAATAGCCTCAATCAATTACCTATTGACCATACCTTGGTGCTGCTTTACAGCACGGCGGTGAATCCTACTCACAATCCCCCTTTTCGCAAGATCCGATAAAGTCCTATCCCTAATAGAATCACGCCAGCCCCCACGGTGCCCCCTATACCAAGAAATAGGCCGACTGCCGTATGCATGGACTGATCCCACGAACACGCTCCGTTTCGACAAGTAAGTTCCACAATGTCAGGAAAGAGCAAATAGACTAGCGAACCTGAGAAAAGAAGCGCGACGCCCCCAATGGCCTGGACTACTCCCGGCGCACCCGTATCCCTTTTGCTTACACCTTCCCGTTTCGCCTCAGCTTTGACCCTCGGATTACCCTTGCCCTTCTCTGTCATACATTGAGTCCCCCTATATATTTGGGGATAATTATAGGGATTCCCCTATTGCTTGTCGAGTACAAACTCCGCATCGTGAAAACAATTGAGCTAATTTGACGCACATGCTCTTACAAGTTCCCAGGCGAGGACAAGCCGGTCGGAACCTCGGAGTTCAACCGGAGACTACGTGTTCGGAGATCCACTTCGCGGTGGTGACCGCGCTCTCGTAGGGGTCCATGCTGGCCCGGTCGACCTCGATGATGATCCAACCATCGAAGCCGACTGCGTCGAGCTCGGCCAGGATGCCGTCCAGGTCGATGTCGCCGAGCCCCGGCTCGAGGAAGAAGCGCTGGTCGGCGACCGAGTAGTACGAGCTGGGCGTCTCGCGGCTGCGGGCGGCGATCGCGAGGTCCATGTCCTTGAGGTGCAGATCGACCAGCCGGTCGGCGTGTTTGCGGAGCATGGCGCGCGAGTCGATGCCCGCCCACTCGAGGTGCCCGATGTCGAGGGATGCGCCGAGCAGGTCGGCCGGGACCTGCTCGAGCACGTAGTCGATCTCGTATTCGGTCTCGACCCTCGATCCGACATGGTTGTGCAGTCCCGCCTTCACGCCTTCCGCGTGGAGGACCTCGGCGGCGGCCCCGACCATGTCGACGACCGCGTCGAGCTTCGCCTGGTCGAAGAACGCACCGACCGCCGTCTGCTCGGTGATGCGGCGGTTGCCCTCGTAGAGCATCCCGCTGGAGAGGAAGACGGTGTTCAGCCCGAGGAAGTTCGTCTCCTCGGCACGGCGGCGGATCTTGTCGAACCAGTGCACCCACTCGGCCGACCCCTTGCGCAACGAGAGACCGGAGTCCTCGGGGAGCGCGATCTCGACAAACCCGGGGGCGGGGCGCAACCCTGCCTCCTCGAGCATCCTCTGATAGCTCTGCAGCGTCTGGGTGGCGAGCACCTCGATCATCACGCTGTCGAAGCCCGCCTGCTTGATCTGACGGTGCACTGCGGGCTGCTCCGCCACCCATGCCGGGTCGTTGTAGAGCCAGATCGGCTCGTCGGCGGAGCCGTCCTCGGTCTGCTTGAGGTTGATCCACTGGATTGCGTTGAGTGCGAACTGCGACCTGGTGATCGTCACGCTGGTCGTCCTTTCGTTGTGCTGGGCGCTGGGCGCCAATGATGGCGGCTCCGGGGAGCCGTTGGAGGCGAGGAGAGGAAGCCGGTCAGCCTTTGACCGCGCCGCCGAGAACTCCTCGCACGAAGAATCGCTGCAGCGCGATGATCATCACGAGCGGGATGACGACCGACATGAAGGCGGCCGCCATCAGCGCTCCCTGACCCTGCGAGTTCTGCTGCACCAGACCGGCGAGCTCCACGGTGATCGGCGACGGAACGCTGGAGCCACCCATGAAGATCAGCGGTGTCAGCAGATCGTTCCACGACCACAAGAACTGCATGATGGCGAGAGACGCGAGGGCGGGCGCAGCGAGCGGGATGACGATGGAGCGGAAGGTGCGCAGCGAGCTCGCACCGTCGAGGCTCGCCGACTCGAACAGCTCGGCAGGGAGGGCGGCGATGAACCCGCGCACGAGGAAGATGCCGAACGGAATCGTGAATCCCACCTGGTAGAGCCAGATGCCGGGGATCGTGCCGGTGAGACCGATCGTGTGGTAGATCCGCAACAGCGGCACCAGGGTGATCTGCGGCGGTGTCACCAGGAGGGCGACGAGGAGCAGCGAGAAGACGGTCCTGCCCCAAAACGACATGCGGGTCAGGGCGTATGCGCCGATCGCGGAGAACACGGTGGTGAGCACCGTGGCGGGAATGGCGATCGCAAGGGATGTGGCCAGGCTGCCGGCGACGCCGACTTCGCTGAGTGCGAGCTGGTAGTTGTAGCCGGTGAAGAGGGGGTCGACGAAGGCCGTCCACCAGCCGGATGTCGCGGTGTCCTGCTGGGTGCGGATCGAGGAGATGAAGAGAGCGAGGATCGGCACGAACCAGCTGATCGCGAAGACGATGACGATGAGGTGGACGAGCCACCGCCATCCGCTTCGGTGCCGGGACGGCGCCCTCTGGGTATCCGTTTGAGAGTGCGTTCTTATCGGCCCGGCGGCGGTCGCGGGCGTGGTTGTCGTGGTCACGACTTGGTCTCCGCTCGGAACTGGTGAATGTTGATGAACACGATCGGGAGTGCTGCGACGAGCAGGATGACCGCGATCGCGCTCGCCTTGCCGAGGTCGTTCACGGTGAAGAGCTCGTTGTACATCTGGTTGGCGATCACGTCGGTGTTGTAGTTGCCGTTGGTCATCACGTAGACGATGTCGAAGACCTTGAGTGCCGCGATGACCTCAGTGGTCACGACCACGAGAACAGCGGGGGCGATGCTCGGGAACGTGACGGAGCGGAACACCCTCCACTCCCCCGCACCATCGAGTCGGGCGGCCTCGACAAGCTCGGGCGAGATACCCTTCACCGCTGCAGAAAGGATCAGCACGGCCACGCCTAGACCGAGCCAAACCGCAATGAAGATGAGGGCGAGGTTGTTCACGAACGGCGTCTGCAGCCAGGGCACCGGCTGAACGCCAGGGATCAGGGTGATCAGAGCGTTGATCGTTCCGATCTGCGTCGACCCCGGTGGCTGATACGAGTACATCTGGGTCCAGATCACGGAGCCGGCCGTGAACGAGATCGCTGTCGGCATGATCACCAGGGTCATCGCAGCCCGCTCGTACTTGACCTTGTCGAAGAGCACTGCTGCGATGAGGGCGAGTATCAGGGTGCCGATCGGGAACGCGATGAGCCAGAGGATGTTGTTGCCGATCACGTCGAGCATCGTGCCCTGGAAGGCCCAGACGAAGTTCGCGAATCCGACGCCCTGTGTGGCGTTCGCGTTCATGAACGAGGTGATGACGGTGCTGACGAACGGGTAGAGAAGGACGAGGGCGATCAGGACGACCGGGCCGAACAGCCACACCCAGGGCCTGACGCGTCGGGAGAACGGTCGCGGGAGCATCCCCGCGATCCGGTCGCTGGCGCCGAGGATCAGGTAGACGAGGATCGGGATGCCGATCGCGCCGACGATGATCAGCAGCGGGACGTTGTCAATCAGAGAGCTCATGTGGATACACCCTGGGTGTGGCTGTGTCGCCGGCTACTTTTGCGCGGCTTGGATGGACTGCAGCACCTGATCGAGCGAGCTCGGGTTCTGCATGTAGGACACGACGCCCTTGAAGAACGCGGTCTGCACGGCGGCGTTGGCGAGCATGTTCGGGCCGACGTCGAGCTGGGTCGAGCTGCCGGCGAAGTAGGTCTTCGCGATCTCCTGCAGCGCACTGCTCGGGTAGATGGATGCCGGCACGTGCACGTTAGCGACCGGCCAGCGGTTCAGTGAAGCCAGATACTTCTGCGCCGCCGTCGAGGCCATGAACTGCAGGAAGGCCTTCGTGGTCGCGTTGTCCGTGAACCCGACGCTCTCGGTCGTCTGGAAGAGCTCGTCGTTCTCGTACTTCGGGTCAGTCGCGGGCACCCGGTAGAAGTCGATAGTCGTACCGGGGACCGCGCTCGAGCCGATCAGCCCAGGCACCCACGACCCCCACAGCGTGGCCTGGCAGGTGGCGGGCGAGGCCGTCAGGCCGTTGTAGCCGGTCGCGATCGGAGCGGCCAGCGCGCCGGTGACTCCGCCGCTGACATTCTTGTTGTTGACGATGAGGTCGCCGAACTCCTGGAACGCGGTCTTCACCTGCGTGCTCGTCCACGGCAGCTGGCCTTCTCCCCATTGCCGGTACAGGGTGGGTCCGTACTGCTTGAGGAAGATGTTCTCGATGAACTGGGCTCCGGGGAAGCCGCTCTCCGGGCCAGCGTTCTGCGCCGCGCACCAGACGGGTGTGCCCTTCGCTGCCTGGGCGTTGGTCCAGTCCACGATCTGGCTCCATGCGGTCGGGTTCTTCGGGCCCGTGTACGACTTCGGGTTGTACCAGAGCATGAAGTTGCTGAAGCCCTGATAGACGCCGATGACCTTTCCGTCGTACGAGGCATCCGCAAGCAGCGACGGGCTGAAGTTGTCTTTCAGCTCGCTTCCGAATGCCGCCGACAGGTCGACGAGTTTGCCCTCTTTTGCATACTGCAGCGCAGTTCCCGCGGAGATGTCCGCCACATCTGGCGGGTCGCCGGCCTGCACTCGGGACTGCACGATCGCGGTGATGTCCTGGCTTCCGGTGTAGTTCACCTTGACGCCAGCGCCCTCGGTGAACGCCTTGTAGACGTCCTGAAGCGTCTGACCCTCTGCGCCGCTGTTCGAGCCGATCATCGACAGCGAGGGGTTGAGCTTCTTGCCGTTCGCGATCGCCTTCGCTTCGGCGACCGCTGCCTTGTAGTAGTTGCTGTTGGTCGAGCTGGTGCTCGTGCCGCCCTCCGCCTGCTGCTGCGTCGCGCAGCCGGTAAGAAGTGCGGCCATCGACACGGACGCGGCGACTGCCGCGATCCAGCGCCGACGGTGTCGGGTAGTGACCGCCATGGTGACTCCGATCTCGTGGGTGTGATTGCTAAGGAACCCCGCAGCGTGTCCGAACGAATGCGCTGCCGGTCTGAGTTGCGCGAGCGCTGGCCGGCGGACCTCACGACCCCGTGCCGCGCTGCACGACACCTTTGTACGCAGGCGAGCGTAATCAGGTCAAGAATGCGCATATTTATGTCACAGTTGACCTAAAGGACGTTCACCTGGTTGAGTGATCGAGTGGGAACCTCACTTGACCCCGACGCGCTCGCCCTCCTTCGCACGCTCGGACGGCACACCAAGACCCGCGCGGAACTCACCGAAAGCACGGGATGGTCCCGCAACACCGTGGCCACCCGGCTCGACGCCCTGGTGAAGAAGCACTGGGTGATCGACGCCGACGACGCCAAGGGCGCACGTGGCCGCCCATCGACGCGCTACCAGCTCAATCCCAGCGCCGCGCTCGTCTTCGTCGCCAGTTTCGGCTGGGATCAGGTGACCACCGCGATCTGCACTCTGCAAGGCGACATCCTCGTCTTCCACGTGAGTGAACACGACCTCGGAACCGGACTCGACCTCGCGGTCGACATGGCCCAAGACCTGCTCGAACAGCTCAGCAAGGATCCTGCGGTGGCAGGCAGTCGCATCGCGGTCGCAGTCGTGGGTGTACCAAGCCCTGTCGCCAATCCGACACGACTCCCTACCTGGCGTCACTCAGTGGCGTCAACGTTCTCCGACCGGCTCGGCATCCCTGCCCTCATCGAGAACGATGTCAACCTGATGGCACTAGGGACCCGCGAATGGGACTTCCCTTTTGCCCGGTCCCTGGTCTACATCAAGGTAGCCACTGGCATCGGCGCCGGCATCGTCCTTTCGGGGCACCTGCATCGCGGACTCCAAGGACTCGCCGGCGAGATCGGACACGTCCCCATCCCCCGTGCCTCAGACATCCCCTGCGCTTGCGGCAACACCGGCTGCCTCGCCACCATCGCCGCAAACCAACAGATCATCGATCAGCTCAACCGCGACGGCCGACCGGTGTCATCGCTGGATGACGTCCAGGATCTTGTCACCGCAGGCGACCCCGAGGCGGTCGGCGCGCTCCGCCAGGCCGGTCGAGACATCGCCCAGGCCCTCACCGGTATT
>Ga0153956_1002161_pt1 | contig 15150 bp, 8 predicted proteins | sample TSFL040MetaG_FD_104704 | JGI IMG/M metagenome (GOLD analysis project Ga0153956, IMG submission 104704) | Attine ant fungus gardens microbial communities from Florida, USA - TSFL040 MetaG | ecosystem: Host-associated > Fungi > Mycelium > Unclassified | place: USA: Florida, Wekiwa Springs... | reverse complement strand
AGATGGAGCAGGTCGCCATCTACCTGGCGACCAATTCCGGCGAGCACAAGAACCAGGCCGAGAGCCTCGATGCGCTGATGCGCGCCATGGTGCAGCTGCCCGGCTACCTGGAACGGGTGCTGGCGGGCGGGCGCGACCTGGCGCTGGTGCTGCTGCCGCTGCTCAACGACCTGCGCGCCGTGCGCGGCAGCGCGCTGCTGTCTGAAGGCACGCTGCTGCTCCTGAACCTGAAGTCCGACCGGCAGGCCCAGCCGCAACCGGTCACGCCCGGCGGCGAAGCGCTGACGGTCGAACAGTGGGGACGGCGGTTGCGGCCGCGGTTCCAGCTGGGCCTGGTGGGCTGGATCCGCGGCGAACGCCCCGAGCAGAACCTGGCGACGCTGGCCGAGGTTTCCCAGAAGCTGGAGCAGGTGGTCACGCGCCAGCCGGTGTTCCAGCTGTGGTGGGTGGTGGGTGCCGTCGTCGAGGCACTGCAGGAGCACGGCCTCGCGGGCGGTGTGTCCATCAAGCGCCTGCTGGGGCTCGCGGACCGCGAGATCAAGCGCCTGTATGAACTGGGCGAGGCGCGCTACGCGCAGGCTCCGGCGGTCGAACTGCTCAACAACCTGCTGTATTACGTGGGGCGCGCGGAGTCCAAAGGTCCGCGCGTCACCGCGGTGCGGGCCTCCTTCCGGCTCAATGAGCTGCTGCCGATGGACGATGTCGTCGAGCAGGAGCGTGAAAACCTCTCGGCCCCGAGCGTGAAGCTCATGCAGACCGTGGCCGCCGCCATCCGCGAGGACCTGAGCAAGGTCAAGGATGTGCTGGACATGTTCATGCGGCGGGGCTCGGACCAGCCGCAGAGCCTTACACCGCAGGTGGAGATGCTGCGCAAGATCGGCGACACCCTGGGGGTGCTGGGGCTGGGTGAACTGCGCGCCGTGGTGCAGGCCCAGACCGAGCGCCTGGGGCAGATCGCCGCCGGCACCCTGCATCCGGACGGCGCGGTGCTGGTGGACATCGCCGCCGCGCTGATCGGGGTGGAGGACCGGCTGGATGACCGCCTGGTCGGCATGATCCTGCCCCGCGCCGCCGGCGCGGGCGCCGAAGGCGTCGCGGATGCGGACTTCCAGCAGGTGCAGGCCGCGGTGCTGCGCGAGTGCATCCTGAACCTCGCGCGGCTCAAGGAGTCCGTGGCGCAGAGCGTCGGCGGCACGCTGGATACGGCGGGCCTGGATGCCTGGCCGGAACTGATGCGCGGACTTGCGGCCGGCCTGTTGATGCTCGGCAAGAGCCGCGCCGTGGAGCTGGTGGCCGCCATCCGCGAGCGGCTGCATCCGGTGATGCAGCCCGGCGGCGCACTGCGCCTGCGCGGCAACAGCCTGGACCGCCTGGCCGACGCCATAGTCAGCCTCGAGTACTACATGGAGACGCTGCAGGCCGGCCGCAGCGACCCGTGGTACATGCTGGACAACGCGCAGGCCAGCCTGGGGGCGATGGATGCCACGCCGGCCGCCACCGTGCCCACCGTTGCGCCCTCCGCCGGCGCCTACGAGCCGACCTTGCTGCTGGAGGGCGTGCCGGCCCCCGGCGCCGCGCAGACTGCCACGCTGATCGCGCGTACCGAGGTGATCCCGCCGCTGCTGCAGGCGGGCAGCCCGCCGAGTGCCCCCCAGCCCGGCGACCCGGAACTCGTGGCGCTGTTCCTGGAGGAGGCCGGCGAAGAACTGGCCAGCATCAACCGCCACTTCCCGGTGTGGGAACGCAACCCGCTGGAGACCGGCGCGCTGCAGACCGTGCGCCGCTCCTTCCACACCCTCAAGGGCAGCGGGCGCATGGTCGGCGCGCGTGATCTCGCCGATTTCGCCTGGGCGGTGGAGAACCTGCTCAACCGCCTGCTCGACAACACGCTGTCGCGCACGCCCGCCATCAGCACGACGCTGCAGGATGCCGTGGCGGTGCTGCCGGAACTGGTGGTGCAGCTGGAGCGGGGCACGCCGCCGTCTTCGGATGTCGCCGACATCATCGCCCGGGCGCATCAGCTGGCCAGCAACCGCGAAGGCGCTTTGCGCGAGCGCCCTTTCGACGCCACCATGACCGCGGTGGTACAGCCGGTGGAATCACCGCACTTATTCGAGCCGCCGCCGGCAGCCGTGGAACCCGAACCCCGGGAACCGGACGCGCCGGCCTTCGTGGCCACCTTGCCCGACGCCGGCACGGCCGCATTCGCAGCGCCGGATTTCGAACTGCCGCCGCTGGATGCGGCTGCGGATGCCCCGGAGGAATCGCTGACGGCGCTGGAGCAGTCGCTGGAACCCGCCCCACAGGCCGATGCCGGGCTGCCGCCCGAGACTTCCCGGCAGGCTGAGCCCGAGTCCCCGGCCGCCGCCGCGGAAGCGCCGCAGGTGGCTGCCGCCGAAGGGCAACCGGAGCAGGAGCTGAGTTCCGATGACGTCCTGCGCGATATCTACACGCGCGAGACGGAGTCCCATATCGCCACGGTGCGGGCCTTTGTCGAGCAGGAACAGCAACTGCCGGCGCCGCACGTGATCAGCGAGCCGGTGTACCGCGCCTGTCACACGCTGTCGGGCAGCTCCAAGATGGCCGAGGCGCGCCACGGCATACGCCTGGCCGAGCCCCTGGATCACTGGCTGCGCAAGGCATTCGACAGCGGCCTGGGACTGGCATCCGCGGACCTCGCGCTGCTGTCCGACTGCATGACCGCCATGGAGACGGTCGCGGCGCACCTGGATGAGTCCACGGGCTACTTCCTGCGTCACGACGGCCTGGTGGAGCGCATCGCGGCCGCCGAAAAGGACCTGGAGCGGCGCATCGCAGAAAGCCTCGAGCAGCAGGACAACCGCGCGCCGGCCGAGCCGGCAGCCGCCGGGGACGGGTTGGCGGCGCAGATCGATGCGCAGCACTCACCGGCCGCGCCCGAACCCGCCGCCGCTGAAGCGGCGGCGGCGCCAGCCCCCGTCATGGCCGCCGCGCCCGCGGCCGTCGCGCCGGTGGCCGTGGACGAGGCCGCCGTGCCGGAGCCGGATTACGACCCGGAAGTGGCAGAAATCTTCGCCGAAGAAGCCACCGAGCTGCTGGAGGTGTGCCAGAACCAGCTGGGCGCGTGGCGCGAAGCGCCGGCTGATGCCGCGCTGCTGGCGGCGCTGAAGCGGCCGCTGCATACCCTCAAGGGCGGGGCGCGCATGGCCGGGATCACCGTCATGGGTGACCTCAGTCACGAGCTCGAATCGCTGGTCAATCATATCGACGGCGGCCTGCTGCCCCCCAGTGGCGAAGCCTTCGAGGTGTTGCAGGCGGGGCTGGACGACCTGGCCCGCATGCGTGATGGCGTGGTTGCCGGCCGCGGTATCGCGCCCGCACACCAGACGCTGGCGCGTATCGCCGCGCTGCTGCACGGCGAGGCGCCGCCCGATCAGGCTGGCAGCGTGCCGGTTGCAACACCGCCCGGGGCGCAGCAGCTTGCCGGACTGCCCGCGCACCAGGTGATGCCGGAGGCCGAAGCGCCGGCCGTGGAAGAGCCGCCGCAAGCCGTTGCCGGGGTCACGGAACACCCGGTTGCGACCACGGGCAGCCCTGATGATTCCCGGGCCGGGGGCGCCGCGGAGGCCGGCGCGGCGGCGCAGTCCGCCGCCGAAGCGGCCGAACCTGCGGCCGCATTGCCTGAAGCACCGGCGGCGCCGTCATGGCATGAGGTCACGGCGGAGCCGCTGTCCGGGGATTTTCCGCCGCCGGCCCCCGCTGCCGAGAGTCTGTCGCCGCCGCAGCCCGTGCCCCCGGGACGTGAGCCGGTGGTGGATCCCGGCCGCCCGGAAATGGCGCGCGTGGACGCGGAGCTGCTGGACCAGCTGCTCAATGTCTCGGGCGAGGTCAGTATTTCGCGGGCGCGCCTGGAGCAACAGGTGAGCTCCATTGACTTCAACCTGGCGGAACTGTCGCGGACGGTGACGCGACTGAAGGAACAGCAGCGCAAGCTGGAGATCGAGACCGAGAAGCAGATCCTGCACCGCCACCAGGCGGAGGATGATCACCGCGCGGAATTCGATCCGCTGGAACTGGACCGCTACTCGGCCATCCAGCAGTTCTCGCGCAGCCTGGCCGAGACCGCGAGCGACGTGGCCAGCATCCAGCAGCTGCTGGAGACGCTGGTGCAGGAGACGCAGAGCCAGCTGCAGCAGCAGGCCCGCACCGTCACCGAGCTGCAGAACGGCCTGATGCGCACGCGCATGGTGCCGTTCCAGCGCCACGTGCAGCGCCTGACCCGCATCGTGCGCCAGGCCGCCGCCGATACCGGCCGGCGGGCGGAGTTGCACGTGACGGGTGCCGCGGGCGAGCTGGACCGGCAGGTGCTGGAGCGCATGCTGCCGCCGTTCGAGCACATGCTGCGCAACGCGGTGGTGCATGGCATCGAGATGCCTGCGCAACGCGAAGCCGCGGGCAAGGCCGCCACCGGCCGCATCGCCCTGTCGCTGCAGCGCGAGGGCGCGGAGGTGATCGTGGTCATCGCGGATGACGGGGCCGGCATGAACCTGGACGCCATCCGTGACAAGGGCCGGGCGCTGGGACTGATTCAGCCGGGGCAGCACCTGTCGGATGAGCAGGCCATGCAGCTGGTGCTCGAACCGGGATTCTCCACCGCAACGTCCCTCACCCAGCAGGCCGGCCGCGGCGTGGGAATGGATGTGGTGGCCACGGAGATCAAACGCCTGGGCGGCGCGCTGCACATGGAGACCCGCGCCGGACAGGGCACGACCTTCACCATCCGGCTGCCGTTCACGCTGGCCATCAGTCACGCGCTGGTGGTGCGCACGGGAGACGAGTTCTACGCGCTGCCGCTGACGGCGGTGGAAGGCGTGCTGCGCCTGTCGAAGGACGAGGTCGCGGCGCATCTGGGCCGTGATACGGCGACCTTCGACCACGGCGGGCAGAAGTACCGCTTCCAGGCGCTGGCGGCCTTCGTTGGACTTGAGCCGTCGCCGCTGCCCGAGGGTGACGTCACGGTGCCGGTGGTGCTGGTGCGCGCCGGCGAGCATTCCACCGGCCTGGTGGCCGACGAGCTGATCGGCAGCCGTGAGATCGTGGTGAAATCGGTCGGTCCGCAGGTATCTTCGATCCGCGGCATATCCGGTGCCACCATCCTGGGGGATGGCCGCATCGTGATCATCCTGGACATCGGGGCGCTGGTGCGCAGCGAGTGGCGTTCGCGCCAGGCCCAGCTGCCTCGCGACCGCAGCGACCGCCGCATCCTGGCGATGGTGGTGGATGATTCCATCACCGTGCGGCGCGTGACCCAGCGCCTGCTGGAACGCAACGGCATGCGGGTGGTGACGGCCCGCGATGGCATGGACGCGGTGGCGCTGCTGCAGGACCACGAGCCGGACATCCTGCTGCTGGACATCGAGATGCCGCGCATGGACGGCTACGAGGTGGCTTCACACGTGCGCAACGATCCGCGCCTGCGCGACGTGCCCATCATCATGATCACCTCGCGCGTGGGTGAGAAGCACCGCGCGCGCGCCATCGAGCTGGGCGTCGATGACTATCTGGGCAAGCCCTACCAGGAGGCGCAGCTGCTGGATGCCATCGCGCCGCTGGTGGAAAAGCACCGCGAGAACCAGCGCGGGCGGGCGGCCCATTCTGCACAGGTGAACGCCAGTGGCTGAACGCGTCAATGAAATTTACAGCCTGCTGATCCCGCTGGCGGAGGGGCGGCTGATCCTGCCGCGTGCCTGCATCGCGGAGGTCGTGAGCTACCAGGTGCCGTCGGAAATGGCCGGCGCGCCGCCGTGGTACCTGGGGACGATCAACTGGAGCGGGCGGCTGGCGCCGCTGGTCTCCTTCGAGGGCGCCTGCGGGCAGAACATCCCCCAGGTGTCGGGCCGCACGCGCATCGTCATCGTGCACTGCATGGGTGAGCGGGTCGAGGGCGGGGTGTTCGGGGTGGTGTCGCAGGGCTTCCCGCAACTGGTGCGGGTGAGTTCGGACGTGGTGCGCCCGGACAACTCGCGGGTGTTCGCGGAGCGGGCGCCGGTCATCTGCCAGGTGCGGATGGTGAACGAGGTGCCGCTGGTGCCGGACATCGAGCGGCTGGAAGAGATGATCGCGGAAGAGACCCGCGCCGCGTAAATCCCGGGCCGGCCCGCCATGGCGGCCCCGCCTCGCCCGCCCGGGGTACATGACCCCGATATTTCGGCAGGCGGAATCTTTACAACTTCCAGTCGATAAATTCCCCGGACTGATTAAGTTTGGTTAACGAATCCTATGGTTCGTCACGAATCAAGCTGATTAGTAACGAGGGGAAAAGGATGTCCAGCGACTTCCAGAGCCGTGATACCAAGGTCCAGGTGCTGGGTGCGCTTCTGGCCGTGGCACTGGGCACCACCAGTGCGGCGTTTGCCCAGTCCGCAACCGAATCTCCGGCTGCCGCGCAGCCACCGCAGCCCGGCCAGGCCCCACAGGACGACGATGTCCTTCAGCAGGTGACGATCTCCTCGTCGCGCATTTCGCGCGCCGGGTTTGAAGCACCCACCCCGACCACCGTGGTTGGCGCGGCTGAAATCCAGAACGAGGCCGCGCCGCGGCTGAGCCAGGTGCTGTTCGACCTGCCCGAGCTGCGTCCGACCGCGACAGCCGTACCCTTCAGTGCCTCGGCCGGCGGCACTTTCGCCAACCTGCGCGACCTGAACCCCGGTTCCCCCACGCAGACCGCCACCCGCACGCTGGTGCTGGTGGATGGCATGCGTATCGTGCCGAACACCGCCACCGGCCTGGTGGACCTGAACGCCATCCCCACAAGCCTGGTGGACCGCATCGACGTGGTCACCGGCGGCGCCTCGGCGGCCTGGGGTTCCGATGCCGTGGCCGGTGTCGTCAACTTCGTGCTGAAAAAGCAGCTGGACGGCTTCGAGGGCTCGGTGCAGTACGGTGAGTCCCAGTACAGCGACACCAAGGACAAGAGCGCCAGCCTGGCCTGGGGCACCAGCTATGCCGGCGGCCGCGGCCAGTTCATGATCGCCGGTGAATACGACGATCTGAACGACATCGGCACGGTGGGCACCCGCCCCTGGGGACAATCCGCCTACGGCCTGGTGAGCGGCACCCTCAATGGCACCAAGTACACCAATATCATCATGCCGGGGACCACTACCTCGGGAGTGACCTATGGCGGCGTGATCGTCGGCGCCAATGGCGCGCCCCTGCCGGCAACCGGACCCACGAGCGCGCTGCGCGGCATTCAGTTCGGCCCTGGCGGGGTGGCGGAGCCCTTCACCTACGGTTCATACCTCAGCAACAACCTGATGGTCGGCGGCAGCGGCGCCAATATGTCGGTGCTCGCGGCGCTGGGCGCGCCCGTGAAACGGCAGGACGTCTATGCGCGCACGACCTTCGACTTCACCAAGAACATCCAGGGCTGGGCGGAATTCTCCTATGCGCAGTCGGATTCGGTGGTCGACTCGCAGCCCATGTACCTGCCCAATGGTGATCCGGTCCTGACCATCCAGAGCGACAACGCCTTCCTGCCGTCGTCGATCAAATCCATCATGGCGACGAACGGACTGACCTCCTTCGGGCTGGGACGGATCCTGCCGGAGTTCGGCACCTACTCGCTGGCGGCCTCGGGAACCAACGTGCGCCGGGGCGCGATGGGCCTGGACGGCAGTCTGGCGGGCGGCTGGACCTGGAAGGCGTACGTGGGCTATGGCACGACCGAGTACTACGACAAGGATCTGAACAACATCAACGAACCGAACTTGCGCGCCGCGGTCGATACGGTGATCGGTCCCGACGGTACCGCCATCTGCCGCGTCAACTCCACCAATCCGGCGGACATCGCCATCGTTTCCAAGCCCACCTACCAGGGCCGCGGCGCGGCCCCCGGCTGCGTCGCGGCCGACCCTTTCGGCCCGGGGTCGTTCAGCGCGGCGGCGGTCAACTACATCATGGGAACCAGCGCGGCCATTGCTGATTTCGACCAGACCACCGCCGGCGCCTCGATCCAGGGCGAGCCGTTTTCGACCTGGGCGGACAAGGTGTCGGTGGCGGCCGGCGTCGATTATCGCCGGCAGAGCATCGATCAGAGCGCGGACGCCATCGCACAGCAGACCACGCCGGCGTTCCAGACCGGCAGCTGGCAGTTTGCGAACCGACGCCCCCTGGATGGCTCCTACAACGTCAGGGAATACTTCGGCGAGGTGCTGGTGCCGCTGCTCAAGAGCGATACGCCCTGGATCGAAGCGCTGAACCTGGATGCCGCGGTCCGTGCCACGGACTACAGCACCAGCGGCGAGGTCACGTCCTGGAAGCTCGGCCTGACCTACAAGCCGGTGGAGAGCGTGCTGCTGCGCGGCACCTATTCGCGCGACATCCGCGCCGCCAACCTCGTGGAACTGTACACCCAGGGGGTGTCCCTGGTCGGCGGCGTCACCGACTACGGCCGCGCGGGGAATCCCACGGTGTCGGTGCCCACGACCACGGTGGGCAACCCGAACCTCAAGCCCGAGATCGCCAACACCTACACCTATGGCATCAGCTGGCAGCCGACGGGCACGGGCTTCCACACCTCACTGGACTACTACCGGATCGATCTGACCGACGCCATCGGTTCCCTGGGCGGGCAGAACATCGTCAATGCCTGCTACGGGGTCGCGCCGTTCACCAAGCCCGACCCGGCGGCCTGCGCCCTGATCGCGCGTGATCCCACCACCAATGTGATCACCAACATCACCAACTCCACGCTGAACCTCGCCTACACCAACACCCATGGCGAGGACCTGGAGGTCGGCTATCAGCTGCAGATGTCGCAGCTGTATGGCGCCATCCCCGGGGTGCTGGACCTGCGCCTGCTGGGCACCCATCTGGACGACCTCAACGTCAACAACGGCATCACGACCGTGAACAACGCCGGGCAGCTGGGTGATTCCAAGTGGCGCGGCACGCTGAACCTGACCTGGAACAACGGGCCGGCGACCGTATTCCTGCAGGGGCGCTACCTGTCCGCGGCCACCATCAGCAACAGCTATGGGCCGACCTACATCAACATCAACCACATTCCTTCGGCGTTCTATCTGAACGGAACCTTCAGTTATGACATCCTCACCGGCGAGGCCGGCCATCGTGGCAAGCTGCAAGCGTTCTTCGGCGTCAACAACATCCTGAACAGATACCCGCCCGTCGATCCGTCCGCAAGCGCGGGTGCGGGGCAGACGGCGCTGGCACCGGACTACGACAAGATCGGCCGGTATTTCACGGCGGGACTGCGCTTCAAGTACTGAAGCTACAGGTCTCCAAGCTGGAGCTGGATGGCGGTGAGCGCCGCAAGGGCGGCAGTCTCGGTGCGCAGGATGCGTGGCCCGAGCCGCAGCCCCCGGTAGCCGGCTTTCAGGCTCGCGGCCAGTTCCTGGTCCGCGAGCCCGCCTTCGGGGCCGATGAGCAGGGTCACGCCGGCGGCGGATGGCGCGAGATCGCGCACGCGCAGGGTCGAACCGGGATCGAGCACCAGCCGCAGGTCGTCGTGCCCGGCCCCGTCGGCGGGGCCGCCGGGTTCGCGCCCATACAGCAACTGCTCCAGGCTGAGGGGCGGGGTGATTTCTGGAATGCGGTTGCGGCCGCACTGCTCGCAGGCGGCCACCGCCACGGCGCGCCAGTGCCGCACGCGCTTTTCAGCCTGGGCGTCGTCGAGCTTCACCACCGTGCGTTCCATCATCACCGGCACGATGCGGCGCACGCCGAGCTCGGTGGCCTTCTGCACCACGAAATCCATGCGCTCGCCGCGCGACACACCCTGGGCCAGGGTGACGGCGAGCGGTGACTCGCGATCGATGGCGCGCCGGCTGGTGATGCTCACGCGCACGCTGTCGCGCAGCACCGCCTCGATCACGGCGTCGCACTCCGCGCCGCTGCCATCGAACAGCACCACGGGCTGCCCGGTGCGCAGCCGCAGCACCCGCGCCACGTGATTGGCGGCGCCGCCATCGAAGCTCAGCTGGGGCGTGTCCCCGATGGGGGACTCGATATGCACCCGGTTCAGGCGCATGCGGCCTGCCCGATGCCTTCGCGCGCCACCTCGACCAGCAGATCGATTTCCCCCGGGGTGATCACGTAGGGCGGCATGAAGTACACGACGTTGCCGATGGGCCGCAGCAGCACGCCGCGCGACAGCGCGTGGCGGTAGACCGCAAGGCCACGGCGCTCGGTCCAGGGAAAGGGCTCGCGGGTGCGGCGGTCCTTGACCATCTCGATGGCCGCGATCATGCCGCGCTGGCGTATTTCGCCCACATGGGGGTGATCGGCCAGGGCTTTCAGCCGCTCCGCCATGTGGGCCGCGGTGGCACGGTTGCGCGCGATGACGTCGTCCTCGCGAAAGATGGCGAGGGTCGCCAGGGCCGCGGCGCAGGCCAGGGCGTTGCCGGTGTAGCTGTGCGAGTGCAGGAAGGCGTTGAGTTTCGTGTACTCGTCATAGAAGGCCTGGTAGACCGGGTCCGTGGTCAGCACCACGGACAGCGGCAGGTAGCCGCCGGTGAGGCCCTTGGACAGGCACATGAAGTCCGGGCGGATGCCGGCCTGTTCGCAGGCGAACAGGGTGCCGGTGCGGCCGAAGCCGACCGCGATTTCATCCGCGATCAGGTGCACGCCGTGGCGGTCGCACGCCTCGCGCAGCAGTTTCAGGTACAGGGGGTCGTACATGCGCATGCCGGCCGCGCACTGCACCAGCGGCTCGACGATCACGGCGGCGACCTCGTGCGCGTGGCGGTCGAGGGCGGCCTGCATGTGGGCGAACTGGCGGCGGGCGAAGTCCGCGGCGCTCTCGCCCGGTTCGCGCCCCCAGGCATCCGGCGAGGGCACGGTGATGACGTCCATCAGCAGCGGCTGGTAGACCTGCTTGTACAGCTCGACGTTGCCGACGGCGAGCGCGCCCAGGGTCTCGCCGTGGTAGCTGCCGGACAACGTGATGAAGCGGCGCTTGCCGCTTTGGCCGCAGTTGCGCCAGTAGTGGAAGCTCATTTTCACGGCAACCTCCACCGCGGAGGAGCCGTTGTCGGCATAGAAACACCGCGTCAGGCCCGCGGGCGCGAGGGCCGTGAGCTGCTCACTGAGTTCGATCACCGGGCGGTGGGTGAAACCGGCGAGGATGACGTGCTCCATCTGTGACAGCTGCGCGCTCAGCGCCGCGTTGATGCGCGGGTTGGCATGGCCGAAGAGATTCACCCACCAGGAGCTGACCGCGTCCAGGTAGCACTGGCCGGCGAAGTCGGTGAGCCACACGCCGCTGGCGCTGGCGATGGGGATCATGGGCACCAGGGTGTCATGGTCCTTCATCTGCGTGCAGGGGTGCCAGACGTGGGCCAGGTCACGCGCGGCCCAGGCGGCATTGGCGGCGGCGCCAGGATCGTTCAGGCGGGTGTTGTGATCGGACATGGCGTCATTCTGGCGCAAAACAGGGCGTTTTTTGCCATGAAATGGTTCTGTGGCAAAAAGCGGCCGGCGGCCCTTGCTGCACACCCGGCAGCGGGCAACCGCCGCTTGTGGGCGGCGACGGCCCCAGGCGTGGTTTTGCCGGGTTGGCGCCGCCGCAGCCGGTTTGGCATGATCCCGCGGCATGAAAGCCGTCCCCCCGCTGCAGGTCGATGTACACACCGGTCTGCTGGCCGGTGTGCGGCAGGTGCTGTCGAACCATTCCGATGCGCGGCCCCAGGGGGTCGTGCCGGACCTGATCGTCGTCCACAACATCAGCCTGCCCCCCGGGGAGTTCGGCACGCCGTGGATCGACCACCTGTTCACCGGCACACTGCCGCGCGGCGCGCATCCTTACTTCAGCGTGATTCCGCCCGGCCGGGTGTCGGCGCACGTGCTGGTGCGCCGGGATGGCGTGCCGGTGCAATACGTCTCGTTCGGCCGCCGCGCCTGGCATGCAGGACAGTCCGAATACCAGGGCCGCGCGGGCTGCAACGACTTTTCCATCGGCATCGAGCTGGAAGGCACGGACGAACTGCCGTTCGAGGCTGCGCAGTACACCACGCTGGCGGCCGTCATCCAGGCACTGCTGTCGGCCTATGACTCGCTGTCGGCCGGCCGCATTGCCGGCCACAGCGACATCGCCCCGGGACGCAAGACCGACCCGGGCCCGGGCTTCGACTGGCCGCGGCTGCGGGAATTGCTGGGTGCCTGACGCCAAAGTAACGCCTTGAGGAGAGCGGCAGTCGCCGTGTCCCCCGGGAATGCGTTCGTCAGGCGTTGCGGCCCCGGTCGTGGCGCCAGAGGACTTCGGTGCCGCGTTCATGGCGGGCCAGCACCCGGGCCAGCACGAACAGCAGGTCAGACAGCCGGTTCAGGTAAGTGGTGAGCGCGGCTGGCACAGCCTCGACCCGTGCCAGGCCCCACAGCCGCCGTTCGGCGCGGCGGGCAATGGCCCGCGCCAGGTGGCAGGCCGCGGCGGCCGGGCCGCCGCCGGGCAGGATGAACTCCTTGAGGGGCGGCAGGTGCTCGTTGAAGCCATCGAGCGCCTGCTCCAGGCGCGTGGCCTGGGCCTCGCCGACCAGGGTGTGGCCGGGCATCGATAGTTCCCCTCCCAGGTCGAACAGGTCGTGCTGGACTTCGGTCAGGCAGCGGCTGATGTCCTGCGGCAGGCCGTTCACGGCCAGCAGCACCCCGATGGCGCTGTTGAGTTCATCCACCGCACCGATGGCCTCGATGCGCGGGGAATCCTTCGGCACACGTTCATCGCCGGCGAGGCCGGTGGTGCCGTCATCGCCGGTGCGGGTGTAGATCCTGCTGAGCCGGTTGCCCATGGACTTGGAACCCCTACGGTTGCAGGCGGGTGGAAACCCAGGGCCCCGGGATGAATCCGCCGCTGCCGTCCGCCTTGAGTTCGCGGGTCCAGCGCGCGCGGTCGTGGATCCGCGCCTGGCCGTCCACCCACAGCTCCACCGAATCCGCCCACAGCCGGAACCCGCCCCAGTACGGGGGGCGTGGCACCGGGCCTGAACCGAAGCGTGCGTTCGCTTCCGCCACCTGTTCCAGCAGTGCGGCGCGGGAGGTCACCGGCCGGCTCTGGGCGCTGGCCCAGGCGCCGACGCGGCTTTCGCGGGCACGGGAGTCGAAGTAGGCGTCACTGTCGGCGGCCGGGGCGGTCTGCACCCGACCCTCGATCCGGACCTGCCGGCGCAGCGCATCCCAGTGCAGCACGGCCGCGGCCCGCGGATTGGCCGCCAGTTCCGTGCCTTTGCGGGAGTCATAGTTGGTGTAGAACATGACATAACCTGGCTGGGCTACGATGTCCTTGCACAGCACGATGCGCACCGAGGGGTGGCCGTCCGGGGTGCTGGTGGCCAGGGCCATGGCATTGGGGTTGGGCTGGAGGCGGCGCTGCCAGGCATCGGCCAGCCAGTCAGCCGCAAGCCGCAAGGGGTCGGCCGGGAGCGGGTCCCCCAGCAGTTCCGTGACATATCCATCCGGGCTGTTCATCGCCGCAAGTGTAAACCCTTGGCCGATGGCGGGGCCGGGTGACAGAACTTGCGTGCCTGTCCCGGCCACCGTAAAAGTGATGTCCCCTGACAGGTGATCCCGAATGACTACTGATGTGACCCTGGACGAGTTGCGCCGCAACGTCTCGGATGTGGACCGCAAGCTCCTGGAACTGGTGGCCGAACGCCAGCGGCTGAGCCGCGAGGTGGCGCGCGTGAAGCGCAATACCGGTTATGCCACGCGCGACTACCAGCGCGAACGCATCGTCGTCATGGGGGCACGCGCCACGGCCGAGGAACTGGGGATCAACCCTGCCGTGGCCGAGAACCTGATGCGGATGCTGATCCGTTCCTCGCTGACCACCCAGGAGCAGGCGAGCGTCGCCGCGCACGCCGTGGGCACCGGTCACCGGGCGCTGGTGATCGGCGGCTGCGGCAAGATGGGCGGCTGGTTCGTCGAGTTCATGGCCTCGCAGGGCTATACGGTGGACGTCTCCGACCCGGGCGGCAGCCCCGCCGGCGCCACCGCGATCGGGGACTGGCAGCAGGCGGACCTGTCGGTCTACGACTTCATCGTCGTGGCCACGCCCCTCAGCGCCACCGGCCCGATCCTCAAGGGTCTGGCGTTGCGCCGGCCGCGCGGGGTGGTGTTCGACGTGGGCTCGCTGAAGTCGCCGCTGCGCGCCGGCCTGCAGGCGCTCAAGTCCCACGGCTGCCAGGTCGCCTCCATCCATCCGATGTTCGGCCCCAGCGTCGAACTGCTGTCCGGCCGCCACGTGATCTTCTGCGACCTGGGCTGTCCCGAGGCGCTGGCCAAGGTGCGTGACCTTTTCGCCCCGACCATGGTCGAGCAGGTCGTGACCTCGCTCGACGAGCACGACCGGCTGACGGCCTACATCCTGGGCCTGTCGCATGCCTTGAACATCGCGTTCTTCACGGCGCTGGCGGAGAGCGGCGAGGCGGCACCCAAGCTGGCGAAGATGTCGAGTTCGACCTTCGACGCGCAGCTCGACGTGGCCTCGGGTGTGGCGCAGGAAAGCCCTGACCTGTATTACGAAATCCAGAGTCTCAACGACTATGGCGCGGAGTCCCTGGAAGCGCTCGCCAAGGCCGTGGAGCGCATCCGCAAGGCGGTGCTGGCGCAGGACCACGACAGCTTCGTGGCGCTGATGAACCGCGGGCGCGAATACCTGGAAGACCGTCGCAGCGTCACGGAACGGCGCGCCTGACCGGATTTTCAAGGCAGAGGCCCGATGCGGGACGCGATGCAGATGCGGATTGCGCAGCTTGAACGGGAGAACGCCGAGCTGCGCGCGCGCCTTGCGGAAATCACCGCCGCGGCGGCCGACGTCGATGAGGTGCGGCGCAAGACCCAGAAGCGCGAGCTGGCGCTGCTGCGGGCGGGGTCGCTCGCGCAGCTGATCGAGCACCTGCATATCGGGCTCAGGCATTCGTTCCAGGTGGACGTGGTGTCGCTGGTGCTGCATGACCCGCAGCATGAGATCCGGCACCTGCTGGGCGATGCCTCCAGCGGCGATCTGATGCGCGACGTGCAGTTCGTGGAGTCGCTGCTGCCGCTGGCGCCGCAGCTGGCGGTGCTGGAAAAACCCTGGTTCGGCCGTTATCACGAGACCGACCACGCGCTGTTGATGCCGCGGACGCGGGGGCTTGCCAGCATCGCGCTGGTGCCGTT
>Ga0153956_1002160_pt1 | contig 15167 bp, 13 predicted proteins | sample TSFL040MetaG_FD_104704 | JGI IMG/M metagenome (GOLD analysis project Ga0153956, IMG submission 104704) | Attine ant fungus gardens microbial communities from Florida, USA - TSFL040 MetaG | ecosystem: Host-associated > Fungi > Mycelium > Unclassified | place: USA: Florida, Wekiwa Springs... | reverse complement strand
GCACGGTGCAGCGTGAGAAGGCCGGGCCTTCGGTCGCGACTTCGTTGGTCCACGAGTCCCCGGTGAGCACCGGCCTGTTCGGATCGTCTTTGAATTCGCTCTGGTAGAAGGTCCGCGTCGTCGTCGGGAAGGTGATCAGCAGTTCCTGCGACGGTTCCAGCCGTTTCAGCGCTTCCACGCCCGGCCCGTTGAACTCGAGCTTGAACCCGCCGGTGGTTTCCTCTTCGGCAAGGCTGTATTCGATCGCTTCTTCGGTCCCGACTTTCCCGGCGGGGCCGCCCTTGACGTATTTGACCGACGGGTGCAGGGTCCCGGACGCTTCGCATTCGGCTTTCGGTTCCGTGATCGGGCCGCCGGTCGGGCCTTCGTAGTTGATCGGCCCGCGCGGGCAGAGGCCGTTCGGCAGCTGGTCGGTGATCGACACCGGTTCGGTGCGCCGGTACTCGGAGGCCTCGAGGCGAAGGCTCCAGACGCTCGGCGCCCCGTCGAAGATGTCCGGCTGGTCGGTCGACTTCTGGATCGCCAGGTCCTCGGCGGTGCGGGTCATTTCGTCGGTGTCCTGCACCGGCACCGCTTCGTAGACGCCGTGCGCCTGGGCGACGTTGGTCAGCTGTTCCTCGTCGACGGTTTCGGGGCCGCTGTTGTTGTTCAGGTTGGCGATCTGGCCGAGGCTCGCGGCGGTCGGTTCGGCGCCGAGCCAATTGACCGTGTTCTGAAGGATCGGAATCGCCGCGACGTACTGGATCTGGAATTCGGCGCCCGTGGCCATTTCTTCCGGGCCGAGGAATTTGACGTGGGTGTAGACGCCTTCGGGCTGCGGTCCAGGCGGGTCGACTTTTTCGGTTTTGACGTAGAAGGGTTCTTTGCACTGCGGCGCCGCGGGCGCGTTCCCGGGGTCGATCGGGCCAGAGCCCGGATACTCTTCGTCCGAACCTTCGTTGGTGGTGGTGTCGGTGGTGTTGTCGACGTTGCCGCAGCCGAGGAACTCGAGGCCGGCGGGAAGGAAGTCTTCGATCAGGATCGCCGGTTTGCCGCCCGGTCCGATGCCGGCGACACCCTGGGTCGGCCCGACTTTGTTGTTGCGGACGTGGAGCGTGTAGACGGTCTGGTGTTCGTGGACCCCGCGGAGGATCTCGCCCTCCGGGCTCGGCTCCGACTTTTCGATTTCGATCGCCGTCAGTTCGGTCGTCGCTTCGGCGGTGTCGTTGCCGGCGAAGGAACCCGCGATGACTTCCCCTTTTTCGTTGAACCGCGCTTTTTCCCGCGGTTTTTCGTTGGCGAAGACTTCGGCTTTGTTCGTGTAGACGTGTTCTTCGGTGAATTTGAAGAACGACGTCAGCGGTTCGACTTCATAGCCGAGGACGTACTCGGAATTGGGGCTGAGGTCGGTGAGGTTTTCGAAGATCAGGGTGGTCATCCCGACCGCCGGCTGGTTTTCGAGGACCTGCGGCGCGACTTTGGCCGAACCGGGTACGTAGACGACGCCTTTCGGCAGCACGTCGCGGAAGGTCAGGTTGTAGCCGCGAGGCTGGCCGGTCGGGTTTTTGGCGACCAGCTGCACCTGCTGCTTGGTCCCCAGGAGCGCCTGCGCCGGCGCGTCCTTGTCAAGGCTGAGGTCGGGGGTGCCTTCGGCCGCAGCCCCCGCGGGCGCGATCAGACCGACGGCCGCACATACGCACGCCACGGCTAGTACCAAGCTGTTTCTGACAGTCGCCACCGAGGGGTTATTCGGCGCGGGCCGGACATTCCTTTAGGCGATTACAGGAATTTTCACACCTTTTTTTGGACGAAGATCTCGATCCGTTATGGGTACGCTCGGGTATAGTCTTTTCGTCACGTAATTTTGGGTAGCTTGGGCAACGATTCGCGGGGAGGGGAAGACATGGGGACCAGGGTCATTCGACGTATGACGGACGCGCTGCTGCTGGTGGCGGCAGCGATCCTGTTGCTGATCGCGCTGGCGGTGCCGATGGCGCAGGCGGCGCCGCCGACGCCCGAAGAAGATCCGTTTTACAACTACTCCGGGAGCACGCCGCTGGCCGAAGTCGCCCCGGGGACGGTGCTCAAATCGCGCACGCTGAGCTACCACGCGGTCGGCGTCCCGCTGCCGGTGAAAGCGGTGCAACTGCTCTACCGCTCGACCTCCCAGCTCGGCGAACCGACCGTGAACGTCACCTCGGTCCTGAAGCCGCCGCTCAGCTTCGGTACCCCGCAGGTCGTCGCGTACCAGTCCTTCTATGACTCGCTGAACCCGGTCGACGAGCCCTCCTACGCGATCTCCGGCGGCCTCACCCTGGGCGGCGCGATCCCCCAGGTCGAGTCGGCGCTGATCGGGCCGGAGCTGCTGGCCGGGCGGACCGTGGTCGTCGCCGACACCGAGGGCGAGAACGCCGATTTCGCCGCCGGGCCCGAGTACGGCATGAACACCCTGGACAGCCTCCGCGCCGCGCTCGCCGCGCCCGCGACCGGCCTGTCGTCGACGAAGAAGATCGGGCTGATCGGTTACTCCGGCGGCGCGATCGCGACCGATTGGGCGGCCGAGCTGGCGCCCTCCTACGCGCCCGACGTCAACGCCAAGCTGGTCGGCGCGGCGATGGGCGGCGTCCTCGTCGACCCGGCCCACAACCTCCACTACGTCGAAGGCAGCCTCAGCTGGGCCGGGGTGATGCCGATGGCGATCATCGGCGTCTCGCGCGCCTTCGGCATCGACCTCACCCCCTACCTGAGCGAATACGGCGCGCAGCTCTACGCCAAACTCGAAAAGGCCTCGATCGCCGAAGCCCTTGCCCACTACCCCGGCCTCACCTGGGCGCAGATGGCGAAGCCCGAATACCCGACGCCGGAGTCGATCCCGGTCTACGTCCACACCGTGAACCAGCTGATCATGGGCACGGGCGGCACCCCGACCACGCCGCTCTTCATCGGCCAGGGCGCGCTCGGTGAGCTCGAAGGGACGCCGGGCGACAAGCCGGGCATCGGCGAGGGCGACGGAGTGATGATCGCCGGCGACGTCCGCACCCTCGCCCGCCAGTTCTGCGAAGGCGGCGACAAGGTCCTCTACAACGAATACCCCTTGGGCCACATCGGCGCCGCCGTCCCCTGGATCGCCACCGCGGTCCCCTGGCTCGAGTCCCGCTTCGCCGGCACCTCCGCCCCCTCGAGCTGCGGCGGCATCGCCCCCGGCAACCCCCTCACCCCGATCGCGGAATGACTAGGAGGATTCGGCGGCGACCTGGGCGTTCCAGTCGGCTTTGGCCTCGCGCCAGCCTTCGTCGGTGAGGGTGCGTTTCCAGTAGCCGGAGGCGTGGAGGCGCTCGGCGGGGACGCCGCGGTCGAGGACCAGGTGGCGGCGGGCGAGGCGGACCGAGGTGGCCTCGCCGTGCACGTAGGCGTGGAGGGTGCCGGGCGGGAAGTCGAGGGCGGCGAGGGCGTCGGCGACGGTCTCGTCGCGGTCGTCGTGGAGCCAGTGGACCTCGAGGTCGCCGGGAGTGGTCAGCTCGAAGTGCTCCTCGGGGCCGTGGACCTGGAGGAAGACGTGGACGGGGCGGCCGGCGGGGATGCGGCCGAGTGAGACGGAGATCGCCGGGACGCAGCTGAGGTCGCCGGCGAGCAGGTACCAGTCGGCGTCGGGGTCGGGCGCGTAGCCGCCGCCGGGACCGCGCAGGTCGAGGGTGTCGCCGGGCGTGGCGGCCGCGGCCCAGGGGCCGGCGATCCCCTCGTCGCCGTGGACGACGAAGTCGATCGTCAGGAGGCCGCGCTCGGCGTCCCACTCGCGCGCGGTGTAGGTGCGGACCTTGGGACGCTCGTCCTCCGGCGCGCCCTCGCGCGGGAACTGCAGCTTCACGTAGTGGTCGGTGAAGGCGCCGAGCTGAAAGCCGGCGAGGCCGTCCCCGCCGAAGACGATCCGGGTCAGCGTCGGGGTCAGCTGCTCGACCGATTCGACCCGACCGGTCAGCAGGGGACGGTTGCGGGCGCGCTCTTTTTGTGGGGTCGCGGCGATGCGTTCACGATACGGAGTCGACCTCGCGGGCCTCGGTGTGCTCGAGGATCGCGTGGGTGAGGAGCGGCCAGAGCGGCTCGGGGCGGTCGTGCCCCATGTCGTCGACCAGCAGGAGGCGGGCGTCGGGGACGAGCTCCGCCGTGCGTTCGCCGCCGTCGGGCGCGATCAGCGTGTCGTCGCGGCCGTGGATCACGAGGGTCGGGACGTCGAGGGCGCGGAGGCCGTCGGCGCGCGAGCCGGTCGCCAGGATCGCGGCGAGCTGCCGGCTCACCCCCTGCGGGTAGAAGCAGCGGTCGAACCCTTCCCCGGCCAGCTCTTCCAGGCGGGCGCGGTCGCCGTAGCGCTTCGACGCCCAGATCAGGCCCTTGGTGGCAGACGCCTCCATATATAAGGAGCGCTCGGCCGGTGACGGGGTCAGCAGCGCCTCCAGCGCCTCCTGGGTCGGCGCGCCGACGTCGGGCTCGCCGGTCGTCGACATCATCGAGGTCAGCGACAGCACCCGCTCGGGCCGCTCGATCGCGAGCTGCTGGGCGATCATCCCGCCCATCGAGGCGCCGAGCACGTGGGCGCGGTCGATCCCGAGCGCGTCGAGCAGCGCCGCCGCGTCCCCGGCCAGATCGCTCAGCGTGTAGGCGGCGATCTCGGCCACCCGCGCGTCGTCCCCCGCTTCCGCCGCGACGACCAACGCCCCCATGTCGACCTCCACCCCGTCGAGCTTCGTCGACAGCCCGGAGTCGCGATTGTCGTAGGCGATCACGAACCGCCCGCCCGCCGCGAGCATCTCCGCGAACCCGCGCGGCCAGGCGATCAGCTGCGTCCCGTACCCGGGCACGAGCAGCAGCGGCGAATCGGCCGGCGACCCGACCGTCTCGTAGGCAAGCTCGATCCCCGCAGGCGTCGTGATCGTCGGCACGGGCCGAAGGGTAGAGGTTGCCACCGCGCGCCTTCTCCGTCCCTCCCCCGGTGAGTTCGCAGTTTGCCGTACATAGGACGGCAAACTGCGAACGCGTGGTGACGGGATCGTCACGGACGGTGGGGATCGCCACGGAAGGTACGCGGGAGGGTGGATTCGTGCGGGTTCTGTGTCCTTCTCCGGGCTTTCGTGCGTGTCCGATGACGTCACGAAAGGTGCGCCGCACATTGGGGCCCTGTGAGGGCCCCAATGTGCGGCGTGTCCCGGGACCTGTCGAGGAAGTGTGTCGTCCGCACGTCCCGCCCCCGGCCCGCGCAACCTCCCCAAGAAAGCAAGCCTAGACTTATTAGTCTAGACTGAATATATGGCGACGAAGACGGCGACGAAGTCCCAGAGCAACGAGGCGCTGGCGAACGAGCTGCGGATCGGGATCGGGCTGCTCTTGCGGCGGCTGCGGCAGACCAACGTCGAGGGCGATCTCACGCTGCCCGAGAGTGCCGCGCTCGCCCGGCTCGACCGCTACGGGCCGGCGAGCGCGTCGGAGCTGGCGAAGGCGGAGCAGATCTCGCCGCAGTCGATGGGGGCGACGCTCGCCGGGCTCGAGGCGCGCGGGCTGCTGCGGCGGACGCCGGATCCCGACGACGGCCGGCGCCAGATCCTCTCCCCCACCGAAGCGGGCGCGCGCACGCTGCGCAGCCGCCGCGACGCGAAGACGCGGCTGATGGCCGCTGCTCTGGATGCCGAGTTCACGGCGGAGGAGCTGGAGGCGCTGCGGGCCGCGGCGCCGCTGGTCGAGCGCCTCGCGCAGAGCATTTGATCCTCGCCCGCTTCAGGGAGGCCCGGTCCGCCGGGGACGGCTACAAGTGGACGGCGCTGGCGAACACGACCGCCGCCGTGTTCATGTCGACGCTCGACGGCTCGATCGTGATCATCGCGATGCCCGCGATCTTCAAAGGCATCGGCCTCGACCCGCTGGCGCCGGGCAACATCGCCTTCCTGCTGTGGATGATCATGGGCTACCGGCTGGTGCAGGCGGTGCTGGTGGTGAGCGTCGGCCGGATGGGCGACATGTACGGGCGGGTGCGGATCTACAACGCCGGCTTCGTCGTCTTCACCGCCGCCTCGATCCTCCTCTCCCTCGACCCGCTCCACCACCAGGCGGGCGCGCTCTGGCTGATCGGCTGGCGGCTGCTGCAGGCGCTCGGCGGCTCGATGCTCACCGCCAACTCGGCCGCCATCCTCACCGATGCCTTCCCGCCCGAGCAGCGCGGCTTCGCCCTCGGCACCAACCAGGTGGCGGGGATCGCCGGGCAGTTCCTCGGGCTCGTCGCGGGCGGCCTGCTGGCGGCGATCGACTGGCGCGCGGTCTTCTGGGTGAACGTCCCGGTCGGCGTCTTCGGCACGCTCTGGGCCTACTGGAAACTGCGCGAGACGAGCGCCCGTGGCGGCGGCAAGGTCGACTGGTGGGGCAACGTCACCTTCGCGGTCGGGCTCGGCGCGATCCTCGTCGGCGTCACCTACGGCATCCAGCCCTACGCCGGCCACACGATGGGCTGGACGAACCCGCTGGTGGTGGCGACGATCGGCGGCGGCGCGGCGCTGCTCGCGGCCTTCGCGATGATCGAGGCGCGGGTCGCCGAACCGATGTTCCACCTCGGCCTGTTCAAGATCCGCGCCTTCACCGCGGGGAGCATCGCCGGCTTCCTCGCCGCGGTGGCGCGCGGCGGGCTGCAGCTGATCCTCGTCATCTGGCTGCAGGGGATCTGGCTGCCGCTGCACGGCTACAGCTACACCGACACGCCGCTCTGGGCGGGCATCTACCTGCTGCCGCTGAGCGCCGCCTTCCTCTTCGCCGGGCCGCTGTCGGGGAACCTCTCGGATCGGTACGGCTCGCGCGGCCTCGCGACCGGCGGCATGGTCGTCTTCGGCGCCAGCTTCATCGGCCTGATGCTGCTGCCGGTCGACTTCCCCTACTGGGCCTTCGGCGCGCTGATCTTCGCCAACGGCATCGGCGTCGGCATGTTCAGCTCGCCGAACTCCTCCTCGATCATGGGCAGCGTGCCCGCCGACCAGCGCGGCGCCGCCTCGGGGATGCGCTCGACCTTCCAGAACGCGGGCACGGCGCTCTCGATCGGCATCTTCTTCTCGCTGATGATCGGCGGGCTGTCGGGATCGCTGTCGAGCTCGCTCGGGGACGGGCTGCGCCGCCACGGGGTCGAAGCGAGCGTCGCCCACCACATCGCGAACCTGCCGCCGGTCTCCTCCCTCTTCGCCGCCTTCCTTGGCGTGAATCCAATTCATCACCTGCTGGTGGCCGAAGGCGCGCTGGGATCGCTCACCGTGGGTAGCCGGGCCCTGCTGACCGGCAAGCACTTCTTCCCCGAACTGATCGCCGCACCGTTCCACGACGGGCTGGTCGTCGTCTTCGCCGTCGGCGCCGCGCTGGCGGCGATCGCGGGGCTCGCGTCCTGGCAGCGCGGCGGCCGCGTCCTCAAATCACGACCAAAGGAGATCTCAGATGAACGAGCTTGACCCGAAACGCACCGCCCTCCTGGTGATGGACTACCAGCAGGGCATCCTCGACCGCATCGATGACGCCGACGCGCTGGCGGCGCGGGCGCGGCAGGCGATCGACACCCTGCGCGGGGCGGGGGCGACGATCGCCTATGTCCGCGTCGCCTTCACGGCGGAGGATCTGGAGGCGATGCCGGACGGCGCGCCGATGGCCCGGGTCAAGGCGATGCCACCGGGCTCGATGGACGCCGACGCGGCCGCCACCCAGATCGACGGGCGGGTCGCGCCACAGGAGGGCGACATCGTGGTCCGCAAGACCCGCGTCGGCGCCTTCGGCACCACCGACCTCGACGAGCGGCTGCGGGCGCGGGGCATCGACACCTTGGTGCTCGCCGGCATCAGCACCAGCGGCGTCGTGATCTCGACCCTCGTCGAGGCCCACGATCGCGACTACCGCCTCTTCGTCCTCACCGACGCGACCGCCGACCCCGACTCCGAGCTGCACGCCTCCTTGATCGGGGGCTTCTTCCCGAAGCGGGCCGAGATGATCGAGGTCGCCGACCTGGAGCGGCTGCCTGCCTGACTAGGCGGCGCGCGGCGGGGACGCGGTGGCGCCGCGCGTGGCCATCATGGCGCGCTCGGCCTCGAGGTCGACGACGACGTGGGTCATCGGCAGGTCGACCTCGCGGCGGGTGCGCTCGACCACGTCGTGCTCGAGCCATTTCGACTCGCCCGGCGGCAGGGTCGAGATCACGATCTCGTCGGCGGGGAACATCCGCAGCGCGTCCTCGATCGCCATGTTCGGGTCGGGGTCGCCGACCTCCGCCCGCACCTCCACGCCCACGCCGCGCAATGCCGTCACCGAGCGGGCCATCCGCTCGCGCGCCAGGTCGAGGCCTTCGTCGATGTCGGAGGCCCAGCGCTGCGAGCGCGACCCGACCAGCGCCGGGGACACCAGCAGCACCTCGCAGTCCCCGCCGCGACAGCGATTGCGGATCTCCTCCAGCAGCTCGCGTCCCGCGGCGGTCTGGTTCGCCACCACGAGGATCCGCCGCGTGTCATCCGTCGACCGCGGCGCCGCGATTTCGCGCGGCTCGCTCCCCCGGGTCACCCTCCACACGGCCCCGATCCCGACCAGGATCAGCAGCACCGCGAGCAGGATCCCCCACACCGGCTTGGTGATGAGCGCGACCGCGACCACCAGGGCCGCCGCGCCCACGATCACGACTACGAGGCGAAAGACATCCGCCTCAGTACGAAGCGGGTTGTGCATGGGCAGATTGTAGCCCGTGTCACGAGCCTTGGCTACTTATTTTTGGCGGCGGCGCGAGACGCCGGCCGCCGGGTCGCAGCGATCCCATGGGTTGAGTTCGCAGTTATCCACGCAGGTTGTGGCCAAGTGCGAACGCCACCGGTGTGACGAAAGGTGCGTTCGCACTTTGCCGTACATAGGACGGCGAACTGCGAACTCGTCGAGGGGTCCTCAGCGATGCGCTCTGCGGGCCAGGAGGAATAGCGCCGCGGCGGCGGCTGGGACGGCCAGGGCCTTGGCGGCTTGACGGGCGTCGTCTCTGCCGAGGACGACGGTCGATTCGAGGCCGGCGACCGTGCCGACGATCGCGATGCCGTCGGGGCGGCGCTCTATTCGGCGGTATTCGAAGGGGTACTCGCCGAAGGGCGTGCCGACCTTCATGCGGCGACCGCTTTCAGCTCGGCGAGGGAGTCGCGGAGGAGGGCGTGGATGTCCTGGCCGTTCGGTCCCGTCGCCCACTGCTCGAAGGCGATGCGCAGGACGGCGATGCCCGCCTCGGCGGCGAGGGACGCGGCGGGTTCGGCGACGCCGCGGTCGCGGAGGGCGGCCGCGCCGGCCGCGGCGAAGCCGATCATCTTGATCAGCTCGCGCTCCTGGAGGTCGGGATTGGCGGCAATGATCGCCTGGCGCTTGCGGGGGCGCTCGCCGATCGTGGCGAAGAGGTCGGCCATCGCGTCGAGGCCGGCGGCGATCGCGTCGAGGGGCGAGGCGTCGGCGGGGGCGGCGGCGATCGCCTCGACGAATTTCGCCTGCAGGGGCGCGGTGCCGGCGAAGAGCACCTCGCGCTTGTCGCCGAAATAACGGAAGAAGGTGCGTTTGGTGAGGCCGGCGCGCTCGGCGATGTCGGCGACGGTGGTGGCTTCGAAGCCGCGCTCTTCGAAGAGCGCCATCGCCGCCTCCTCGAGTCGGCCCTGCGCGCCTGGTGCCCATCTGCCCATGGGACGAGTGTAGGTGATGACATGCCGTGACATCACCGTGATACGCTGATGGCACATAGTGACATCACGGTCGTCCAGCCGTCGATGTCCCATCCGACCCGAACCAATGGGAGGTTCCCCATGCGTGTATTCGTCACCGGCGCGTCCGGTCACATCGGCCTGCCCGTCACCGAAGAGCTCGTCGGCGCCGGGCACGAGGTGGTCGGCCTCGCCCGCTCCGACGACTCGGCGGCGAAGATCGAGGCGGCCGGCGCGGCGGTCCGGCGCGGCGATCTCGATGACCTCGACGGGCTGGCGGCAGCCGCGCGCGAGGCCGACGGCGTCATCCACCTCGCCTTCAAACACGACCTGACGGCGACCGGTGAGATGGAGGGCGCGATCGCCGCCGACATGGCCGCGACGCGGGCCTTCGGCGACGCCCTCGCCGGCAGCGACAAACCTTTCGTCAACACCAGCGGCACGTTGATGCTGGCGATGATGGGCCTGGGCCGCACCGGCACCGAGGACGACCGCTCGCCCGGCGGCCACCGCGCCAACGTCGAAAACGCGACGCTGGCCCTCGCCGACCGCGGGGTGCGCTCGTCGGTGATCCGCCTCTCCCCCCTCGTCCACTCGGACCTCGACAAGCACGGCTTCGGCCCGTCCCTGATCGGCATCGCCCGCGAGGAAGGCTTCGCCGGCTACCCGGGCGAGGGCGCGAACCGCTGGCCGGCCGTCCACACCCTCGACGCGGCGCGCCTCTACCGCCTCGCGGTCGAGTCGGCCCCCGCCGGGCAGATCCTGCACGGGGTCGGCGACGAAGGCGTGCCGCTCCGCGAGATCGCCGCGGCGATCGGCCGCGGCACCGGCCTCGAGGCGCGCTCGGTCCCGGAGGCGGAGATCCCGGACTACTTCAGCTTCCTCGCCGGATTCATCACGCTCGACGACCCGACCTCGAACGCGAAGACCCGCGAGGTCGTCGGCTGGGAGCCCACCCACCCCGGCCTGATCGCCGACTACGACGCGGGGCATTACTTCGAGTAGGCGAGAATGCGCGCGTCGAAGCGCGCACCCTGAAAACGCTGCGGGACGCGGTCGGCGCGGAGCACGTGCTGACCGACCCTGACCTGGCCGCCGCCTACGGCACGCCGTGGGCGGCGGCCTCGGGCGTGGTCCCGGCGGCGGTCGTGCGGCCCGGGGACGCGGCGGAGGCGGCGGCGGTGCTGCGGGCGTGCGCCGAAGGCGGCGTGCGGCTGGTCCTCCAGGGCGGCAACACGGGGATGGTGCGCGGCGGCGTGCCGGCGAGCGAGGACGAGGTCGTCCTCAGCACCGGGCGGATGAACGCCATCGAGGCGATCGACCGCGAGTCGCTGCAGGTCGTGGTCGGGGCGGGGACGACGCTGGAAGAGCTGCAGGCGCGGCTGGAGCCCGAGGGGCTGGAGCTGCCGCTCGACCTGGGGGCGCGCTCGCGGGCGACGCTCGGCGGGATGGCGGCGACCAACGCCGGCGGCGCACGGGCCTTCCGCCACGGCACGATGCGACGCCACGTCGCCGGGGTCGAGGCGGTGCTCGCCGACGGCACCGTCGTCGAGCGCCTGGGTGGAGTGCTGAAGGACTCGACCGGCTATGACTGGCCGTCCCTGCTGGTCGGCAGCGAGGGGACGTTGGCGCTGATCACCCGCCTGCGGCTGCGGGTGAGGCGGATCGAGCGCTCGCGGGCGGCGGCGCTGGTGCCGGTCGACTCGCTCGCCCAGGGGCTGGCGCTGGCGGTGACGCTGCGCGATCGGCCGGTGGGGCTCGAGGCGGCCGAGTTCGTTCTGCCGGAGACGCTGCGGCTGGTGTGCGAGAAGCTCGACCTGCGCCCGCCGTTCGGAAGTGGCGAAGGAGGACCGGCTGGCCGCGCCGCCGCCGGTGGGCCGACCGCGGGGTCCGCCACCGAGGCCCCACCGGCCGGCGAGCGATCGCTCGTCCTGTTCGAAGCCCGCGCCGCGGAGGGCGCCTACGACCGCCTGGCGGAGGCCCTCGCCGAGCATCCCGAGGCGGAGCGCGCGGTGCTCGCCGAGGGCGCCGACACCGCGGGTCTCTGGCGCTACCGCGAGGGCACCGGCGAGGCGCTCGCCCGCCACCAGGTGGTGAAACTCGACGTCGCCCTTCCCCTGGCGCGCCTCGCCGACGGCGTCGCCGCGATCGAACGCGCCGCCCTCGCCACGGCCCCCTCCCCGCGCCCCTTTCTCTTCGGCCACCTGCTCGACGGCAACGTCCACGTGAACGTCGGCGACGTCCCCGCCGACCGCCGCGAGCCGGTCGAACGCGCCGTCCTCGAGACGGTCCTCGCCCACGGCGGCTCGATCGGCGCCGAGCACGGCATCGGCCGGGCAAAGGTCACCTGGCTCCCCGCCGACCGCTCCCCCGCCGACATCGCCGCGATGCGCTCCCTGAAGCGCGCCCTCGACCCCCAGGGCCTCCTCTCCCCCGGCGTCCTCTTCGACTAGCTGCTCTGCGGGGTGCAGCTCGGCGGGCCGTGGTTGACGACGACTTCGTCAGAACTGTTGAGACGGGCGGCGAAGCGGGCCTCGCATTCTTCGGGGCCGTTCTTCGTCGGCGAGTCCCATTCGAGGACCGCCCCGATTTCAACGTCGCTGATCCGTCGGGTGGAAATGAAGACGACGCCGCGATGCGACACCTCTTCCCCGGCCGCCCTCAGTTCCGGGATCGCCGTCGCGAAGGTGAGGTGGAGGACCCGTTCCGACCGGCAGGTCGCGCGCAGCTTCGCGTGAGCGTGGCTCCCTTCGCCCTTGACGATCGCGGTCATCGCGCACTTCTCGCGCGAGGCTCGAGTTTCACCGAGACCGCGGAATTCGCAGCGCAGCTTGTAGCGGGAGCGCCGTCGGCATCCCTGGAAGCTGACGCGGCTGATCAATCGGTTGCGGCGATTGAAGACTCGGGCCTTGGCCCATGCCGCGCTTCGCGCCACGGCCTTGTTCAGCTTCGGCGGCTTCGGCGGCGGCGAGGGTTCGGTGGTCGTGGCGCCGCCGCCTCCGCCACCGCTGCTTCCACCGGGCGAATAGGAGCAGGGGCAAGGGTTGTCCTCGCAGGCGATCCCATCCCCGTCGGCGTCGAGGTTGTACGGATCGCCCGGCAGCAGATATTCCTCCGCTTCGGCCTGGGTCGCGAAATCCGAGCAGTCGTAGTCGCGGCGATGAGCCGACGCCGTCGGCGCCGTGACCATCAGCAGGCCCAGCACGATGGCGACGCCGAGCGCGAGCGATCCCCCCAGCCACTTCCGCATGGCCGGGCAACCTACTTTCGGTACCGGACAGGTATAGCCCGCCGTTCAAGGCCGGCTTGATGGCGGCGGTAGCTTTGGGACATGCAAGAAGTCCGTGTCGTCCGCGCTGAACCGTTCCCCAACCAAGACGACGAGGTCGTCTACCCGCGCCTCTCGGAGGCGAAGCTGGAGTGGCTGGAGAAGAAGAAGGGGGGCGAACGGCTGTCGTTTGCGCCGGGTGAGGTGCTTTATGAGCACGCGGTGCGGGACGCGCCGTTCTTCGTGCTGCTATCGGGGGAAGTGGAGTTCGTCGACCGCAAGCCGGGCAAGGACGTGCACGTGGCGGCGGCGGGGGCGCGCACTTATATAGGGGACATCGCCGCGTTCACGGGGGAGCCGACGATCTCGGCCGCGGTGGCGGTGGAGCCGACCGAGGCGCTGGCCTTCGAGCGCCAGGCGCTGCGGCGGATGGTCGCCGACTGGCCCGAGTTCGGCGAAATGATCTTCCGCACGCTGCTGGCGCGGCGGGCCTGGCACGAAGAACACGGCTACGGGGTGATGCGGCTGATCGCGCCGCAGGCGTCGCGACGGGCGTTCGAAGTGCGGGACCTGCTGGAGCGCAACCTGCTCCCCGTCCACTGGTACGACGTCGACAACGACCCCGAGTCGACCGAGATGCTCAACTGGCTCGAGGTCCCGAAAGAGGAAACGCCGGTGCTCGTCCACGCGCGGGAGGTGCTGCGGAACCCGTCCCCGGCGCAGGTGGCGCGCTCGCTCGGGCTGCGGGCGGAGGTCGATGGGCAGCGCTTCGACCTCGTCGTGCTCGGCGGCGGGCCGGCCGGGCTGGCGGCGGCGGTGTACGGCGGCTCGGAGGGCCTGCGGACGCTGGTGGTCGAGTCCTGGGCGCCCGGCGGACAGGCCGGAACGAGCACGCGGATCGAGAACTACCTGGGCTTCCCGACCGGGGTCGGCGGCCGCGAGCTGACGACCAAGGCGACGCTGCAGGCGCGGCGCTTCGACGCGGTGCTGTCCAGCTACCACCGGGCGACCGAGCTCGCCGACGGGCCGGAAGGCCTGGTGCGGATCGACCTCGACGACGGCCAGCACGTGCTGGCGCGCTCGCTGGTGATGGCGACCGGTGCGCGCTGGCGCGAGCTGCACGCCGAGGGCATGGAGCGCTTCCGCGGCGCCGGCGTCTACCACGCGGCGATGCCGACCGACGCCGAGCGGGCGCGCGACAAAGACGTGATCGTGATCGGCGGCGGCAACTCGGCCGGCCAGGCCGCGAGCGCGCTCTCCAGACTGGCCCGCAGCGTGCGCGTCGTGGTCCGCGGCTCGGCGCTGAAGGCGACGATGTCCCGCTACCTCGTCGACCGGGTGGAACGCTCGCCGCGGATCGAGGTCATGACCGAAACCGAGGTCGTGGCGCTCCACGGCGGCGCGGTGGTCGAATCGGTGACGCTCCAGTCGCGCGACGGCTCACGCGAAGACGTCGACACCAACGCCGTCTACGTGATGATCGGCGCCGACCCCTGCACCGAGGTCTCCGACGGCATGCTGGCGACCGACGACTCCGGCTTCCTCCTCTGCGGCGACGGCGCCCACAACTGCGCGGGCCACATCGCCTGGCCGCTCCACGACCGCGAGCCGGCGCTCCTCGAGACGGTCCGCCCCGGGGTCTTCGCCGCCGGCGACGTCCGCGCCGGGGCCTCGAACCGCGTCGCCGGCGCCGTCGGCGACGGCGCCTTGGTGGTGCGCTTCGCCCATGAGCTGCTGAGCGACGCGACGCCCGCGAACGTCGCCGCGCCGGGCTAGACCGTCCGAGGCCGGGGCGGCTTACACGGGACGCAGGGGTCGGCGGCGAGCGCGGCCGTCTCGGGCACGGCCCTGGCAGGCTGTGGCCGTGGCCGAGACGGCCGGGGATTTGGGGGATTAGGTGAGCGCCCGGGGCGTGCGGCCGGGTGCGTCACGGGGAAGGGACGGGATGCGTCGCGGGAAGGGCACGGATCCGTGACGGGACTCGCGAGTCGTGAGGGAGATGCCGGGAAGGTCACGCCTCCGTGCGTGTTGGGCAACACCCACGGAGGCGCGGGCGACCTGCGTCACGCATAGGTTTACGCAGGTCGACCGCGCTCGTGTGGGGCAGGGGATCTCGAGCCCGAAGAGGCACCGGAGGCCCACTGAAGCGTGGCGTTCCCGGCGTCTTCGTCACCGACCCACAGCTCGACGCCCTGCCGTGGTGG
>Ga0153956_1002159_pt1 | contig 15174 bp, 13 predicted proteins | sample TSFL040MetaG_FD_104704 | JGI IMG/M metagenome (GOLD analysis project Ga0153956, IMG submission 104704) | Attine ant fungus gardens microbial communities from Florida, USA - TSFL040 MetaG | ecosystem: Host-associated > Fungi > Mycelium > Unclassified | place: USA: Florida, Wekiwa Springs... | reverse complement strand
TTATCCAGCCGGAAACCATCGCCGCCTTCGCGCGAGTCCTGAAGCCCGGAGGCACGGTCCGTTTCGCCACCGACTGGGCCGATTACGCCGATTGGGCGCTGGAACGCTTCCTCGCCAACCCGGATTTCGATTGGCCGGCCCAGAGCCAGTCCGACTGGAACACGCCACCTGCTGATCACGTCACCACGCGGTATGAAACCAAAGGTCTGGGCGACTGCAAGCCGGTCTTTTTCGACTTTATCCGCAAGCCCTATTCCTGACCGTAATCGTTCGGATTGTCACTGTCCGGCTGATCGTCCCTGTCACCGTCGAGATCACGGACCGCATTGCGCACCGTGTTCGTATTCGAGCCTGTCAGGTCTTCGGTCGTCAGGCCCGGATCGTCCGCCTCGGCGTCATCGGGATTGGCATCGTTTTTGATTTCACCGCGTTGTCCGGCCGGAATACCGCCATCTTTTGGTTCCGGGCGAATGGGAATGTCAATTTCTCTGGCAATTTCTTTGGCGCGTTGCGCAGGATCGATCCTGGGGTCGTCGGCAGGCATGGCCACCTCCTGTTTTGCTGTGGGGATGCATGTTACAGCAGCCGTCCATAAAAACGCGCCGTGTGAGTGATCGCGCGAGATAAGGGAGCTATTGCCAGTCTCTTCACAACCCTGTGATGTGCGCTCTGGTCAAACCGGAAAAAGTAAGACATGGTTAACCTCTTTCCGGGGGTGGGATATGGAGCGTCTGCACAAGGTATCGGCGGCATTTGTTTTCGCTTTTCTGTGTCTGCATTTCGCCAATCATTTTGTCGGCCTGCTGGGCGTCGAGGCTCATACGCAGTTCATGGACGCGGCCCGGCTGGTTTATCGCCATCCGGTTGTCGAAATGGCGGTGCTGCTGGCCTTTTTCGTGCAGATACTGACCGGCATTCCACTGATCATTGAAATCTGGACGCAGAAAAAGGATTTCATTCATCAGCTTCAGGCCTTGTCCGGCCTGGTCATGGTGATCTTCATCCTTATCCATGTGGCTTCGATCGCGGTGGCGCGAACGATCTTCAACCTCGATACCAATTTTGCCTTCGCCGCCCTGGCTTTTACTCCGCCCTTCACCTATGCCGCCTACGGTTTTTATGGGGCCGGTGTTTTCGCGCTGTTTACCCATTTTGGCTGCATTCTCTATGATGTGTTCAAAAAGACCAGCAAGCCGGTCGGCTGGCTGCTCCTGCTGGTTACGCTGGGTATTGGCGGCTATCTGACATACCTGCTGCTGATGATGTATGCCGGCCATCTGTATCCGGTCACCATTCCGGAGACCTACCGGCATCTGCCGGGTCTTTAAATTCTCCTTGGCAAAAGAAAAAAGCGCGCCTATATAGCTTGCCAACATGACCGATTGCCGAAAGGCAGCGGCGGCGGCCACAGAAGCCCGCCGCCTTTTTTATTGCTTTTAAAGACCCCCAAAGGGATTAAATTGCGCGCCAAGACCCCTGAAGAACGCAAATTGCTGGAAATTTTCGATCCGATCGCCGAAACCCTGGCGCTCAATATCGTGCGCGTGCGCCTGCAAGGCTCGCGTCAGCCTGGCGGTGCGCGCTTCCTGCAAATCATGGCCGAGCGCAAGACGGACGGCGAGATTAATGTCACCCAGTGCGCCCGCCTGTCGCGCGCCATTTCGGCTTATATCGACGAGGCCGATCCGATACCCGGCGAATTCACGTTGGAAGTCTCCTCGCCCGGCATCGACCGCCCCCTCACCCGCCTGGTGGATTTCGACACCTATCAGGGTCTTGAGGCGCGTATCGAACTGGATCGCCTGGCCGAAGGGCGCAAACGCTTCCGCGGCATACTGGCCGGCATAGAAGACACACCGGAGGGGGGCCATGTCGCCATCGATCTGGAAGGCGAGGAAGACACCGCGCTCATGCCGTTTGACTGGATTATCGATGCCAAACTGATCCTCAATGATGAGCTGATGAAGCGTGGCGCCGAGGCAAAGGCGGCGCACGGTGACGAAGAAGAAGACGAAGATTTTGAAGGGTTTGACGACGAAGATCTCGACGGCCCCGCCAATGACGACAAATAGATAAGCAGAAGGACTCACAGATGAGCTTCACCGGAATCAGCGCTAACCGTCAGGAACTGCTGCAAATCGCAGAGGCCGTGGCGCGCGAGAAGTCGATCGACAAGACCGTGGTCATCGCCTCCATCGAGGAAGCGATCCAGAAGGCCGCGCGTTCACGTTACGGCGCCGAGCACGATATCCGCGTCTATATCGACCCGAAGTCGGGCGAAATGACCATCACCCGCCATATCACCGTGGTGCCGGATGAGGAACTGGAAAACGAGTACGCCCAGAAGACCCTGACTGATGCCCTGCGCGACGACAAGGAAGCTTTCGTCGGCAAGGAATATTCCGAAATCCTGCCGCCCTTCGAGCTGGGCCGCGTCCAGACCCAGATGGCCCGCCAAGTGGTGACCCACAAGGTGCGCGAAGCCGAACGCGAAAAGCAGTATGACGAATACAAGGACCGCGTGGGCGAAATCGTCAACGGCACCGTTCGCCGCGTCGAATACGGCAATGTCATCGTCGATCTCGGCAAGGGCGAAGGCATCATGCGCCGCGACCAGTCGATCCCGCGCGAAGCTTTCCAGGTCAATGACCGTATCCGCGCCTATATCTATGACGTGCGCCGCGAAACCAAAGGGCCGCAGATCATGCTCAGCCGCGCCCATGGCGGTTTCATGGCCAAGCTGTTCGCGCAGGAAGTGCCGGAAATCTATGACGGCGTGATCGAAATCAAGTCGGTTTCCCGCGATCCGGGATCGCGCGCCAAGATGGCCGTGTTGTCGAACGACAACTCGATCGATCCGGTCGGCGCCTGCGTCGGTATGCGCGGCTCTCGTGTTCAGGCCGTTGTCGCCGAACTGCAGAACGAAAAGATCGACATCATCCAGTGGTCGCCTGATGAAGCCACCTTCATCGTCAACGCCCTGGCGCCGGCCGAAGTCTCCAAGGTCGTGCTCGATGAGGAAGAAGACCGCGTTGAGGTGGTGGTGCCCGACGAACAATTGTCGCTGGCCATCGGCCGCCGCGGCCAGAATGTCCGCCTCGCCTCGCAACTGACCGGCTGGCAGGTCGATATCATCACCGAGTCGCAGGATAGCGAGCGCCGTCAGAAGGAATTCGCCGAGCGCACCGCCCTGTTCCAGGAAGCGCTCGATGTCGATGAGGTCATCGCCCAGTTGCTGGTCACCGAAGGCTTCAGCTCGATCGAAGACCTGGCTTTCGTCGACGAGAACGAAATCGCCGTCATTGAAGGTTTCGATGAGGATACCGCCTCCGAATTGCAGGCCCGCGCCCGCGATTATCTGGAAAAGGAAGCTGCCGAACAGGATGCCAAACGCCGTGAACTGGGTGTCGAGGATGGCGTGCTCGATATCCAGGGCGTCACTTTGCCGATGGCGGTGGCATTGGGTCAGGCCGGCGTCAAAACGGTGGAAGACCTGGCCGATCTGGCGACGGACGAAATCCGTGGCGGCTTCGAGCAGAAGGACGGCGAACGCGTTCGTGTCCCCGGCGCGCTGGAATCGTTCAACCTGTCTGTGCCTGATGCCGAGGCCCTGATCCTCAACGCCCGCGTCGCGGCCGGCTGGATCGAGGCGCCGGAAGAAGTGGTCGAGGAAGCCGAAGAAGAGGCTTATGAAGAAGCCGGCGCGTTTGAGGAAGCCAATGCTTTTGAAGGGGAGGGCGAAAATGTCGCCGACCCCGAACAATGAGCCTGCGCATCTAACTGAAACCGACGAAGCGCTGGTCCTGGGTGAAAACGCCAAGGGCCAGCCGATGTCCAGAGACGTATCCCGAAGGGATATCGCCAGCGGTGAGACGGTCCCGACGGACGGTCTCATCCGCTTTGTCGTGTCTCCGCAAGGCATGCTGACGCCGGATATCGCTCACAAGCTGCCCGGCCGTGGCCTGTGGATCGCCGCCGAACGCCCGGCCCTTGAAATCGCGCTGAAAAAGAACATATTCAGCCGGGCGGCCAAGCGGCAGGTGAAGGCCGACCCTGATCTTCCCCGGCTGGTTCACGACCTGCTGCGCCGCCGGTGTCTCGATCTGCTCGGTCTGGCGCGGCGCGAAGGCGGGATCGTCAACGGCTTCGAGAAAGCCCTGGCCGCTGTCAAATCGGGCAAGGCGGGCTGGATCATCGAGGCGTCTGATGGCGCGGAAGATGGCCGCAGGCGCATTTTATATGCCGGCGGACAGCAAACCCCCTCGCCAAACGTCTGCGGAAGCTTTAGTAACGCCGAATTAAGTTTGGCTTTGGGCACAGAAAATGCCATACACGTCGCACTCCTGTCGGGGCGGCGCGTGCAGCGTTGGTCTTTAGAGATGAAAAGACTGTCGGGATTTGAACCCCTTGTGCCGCAAGGTTGGGTGAGAGGACCGAAGCCTGAGGCGCCGGGTTAGTTTGGCGCGAAACTGTGAGTGCTGGTTCCTCTGCCCTGACTGTATACGGCCACGGTAACGATGAAGGCCAATGGCGAGCGCTCGTAATCAGAACGGCTGATCTGCGATCGGGCGTTTGAAGTGACGATATATTTTTGAAACAGAAGCCTGATTCAAGGGTCGGGTTTCGCAAAAGGTTAGTAGACAAGCCGGATGAGCGACGGAAAAGACGACAAGAACAACGACCAGCCCGCCAACCGTGAGCGCGCCCCGCTCACGCTGAAGCCGCGTGTCGGCGGCAATGTTTCGACGGGCACGGTAAAGCAAAGTTTCAGCCATGGCCGTTCCAAGACCGTGGTGGTGGAAACCAAGCGCCGCATCGGCGCGCCGCCCGCCGGAAGCGCGTCCGGCCATGTGCGTCCCGCCGCGCCGGAAATCAACCGCCCGTCATCGCAGGCCCCGCGTCCGGCGCAGGGCGCTGCGCGTCCGCAGGGACCTGGCGGCAATCTGCGTCAGGAAGAACAGGAAGCCCGCCAGCGCGCCATTGCCGCCGCCCTGGCCGATCAGGAACGCAAGGCCGCCGAGGCTCGCGCGGCAGCGGCCCGCGCGGCCGTGACGCCGGTGGTTCCGTCGGCGCCACAGCCGGCAGCCCCCGCTCCGGCGGCGGAAACCCCCGCCGAACCGGCCGCGCCGGCGGCCCCGGTTTCCGCGCCGAAGCCCGTACTGGCCCGTGAAACGCAACAGCCGGCCTTCCGCAACGAGCGTACGCCACGCTATGATCAGCGTGTCGAGCGTCCGCAAGCCGACCGGTCCCCGGAACGCTCTCAGGAACGTCCCCAAGAACGTCCTCAGGGCGGTTATGGCCAGCGGACCGAACGCCCGCGTGACGCCAATGCGGCGCGTGGCCCCAGGGAGGGTCAACGCGATGCCGCCCGTGGCGATCGTCCCTATACCCCGCGTGATCCTAACGCCCCGCGTCCGCCCCGCGATCCCAATCGTCCGTATACGCCGCGTGAGCCAGGCGCCGCGCCGCGTGGTGAAACGGTGCGTTATAATGTCAATTCGCCGCGTCCGCCGCGTCCAGGGCAAGGTGTTTCGGCCAATGCGCCGGCCACGCCGGAAGTGGATCGCATCCGTTCCAGCCGTGGCGCCGCCGGCGTTCCCGGCAAGGCGCTCGACGCTCGCAAGACAGGGGATGACGAAGATCGCGGCACCAAGCGCGGCAAGGCCGGCGCGCCAGTCAAGGCCGTTTCGCAAACGCGTGGCGAACCCAAGCGCCGCGAAGGCCGCCTGACCCTGCAAGCTGTTGTCGGTGACGATGAGGGCACCGCCGACCGGATGCGTTCGCTGGCTTCGGTCCGCCGCGCCCGCGAACGTGAACGTGAGAAGCGCAAGGGCCACACCACCGAGCAGGCGCGTGTCTCCCGCGAAGTGGTCATCCCCGACATTATCACCGTGCAGGAACTGTCCAACCGGATGGCCGTGCGCGCCGTCGATATCATCAAGTTCCTGATGCGTCAGGGCATGATGCTCAAGATCAATGACGTGATCGATACCGATACCGCCGAACTGGTGGCCTCGGAATTCGGCCATACGGTCAAGCGCGTGTCGGAATCCGACGTTCTGGAAGGCTTTATCGACGCCGAGGACCATGACGACGATACCCAGCCGCGTCCGCCAGTAGTGGCCGTCATGGGGCACGTCGATCACGGCAAGACCTCGCTGCTCGATGCCTTGCGCAAGGCGGATGTCGCCTCCGGCGAGGCCGGCGGCATTACCCAGCACATCGGTGCCTATCAGGTCCGCCTGTCTTCAGGCGACAAGGTGACCTTCCTCGATACGCCGGGCCACGCCGCCTTTTCGGCCATGCGCGCCCGTGGCGCCAATGTGACGGATATTGTGGTGCTGGTCGTGGCGGCGGATGACGGCGTTATGCCGCAGACGATCGAAGCCATCAATCACGCCCGCGCCGCCAAGACGCCGATGATCGTGGCGATCAACAAGATCGACAAGCCGGACGCCAAGCCGCAGAACATCATCAACGAGCTGCTCCAGCATGAAGTGGTGGTGGAAAGCCTCGGTGGCGATACCCAGGTCGTCGAGGTTTCGGCCAAGACCAAGCAGGGCCTCGACACCCTGATCGAAGCCATCCTGTTGCAGGCCGAAGTGCTCGACCTGCGCGCCAATCCGGACCGCACCGCCGAAGGCATCGTCATTGAATCTAAGCTCGACAAGGGCCGGGGGCCTGTGGCGACGGTTCTGGTCAAGCGTGGCACTCTGAAGCGCGGCGATATCGTCGTGGCCGGCGCGTCCTTCGGTCGCGTCCGCGCCCTGATCAACGAGCGCAACGAGCAACTGGCTCAGGCCGGTCCTTCGGAGCCGGTGGAAATCCTCGGCCTCGATGGCGCGCCGGAACCCGGTGAAACCTTCGCCGTGGTGGAAAACGACGCCCGTGCCCGTGAGATTACCGAATACCGTGAACGTGTTCGCCGTGAAAAGACGGTGGCCCCGGTCGGCGCTGTGTCGCTCACCGACATGATGAGCAAGCTGGCCGACAAGAAGGTCAAGGAACTGCCGCTCATCATCAAGTCGGATGTGCAGGGGTCCGGTGAAGCCATTGTCGGTTCTCTGGAAAAACTGGCCACCGATGAGGTGCGTGCGCGCATCATCCACTCGGCCGCCGGTGCCATTACCGAATCCGACGTGCAACTGGCCAAGGGATCGGGCGCGCCTATCATCGGCTTCAACGTCCGCGCCGGCAAGCAGGCGCGCGATCTGGCCGAACGTGAAGGCGTGGAAATCCGCTACTATTCGATCATCTATGACCTGATCGACGACATCAAGGGCGTGCTTTCAGGCATGCTGGCGCCAATCCAGCGCGAAACCTTCCTCGGCAACGCCGAAATCCTCGAAGTCTTCGATATCTCGAAGGTGGGCAAGGTGGCCGGCGCCATTGTCAAGGAGGGCAAGATGCAGAAGGGCGCCCGCATCCGTATCCTGCGCGACGATGTGGTCATTCAGGAAATGGGTGTTCTGTCCACGCTCAAGCGCTTCAAGGACGAGGTCAACGAGGTGCAGGTGTCGCAGGAATGCGGCATGGCCTTCAATGGCTTCCAGGACCTCAAGAAGGGCGATTTCATCGAGTGCTTCACGGTCGAGGAAATCAAACGCACCCTCTAATCTGCAAAACGTTTTTGGCCCGGATCATTCCGGGCCAAATTCGTTTTAGGGGATGCGGGGGCCGCGACCCCACGTCTTTTCTTTTGAAACCTTTGACTTTTCGCAACATTTGTCGCCTATAACCTGCTTATGCTCGACACCACAGACTTCGATCCCGCCCATTATGTCCTGATCATCAAGTGCCCGGATACCCGCGGCATCGTGGCCGCTGTTTCCGGTTACCTCTATGACAACGACATTTCCATTGTTGAATCCAACCAGTTCAACGATGCTTTAGGCGACATGTTCTATGTCCGCGTGGTGTTCAAACAGGCCGGCCCGAAGATGCCGCCGATGGTGACCCTGCGCGATGGTTTCAAACCGATCGCCCATCGTTTCTCAATGGATTGGGATATCTATAACCTGTCCAATAAGCCGAAAGTCCTGATCGCCGTTTCCAAATTCGGCCATTGCCTGAATGAACTGCTGTATCGCTGGCGTTCGGGGCTTTTGCCGGTCGATATTGTTTGCGTCATGTCGAACCATGATGACATGCGTTCACTGGTAGAATGGAGCGGTATCCCTTACGTCTGCCTGCCGACAAAAGGCATAGACAAGGCGGCGCAGGAAGCGGAGTTCCTCAAGCTGATCGAGGATTACCAGGCCGACCTGGTGGTGCTGGCGCGCTATATGCAGATTCTCTCGGACGATCTGGCGCGCCGGCTGGAAGGCCGCTGCATCAATATCCACCATTCCTTCCTGCCGAGCTTCAAGGGCGCCAAGCCCTATCATCAGGCTCACGCGCGCGGGGTGAAGATCATCGGCGCGACGGCGCATTATGTGACATCGGATCTGGATGAGGGGCCGATCATCGAACAGGACGTCCAGCGCGTCCACCACGGCCTGACGCCGGAACAGCTTGTGGCCATCGGACAGGATATCGAGGCGCGTGTGCTGGCGCGGGCCGTCACCTGGCACGCCGAGCGCCGGGTGATTATCAACGGTGCGAAGACGGTCGTTTTCAGTTAGAAGATGATCTTGAAGACGGCGACCCAAAAGACCGAACAATAGACGGTCAGACCAGCCAGGGTATAGATGAAGGGCAGCTTGCGGTTATCCGCCGCCATCCGCCTATGCCCCTTCGTCCCGAACAGGCGGTCGAAATCCTGCCGCGCCATGAAGCCGGAAATATAGGGTGCGGGAATGTAACAGGTGGCGGGTATGGATTGGCTGGGCGAAAACGGCATGGTGCTATTGAGTCTGTGAAACGGCATCGCAGTGAATATGCGTATAGAAGCGGCGGAATCCGGCTTTTTTGAGTTAAAAAAACAAATTATCCATAAAGACGTTTCAATTACGCTTGAACCACAAGGCGCAGGCCGGTTTTACCTTATCAGGGCAAACTGACTTAAGTAGAGCGCCGGGTCAGATCAATGACCTGAAAGTTTCAGGATAATCAGAGCTATCCCGGCCCAGGCCGTGCTGCATACTATGAACATGCCGGCGAGCGTGATGGCGAAGGGAATCTTCTTTTCGGTTGAATCGGCCGGACCTGTATCCGCTTTGGATTGCGAAGGCAGGGGTGTGTAGCTTAGCAGGTATGACGCTTCGTTTTTCTTAGCGGTATCGTCAAAACCAAAGGCCTCGTTCGGTACATATTTAGCCAAAACAGGTACTCCAACAACACTATAATACACCAAATACGCTAATTTTTCCCGAGAGTCAAAATATTAACCTTATAAGGGCCGATTTCAGGTAAATTTTACCTTAACGAGAAGGGTGTTTCGCGTTAAGACAGTGAGGGCTGATTCTGGATATTTCCGCATAAACTTGCTGTTGCGCCAGTATCACTTTTTCGTGTGAGGTAAATTCCGGTTTGCACTGCAATAAAGGCTTCTTCTCTTTTTAGAGAAGGTCTTTTGAATACTTTTAGCCTTGGCAAAAGGTATATAAATGCTTGTAATTTTGCAAAGCAGCAAAATGCGGAAGATTGGAACTCAGACAGCGGTTGCCTTGCGGATAAACGGCACCTTTACCGTCAGGTAGGTTGCCGCGCGCCACAGCCATTCCAATGGTCCGTAAAGGAAGCCCTTGAACCACAGATGGGCGAAGACAACCTGCGCGATAAAGGCCGGTATGGCGATCAATACGGCGGTGGATTGCAGCATGGTGGCATGCAGGCCCAGGCCATAGCTATAGAAAATGGGCACGAAGATGATCGACTGCGCCACATAAAGCGTCAGTGTCATGCGTCCGGCCGGCGCCAACAGGTTCAGCAGGCCATGGGCGAAGCCGTAATAGAGCGCCAGGAAACCGAGCATCAGCACCGTCATCAGGCTGAGATCGAACCAGCCGGAGAGTATGGTGTCCCACAGGCTGCGCGGCATGAATATCGTCTCCGATGTCGGCATCAGCGCCACCAGAGCGGGCTTGCCGAACCATAGGCCGAGCGCCGCCACCGCCGCGATGACGAGGCCCGCCAGACGGAACCGGATAAAGCGTTGCGGCTGGCCGAAGAAGTGAACGCGGCCCAGCACCATGCCGATCAGCGACAGCCCCAGAATCTGGCTCAGGCGGCCGGATTCATACATGAAGGACCATTTGAACGGATGACCGTCCACCCAGTTCATGCGGATGGTTTCCATCAGGCTCTTGCCGGTGAGATAGACGTCGGGCGTGGCGGCGGTCCAGAAGCCGGGGGCCTTGTTTGCCCAGGCGGCGCCGTTCAGCGCGCTGAATATCTGGAAAATCTGCAGTGGCTGGAGCAGGAAAAAGACACCAAGCGCGATCAGCAGGGCGTTCGATTTCACGCGATAGAAGGGTACGAGGAAGACGCCCATCAGGGCCAGGACTTCCAGTACATCGCCGCGATACCACAGGCCATGGAGTATGCCGAACAGGCCGAGCAGAGCCAGCCGCCACAGGAAGCGAACGGTGAAATCGACCCCGCGTTTGGCGGCGCGATCCATAATGATGAAGAAGGAGACGCCGAAGCACAGGGCCAGCAAGGAAAAGGACTTGCCGGCGAAGGTGATGAAGATGGCGTTATGCCACAGAAGCTGCGTGGGGTCGGTGGTGGGGTGCGCCCAGTAAAGTTCGTAAAGTTCCGGCATATGCACCAGGAACAGGCCCATCAGTGCGAAGCCACGCAAGGCATCAAGGCCCTCCATACGCGGTATGAAATCCGGTTTGAACGCCGCCATGCTATCCCCTGCCCATTATGCTTTTTTCCTGCATAGCCTACTTGCCGCATTTTTAAATAGAAAAATCAGCAGAAGCGCCTATATGGACCGGATGAAACGGAATTCCTTTAAAGACAAAACCCACGGCCGTGCGCCGGCGGAGCTTGGCCCCAGTCAGCGCCAGTTGCGCGCTGGTGAACTGGTGCGCCACGCCTTGGTCGAAATCCTCCGCGAAGAGGAAATTCATGATGAGGCGTTGCATAACGTCTCGATCACCGTCACCGAAGTGCGCTGCTCGCCCGACCTGCGCCACGCCACCGTATTCGTTGAGCCACTCGGCGCGGGATTGAATGGCGTGACCATCACAAAAGAGCAGATTGGCCCGGCGGTTGATGCGCTGAACCGTCACTCGAAGTTCCTGCGTGGCATTCTCGGCAAGCATATCGACATGAAATTCACACCCGACTTGCGCTTTCTGCATGATGAAAGCTTCAATGAAGCGGCGCGCATCGATGCGTTGTTCATGCGCCCGGATATTGCGCGTGATCTGCATCATGATGATGAACAAGAAGATTAAGTAAGCCTTCTCCTCCCCTGCAAAGCGGGGAAGGTGTCAGTGCGAAGTCGCTGACGGAGGGGGCAAACTCACCGTCAGTATACCCCCTCCGGCGGGACAGGCCCGCCACCTCTCCCACAACGGCGTTACCGTTTTGCAGGGGGAGGAGGAATGAAATCATGGCTCGAAAGAAAAAAGGCGAAGCGATCCACGGCTGGATCTGTTTTGACAAACCGCTGGAAATGACCTCGACCTCGGCGGTCGGCAAGATCCGCTGGCTGTTCCAGGCGCAGAAGGCAGGCCACGCCGGTACGCTTGACCCGCTGGCCACCGGCATCCTGCCGATTGCGCTCGGTGAAGCGACCAAGACTGTCCCCTACCTGATGGAAGCGGATAAGGTCTACAGCTTTACCATCACCTTTGGCAAAACGACCGACAGCTATGATACCGAGGGTCGCACAATCGCCGAATCCGATGCGCGTCCGACCCGCGAAGCCGTTGAAGCCGCCGTCCCCCAGTTTATCGGCCTGATCGAACAGGTGCCACCGGCGTTTTCCGCCATCAAGGTCGATGGCAAGCGTGCCTATGACCTGGCCCGCGAAGGCGTCGAGGTCGAGTTGAAGGCGCGTGAGATCGAGGTCTTCGACCTGGCGTTGGATGATTTCACTGGCGAGACGGCCAGTTTCACGCTCCATTGCGGCAAGGGCACCTATGTCCGTTCCATCGCCCGCGATCTATGCCTGGAGCTGGGCGTTTGCGGCCATGTCACACGCTTGCGCCGCGAGGCGGTGGGGGCGTTTGAGACAAAAAACTCAATAACACTGGAAAAGCTTGAGGAATTAGTGCATAGAGGCGCCCATCTTGAGGCTTTGCTTGGCGTAGAGACGGCACTGGACGACATCCCGGGCCTGCCTGTGACGCAAGACGAGGCCGCAAGATTGAAGCAGGGACGCGACCTTGCCCTTCTGCCCCGCCAGATTGAACAGCTTCGAGCGGCTCTGAAAGCCCGTCATGACGACGGCTATCTGGAGTTTCCCGATACGGTTCAGGCGGTACTGAACGGACAGGTTCTGGCCTTGTGCGAACTGCGCGGCGGGACACTGCACCCGACGCGTCTATTGAACCTATAGCTTCTCAATAAGGAGAAACCCGATGTCGATTACTGCTGACCGCAAGTCGGAAGTTATCAAGACCCATGCTCGTTCCGCCAATGACACCGGCGGCGCCGAAGTGCAAATCGCGATCCTCTCGGAACGCATTGCCAATCTGACCGAGCACTTCAAGGAACACAAGAAGGACAACCACAGCCGCCGCGGCCTCCTGAAAATGGTATCGCAGCGTCGTCGCCTTCTCGACTACCTGAAGAACCGTCACGCCGACCGTTACGCGGCGATCATCGAAACCCTCGGCCTGCGCCGCTAAGTTTCAAACCAAGGGCTTGGGAACTCTCTCAAGCCCTTGTTCTATATCCGCCCTCAAGCAGCGATAGCGGCAGGGCAACTAAAGACTGCTCGCCGATCAGGCGATTATACACCCCGATCAGAACGATCTGATCCGCTTATACACCCCGCGAAACACCGGTTTCGCTTATACGCTGGGCTAACAACGAAAAAGCCTTTTACACGCGCCGCTATCGAAAAGCGGCCACCTCCGAAACGGCATGGGGCTGTTCCGGAGCCGAATGAAAGAAGACAAATGTTCGACATCAAAAGAAAATCCATCGACTGGGCGGGCCGCAAGTTCACCCTGGAAACCGGTCGTGTCGCCCGTCAGGCCGACTCCGCCGTTCTGGCCACCTATGGCGAAACCACCGTTCTGGCGACCGTTGTGTACGCCCGCAAGCCGAAGCCCGGCCAGGACTTCTTCCCGCTGACCGTCAACTATCAGGAAAAGACCTTCGCCGCCGGCAAGATCCCCGGTGGTTACTTCAAGCGCGAAGGCCGTCCGTCGGAAAAGGAAACCCTGGTTTCGCGCCTGATCGACCGTCCGATCCGCCCGCTGTTCGTCAAGGGCTTCAAGAACGAAGTGCAGGTCGTCTGCACCGTCCTGTCGCACGACATGGAAAATGATCCGGATATCGTCGCCATGGTCGCCGCTTCGGCGGCCCTGACCTTCTCCGGCGTGCCCTTCATGGGTCCGATCGGCGGTGCCCGCGTTGGCGTGATCGACGGCGAATACGTCCTGAACCCGACCCTCGATCAGATGAAGGAATCGGAACTCGATCTCGTCGTCGCCGGTACTCAGGACGCCCTGATGATGGTGGAATCGGAAGCCAAGGAACTGTCGGAAGACAAGATGCTCGGCGCCCTGATGTTCGCTCACCGCGGCATGCAGCCGATGATCGACGCCATCATCGAAATGGCCGAACACGTCGCCAAGGAGCCTTTCGACTTCGAAGCCGAAGACTTCTCGGGCATCGTCGCCGACATCAAGAAGCTGGTCGGCCAGGATATCCGCGACGCCTACACCATCCAGGAAAAGCACCCGCGTCACGAAGCCGTGGGCGCCGCCAAGTCCAGGGCCGCCGAAGCGCTCGTCGTCTCGGAAGCTAATCCGAACGGTGTTGACGCCACCAAGTTCGGCGCCGCCTTCAAGGAATGCGAAGCCGAAGTCCTGCGCCGCGACATCATCGAGCACGGCAAGCGCGTTGACGGCCGTGCCGTCGACAAGGTCCGCTCGATCGTCTCGGAAGTCGGCATCCTGCCGCGCACCCACGGTTCGGCCCTGTTCACCCGCGGCGAAACCCAGGCCCTGGTCGTCGCCACCCTCGGCACCGGCGATGACGAGCAGTTCATTGACGCCCTGGAAGGTACGTACAAGGAGAAGTTCCTCCTGCACTATAACTTCCCTCCGTATTCGGTTGGCGAAACCGGCCGTATGGGTTCGCCCGGCCGCCGCGAAATCGGCCACGGCAAGCTGGCCTGGCGCGCGGTGCGTCCGATGCTCCCGGCCGCGGAAGACTTCCCCTATACGATCCGCCTGGTCTCGGAAATCACCGAGTCGAACGGCTCCTCCTCGATGGCGACCGTCTGTGGCTCGTCGCTGGCCCTGATGGATGCCGGCGTGCCGCTGAAGTCGCCGGTTTCGGGCATCGCCATGGGCCTCATCCTTGAGCCTTCCGGTGAATACGCCATCCTGTCCGACATCCTGGGTGACGAAGATCACCTCGGCGACATGGACTTCAAGGTGGCCGGTTCGGCCAACGGCATCACCTCGCTGCAAATGGACATCAAGGTGGCCGGCATCACCGAGGAAATCATGACCAAGGCGCTTCGCCAAGCGAATGCCGGCCGTCTGCACATCCTCGGCGAAATGAACAAGGCCATCTCCGGCGCCCGTGAAGAGCTGGGCGAGTTCGCCCCGAAGATCGAGACGATCAAGATCGCCACGGATAAGATCCGCGAAGTGATCGGCACCGGTGGCAAGGTCATCCGCGAGATCGTCGAAAAGACGGGCGCGAAGATCGACATCGCCGACGACGGCACGATCAAGATCGCCGCTTCCGAGCAGGCCAAGATCGACGCCGCGCGCGACTGGATCAAGTCCATCGCCTCAGAGCCGGAAGTCGGCGCCATCTACAAGGGCAAGGTCGTGAAGGTCGTCGATTTCGGCGCGTTCGTGAACTTCTTCGGCGCTAAGGACGGCCTGGTTCACATCTCGCAGATCAGATCAGAAAAGGTCGCCAAGACCTCGGACGTTCTGAACGAAGGCGACGAAGTGAAGGTGAAGTTCCTGGGCTTCGACGATCGTGGCAAGACCAAGCTCTCGATGAAGGTAGTCGATCAGGAAACCGGCGAGGACCTGACCGAGAAGCTGGAAGCCGAGCGCGCCGCCCGTGCGG
>Ga0153956_1002158_pt1 | contig 15176 bp, 9 predicted proteins | sample TSFL040MetaG_FD_104704 | JGI IMG/M metagenome (GOLD analysis project Ga0153956, IMG submission 104704) | Attine ant fungus gardens microbial communities from Florida, USA - TSFL040 MetaG | ecosystem: Host-associated > Fungi > Mycelium > Unclassified | place: USA: Florida, Wekiwa Springs... | reverse complement strand
CTGCGCAACGCCGACGCACTGGTGGCGCGCGAGCGCGCCGCAGCCCGGCACTGAGCCGGCGGACACCGGCGCCGCCGGTTCGGCCGCCGCCGCGCATCGTGTCATCATGCGCCCGGCGGCGGTGCCGTGCCGCCACCGATACCAACGCATTCCCGCTGGAGATCCACCCATGAAGATCCGCTTCGCCCTGGCCCTGACGGCCCTGCTCCCGCTGATGGTCGCCTGCAAGGCCCAGGATGGCTCGGCCGACACCGTCGCCCCGACTGCCGCCACGCCGGCCGCAAACGCTGCCGAAGCGGCTCCCGCACCGGCCGCCGACGCCAATGCCGGCACCCAGGCTGCACCGGCGCCCGCCGCGCAGGCCGACACCGAAGCGGCCGCCGCCAATACGCCGGTACCGGCGCCGGCGCGCCCGGTCGGCCCGGAACCGGAAGCCGACACCGACTACGTGGTCATCGACGGTGGCCAGCCGATCCAGCCGGCCACCGGCAAGATCGAAGTGGCCGAAGTGTTCAACTACGTCTGCCCGGCCTGCGCCCGCTTCCAGCCGCTGATCGGGCCGTGGAAGGCCGGCCTGCCCTCGGACGTGAACTTCGTCTACGTGCCGGCCATGTTCGGCGGTGTCTGGGACAACTACGCCCGCGCCTTCTATGCCGCCGAGGCGCTGGGCGTGCAGGAGCAGACCCACGATGCGATGTATTCGGCCATCCATATCGAGCATGCGCTCAAGGGCGAGCTGGGCCAGGATTCGATCGAGGACATCGCCGGCTTCTACGGCAAGCACGGCATGGACCCGAAGGTCTTCGCCGACACCATGGGCAGCTTCTCGGTGGTGGCCAAGGCCAACCGCGCCAAGCAGTTCGCCCTGCGCAGCAAGATCGGCGGCACCCCGTCGCTGATCGTCAACGGCAAGTACCTGGTCAAGGGCAAGAGCTACGAGGACATGCTGCGCATCGCCGACCACCTGATCGCACGCGAACGCGTCGCCAACGCCAAGTAAGGAAGGTATGAAAGGGCCTCTCCGCGAGGCCCTTGTTCCATCGACGTGAAATCCCCTGCCCCCACCCTGCGGCTGTTGACCGCCAACATCCAGGCCGGTTCCAGCACGCGCCGCTACAGCGACTATGTGACCCGCAGCTGGTCGCATGCGCTTCCGGCCGGCAGCAAGCGCTCCAGCCTGGATGCCATCGCCCAGCTCGCGCGCGGCCGCGACATCGTCGGCCTGCAGGAAGCCGACCCCGGCAGCCTGCGCTCGGGCTTCACCAACCAGACCCACTACCTCGCCCAGCGCGCTGGCTTCAATTACTGGAGCCACCAGCCCAACCGGCGCATGGGCGGCGTGGCCTCCAGCGCCAACGGCCTGCTCAGCCGGCTGGAGCCGGTGGAAGTGCAGGACCATGCCCTGCCCGGCCGCATCGGCGGGCGTGGCGTGCTGCTGGCGCGCTTCGGCGATGGCCGCGAAGGCCTGACCGTGGCCGTGGCCCACCTGTCGCTGGGCGTGGGGTCGCGGCAATCGCAGTTGGATTTCATCGCCGACCTGCTCGCCGACCACCCCAACGCGGTGCTGATGGGCGATTTCAACTGCGTGGCCGAGCGCCCGGAAATGCAGGTGCTCTACCGCAAGACCCGGTTGCAGCCGCCAGGCTGCCTGGTGCCCACCTTCCCGAGCTGGCGCCCGGAACGGGCCATCGACCACATCCTGGTCAGCGACAGCCTGCGCACGCTGGACACCGCGGCGGTGGCGGCCGCCTATTCCGACCACCTTGCAGTGGAAATGCTGGTGGAAGTGCCCGCCGACAGCCTGCGCTGAACCTGCGGAAGCGCACCTTGGCGCGCGACGGGCCATCATGCAGACATCCCGCTACATCAACCCGCACATTCCTGTACGGGGATCCAAAGGGGAAAACCGCATCGCGCACCCGGGATGCGCGCCGACACGCGCCCATGGATTCCCGCACACTTGCGGCGGCGCTCCCGCCATTCATCCCCCAGCCGGCAATGCCAACCGGCGTTGATCCACCGATGGCTATCCTGACCGCGATGAAACGACTGCTCTGCCTCCTCCTGCCCTCCGCCGCGCTGCTGGCCTGCACGGCTGTTTCCGCGCAGAACCTCGATGCCCAGCGCAGCGCCATGCGCATGGCCATCGACAACGCCGAGCGCGGCCAGTTCGACGCCGCCGGCGCCGCCACGCTGCGCACGCATCCGCTGTACGGCTGGCTCGAATACAGCGCCCTGCGCCGCGGCATCGATACCGTCGATACGGCGCAGGCGCTGGATTTCCTCAAGCGCTACCAGGGCCAGGCGGTGGCCGAGGCGTTCCGCTCGGTCTGGCTTCCCGCCCTGGCCCGGCGCCAGGACTGGCCCACCCTGCTCGCCAACTGGCAGCCCAGCAACGACGCCGGCCTGCAATGCGCACAGCTCAACGCACGCCTGGCCACCGGCAAGGCCGACGCAGCATGGGTCAACGACGCGCAGGCGCTGTGGCGCAGCAGCGGCAAATCCCTGCCCGACACCTGCGACCCGGTGTTCGCCGCGCTGGCCGATCGCGGTGGGCTGGCACCGGCCCTGCGCTGGGAGCGCATCGATGCCGCCGCCGACGCCCAGCAACCGGCAGTGATGCGCGCCGCGGCGCGCGGCCTGCCTGCCGCCGAGCTGGCACAGGCCAACGATTACGCCGCTTTCGTCGCCAAGCCCGACGCGCGCGCGCTGAACTGGCCGAAGAACGAACGCAGCCGCCGCATCGCCACCGATGGCCTGGAAAAGCTGGCGCAAAGCGATCCCGATGCCGCCGAGCAGCAACTGCCGCAGTACGCCCCGGCGCTGCAGCTGAGCGCCGGGCAACAGGCGCAGGTGCGCTACCAGATCGCCCTGTGGACGGTGGCGTCGTACCTGCCGGATTCGGCGCGGCGGCTGGCCGCGGTGCCCGAATCGGCCTATGACGAGCGCCTGCACGAATGGCGCGCACGCGAGGCGATGGCGCGGGGCGACTGGCCTTCGGCGCTGGCCGCGATCCGCGCGATGCCCACCGCGCAGCGCAACGATTCGCGCTGGCGCTGGTTCGAGGCGCGGCTGCTGGAAAAAACCGGCAAGCCGGCCGAAGCCACCCCGCTGTACCGCGCCGCCGCCAACGAGCCCACCTTCCACGGCTTCCTCGCCGCCGACAAATTGCAGCAGCCCTATGCACTGTGCCCATGGGAGCCGGACGACAGCGCGCAGGCACGCGCGGCGGTGGCGCGCGATCCGGCGCTGGTACGCGCGCTGGAGCTGTTCAAGGTCCAGCGCGCGGCCTGGGCCGCACGCGAATGGGCCGATGCACTGTCGCACTTCGACGACACCCAGCGCCGGCTGGCGGTGGAGGTGGCCGGCGAGAACGGCTGGTTCGACCGCGCCGTGTTCGGCCTCAAGGGCGCGCAGGAACAACGCCTGTATGCACTGCGCTTCCCGCTGCACCACAGCGACAGCATCCGCCGCGAAGCCGCGCGCAACGCGCTGGACCCGGCCTGGGTGGCGGCCGAGATCCGCGCCGAAAGCGTGTTCAACACCAATGCCCGCTCGCCGGCCAACGCCATGGGCCTGATGCAGGTACTGCCCGCCACCGGTGCCAGCGTCGCCAAGCGCATCGGCCTGGGCGGCTATGGCGGCGCGGCCAGCCTGTACGACGCGGACACCAACATCGCCATCGGCAGCGCCTACCTGCGCCAGCTGCTGGACAAGTACGCCGGCCTGCCCTACATCACCATCGCCGCCTACAACGCCGGGCCCACGCCCACCGCGCGCTGGCAGTCGCAGCGCCCCGGCTTCGATCCGGATTTCTGGATCGAGACCATCAGCTACAAGGAAACCCGCGACTACGTCGCCCGCGTGCTGGCCTTCAGCGTGATCTACGACTGGCGCCTGAACGGCAAGGCGGTACCGTTGAGCGACCGCATCAACGGCAGGATCGAAACCCCGCAGAAGGCATTTGCCTGCCCGGCTTCCGGATCGTGATGGCCGCCACCGGAACCCGTGCATGAAGACCTATCTCGTCGGCGGCGCCGTCCGCGATTCCCTGCTCGGCCTGCAAGCCGGCGACCGCGACTGGGTGGTGGTCGGCGCCACCCAGCAGGACATGGAAGCACGGGGGTTCAAGGCAGTGGGCCGCGACTTCCCGGTGTTCCTGCATCCGCATACCGGCGAGGAACATGCGCTGGCGCGCACCGAACGCAAGAGCGGGCGAGGCTACCGTGGCTTCGTGGTCGATGCCGATCCGTCGGTGACGCTGGAACAGGACCTGCAGCGCCGCGACTTCACCCTCAACGCCATCGCCCGCGACGAGGAAACCGGGGAATTGATCGACCCCTGGGGCGGCGTGCGCGACATCCAGGCACGGGTGCTGCGCCATGTCGGCCCGGCCTTCGTCGAGGATCCGCTGCGGGTGCTGCGCGCGGCGCGGTTCATGGCGCGGTTCGCCGCGCTGGGTTTCAGCCTGGCCGCGGAAACGGCCGAACTGATGCGGCAGATGGCCGCCAGCGGCGAACTGGACGCGCTGGTACCCGAGCGCATCTGGCAGGAACTGCGCAAGGCCCTGCGTTGCCCGCGCCCTTCCGCGTTCCTGCGCACGCTGCACGACACCGGCGCGCTGGCGCCGATCCTGCCGGAGCTGGAAGCGCTGTACGGCGTGCCGCAACGCGCCGAATACCATCCCGAAGTGGATACCGGCGTGCACCAGGAACTGGTGAGCGACATGGCGGCCCGGCTGGCACCGGGCGATGACCTGGTCGGTTTCGCCGCACTCACCCATGACCTGGGCAAGGCGCTCACGCCGGCAGAACAGCTGCCGCGCCACATCCAGCATGAGCAGCGCGGGCTCCGGCCGCTGGCCGCGCTGTGCGAACGCCTGAAAATACCGGCCGACCATCGCCAGCTGGCCGAAGCGGTGTGCCGCGAACACCTGAACGTGCATCGCATCGACGAACTGCGCGATGCCACGGTGCTGGAGCTGATCCAGCGCTGCGACGGCTTCCGCCGCCCCGAGCGCATCGCGCAGATGGCCCTGGCCTGCGAATGCGACGCGCGTGGCCGCGCCGGCTCCGAGGAGCGCGACTACCCGCAGCGGCCCACGCTCAACCGCCTGCACCAGGCCGCGCTGTCCGTGCAGGCCCGCGACCTGCCCACCCAGCACCTGAAAGGCCCCGCCATCGGCAAGGCCCTGGCCAGGGCACGGGTAAAGGCCATCGCCGCCGCGCGTTGAACCCGCCCCCTCGCCGGCCACCCCGGCCAGCGGTGTGCATCCCCCTCCGCGGCCTGCGGCGCGCGGCGGACATCACCAGTCCGCGCGCAGGCCGATATTGCCTTCGATGACGCGCCGCTTTTCATCGCGGTTGCCGCCGAGCTCGTGGGTGTAATCGGCCACGGCATAGGCGCTGATCGTGCGGTTGAAGCGGCCGACCACGCCGATGCCGCCTTCCAAAGCACGGTAACGCTGCGCATTGCGGATCACGTCGTCGCCCAGGCGGATGCGGTCCGCGCCGGAGCGGCCATGCCAGTAGTTGAGCTTGAAATAGGGCTGCCAGCCGTTGTCGGCCAGTTGGTAGTCGCCGGCCAGGCGCAGGCCGACGCGCCCGGTCCAGGCATTGTCGCTGTCGAAATCCACCGAGGACACCGCATCGTGCCGGTCGTCCAGCGAAATGCGCTGCCAGATCACCTGCGCCTGCGGCTCCAGCCACCACGACGACCCGCCCAGCCGCAGCAGCGGCTTGCCGGTTTCCAGCGACACACTGGTGCCATCGCCAGCCAGGCCGATGCCCAGGCCGCGCGAGGAACGGCTGTAGCCGTCGTAGCGGCTCTGCATCGCCACCGCGTCCAGATAGCCACCGGCACTGCCGGTCCTGGTCCAGTACAGGCCCACGTGCTTGTCGTCCAGCCGGCTCTGGCCGACCTGCACGTTTTCCCAGCCCAGGGCCTCGCCGATGCCCTTGCCCTGCGCGCGGGTACGGCCGACGAACACGCCGAGCTGGTCGCGGCGATCCTCGTTGCCGCCCGCCCACAGGTCCAGGCCCGCCTGCAGGCCCTGCACGTCGCCATCGAAGCCGGGCGATACATCGCCTTTCCAGCGCAATTCGCTGCTCTGCCCGACCAGCCGCCCCCATGCCGTACGCGCGGTGCCATGGTTGTACAGCAGCCGCTGCTCGCCCTGCCGTTCGTGGAAGGTGCCGAGGCTGGCCAGGGACGCCTCCCGCAGCAGCAGCGGCGCCACGGCATAGGCCGCCGTTTCCAGCCGGTATATCGGCACCCTGTCGTCGATTTCCGGGCGCGCGCCCGGCGTCGGCGGCGGTGCCCCGGTGCCGGGCAGGCCGCCACCGGCATCGGGCGGCGGCGTTGCCTCGTCGCCACCGGGGGCCGGGGTGGGGCCCTCCACCAGGGTCGAACGCAGGTACCAGTTCTGGCCGGTGCCGGCACTGACCCCGCCCTTGAACAGGAAATATTCGTAGGCGCCGGCCGCCACCGAGGAGGACAAGGCGAAGGCATCCGGAGCGGTGGTGGCGCCGTTGAGGGCCTGCACCACCAGGATGCCGTCCAGCAGCGTGGCGGCCCCGCCGCCGCCGGCATTGACGATGCCGATGCCGGTGGTGCCGGTGGCATCGCCGCCATCGAACACCAGCCGGTCGCTGGCCGACCCGTCCGCGCCGAGCACGGTCTGCAGGTACACGCCACCGCCGTCGCCCCGGTAGTTGCCGCGGATGGTGAAGACATCGCCCGCGCCACCGCCGTTGGTCAGGTCGATGCGGCCGGCGTTGACCACGCTGGCCAGCGCGCCCGCCGCCAACGCGGTGACGGCATGGTCGCCGCCCCCGGCGAACACGGTGCTGGTGTCGTCCACGGTCAGCGCGCCGGTACGGGTGGCGCTGTCGCCGAGCACCAGGTCGCCATCGAAGGTGAGCTCGGTGCGCTTGCCCAGGTCGATGGTTTCCCAGTTGGCGAAACGCGCGACGCCCGCAGCCTTGACGTTGTCCAGCAGCAGCCGGTCGTGGCCGGTATTGCCGTCGAACCGCGGTACCGCGCCGAGGTTGTCCTGGTCGAGGTTGCCCAGCGTGGCGACGTCGTCGTCCGGGCCGAGGTCGATGACGCCATGGACAGTGCCACCGCCATCCCAGGTGAAACGGTCGTTGCCGGTGCTCGTCAGTACCTGCCCGCGCACCGTGCCGCCGGTGATGGTCACGCTGTCGCCGCCGCCGCTGACGCTGATGTTGCCGCCGACGTCGGCGCTGCCGGAGATGATGATGGTGTCATTGTCGAAGCCGGCGATCACGTTGCCATCGACCGTGCCGCCGGACATGTCGAACAGGTTCTTCTCCAGCCTCATGTTGACCCGGCCGATACGGCCGCCGGTCATCCAGGCGCGGTCGCCATCCTCGAAGGCGCCGATGATGTGGCCGCCGCTCATGTGGAACGTATCGGTGTTGTCGCCCTGCTGCAGGGCCGCGATGGTGCCGCCGGTCATCACGAAGTCGTCGCGGCCCTTGCCTTGCTGCACGCTGCCCGTGATCTGGCCGTCGCTGACCAGCAGGCTGTCGTCGCCATCGCCCTGGTTGACGCTGCCGAGGGTGCCCGCCTGCATTTCCAGGCGATCGTTGCCGGCGCCGAACTGGATGCCGCCACTGCCGCCACCGATGCTGCCGCGGTTGACCACGCGGCTGTCGCCTGTGCCCGTGAAGGCGATACCCCAGCCCGTCGTCGCGTCGATCCACCCGTCATTGACCACCTGGCTGCCGCCCTGCAGGTACAGCGCGTTGCCCTGTGCCGCACCGATGCTGCCGCTGGCGGCATTGTTCACCGTGACCACCGCATTGGCATTGATGCCATCGGCGGTGCCGCTGGCGGCGATGCTGCCCTGGTTGTTGATCACCGCACCGGCGGCAGGATCAACGGAGATCGCGCTCGTATTGCTGGTGGCCAGCTGCGCGCCCGGTTGCAGCGTGACGGTGACACCGGTTGCGCCGGCCCCGATCACGATCGGGGTGGTCTCGGGGTTCGGCGCCGCCGGGCTGCAGACAACGCTCTGCCCGGCCACCGGGCTGGTGCTGTCGCATCCGGCCCAGGCAACCGGCGCGGCCGCCGCCAGCAGGGCGGGCGCGGACAGGGCCAGCAGCAGGGACAGGGTCAGGCGGCGCGGCCGGGGGGTGCGCGACGAGGCATGGAACATACGGCACTCCTGGCAGGGGGTCAGGAACTGCAGGTGCAGCCCCGAGGCAGTCTGCCACCGCCGCGAACCTGTTTTACAGAGGCAATAACGTGATGCAAGTCACACTTCAAAAGCTGAGTCCGCGCTTCATCACATGCCTCTCACATCATTGATAACGTTCAGATTTTCAGATAAATCCGCTTCCGGTCCAGCCACCACATCGGTACCCACCAGACCGCGACGAAAACCACCGCCATGGCCAGCGATGCGACCTGCGCGCCGGCCAGCGGCGTGAGCCAGCGGTCGAACACCTGCGTGTACAGCCAGTCCCAGCTGCCGCTGCCCAGCATCGCCAGCACCATCACCCCGGAACCGCCATAGGCGGTGATCGCATTGACCCCGAAACGGCGGCCCAGCGGTGGCCACCGCAGGCGGTCGACCAGCTGGTGCGCCAGCCACAGCGCCACCAGCGCCCAACCGGCGGTCCACAGCACGTAGGACGAGGTCCACAGGTTCTTGTTGAGCGGCTGCCACAACGACCACAGCGCACCCAGCGCCAGCAGCACGGCGGCACCGCCCAGCAGGCGCGCCGGGCGGCCATCGCGCAGCAGCGGCGCGGCGCGCAGGCCGATCAGTGTGGACGCCAGCGCGCCCAGCGTGGACAGCAACCCTTCCGGGTCATGCCCCAGCCCGGTGGCCGCGTCGTACTTGTAGAGCAGCGGGCCGAGCAGCGCGGTGTCCACGCGGCTGGCCAGGTTGTGCCAGGGCTCCAGCGTGCCCCCCGCCGCCAGCAGGGCGGCATAGCCGCCCAGCAGCACCGCCAGGCACAGCCACTGCGTCCGCGCGCGCAACCAGATCGCCATCGAGCCGACGATGGCGAAGCACAGGCCGATGCGCTGCAGCACGCCCCACGGCCGGAAATGCGCCAGGTCCAGCCACCACCAGGCCAACAGGTTCAACAGCAGGCCCAGGCCGAGAATGCGCAGCGCCCGCGCCAGCACGGTACGGGTCAGTGCCGCGCGGTCGGCGCCCTGTTCGACGCGCGGCACCACGCCCAGCCCGATCGACATGCCGACGATGACCAGGAAGAACGGGAACACCAGGTCGGTGGGCGTGCAGCCATTCCACTCCGAGTGCTCCAGCGGCGCGAATACGTGGTCCCAGGTGCCCGGGTCGTTGACCAGCAGCATCGCCGCCACGGTGATGCCGCGCAACGCATCGACCGAGGCAAAGCGCATGGGCTTGCGGGCCAGGCCGGAAGAAGAATCGCTCATTGATCGTGCTCCACGCAGTGACGCCTGCTGTTGCCGTTTTCTCCCTCCCATGCGCACGGCGCAGGAGAGGACAGGAGGGGTTGCTGTTGCTGTTGCTGTTGCTGTTGCTGTTGCTGTTGCTGTTGCTGTTGCTGTTGCCTTGACCTTTGGCTTCAACTTTCCTGGAGAAGCAAAGAGCCGCACATGTCCGAGCACTGCGCGCTATGCACCATCCCCTGGCCGCGCAAGGAGCTGCGCGAACCGATGAATACAGTCCGGCGGATCGCGTCCAGCCGCGCCTGACCAGCCATTCGGCTGCTGGAAAAGCACCTCTCCCGGCCCGCCTTTCTTTGCACGGGCAAAGAGAAGCACGCGGCTTCCGGAAGGGGAGCGAAAGCTTCTGCTTCCGTGCAATCAGACATCACGATGCTTCGCCCTGCCCCTGCCTCCTCTCTCGAAGCAGGAGCGGCCCGGGCAAAAGCGTCAGTCGCGCTGTCCACCGATCCACGTCGCCTGCACCTGCAACGCATCGTCCAGCAACACGAAGTCGGCCTGGTAGCCGACCGCGATGTGCCCGTAACGGTCATCCACGCCCAGGAACTGCGCCGGATACAGCGCCGCCATGCGCGCGGCCTCGGCCAGCGGCAGGCCCAGCAGTTCGACCGTGTTGCGCACCGCGGTGGCCATGTCCAGCGCCGAACCGGCCAGCGAACCGGCCGCATTGCGCACCACGCCATCGACCGCGGTGATCACTTCGCCATACAGCGCGAAGGACGGGTCGTCCGCGCCCACCATCGGCATGGCATCGGTCACCAGCAGCACCTTGCCGCGCGGCTTGGCCGCCAGCGCCACGCGCAGGCTGGCCGGGTGTACGTGCACGCCATCGACGATCACCCCGCACCAGCTGTGCGGGTCTTCCAGCGCGGCGCCGACCACGCCGGGCTCGCGGCCCTGCAGCGGCGTCATCGCGTTGTACAGATGGGTGAAGCCGGTGATGCCGGCATCCAGCCCGGCACGGGTGTCCTCGTAGCTGCCGGCGGTATGGCCGGCGCAGACGATGGCGCCATTGGCGACCAGCTGCGCGATGGTCGCGGCCGGCACCTGCTCGGGCGCCAGCGTGATCAGGGTGACGCCGTTGTCCAGCGAGGTCGCCATCGCCACCTCGTCGGCATCGGGGACGCGGAACTTGCCGGCGTCGTGGGTACCCTTGCGCGCCGGTGCGATATACGGCCCTTCCAGGTGGATGCCGAGGATGCCCGGCACGCCTTCGGCAATGGCCTGGCGCACGGAGGCGATTGCGGTTTCCATCACCGCCGCGTCGTCGCTGATCAGGGTCGGCATCATGCCGGTGGTGCCGAAGCGGCGGTGCCCGCGCATCATCGCGCGCAGCGCGTCCACGTCCGGCGTGTTGTTGAGCAGCGCGCCGCCGCCGCCATTGACCTGCACGTCGATGAAGCCCGGCAGCAGCCAGCCGCCGCCAAGATCGTGCTGCGGCACGCCGGCCGGCAGCGCGGCCTCGGGCAGCACCGCGGCCACCTTGCCGTCCTGCACCAGCACCGCGTGGCCGGAGTGGAAATCGTCGTTGCCCAGGACACGGGCGTTGGTCAATGCGTAGCTGTTCATCGTTTCGTTTCCGGTTTCCCGCTGCCAAGCGCAGGAGGAAGGCTGGGAATGCAAAGCCCCTCTCCCACCGGGGCGAGAAGGCACGGCTTGCGCGCCACTGGCGCGCGTGCCCTGGAGCGCCCACGCCGCTGGCGTGGGCCGGGGCGCGGGTCGGGGGGAGAGGGTCGGGCGACGCCTTCGCCATGTCGGGATGCACATGGCTTCATCCCTGCCCTCATCCGCCCCTTCGGGGCACCTTCTCCCAGAGGGAGAAGGGAAAAGCGCTCTCCTCTCCCAAGCGGGAGAGGAAAAACCGTCAGACCGTCTCGGTCACCTTGTTCAGATGCGGCGGCAGGTCCGGATTATGGCCCCGTCGCAGCGCCAGCGCGTTGATCGCGCGGTAGAAGCTCTGCACGGTCAGCAGCGGCGCGCACAGCGGGTGCGGCGCCACCGCGACCGGCAGGTCGCCGCCCTCGCCCGCCAGCCATACGCGCGCGCCGCGCGCGGCGAATTCGTCGGCCAAGGCGCGGGTGCCGGCACCGGTCTCGTCCGGCTGGGCGAAGGCCAGCACCGGGAAATCCCTGCCCACCAGCGCCATCGGCCCATGCTTGACCTCCGCCGAGCTGTAGCCCTCGGCGTGCAGACCGCAGGTTTCCTTGAACTTGAGCGCCGCCTCCTGCGCCGCGGCCAGGCCGGGGCCACGGCCGACGACGAACAGGTTGTGCGCATCGACCAGCCCCTCGGTCAGCGCGCTCCAGTCGCACTGCCAGGCCTGGGCCAGGGCAGCGGGCAGCGCGTCGAGCGCGGCGATCAGGGTCGGGTCGTCGCGCCAGTACGCGCACAGCTGCAGGATCGCAGCCAGCGAGGCCAGGTAGCTCTTGGTCGCGGCCACGCTGCGCTCGGCGCCGGCACCGAGCGGAATCACCGTGTCGGCCAGCTGCGCCAGCGGCGAATCCTCGACGTTGACCAGCGCCACCACACGCGCGCCGGCGGCCTTGGCCGCCTCGGCGTTGCGCAGCAGGTCCGGGCTCTTGCCCGACTGCGAGATCACCAGGTACAGGGCGTTGTCCAGCTTCTGCTTCGCCTCGTAGACCGAACCCACCGACGGCGAGGCCGAAGCGGTCACCAGGCCCAGCCGCGTCTCGAACAGGTACTTGGCATAGGTTGCGGCGTGGTCGGAGCTGCCGCGTGCGCAAGTCACCACGAACGGCGGCGGGTTCTGCCGCAGGTCCGCCGCCAGCGCCTGCACCCGCTCGTGGTTGCGGGCGAACTGGGCGGCCACCACCGAGGCGCTGGACCCCGCCTCGTTGAACATCAGGGTTTCGGTTTCGCTGGGCAACATGGTTCTACTCGGAAAGGTCGGGGGAATGGGGGGCCGGCCGCAAGGCCTGCTGCCGCAGCGGCGCGGTGGAGCCGCGCACCACCAGCTGCGGGACGAAGCCCTGGTTCTGCAGCTGCAGTGGGCTGTCTTCGTAGGCATCACTGCGCAGTTGGCTGATCAGCAGGCGCGCGGCATGCCGGGCGATGTCGCCGGTGGCCTGCTTGGCGGTGGTCAGCGCCGGCCAGGACTGGCGCGAGAACGGGCTGTCCTCGAAGCCGGCGATGGACAGGTCGTAAGGCACGTTCAACCCGGCGGAATTGGCCGCGGCCAGCACGCCGGCGGCGATCTCGTCGTTGGAACCGAAGATCGCGGTGGGCGGCTCGCGCAGCGCCAGCAGGCGGCGCGCGCCGCGGAAACCGTCGTCGAAGGTGTAGTCGCCCGGAATGACAAGGTGCTTGTCCAGGGGGATGCCGTAATCCTTCAGCGCCGCCTCGTAACCGGCGTAGCGCTCGCCGCTGGAGCGGTGCTCCGGCCCGCCCCACAGGAAACCGATGCGCTGGTGGCCGAGCTGGATCAGGTGCTCGGTGATCTCGTAGGCCGCATCGCGGTCGTCCACGAACACGCACGGGCCGTCGGCCGGGTCCTTGGTGGCGGCGATGATGCGCACGGTCTTGATGCCACGCGCGGTGAGCGCGGCCACCAGTTCCGGGCGCTCGGACATCGGCGCGGTCAGCACCAGCCCGGCCAGGCGCGAACGCTGCACCCAGTCGGCCAGTTCTTCGGCCAGCATCGGCGAGGTCGAGTCGCACGGGTGGATCTGCAGGCCGAAGCCGGTCTCGCGGCAGGCCGACAGCACCCCGTTCTGCACGCCGATGATGTGGTACGGGTTGGGGTTGTCGTAGACCAGGCCGATGACGAAGGTGGTGTTGCTGCGCAGGTTGCGCGCCGACGGGTCCGGCTCGTAGTCCAGTTCGGCCACCGCGCGCAGCACGCGCGCGCGGGTGGCCTGCATCACCGAAGGCTCGTTGTTGATGACCCGCGATACCGTCTTGAGCGAGACCTTGGCGCGCTCGGCGACGTCCTTGATGGTGGGTCTGCGCATGGGCGTTTCCTGTCGGGGCGGGTCGTCCGCGATGATGCGCGGTTCAGCCCCCATGCGCACGGCCCGCACGCTGCCCGCGGACAGCGAAGTACAGGATGTACAGGTAGCAGGGCACCATCAGCGCGGCGAACACCAGCTGGAAGTGCTGCGGCCACTGATGCTTGAACAGGGCAAACAGCTGCGGCACGATCGCGCCGCCGGCAATGCCCATCACCAGCAGCGCCGAGCCGGTCTGGGTGAAGCGGCCCAGGCCGCGGATCGCCAGCGGGAAGATCGCCGGCCACATCATCGCGTTGGCGAAGCCCAGCGCGGCGACGAAACCCACCGACACGTAGCCGCTGGTCAGGAACGCGCCGAGGCTGAACAACACGCCCAGCACCGCCGACACCGCCAGCCATCGCTCCTGCGAGATGAAGCGCGGGATCAGCACCAGCCCGACCAGGTAGCCGACCAGCATCGCGGTCAGCGTGTAGGAGGTGAACAGCTTGGTCTGGTCCAGCGGCAGGCCGAAGCCGTTGCCGTAGGTGCCGATGGCGTCGCCGGCCATCACTTCCACGCCGACGTAGACGAACAGGCACAGCACGCCCAGCCACAGGTGCGGGAACTGGAAGATGCTGCCCTTGCCGGCGCTGCTGCTGCCTTCGGCATTGGCTTCGGCCGCGCGCACTTCCGGCAGCGGCGAGAACAGCACGCCCACCGCCACCAGCAGCAGGATGCCGGCGATGACCATGTACGGGGCATGGATCTTGGCGGCGAAGTCATTGAGCAGCTGCGTGCGGGTTGCCGCATCGGCCGCCTGCACCTGCGCGTCCAGGTCGCCGATGCCGTGCAGCACCAGGGTGCCGATCACGATGGGCGCCAGGATGCCGGCGATCTTGTTGCAGATGCCCATCAGCGCGATGCGCTGCGCGGCACCTTCGATCGGACCGAGGATGGAGATGTAGGGGTTGACCGCGGTCTGCAGCAGCGCCATGCCGCCGCCGATCACGAACAGCCCGCTCAACGCGCCGGCGAACTGGCGCTGGGTGGCGAACTGGCCGAACAGCATCGCGCCCACCGCCATCACCGCCAGGCTCAGCGCCAGGCCCTTCTTCATGCCAGTGCGGCCGAGGATGAGCGAGGCCGGCAGCGCCAGGAAGAAGTAGGACAGGTAGAACACCATCAGCACCAGGAAGGCCGACACCTCGTTGACCTCGAACGCCAGCTTGACGAAGGCGATCAGCGGCCCGTTGATCCAGGTGCAGAAGCCGAGGATGAAGTACAGGGCGCCGATGATGGCGATCGACGTCGCCATGCCATTGCGCGGCGTTGAAGCGGGAACAGCAGACATGGGCAAGGCTCCTGCAACTGCGTAAGGGACGGCTCACGCCGACCGGTAACTGGGAACAACGTTGTCACATTTTCTGTGTGGCACCGACAGATTTGTCAACAACACGTCTACGTACGTGCATGCCGGCACCCGGCCCGCGGCGGCAACGGCGAAGCAGGCATTGCGCTGCAAAACATGGTTTTTGTGCAGCGCCGCACTTTTGCGATGGGTGGCGCGGCCCACCATCACGCACCCGCTGCGCTCGCTGCAATGCAACATCGAAAGTTGCGGTTATTCGTTGACATCGTTGTCAGGAGGATTACAGACTCGCCCCCCGAATGGCGCCTGTCGGGCGCTTCCCCACACGCCACAGGGAATCCGAGTGACCGCTGCCGCCCCCACACTGCAGACCCTTCCGCTCGACG